>CEVY01055904.1_pt1 | contig 8834 bp, 4 predicted proteins | sample 530681 | NCBI WGS metagenome assembly CEVY01 (sample SAMEA2620855, study PRJEB7988) | marine metagenome | biome: marine biome (ENVO:00000447); feature: surface water layer (ENVO:00002042); material: "saline water (ENVO:00002010), including plankton (ENVO:xxxxxxxx)" | depth 5 m | reverse complement strand
ATGGTTGGCGATTTCAATATGAAATTAGCAACCGCACTTGATGACGGTGGTGGGGCGGTTGACGAAATTTATGAGGCTTTGCAAGCAAGAATTGTTGGCGCAGAAGAAATGCTGAAAACAGCTAAAAGCGCTGCGAAAGGCAAAACAGGTGAGTACGGTGATCGAGGGTTAAATTCTCAAATTAGGTTTGTGGATGACGAAAACGTTTATAACGAAATCATTGTTCCGTTAAGCCCACGCCAACTTGCTAACAGCAAAATTGTTCCTCGTTACGATTTGATTCGTGTTGCTTTACGCAAAGAAGGAATTGACGCTGGTTACGGTTTTTTGAACAAAAGCGTATTTGGGCGAGGTGCGCGTAAAGTAAGCAACGCTCCTTCAGTTCAATCAGTTAAAGGTGGCGCAGATAAAGCTTTGACAGGTGTCATGCAAGCTTGGCGTCCAGCCGTTCTTCTTCGACCGGCATGGCCGATGCGTGTTGTTGGTGACGAAATTCTTCGTGTCGGTTCAGTAGTCGGAGCGTTAGGCCAATTTGCAGGTCTTCGGCATGGTTTCTCTGACTACAGAGTAGAACTGATGAAACGTAAAGGCATCGACGTTGAAGGGGACATTGTTGATGCAATGAAACAAGAACTTTTCCCTGACGCTTGGGACGCAGAAAAACAGATGTGGGACGTTGATCGTCTTAAACAACAAATGGGTGTTGAAGACGTAGACGATTTTGCTGTGTATCAACGATACGTTGAAGACATGGGGGAAGAAGGGGCAGTAGATCTTGTTGATAAATTGATTCGTGAAGAATGGGGTACAGCTAAAAAGCAGAGAGGGTTGGCGTACCGAGCGATGCTTGGGTATGCGACTCTTGGCCCAGTTGGAGCGGTAGGCGGTTATGTGTTGGGAATGGCTTCTCAAGGCAGAACTGTTCGTCGTTTAGCTGAACGTAATTTGGCTACACGATTTGCGTCTGATTTGCGTAGGCAAGCGAAAGCGCTTGTTGAAGAAGCGAAGACAGCTAACCCGGAGAAAGCAGCTCAACTTCAACGAGCCGCTGATCTTCTTGAATCGCAAACGCAAAGCCTTGAGCGCGTTTTGAGTACTCACTACAACGATGTTCCGATAACACCGGAAGAACAAATTGCTTTAGAAACAATGAATCGTGCTGGTGTGAAGTTAGAACAAGCAGGCCGGAATCCAACGATGATGGGTGGGGTGCTAGTTCGGAATGCTTTCGGTGACACGAAAGCTAACCAAGAAATTTTCCGTAGACGAGTTTCTGCTGATCGTTCTACTGCCCGGTTGATAGAACAAGGTTCTACTCGGGCAAGACGAGATATTGATGAGAACGTTGTTAGTTATCAAACGTACACTGTTAAAGGTGTAGGGGGAAACAAAGCTTACGGCAAGATATGGGACGAAACGATTAATCGTCAGTGGCGTCCAACAGGGGACACTACGTTGCCTTCTAACGAGTATTTGAAACTTGTTTGGAACAACAATGCAGACACTTACGTTGACGATTTGCGGAACTTTTTGCAGACTCGACGAGGCAACCAAATTCTTGACGAGTTAGGTGTCCCTGATTCTGTTGAAGGCATCGAAGAATTTATTTCTGTTGTTCGGGAACAAACCGACAACATGCTGCCTCGCACGTTAAACGATGGCACTCCTATTGATGAGTTTGTTGGTCTTAGAGAAAAACTTGCTAACGGTGAAGAAATTTTTTGGAAAGATGTTCAAGATGTTTTGAAGGGTTCTGACCGTGGAGATCAAATACGTTTAGATCGAGACATTGAACAAATTTATGGTCCCGCTTCGGCTTTAACTCCAGAAGGCAAACTTGCTGGTCTTGGCGAAGACATATTTCAGTTCACACAAAAAGCTTTCGATACGTTAGCGACTCTCCCTACAGACAACCTGACTCGTAACCCGCTTTTCAGGCATCATTACCAAACAGAAGTTGCTCGACGGCTCGCAACATATTGGGATGAAGCAGCAGGAGAATATGTTATTACTCCTAACGCTTTAGGCAAAATAGAAGCAGCAGCACGAGTTAAAGCATTAGACGAAGTTCGTTACATGCTGTACGACTTAACTGAATCTACTCGGCTTCAAGAAATGGTTGGGTTGCTCGCCCCGTTCTTTGGTGCTTGGCAAGAAGTTATAAGCAGATGGGCAGGAATAACAGCAGAAAACCCGATGTATGTTGCCCGAGTGTTAGATCGGTTCCATTCGATACCGGTTACCACAGACGATGAAGGCAACGAATACATGGTGTTTAAGATGCCTGAAATTGTTGGCGCTATAGCTAACATCGGTGATTTACCTGGCGCTGGTGCGTTAACGAAACCTCTTGTTGGTCAACAAATGCACTTCAGTAAAGATGGCATGTCGATGATGGCGGCTGGAGGCCCAGGACTTGGGCCGGTAGCAATGATTCCTCTTACAGAAGTTGTTATATCGGAACCAGAGCTGTATGACGCATTAGATCAGTTCTTCCCGTTTGGGATTGCTCAAGGAACAGACCCAGTATCTCGGGCAGCTCCACAATTGTTTCCGACGTGGATGAGGCGTTTTGTTGATGCAGTAAGCGATGGTTCTGAAAGCCAGCGTGTGCAGTTGGCTGTTGCTAGAGACAAAGAAGTTCGGTTGCGTCAACAACCAGCGTTAAACGCAGATTTTCCTAACCGGTTTGTTGAGCTTCTCGCAACAGACAAAGCAACGTTAGAAGGCGAAATTGCTTCCGAAGCAAAGTCTTTGTTAATTGCTCGAGCGCTTGCGTCAACAAGTATGCCAACGTCTTTAAGAGTTGCTTCGCCGTACCAATCTCACATTGATCAGTTGAGAGCGTTACGAGAAGTGGATCCTTCTACCGCTAACGAAAAGTTTATTGCTGAACACGGCGCAGAGTTTTGGGCTCTCACGAATCGGTTAACAAAATCAAATAACGGTGTAGCCCCAACGTTGGAAAGCATGGAAGCGTTTGAAGATGCTGGATTAAAAAAACTTGTTCAACAATACCCTGAGCTGGGGGCTCTTATCACTGGGGCTTTAGGGTCGGCAACTACCGGCAAGTTCCATGAAGCTGTTTACCGTAAACAGCAATCAACACCGGTTAGTCCTGGTTCGCAAACCAAAATGCGCGAAGCGGTTCCTTTAGGAGAATTTATAGAAGCAACAGATGTTGCACAGTTCTGGGCTGAACTTGGTGAGGTTTACGATATTCGTGACGCAGAGTTACGTCGCCGGGAATCTCTTGGTGGGTCAATAAAGATTTATCATAACCCTGATCTTCAAGAGTGGACACAAACTCGGTTAATTGAAATTGCTGGAGCGCATCCTGCGGGTTGGCAAGCTTACAACCAACGAGACAAGTTGAAAGACGTAAAAATATTTCAAGGGTTGCAAGCGATTACCCAAAACCCGACGCTGCTTCAACGCCCAGAAATAGAAGTTCTTGTAGATTATTTAGCAGATCGCAAACAAGCGATTGAAGAGTTGAAAGGTCGTAAAGACAGAGGACAGCCAGGAAGTTTGTCGGCTAAAGCTAACGCTGATGTTGCTTTCTGGTGGGAGAACAGAAGGATCAATTTTAGGGGGATCGCAGAGTTTTCAGCGATCTTTGATCGGCTTTTAGAGTTTGATGATTTAGATATAAAGACTTGGGATATTGCTTTATCGGAGGCAGCGTAATGGGTGGCACAGAATTTGAACGAGAAAAAGAAGCTACTGAGGCTTCTAAACGAGGAATAATTCCCGAATATTTTGAGAATCCAATGGACCCTGTTCTTGGCACTCGTGACCCTAGTCAATACCGTGGAAGTATTGGAGGGGAAAGAGGAGAACAAATTGCTGAGTCAAACTTTACAAGAGAAGTTTTTCAACTGTCAGATCTTCGTGACTACTACTTAGGGTTGTCTGTTGAGGAACAAAAAACTTTTGCTCAAGTTTTGTTTGCTAGAGATCACATGAACAAAGCAGACATTGTTGAGATTGAAGATATTTACGATCCAAACAATGTCGCAAACGCAATGGCTAACGCTGCTGAAGATGCTGCTTTCAACATGCAAATGGGAACCCAAGTTTACGATGAAGGAATCCCGACTCTTGAAGAAAGTTTCAAAGATTTCACTCAAGAAGAATTCAACACAGCAGTACAAGAATTCGTATCTGGAAACGTAGGAGCAGCAATAGACCCTGTGCTAGTTGAAGAACTTTTTAAGTCTACTTACGGCAGCGAAACAGGCAAAGTTGCTTCTACGGAACAAATTCAAGCGTTTATGAAAGGCGTGTACGCAAACAACAAGAATTTAGGGTTGCAAGAATTAGGGGCTCGAGCGAAACGAAGCATTAGAGAAAACCCTCAAAACGAAAAACTTGTGCAACTAATGGATAGAGCAAAAGCGGTTAGCAGAGTGCAGTCGCTGATTTCGCAATTGTGAGGCATCAATGAAACCCGAACGTAAAGGAACAATGAGTTATGAAGACCGTCGGCGGTTCGCTGTTGGCGTTCTTAAAGGCATTGCTGCTCCGGTAACTGCTGGCAACGTGGAAACGTTGTTGGCGTGGATGTCAAGAGAAAACACTGCGGCTCGTAATAATCCTATGGCAACTACGTTTTCGTCAAACGGTTGGAAAGCCCACAACTATAGAACGTTACCTGACGGTTCTAGAGTTGCTCACGTTAAACATTATCCTTCGTTCAAAGAAGGTGTTCGTTCAACTGTTTTGACTTTGCTTGGGTACAGCGAAGGCAACTTGTTGTCTGATCGACAAGTTGCTGAAGAATTAGGTGTTGAGCCGAGATATCCAGTTGTTTTAGAGTTGTTGCGTCGAGGAACTGAACCTCAAGAAATTATTGATAACCCTGAAGCTGTTAAAGAAGTTGAAAAGTGGGGGACGTTTGAAAAACGTATTGGTTATGGGGCTAAAGACACTTGGGGTTACACGAGAGAAGAATTAGAAAGTCTTGCGCCAGGTGAGCTGGAAGCGTTGCATTCAGAGATACTTCGTCCTATCGATGGCTACGAGTTCCCTGACCCAACAACAGTGTTTGCTGTGGAACAACGCGAAGGGGCAGATGTAGAACAATTTGCTGATATTCAAAACCCTGCACAACCTGAAGAAACTGATGATTGGACTGAAGCCCCAGAAATTATTGGGGGGGACTTTCGAGATGAACTCACTGAACACGATCCTGACAGGGCGCGAGGTTTAGCTGAAGGCATAGAAAGTGGCGAGTTTGTTGGGCAAGAAGCTCAAGTAGATGCTCCTGAAGGCGGCATACCTGAGTCGTGGATGGATAAAGAACTTGTCGATCCGTCTGTTCCGACTCCGCGCCAATTACCTGGACAAGGTGTGGGTGTTACTGGTGAGGGAGCAGTTCTTTTTCAAGACGTTATCGACAACGCTACTAAACAACTGCAACTTAAATTTGTTGAAGCATTAAACATTTCTGTGCCGAGTTCTTTCCCTGATGTGTCTCCTAGCGCTATGGAAAGAATTAACGACCAGATTTTTAATAAAATAATGACACAAGACACGGGGGTTATAGATCGGGTAACAACAACGTCCGATCTTCGTGCTATTTATCAAGATTACGCGTTGCTGTTTCAAGTTAGCCAAGGGTTGCCTTCAGGTGAAGATTATTTTTCTTGGCTATCTAACATGGTTGGCTTCAATGAGCGAGGTCTTAGTGAAAGTGAACAAATAGCAGTTTTACAAGACACAGTTAAAGGACTCATTAGAGCCATTAAAGCTACGTCTGAGTTTTTGGGAACTGATGAACTAGTTAATCAGCTAGATAATTTGCTTCAACCCGGAACTTTTGATCGTCAACAAGATCGTGCTTCTGACGAATTTATTCATGCTTTAGCTGTTGACGCACACTTAGCTGTTCCCAGTGCGGTAGGTCCAGTAGGTCCGCCTAATGCCCCAATAAATGTCACACCTAGCGAACCCTCTTCTCTTGAACCTCCTTCTCTTGAAGACCCTTCTGTTATTCCTGAAGACGATGATTTGCTTGAAGGGTTAGACGAATTAGATGACGAAACCGCAGCATTAATTCGTAACAATTTAGGGGCTGTGTCGTTTTTTGAACAAAGAACACCTGATTTCATGTATGACAGTGACGGTGACGGTGAAGGCGACATCAACATTATTCAGTGGCTTATCGCAAACCCAGATATGTCAGACACCCAAATTTTGGAAGCGCTTCGATCTGTTCCTTGGTTTCAAAATACTGGTCCGTTTAGCCGACAGTTCCAAATGGATTATTTCAAAGAAGGACCAGCCGGTAAAGACGAACTAATTGCCGATCAACGCGATGCGATACTTAAAGAAGCCAAAATGATTGGTTTTAACTGGATAGAAGACGACCCAGAATTGTTAAACAATCTTGCTTACGAAGCAAGCCTGTACGGATGGTCAGACGCAGATCGCAGACGAGCTCTCGCTGGGTTAAACACTTATGAAGCCAGTGAATTTAAGCGAGGCAAGATTTTAGCTAACCGTCAAACAGTGTTGGATACAGCAGCTAAATATTACATTCCTATTGGGGAATCAGCAGCGAACGATCTTGCATTCAATATTTATAAAGGCGACGAAACTGCTGCTTCGTTGGAAGCGATGTATAGGGAACAGGCTAAAGGAATGTTTCCTACGCTTTCTGGTTTAATAGATCAAGGTATAACACCGAAAACGTATTTCAGTCCGTACCAAGAAAAAATTAGCCAGTTGCTTGAAGTGTCTGACGTGGATTTGATGAATGATCCTCGGTTCCAAGCGATCATGTTTCCTGAAGCCGGGAAAGGCCCGTTAAGTCTTTACGAAACGCAACGGTATGTGCGGCAGTTACCTGAATGGCAGTACACGAAAAACGCTGATGAATCTGCTCGACGTATGGTTAATAACATTGGCAAAATTATGGGAGTAGTAGCGTAATGGCTTTTATAGATCCTGAATTTTACCAGGGCAGTCCGCTGCAAGAACAAGTTGACGAACTGGCAACTGCTGGACAAACATTGTCTGAAGAAATTGAACAAACGCCGTCTGAAGAAGACGCTTTGCTTTCAGCTCAACAAGAAATTGCTCGACTTGAAGCGTTGTTATCTGAACAGACAGGTGGAGCCCAACAACAAAACACTCGACTTGACCTTGACAATCCTGTTCTTAGAGAACTGCAACTTTTACAACAACAAAATACTCAGAGAGCATATTTAGAGGCACAGCGAAAAGAAACAGAAAAGCTAGAAGACCGGAAAAGCGCTAGAGACACTTTGCGTAACTTGTTTGTTGTGGAACTTGGGTTACCTGAAACGTTGATGGAAGGGGTAATGCAACGACTTATCGACGGTGACTCTGATTTAGCAGTTGCTCAATGGTTGAGAACAACACCCGAATACAAAGCCCAGTTCCCTGAAATGGAACGCAGAGCAGCACTTGGTCTTCCCCGCATCAGCGAAGGAGAATCTTTAGCTTTGCGTCGAGCGTACCGTTCAAGTTTGCGTCAAGCAGGAATCGACCCAATCTATTACGACGAACCAATTGATTTTGTTGAATGGATTGTCGGGGACGTTTCTGAAGCAGAGCTGCAAACAAGAATAGGTATAGGCGAAGCAGCGTTACGTCAAGCAAACGCCGCAACGAAACAACAATTAAAAGATTTGTACAACATAGACGAACCAGATTTGCTGGCCTACTATTTAGATCCGGTTCGGACTAAAGACATTTTTGAAGCGAAACTTCAACTCGAGTCAGCCGGTATTTCCGCAGCAAGTCTGCGTTCAACTGGGGAAGCTTTAGGGCGAACAGCGGCAGAAAGACTACAAAGTTCAAACATTGCGGCTAGTCAAGTGGAGCAACGTTTAAGCCGACGGGCAGGCATGTTGGAAGATCTTTTAGGTAGCGAAGGGCTAACGGCAGACGTATTAGCTGAAGGCGAATTCGGTACTGACATGGAAGCTTCTACACAAATGCGGCGTAGAGGTGAAGAACGTTTAGCTCCTTTCCAACGTCAAGGAAGCTTGTTGAGAACTTCTGAAGGAATTACAGGTTTCGGAGAAGCCACATAGTTGCATTAAACCAAAAACATTCTGTATAGTCGTAAGTGTTGATCGGCCCCTACGGGGCGAGCTGTTTGACACCCCTCCATCTTGGTACCACCGCCGAGATGCGCTACAGGATAGGTGAGTGACATATGACAGACTCCAACTCCACTTACGGTGAAGAAGGTGCTGACAGTTCAACCGAATCGAAACCTAATTGGCGACGTGACTTAGAAAATCGAGTGAAGGAAGCTGAAGCGAGAGCAGCAGCAGCCGAAAGTCAACTTTCTGGGTATCAGCGTCAAGACACTTTCCGGTCAGCCGGAATTGATCTCGACGATCCACGTTCTCAATATTTTATGAAAGGTTACGAAGGTGAAATGGATGCAGATGCTATTCGCGCAGAAGCGGAAGCCGCTGGGTTCATGGGTGCAAATGCGGAAGCGTCTGTTCCTACATCACCGATGATGCAAAACACTCTTAACGCAGAGGAACGCATCGCTGTAGCTGGCGAAGGTGGAGATCCGGTGTCACAAGCCGACCTGAATGCTCGTATCGCAGCGACGAAGAACCCAGAGGAACTTCGAGCTTTGATGGAGTCAGAGGGTTACCTGTGGGGCGCAGCAATCTGATTTAACCATGTGGAGTCCTTACCTTACAAGGATTACCCACAATGTCCAAGACAGGAACGGGCCAGGTATCTTCGGATACGACGGCGTTTCAACAATTAGCATATTTCGCTCTTCGTTCAAACCCTATGTTTGAAATGGTTGCGGATGTGCGTTCAACTGC
>CEVY01110265.1_pt1 | contig 8852 bp, 6 predicted proteins | sample 530681 | NCBI WGS metagenome assembly CEVY01 (sample SAMEA2620855, study PRJEB7988) | marine metagenome | biome: marine biome (ENVO:00000447); feature: surface water layer (ENVO:00002042); material: "saline water (ENVO:00002010), including plankton (ENVO:xxxxxxxx)" | depth 5 m | reverse complement strand
TTAAGAAGATTATGTGATGAAAATAAATCATTATTAATATTTGACGAGGTAATGAGCGGGTTCAGATTATCTAAAGGTGGTGCACAAGAGCTGTATGGTGTTTTACCTGACATTACAACTCTAGGGAAAATAATCGGTGGTGGTCTTCCGGTTGGTGCATATGGCGGAAAGTCTGAAATTATGGATTACCTAGCCCCTAATGGACCAGTTTATCAAGCAGGCACTCTTTCAGGAAACCCTCTTGCAATGAGTGCAGGACTTTCCGTGTTAAACAGGCTAAATGATGAATTATATGAAAAACTAGAATCAATATCAAAGAAAATTCATGAAGGATTCTTACAAAATATTCATGAAACGGGGACTAATGCTATAATTAATAGAGCAGGCTCAATGATGACCCTTTTCTTTACAGACAATAACAAAATTGAAAATTATAATGACGCAATTACATGTGACTTGGAAAAATATGCAAAATACTTCAAATCAATGTTAGATGAGGGTGTATACCTGCCTCCGTCACAATTTGAATGCATGTTTATTTCATCTATATACAGTGAAAAAGATATTGATAAAATAATTTACTCAAACAAAAAATCTCTTCAATCGATCTAATGAAAAAAAATATATTCATTGAAAATATTAACGGAAATATTACATCTCGTCCACCAGTATGGTTTATGAGACAGGCTGGCAGGATATTACCCTCTTACCTGAAACTAAAACAGACTTACAGTTTTGACGAAATGATGCAGAACAAGGAACTAGCCGCTAAGGTAACTCTACTCCCGCTAGATGATTTAGGAGTTGATGCTGGAATTCTGTTTTCTGACATATTAGTGATTCCTAAAGCACTAGGGTTAAAACTTGAGTTTACCGCTAAAGGTCCAAAATTCCACAATGCTTTGGATGAAAATATTAATATTGAAAATTTAAAATTTAATCCCCAAAAACTTGATTATATATACAATAATATTAGAGAAATAAAATTTCAAAGACCCGAAACTCCTCTCATTGGTTTTTGTGGTGGACCCCTTACAACATTTCTGTTTATGTTTAGAAGAAATGAATTGAATAAAGATTTTAACCATGTGATAAAACTCTTTTATAAGGAAAGAAAAAAGTGCATTAAAATAATGGAAATGATTACTGAAGCATCTATTGAATATGTAAATAAGCAAGTTGACTGTGGAATTGATTGCTTCCAGTTATTTGAAACTTATTGCGGTATTATCCCAGAACAACTATACACTGAATTTGTTCTCCCTTATTCAAGGAAAATATTGAATGCAGCAATGAATAAAAATTGCAAAACAATATTCTTTCCTAAAAATTACAATTTAGGATTAAAACACCTGAACAAGGACATATGCGATATAGTTAGTGTTGATTGGCAAATACCGATTGAAACGGCACGAACATTGCTAAGTAGTGATATTGGGATACAAGGAAATATGGATCCTCGATTATTTTTCTCTGATAAAAAGGAAATCGAAAAATATCTGATTAGCTTAAGTTATTTTGGTAAAAAAAATACTAATTGGATTTTTAATTTAGGCCATGGATTTATCCCAGGCATAGATGTCAAAAATGTAAATTTTGTAGTCGACTGGGTAAAAAACCATAACTGGAATAGATAAAATGAATATAAATCAAAAATTACTGGAAAAATATAATAAAAAAGGGCCAAGATATACATCTTACCCCCCAGCTACTCATTTTTCTGAAAATTATGATGACAAAGATTTTATTAATTCAGTAATAAATTCAAACAATGAAAATCCACAAAATGTTTCTGTTTATATACACATACCATTTTGCCCACAGATTTGTCACTTTTGTGGATGTACTACTGAATCGGGATTTACCAAACCTTTTCTAGAAAGATATATAGATGCTTTATTAAAAGAAATTGAATTTGTTTCGCAATACATCAAAGACGATAGAAAACTAACACAAATTCACTGGGGAGGTGGTACTCCAAATGCAATATCACTTAAATATATTGAAAAAGTTACAGATAAAATAAAAGAGTGTTTTGACTTAAGTGATGAGTATGAAATGGCTATTGAATGTAGTCCAGCACACTTGGACTTTAAACATATTGAACTTTTGAAAAATTTTGGTTTTAATAGAATATCACTTGGTATTCAAGACTTTGATGATAAAGTTTTAGATGCAATAAATAGAAGAAGGCCAAAACATCCAATTAATAAGATTATAAAGAAAATTCATGATGAAGGTTTTACAGGGACTAATATAGATCTTGTTTATGGGTTGCCATTGCAAACAGTAGATAATTTCAACAAAACTATTGATAAAGCAATTGAACTAAATACAGACAGGATAGTAACATTTTCATATGCTCATGTTCCTTCAATTCTACCTAGACAAAAAATATTAGAAAATATTGGTTTTCCCTCTGCAGAGGAAAAAGCAAAAATGTATGAAAATGCTTACAAAAAATTTACTGAGGCGGGCTATGTAGCAATTGGCATGGACCATTTTTGTAGACCAAATGATGAGTTTTATTTAGCACTTAAAAACAACCAATTACACAGAAACTTTCAAGGTTACTGTACAACCAAGACAACCGGTCAAGTATATGGTTTTGGCGCATCCTCGATTTCGCAACTATTCTCAGCATATAGTCAAAACGTCAAGAACGCAGCTCAGTACATAAAAAAAATCAATGAAAAAAATACCGCTGTTCTTCGTGGTTATAATCTAAATAAAAACGAAAAAATAATTAGAGATGTAATAAATTCAATCATGTGTAATTATTATGTTGATTTTTCAGAAATTTCTGAAAGATTTAATACAAACTCAAAAAATATAAAAGAAATTTTAGACTTCAAAGATGAAAAGTTTGATGACTTTTTAAACCTAAATCTTATGAGGATTAAAAATGATACTGTTTCAATTTCACATGATGCAAGATTATTTATTAGAAATATTGCTATGGAATTTGACCCTCTGTTAAATAATAAAATAGGAACTTATTCTAAAACAATATAATGAAAGGATTATTACTTATTAACCTAGGATCACCAGATAGTACCTCGATTAGTGACGTGAAAAAATACTTGGATGAATTTTTAATGGATAAAAGGGTTATTGGTAAAAGCTATATTTTTAGATGGATTCTTGTTAAACTAATTATTTTAAATTTCAGACCAAAAAAATCCGCAAGGGCCTACAAAAAAATTTGGTGGAAAGAAGGTTCCCCATTAATTGTTTTATCTAGAAGATTATTTAAAAAAGTCTCTGACCTAATGCAGATTCCTGTAGCATTAGCAATGCGCTACGGCTCAATAAGTATTTATAATGGTTTAAAGGAATTAAATGATAAAGGAGTTGATGAGTTCATAATTTTACCACTTTACCCCCACTATGCAATGTCATCATACGAAACAGTTGTTGAAAAGGTAAAAGAAGAAGTAAAAATCAATTTCCCAGAAAATAAAATAAAGGTTATTGAACCTTTTTATGATGACCCAAAATATATTGAATTACTCAGCCTAAAAATTAAGGACACAATAAAAGATATAGAGTATGATCACATTCTGTTTTCATACCATGGTATCCCAGTGAGTCATCTTAAAATCTCTGACCCTACAAACACTCATTGTTATAAGGCAAAAAACTGTTGTTCTGTAGATTCAAAGGCCCATAAAACATGCTACAAACATCAAGTGACTATTACAACGGAACTTGTTGCTAAATACTTGGGCTTAGAGAGAGAAAAATATAGCATTTCATTTCAATCAAGATTAGCAAATGAACCCTGGCTGAAGCCCTACACAGATAGTGAATTAGAAAGATTAGCTAAGGAAGGAAAGAAAAATATGGTTGTGGTTACACCTGCCTTTGTAACAGACTGCTTAGAGACACTTGAAGAAATTGTAATGGAAGCTAAAGAAGAATTTTTGGAAGCAGGAGGTGAAAATTACTATTACGTTCCCTGCCTAAACGATGATGATAATTGGGCAAAACTAATCTCCAAATGGGCGAAACTAGAATTATCGACATAGACTATGGATAACAAGTCTTTAAATGAAGTTGATACAATAATTTTAGGAGCTGGAATTTCTGGATTAACATTGGGTTATTATTTAAATAACAGAGATAAAGATTTTTTGATTTTTGAGTCTAGTAAATATGTTGGAGGAAATATCTCAACAAGAAATAAAAAGGGTTTTATTTGTGAAAATGGCCCAAATACTGTTCTTATAAATAATGAGAGTGTACGAGATTTAATATCGGACCTTAAAATAAAAAATGATGTTCTTTATCCAAACAAAAACAATAATAAAAGATTTTTAATCAAAAAAGGGAAACTAATTAAAATACCTCAGTCATTTGGGCAATTTATAAAGTCAAATATTTTAAGTTTAAGTGCTAAAATTCGTATTTTTTTTGAAATTTTTATCAAAAAGAGCGACAACAGTTTGTCTGTTTATGATTTTTTTAAGAAAAGATTTGGCAAAGAGTTTCATGATGTATTAATAGAACCGTTTCTGACAGGTGTTTATGCTGGAAATACTCGCAAAATGAGCATAAAACATGTTCTTAAGAAAATATGGGAGGTGGAACAAAATTATGGTAGTGTTATTTTAGGTTTTATTAAAAAAAAATCAAGAAATATAACACCTAAGTCATTCAACTTTAAAAACGGCCTCAGCGACTTAACCAATAAAATACACCAAAAGATTAAAGATAAAATCAGGTTTAACAGTAAAATAACATCAATTTCTAAAATTGAAAATTTATATGAAATTACCGTTAATAATGATATCAAATATCGATGCAGCAAGCTAATCTGCACAATTCCTGCCTATGCCCTATCGGAGATCATATTTGACGAAAAACTGTCTCAAACTTTAAAAAAAATATCTTACTGTCCAATTTATGTATTGCACTTAGGTCTAGAAAAACAAAAAATTAAAAATGATATAAGCGGATTTGGTGTGCTAACAAAACCATCAGATAATAAAAGTTTTTTAGGAATTATATTTAATAGTAGGATATTTCCTCATGTAGCACCGTCAGATAAGGATTTAATGACAGTAATGGTTGGTGGCACAAGACAAGAACAATTATTAAAAACAGATAAAGATTTACTATTTGATAAAATTGTAAGAGATATTAGAAAATTAATTTCCTATGACGGCAGAATAATTATGAAGCATGATTTTTTATGGGATAAAGGCATACCGCAATATGGGCTAGATCACGATTACATAATTAATGAGATTAAAAATTTTGAAAATAAAAACAAAGACTTTCATATAATGGGTAACTATGTTAATGGCATTTCGGTGAGTGATTGTATCGAAAAGGCTTCTGTAGTCTCCAAAATATTATGAAGTAAAAAAAGTTGAACAATTTTTATCAAAAAATATTAAATCTTGCTTTGAATAATCAAAGAAAACCTCTGAATTTACTTTTACAGGTTTATGAGAAATTATAGACCAAATATTTTCTTTAAATCTGCCAATTAATTTGTATTCTTTTCCTTGGAAAAAACATTTTTCAACATACATTGAATTGTTTGATCTGTCAACTATTTTAATATTTTCGGGTCTTATATAGTATATTTTATCATCAACCGGAAATTTATTTATATCTCCCAAAATCTCAGCACAATAACAATTAGCTGGTTCACAATACATAGTTTCAGGGCTTGAAAACTGCTGAACAATACCTGCTTTAAATATTAATATCTTATCAGAAATATTAAGCGCATCTTTTATGTCATGTGTAACTAATATTGTAGTAATATTACTTTCTCTTATTATTCTGCAGATCTCATCCCTGATTGAAAATTTAATATTAGCATCTAGATTACTAAAGGGCTCATCCAATAACAACAAATCAGGTTCCCTAATTATTGATCTAGCGATACATGCTCTTTGTTGCTCTCCACCTGAAATTTCGTGAGGATATCTTTCAAGTAAGTTATTGAGATTGGTTAGTTCTATTATTTTAGAAAAATTTTTATTGTATTGATTATCTAGGTTAAAACAAATATTTTCCCTGATATTTAAGTGTGGGAATAGAGGGTAGTCCTGAAATACATATCCTATTTTTCTTTTTTGAGGTCTAACAAAAACATCTTTACCCTCGATCAATTTTCCATTTAGGGAAATTATCCCTGAATTAATTTTTTCAAGACCAGCTAGACATTTTAAAAATGTAGATTTTCCTGAACCACTTTCACCCACAAAAGAAATAAGCTGGCCTTTCTCAACTGAAAAGCTGAGATTATTAATAACTGTTTGCGAGCTAGTATAACTCTTGACTAAATTTTTAATTTCTAAATACATTTGATTTGTCCAAGAACATTTTTAAAAATATTAGCAATATACAGCAAATAATAATAATTACAGATGAATATATACTGGAGAGCGGAATCATCTCTTCGATGGCAAATTCATAGGTTTGTGTTGCTAAAGTATCGAAATTGAAAGGCCTAAGTATCAGTGTTATAGGTAATTCTTTCATTATATCAACAAAAACCAATGTGAGGGCTGTGAAAAATGCATATTTATTGATTGGAAAATAAATCTTTTGAAAAATTTTAAAATTTGATAATCCTAAATTTTTTGCAGAGTTATTATATGAGTCAGGGTATTTCTCCATGCTAGATTTTATCGGAGATTTACCTACAGCCATAAACCTAATGATGTATGCGTAAACAAGAATTAAAAAGTAGACAGAAAAACTACCCAAAAGTTTAATATTATCATCTAAGTTGTCGAGACTAGTTACAGAAATTATAACTGCTAATGCAACGACTGCACCTGGAATTGAATATCCCAAAGAAATAAACTGATTAATATAATAGTAGACTTTTGATTTTGATATCTTCTCATTGTAAAGAAAAAAAGTTGAAACGATTAATATCAAAATGGATGCTATCAGTGATACGGAAAAAGAATTAAATGTAAGACTCAATAATCTTTCAAAATTAATATCGTCATAACTTGAAAAAATATTAATAAAATTAAAAAGAACTGGAATAAGAAAAGCTAAAATAATTGGGATAAGACAGATTAAATATATCAAAAATTTCACGGAATTATTTGGCTTAATTAACGAAGCCAATTGAGTATTTTTAGAAAAGCTAAATCTTTTGTTTTGATTAAAATATTTTTCAACAAAAAATAAAAAGGCAACTATAAATAAGAGAATTGATGATAATTGAATAGCAGCGCCACTATCATTCATTGAATTCCATGATCTAAATATTCCTATGGTATAGGTGTTAACTCCAAAATATTTTACAGCACCATACTCATTTAAAACCTCCATAACAACCAAAAATAAACCTGATAAAATTGCCGGTCTTGAAAGTGGTAAAACTACTTTTAAAAATGTTTGATATGCATTAAGACCTAGGTTCTTTGCCATATCATAATATCTTGAGCCAAATAGACTAAAAGAAATTCTTGAAACACTGTATATATACGGATATAATGAGAAAGCTAGAAGAATTCCTAAAATCTCAATCTGCAAAAAATCATAGGTTATCTTGAAGGGACCAGTAAAACTTAAAAGTTCACTGTAGGTGAATGCCATTATATAAGTTGGTATAGCCAGCGGCAGATAAAGAATCAAATCAACTATTCTTCGTCCTTCGAATTGATAATTACTCACATACCAAGCAGGAATAACGCCAATTACAAGTGAAAAAAAAGAGGTAATTAAGACAAGATATATAGTATTAATTGAGTAATCTAATAATAAATTTTTAAATAAATACTGTAGAGATTCAGTATCTTGATTAAATGATTTTACCAATAAAAATAATATTGGTGAAAAAATTAAAAAAAATAGAATTAAGGCTATTTTATCTTGAAACTTTACTGTTTTCAAATTTAAATTTATTTCCAGCCTGTATTATCAAATACCTTTATGGCTTTTTCCCTGAATGTTCCGAGTGCGTTTAAATCCAATTTATCTCTTTTGAAATCACCCCAAGACTGAACAATTTCAGATGGTTTAACTTTTGGATTTGCAGGATACTCATAACTATTATTTACATATGTATTTTGAGCTTCCTCTCCAGTAAGATATTCTAGTAACTTTATTGCATTTTTCTTGTTTGGAGCATTTTTAGTCATAGCAAAACCAGAAATATTTATATGAGCACCCCTTTCGCTATCTGCTTGGTTAGGAAAGAAAACAGATACTGAATTTCCTGCATCAACTTCAGCCTGCTTTTCAGATGATAATAGTAATCCTATATAATAAGAATTAACAATTGCTATATCCCCTTGACCAGCAGCTATTGCCTTGACCTGATCACGATCATTTCCTTTTGGATCACGAGCAAAATTGTTTACAACCTTAGTGGACCATTGGGTAACCATTTCTTCTCCTAAATTTGCATAAAGAGAGGACATTAAAGCCTGATTATATGCATTTGAAGATGATCTAACAAGTAATCTTCCTTTCCATTTTTCGTTGGCTAAATCTTCGTATGTACTAAGTTCTGATTCTTTTACCCTCTCATTACTGTAAACAATCAAACGAGCCCTGTATGTAATAGGTATCCAGTAACCATTTATATCTTTAAGATCATCGCTCACATTTGAGTCAATTGTTTCATTTTGAATTTTTTGAAATAGACCCATCTCTACCCCTTTTTGAAGTTTTCCTGCATCAACAGTAACAAATAGATCTGCAGGACTATTTTGCCCTTCATTTTTTAACCTTTCTAACAATTCATCATCACCTGCCTTGATTACATTTACTTTAATTCCAGTAAGCTTTTCAAAGTTTTCATATTGTTTAATGTCAACTTGATAATGTCTTTTACTGTATATATTTATTTCATTTGAATTATT
>CEVY01085125.1_pt1 | contig 8893 bp, 5 predicted proteins | sample 530681 | NCBI WGS metagenome assembly CEVY01 (sample SAMEA2620855, study PRJEB7988) | marine metagenome | biome: marine biome (ENVO:00000447); feature: surface water layer (ENVO:00002042); material: "saline water (ENVO:00002010), including plankton (ENVO:xxxxxxxx)" | depth 5 m | reverse complement strand
GCTCCGCTCTCTACCAGCAGGAACCCCAAGTCGTCGCCGATCTCCCATCCTGATGCCCCCTCAATCTCAGAGAGGCGCTTCAGTATGTCCCTGACTACCAGCAGTGTGGCTATCTCGTACTGCTTACCGACAGACGAGGAGAAGGAATCCGGAATGGTCCTAATCAGCTGATAGACCTCGTAAACCAGCAGAATCGAGAATGGAGTGTACAATGAGGATAATGGGGAACTAACCAGCTCTACAGCATCCCCTTCAATTGAAATTCGGCCTGTGACATGCAGTGCCCAGATACTGAAATGAGCTAGGAAACCAACCACCGCCAGGATGATTGTTACCCTCCTTGCAACCTCATCCGCGGCGTCTCCCATGACAAGCTCGAAAGCCCTGTAATTCCTGGAATCCATGATTCGTGGCAGAATTCAACCTTTTTAGTAGTGAATTTATTTTATACATACAAAATAACGCATAATATCTACTGTTGGAAGATACATCATTTCAAGACCTCACCTTCCCTCCTGCAATCATGCTCCCCTCCTTCAATGTCCTAGGTACAGAGCTCGAATCGTGCTCTGAGTCGCCATTGACAGGATGGTTCAGGGACGGATGCTGTAACACCGATAGGAATGACAGATCCCTACACACGGTGTGCTGTCAGGTAACAGCCGAGTTTCTGGATTTCGCCAGATCGAGAGGGAACGATCTAATCACACCTGCACCGCAATACAGGTTTCCCGGGCTCGTCCCAGGCGATAGGTGGTGCGTTTGCGCAAGTACATGGAAGAGCGCGGCGGACATAGGGCTAGCATGCCCAGTACGCCTAGAATCTACACACGAGGAGACCCTCCAAGTGGTTTCGCTGGACCAATTGAGAGAGCATGCCCTGATCATGACCGAGTGAGGCGATACTATTACCGAGAGGTTCGCTGAGAATATGCCTTGGGCGTACCACTGCATTCCGTTTGTAACAGCATTTATGGGACTCATAATCGGTGACTATCTGGTATCCTCACTAGGTCCTCTGGCCAACACCATCTTCCCTCCAATGACTATGATCATCGGGGGATATGCAGGCCTAGCTATCCTTGGAGAGATATCTAATAGAAGGAAAGATTAGCCATTGAATACGCCCCAAGCCCGTGAACACCCACTCATATACCAAGGTACAATGCCGAGCTTATGGAAAATATTGACGTGATATATGCAGTTCTGGGTACCGTTGCTGTTGCTATGACGGTTCTAATAGCCAGTAAGAGACTGTCCAAGAGGCAAAAACCCACCAAAACCGACCCATGGGGTGGAATTGGCAAAGGTGTACGGGCCTCCGATTACTTCTACACCGAAGAATAGCCCCCAAACCCCTGACTCTCAGTAATACATGAATTCAAGGACGGCCTCTCTCAGGACCATACATTAAGCAGGGCTGTCGATGAGTGGGATTGGGAAAGAAGGCGACACAGCCGAAGAGTGGATACTGGTCAAGGGGGCCAGGACACACAATCTCAGAAACGTGGACGTCAATCTGCCTAGGGGCAAGTTTGTAGTAATATCAGGAGTATCAGGATCAGGAAAGTCAAGCCTCGCTTTTGACACCCTGTATGCAGAGGGGCAGAGGAGATACGTCGAGAGCCTCAGCTCTTACGCACGGCAGTTCCTGGGCCAGATGAAGAAACCAGACTGCGATAGCATAGAAGGACTCTCTCCCGCCATTAGTATCGATCAGAAGCAAGGTAGCCACAATCCTCGATCAACCGTGGCTACCGTCACCGAGATCATGGATTACCTTCGCCTCCTATGGGCAAGGGTGGGTCTACCCCACTGTCCCGAGTGCGGGCGAGAGGTAACCCGTAGGACCGTGCAGGAAATTGTCGATGACGTACTATGGAGGTTCGAGGGGCATGCAATAGCGATATGGAGCCCAGCCGTCAGGAACCGAAAGGGAACTCACTCCGATCTCTTCAAGGGCTTTGTCGAACAGGGCTTCCTCGCGGGAAAGGTGAACGGCAGAGAGGCCGATTTCGAGAACCCACCAGTTCTAGAAAAGAATCTCAGGCATGATATCGATGTCAGGCTCGACAGGCTCCTCCTCCATCTTTCTAACAGACAGCGATTAACGGAGGCCATAGAAATCGGCCTTCGCTTAGGAGGGGGGTCCATTGCAGTAGAGAGTGTAAGCGCGCCCAAGCCCGGAGCAGATAATTCAGAGGAGCAGAGGTTCAAGACCAAGGAGGGGGAGACTATCCCGTACTCCGAGGAGTTCGCATGCCCCGAGCACGGGGCCTTCCTCCCTGAGATGAGTCCTAGGGTATTCTCGTTCAACAACCCGTTGGGGGCCTGCCCCTCCTGCCAGGGACTAGGGGTACAGAGGTCGTTCTCTCACGATCTCGTCGTCGATAGGAACGCTACTGTGGAGGAGGGGTGCATCAGGCCCTTCAGACGCTCAATGATGTCAGGATGGTACAGGAGTCAAATGATACAGACCTGCCAGCACTATGGAATACCCATCGACATCCCATTCCAGGAGCTCGACGAAGACGACCGAGACATCCTGATTAACGGCTCTGGGAGCACCGCGATAAACTTCCAGTTCACATCGCAGAAGGGGTCCTCCTACAGGATGAGTAAGCCATGGGAGGGAGTTTTCGCTAGACTGAGGAGGACATACACAGACACTTCCTCTGACAGAACGAGATCAAGGATATCTTCGTTCATGACTGACGAGCCATGCTCGGACTGCAACGGAAGGAAGCTGAATAGGGCCGTGAGTGGAGTCACCGTTGGATCTACCACCCTACCCGGTATTTCCTCGTGCAGTGTGCTCGAAGCCCTGGCTACGGTCCAGCATTGGAGGATAGGGGGCCTTGACGATACTTGGGACAGGCTCGACAGGGAACCGCCCCCAAAGGAGGCGATACAGGCAGAGAGACTAGATGAGAGATCCATGTACATAGCAACCGAGATAATCAAGGAGATCGAAGCTAGACTGAGGTTCCTGGCTCTCGTGGGTTTGGACTACCTGACTCTCGATAGGAGGGCAAACACACTATCAGGGGGAGAATCTCAGAGGATCAGGCTAGCCACTCAGATAGGCACTAGGCTGACAGGCGTGATGTACGTACTAGATGAGCCCAGCATAGGGCTCCATCCTAGGGATAATGGAAGGCTACTTGAGACCCTCAGAGAGCTTACTGACTTGGGCAACACCCTAATCGTAGTCGAGCATGACGAGGCTACCTTGAGGCAGGCCGACTGGATAGTCGACATAGGCCCGGGAGCAGGAAAGGAGGGAGGGGAAATAGTCGTCAGTGGTACATTCGATGAATTAATGGCCAGCGAGAAAAGTATCACAGGCGCATATCTATCAGGCAAGTCAGAGATTCCCCTACCTGATGACAGATCTGACCCCGAAGAGGACCGATGGCTCGTGATAAGGGGTGCGAGGCAGAACAACCTCCAAGACATAGATGTCAAGATTCCACTCGGTTGCATGGTAGCCGTTACCGGGGTTTCAGGATCAGGTAAGTCATCCTTGGTAACTGGGACGCTGGCACCGGTCCTACAACGAGAGCTGCAGGGCACAGACGAGACACCAGGAACGCACGACTCGATAGAGGGGATGGAGAAAATCGACAAGGTGATCGTCATCGACCAATCACCGATAGGGAGGACTCCACGTTCCAATCCAGCCACGTATACCAAGGCCTTTGGCCATATCAGGCAACTATTCGCATCGACGCCCCTTGCGAAGGAGAGGGGGTACGAGCCGGGACAGTTCTCCTTCAACGTTAGAGGCGGTAGGTGTGAGGCATGCCAGGGAGCCGGCTCGACGAAGCTGGAGATGAACTTCCTGCCCGATGTCTGGGTAACATGCGATGTTTGCAAGGGCAAGAGGTACACCAGAGAAACACTAGAGGTAGAGTGGAAGGGAAAGACCATCCACGATGTCCTACAGATGAATGTCCAAGAGGCATGCTCCTTTTTCGAGAACCACAGGGGAATCCACAGGATAGTATCCACACTCAATGACGTTGGGCTTGGGTACATCCGCCTCGGTCAGCCTGCCACCACACTCTCAGGCGGTGAGGCCCAGAGGGTCAAGCTAGCGACTGAGCTACACAGGCCGGCTAGAAAGCACACAGTTTACGTGCTAGACGAGCCAACCACCGGCCTCGCCCTCTCTGATGTCCACCAGCTCATCGAAGTACTGTTGCGTCTGAGGAGGAACGGTCACACTGTCATCATTATCGAACATCACTTGGACGTCGTGAAATGTGCTGATTGGGTGATTGATCTAGGTCCCGAAGGAGGGGAGCTCGGAGGGCACATCGTCTCAGAGGGCCCCCCCTCTAAGATAGCCACAGAGGCTGCTAGCTACACCGGCGCACATTTGAGGGCAATGCTGTAGTGTGTTTCGGAATAATCGTTAATACCCGCCACGTACTCATTATGGTCATGCGTCACAGAACTACCTACTCCAGAGCGGCCTCCTTAGCTCTAATTGCACTCTTACTGGGAATGACAGCATCCTTCTCTCTGCCTGCCGACCCCGTACCAGATCTACAATCAGATGAGAAGCCACTTCACACGGTAGCGAGCATGGGTTACTTCCATGGGTCCGACTCGGGTTCGATTTACACGAACACCACACTGACAGTAGCTGGATCCAGCACGTGCGCGGTTGCCCAAGACGGCTCTCTGAGATGCTGGGGCTCAAACACCTGGGGACAGACTGGATTGTGGCCATTCGAAAATAATCCCACCTTTTCTCCTTCATGGCTTGTCCAGTACCATGCTCCTGACAGTACATGGAATCAGACATGGAGTGAGGTCGAAGGATACAATCAGCACTACTGCGCTATTACTGATGACAAGGACCTGTATTGCTGGGGTATGGGAAGAGAAGGCCAACTAGGCGCCGGAGATACGAACTGGGAGAACACAGAGCCAAGGAAGGCCATCTTCCCAGCCAACAGGGAAACTATCCAAGTCGCGCCTGGAACAGTACATACGTGCTCTATATCACCTATCAGAAACTCAACACCAGACCACCAGTCCGTATACTGCTGGGGTAACAATAACGAGGGTCAGCTAGGCACAGCCGGCGGTCCGGACACATACAACCCAACAAGAGCACTTCTCCCTCAGGGTTCCGTCCCAGTGGGCATCGCATCCTCTTGGCAGCATACGTGTGCTACGCTATCCAATGGCACCGGCCTGTGCTGGGGCAACAATAGCTACGGACAACTGGGTGATATTAGCTTGGCTGAGAGAAACGCCCCTACTCCTGTACGATTAATCCCTGCTGGGAGATCTATAGTACAGATGTCCACTGGAGTTGCGCACACATGCGCACTGCTAGACGATGGAAGCATAACTTGTTGGGGAGACAATCAGCGAGGACAACTTGGTAATGGGACCACTTCATCGTCTTGGCAAACCTCCTCAGTGGTATCGCTCCCCAGTGGTAAGACAGCGATATCCATTGATGTCAAGTACGGTTCAGCATGTGCAATTCTCAATGATGACAGCCTCGTCTGTTGGGGCTCAAACTCTCGAGGACAGATAGACCCCAACGGAGGAGGCAACTCATACATCGACGGGGACCCAGTCTGGACAACCCCCAACGCAGTCAATCTGCCCGGAAACCCCTCAATAGCCACAGTTTCAATCGGATTTGACCATACTTGTGCTATTACAACTACGTCTGATATCTACTGCTGGGGCGCCAATAACATGGGACAGCTCGGAACAGGGGGGGCGACTTCAATCCCCAATCAGCTCCACCCCGTTAACCTAGGTCCGTCAGCAGACCCATCTAATCCCACTGCCCCCAATCAACCCCCTGCCCTCTCAGACAGGGATCCCGATCACGACGGCATCCTTTCGCTGTTCGACAGCAACCCAATGCAGAGTAACTGCCAACCAGGTTACTACAACCTGAACAGCAGTAACACGGGATGCTACCCAGCGAGCCCAGGTTACTATGTCGCCTCATTTTCAATGACCGAGCAGTCTCCCTGCCCTTCTGGAACCTTCCAGCCCTTAGCAGCACAGACGGAATGCCTGGACGCACAGCCCGGACACTACACCAATATTACTGAGGCCGCTACATTACAACTGCCATGCCCTCCAGGAACATATCAGCCTAATCTCGGGCAGTTTGCTGAGACGACCAACGGCAGTATTCCAGATATATGCCTCCTGGTAACACCGGGACACTACAGTGATGCAGCCTCATCTATGGAGATGCCTTGTCCTCCAGGAACGTATCAGACCGGTTTCGGAAACTCGTTTTGTGAGGTCACAGACCATGGAAATTATGCATCGGGCTTTGGCAATGTAGATCAGACTCCGTGTGAGTCCGGCACTTACCAGCCGTCCACGGGCCAGAGCTCCTGCTTTTCCGCTTCACCTGGATACAGCTCACCTATCGGCTCTTCGCAGCAGGAGCCATGCCAGCCAGGCACATACTCTGATGAGTTCTCATTGGGAGAATGTAAGTTAGCAGACCCCGGGCACTATGTTGAAGGTCACATGTCTACTAACCAAGAAGCCTGTTTACCGGGCCAGTACCAACCAGCATATGGCCAGATCTCTTGTGAGAGTACAACACCCGGACACTACACATCCGATTCTGGGTCGGCTAACCAGATTGCCTGCGAGCCTGGAACTTTTGAACCACAGCATGGTGCAATATCTTGCTCTGGTGTCACCCAGCCAGGGCACTACAGCCCGTCCGGCTCAGCAGATCAGATGGAGTGCCTATCAGGGACATACGCACCCAATAGTGCCATGGGGGAGTGTATTCTCTCAACACCGGGCAACCACGTCCCGTCAAATGCTGCCAGTGAGCAGATACCCTGCCCACCGGGATTCTACCAGCCCGATGCCGCCAAGGACTCCTGCATCCCCACAGACCAAGGATATGTTTCAGTCGAGGGCGCCTCTCAACAGTCTGCATGCCAGCCAGGAACATACCAGAGTCAGGCGACCATGTCATTCTGCAATGACTCAGACCCCGGTCACTACGTCCCCTCTGAAGCGGCGATCGAGCAGATGCCGTGCCCATCAGGGCAGTATCAAAGCGACTACCGGCAAACTGAGTGTATCCCAGCTGAAGCCGGAACATTCGTCCAATCTTCCGGATCCACTGAGTCTACTCCATGTGCTCCAGGAACGTATCAGCCAAATGGAGGGAAATCTGGGTGTATAGATGCCGATGAGGGGCATCATGTGCCCCAGGAAGGAGCTTCAACCCAGTTGATGTGCGACAGAGGAACATATCAATCTGAAACGGGGAAATCAGAATGCTTGGAAGCCGCGCCTGGATACTATGTTCCCAATACCGGACAAACCTCGCAAGACCCATGTCTGCCTGGTAGTTTTCAACCGGTCTCTGGGGCTGTCGGGTGTATCTCAGCCGAGCCAGAGCACTTCGTATCAGAACCGGCTTCTATCTCACAAACGCCCTGCCCCAGCGGAGAGACCCAGTCACAATATGGTCAAACTAGCTGTGAGGAAGGAACCCAACTGGTCATGATAGCAGGAGGCGTCGGTGCGGTAGTCGTACTGCTGATGATAATGTTCATGCAATCCCAGAAAAAGCCCAAGAAAAGGGGTAAGAGGAGAACTGAGGTCCAAAGGCCCCGAAGATTAAATGTAGAGTCAGAAGAAGAGTGAGATCCACATTTTTTCGTGCCAACCTTTGAGAAGGGGGCCTCCAGACAACAATGCATGTACCGTTCCGGAAATCCAGCATTGAATGATTCGACCTTCGTCAAGGATCACTATCCCGGCCAGAACTGGTGGGACTCCCCTGAATCCAATATGATGACAATGGAAGGCGTGACAGAGAAGACAGGAATCGTGCTGATTATCACAGCAACTGTCGCTTTAGCAGTAGCCATTACCGCTCCCTACTCACTTCCTTTCATATTCGTTGGACTCCTCTACCAAGTCTTTGCCATTTTTCTCATGTTGTTCAAGCATGAGATGATGGCAAACCCCGTCTTTGTGGTGGCATATGCTATCAGTGAAGGACTCGTCTTGGGCGGATTTACTTGGTTGTTTGAAGTGGGATTGGACCTTCCCGGAATTGGTATTATCGCCGCATTGTTGACATTCATGATTCTCGGAGTCATGCTGTCGATTTACAGAGCAGGCCTCATTGAGTGGAATAGAAATATGGAAATAGCAGTCACTTCGGCTCTTTTCGCAATAATTTTTGTCTACTTGTTTTCATTCCTAGGAGGAATAACCGGCTGGTTTGAAGTGCCATATATCCATGGCTCGGGCCCAATAGGGATTGCATTCTCACTTTTCGTGATAGGCATTGGGGCCTTATGTTTAGTCGCGGATTTCGACTTCATAGAGAGAGGCGTCGAAATGGGAGCCCCTAAGCAGATGGAATGGAGAGCTGCCTTCGGGCTCCTTGTGACACTTTGCTGGTTGTACTTTGAGATATTGAAGCTCCTTGCAAAAATCGCCGCTTCGAAGTGAGAAAATGGATTTCTACCTCATAGGGTCATTGGCATTTGCTGGGGCCATTCTCGGAGTCGTCGAGGGGGTGAAGCCCGGACCACTCCTGACTATGGTAATCAGGGAGACCCTTTCGGGGGGACTCAGAGCCGGGGTACGGACCGCTGCCGCCCCCATCTTCACCGATGGCCCCCTCGTCATTGTAAGCCTACTAGCTGCTGGTTGGATTTCCACACAGCCGACAATACTCATAGCAATCTCAATTCTTGGGGCTGGCTACCTTCTGAAAATGGGTCTAGAATGCTTCACGATTGAGCCCCCTCCTTCAGATCTCGCGGGGGTCGATGTATCGGACTCCTTCAAGAGAGGAATTCTGACAAACCTCCTAAATCCAAACGTCTACATTTTCTGGTTCCTG
>CEVY01047172.1_pt1 | contig 8973 bp, 10 predicted proteins | sample 530681 | NCBI WGS metagenome assembly CEVY01 (sample SAMEA2620855, study PRJEB7988) | marine metagenome | biome: marine biome (ENVO:00000447); feature: surface water layer (ENVO:00002042); material: "saline water (ENVO:00002010), including plankton (ENVO:xxxxxxxx)" | depth 5 m | reverse complement strand
TGCATTGAAGCAACTAGAAGACTGATGGATTCAGACTTCATGGGACCAGTTAATATTGGTTCTGAGGAAATGGTAACAATTAACCAATTAGTGGAGACTGCTGCTAAAGTTGCTGGCAAGGATGTTCAAAAACTTCACATTGATGGACCTACTGGTGTCCGTGGTCGTAACTCTAATAATGACCTGATTCGTGAAGAACTCGGTTGGGATTATTCTCAGACCTTGGAAGAAGGCATCGCAAAAACTTATGCATGGATTCTAAATGAAATTAATCGCGCACAGAGGTAATCTGAACGGACCTAATCTAGGTTCCGAAAATCACCCTTATCACATTGAAGATTGTATTGATAAGGGATATGATGTTGAGATTGATGTTTGGTATCTTCCGCAATCTGAAAAGTTTTACTTAGGACATGACCGACCAGACTATGAAATTAGTTGGTTCTGGTTAGCAAAACATAATGCTAGTTTGTGGATACATTGTAAGAACCTTGATGCTCTAGAAAGGTTTACTGATACCAGTGGATATAATTATTTTTGGCATGAGACGGATAAGTATACTCTGACAAGTAAGAACTATATTTGGACTTTTCCTGGTAGACCTTTTTGTCGAAAGTCAGTCATTGTAATGCCTGAGTGGAATGACTATGATTGGGATCTTTTGAGAGCAACTAATTGTTATGGAATTTGTACCGACTATGTAGAAAAACTTGCATGAAAGTAGCATTGTTGATGAGTGGTCAACCAAGATATGTTGATGACACTAGACCATTTTTATTCTTTAAAGAAAATGTAATAGATAAGTACGATACAGATGTCTATTGCCACGGATGGTTCGATGGATCATCTGAGTATGAAAAGGCACCATGGTCTAAAAACTCTCATAGATTGGCGACTAGTTCTAAAGGAGACAGAGCAAACCCTGTCCCAACTAATGCTGATGAGATTATTTTAGAATCGTACAAACCTAGAGCATATAAGTTTGAAGAACCAAAAGAGTTTAGATTTTCTGAAGGTGGACAGTCTTACCTAGACGATAACTTTACGGGAAAACATCCAGAAGGATTCTTCTCTAATCTTGGGTATAGTTGTATCTTGTCTCAACTGAAGAGTATGCAAGAGTGTATGAATCTGCTTGAAGATGATTATGATGCATATGTATTGTCTAGATATGACATCACTATATCGAACTTTATTTCAGACATTTCATCTTTGGATCTAGAATATATGCATCTGCAAAATATTCATGATAGATTCCCTGACGGAATCTATATCTTTGGTAAAAAGTATTTGGATTGGTTCAGAAATCTTTTTGATCAGGTACAAACTCCTGGCGTGTATACTAGAATACCCCATCCGTCTACGGAACAATTTAAAAGAACTTCGTTCAGTTTAAATTATGGTATGAATTTTATTCAACCCCATCCTATGAGAATTAACATTTTAAGAAAGTAATGGAAGTCTTAGAAAGAAATAAATGTATCGTAACTGGAAATACAGATCTTAAGAATGTATATACATTTAAGAAGTTTCCGGTGTATTGTGGATGTGTGGATACTTCCGTAGGTAATGATTTGTTCTGCGACATGTCATGGGACATATGCGAGTCTAGTGGTAATATACAACTTAAGTATTTGATACCATTGGATATTCTATATTCAAAAAATCATAATCCTGGATCTGTTGGAAAGACTTGGAAAGAGCATCATGAAAACTTTTCAAACTTCATCAAAGAAAGTGAGTATGAAAATGTTTTAGAGATCGGAGGATCCACAGGTAATCTTTTTGATAACTTTATTTCTGAAGATAAAGATTTTACTTGGACAGTATTGGAACCATCTGGCGTTTTTAAGTTTGAAGATCCTAGAGTAAAATCAATACAAGACTTCTTTGAAGATCATGATTTTGGTGATGAGAAGTACGATGTGATTGTACATTCTCATGTCCTTGAGCATGTATATAATCCAATCGAGTTTGTGTCGAAGGCATCGGAATTGATGGATGTTGGTGGAGTACAGTACATCTCAATTCCAAATATGAGACACTGGTTGGAGATGGGATATACTAATACCCTATTCTTTGAACACACTTACTATATTGATATTGATATCTTAGAGTACATTCTTACTAAGAATAATTTTGTTATTGATAAAATCATTGCAGGGAACCATTCAATCTTTGTCAAGTCTGTAAAAGTTGATAACACTACAACCTCAAATGCATACTTTGAAAAACCCAAACAAATATTCGGTAAATACATTAAAGGTTTGGAAGAAGATATATTATCGATCAACAGCAAACTTTCTGATGATGATAATGTCTTTTTGTTTGGGGCTCATATTTTTTCTCAAACTCTCTTGTCTCTTGGGATAAAGTCAAAGGTCCTCAGTATTCTGGACAACGATAAGAAGAAGCAAGATAAGAGACTGTACGGGACAGACCTTATTGTAAAAGACCCAAAGGTGTTGTATAATTACACTGAACCAAAAGTTATAATTCGTGCTGGAGTTTACTCTGAGGAAATCAAAGCACAACTTCTTAGCATCAATCCAACAACGAAGTTTTTATGAAAAAGATATTAGTATGTTTTGTTGGTACAGGAACTTATCTAGAGTTTCTCCCCCAATACTATGAGAAAGTAATGGAGAACTTTTGTCCAGGGTATCCCAAAGATATCCTGGTTCTTACTGATGGTGAACTATCAGATACTCCAGAACATATTATTCTCAGAGAAACAGAGCATAAGGCATGGCCTTACATTACTCTTGAAAGATTTAACATCATTCTAAAGCAGAGAGATGTTATTGAAAAATACGATTGGTTTGTATTCATGGATGCTGATACCATTGTGAATCAAAGAGTGGAGTATGATGAGTTCTTTGATGAAAGCAAAGATTATCTTGGTGTCCATCACCCTTGCCATTACTTGGGATGGCCTCCACACAATCAACCGTATGGATCGTTTGACAGAACTAACTCTAGAGCAAGAGTTGGCGATGACGATGACCTGAGCACTTATTGGCAAGGGTGTCTATGGGGAGGAAAGGTTCCTGAAATATTTGCTATCATGGAGGAACTAGATAGTAGAACACAACTTGATCTAAAGGATGACATCATTGCACTTTGGCATGATGAAAGTCATTTGAATAAAATATTCATCGAGAACAAAGATAAGGTTAGAACACTCCCTTCTGATTATGCCTATCCAGAATGTTTTGATGATCGTGTAAAAGATCAACTTGAACCAAAGATTGTACATCTTGCAAAAAATAATAGCAAATATCACTCATGACCAAACTTGTTATCTTTGATTTGGATGGTGTCCTTATTGATAGTAAAGACTACCACTACGATGCTCTGAACCAAGCACTAGGACCAGAATATGCAATCAGCAGGGAAGAGCACGTCAGTGTTTACGACGGTCTTCCTACAAAATCTAAACTAGAACTGCTGACACAAAACAAAGGTCTTCCTGTAGATCAGTATGAGAAGATTTGGAGAGATAAGCAGGAAATTACACTCAAGATTTTTAATGAGTGTGTGGCAAAGGATTATGAACTGATGGGATATTTCCAACAGTTGGTAGATCGTGGATATAAGATTGCTGTTGCTTCTAATAGTATTCGTAATACTGTAAAGATTATTCTTCTGCGTCTGGGACTGCTTGAGTTTGTAGACATGTATGTCTCTAATGAGGATGTTGTTCGCAACAAACCTTTCCCAGCAATGTATTGGAAGTGTATGACTGCGCTGGGTGCTATCCCTAACGATACTGTTATCATTGAAGATAGTCATATCGGTCGTCAGGGTGCTCTGGACAGTAAGGCACACCTGGTTCCTGTAGAGGATCGTAAGGATCTCAATCAGAGTAAGATTGATCGAATCAAAAAAATTCTAAATGGTAGTAAGAAAAAAGTGGCATGGGAGAGTAAGACTATGAACGTTCTGATTCCCATGGCAGGTCGTGGTAGTCGATTTGCATCTCAAGGTTATACATTCCCCAAACCTTTGATTGAAGTTAATGGTAAACCGATGATCCAGGTGGTCACTGAGAACCTGAACATCAAAGCAAACTATACCTTCATCGTACAGAAAGAACACTATGAGCAATATAATCTTAATTACTTACTTCCTCTTATTGCTCCTGGATGTAACATCGTTCAGGTGGACGGAATCACTGAAGGAGCGGCTTGCACCACCTTACTTGCAAAAGAGTATATCAACAATGATGAACCGTTGATCATGGCAAACTCTGACCAGTTTGTTGAGTGGGATTCTAACGAGACTCTGTACGCCTTCCAGAATGGAGAGGTTGACGGTGGTATTGTTACTTTCCCTGCGACTCATCCAAAGTGGTCCTATGCCAAACTGGGAGAAGATGGATACGTTGCTGAAGTTGCTGAGAAGAAACCTATCTCTGAACATGCTACAGTTGGTATCTACTATTGGAAGAAAGGATCTGACTACGTGAAGTATGCTGAGCAGATGATTGATAAGGACATTCGTGTAAATAACGAGTTCTATGTCTGTCCAGTATTCAATGAAGCAATTCAGGATGGCAAGAAGATCCGTATCAAGGAGATTGATAAGTCTGGTATGTGGGGTATTGGAACTCCAGAAGACCTGAACTATTTCCTTGAGCATTATGATGGAGAGGTTTGATCGCGGATTATCTGGATGTCTTATTCAAGCACTAGATTCTAATACTATAAGAAAGTCTAGTTCAAAGGAATATTCTAAAAGATTAATCAAGCAAGCAAATAAACAGAAATATTTTTCTAACTGCAATCTTACTACTATAGATGTTCCTAAAGTATTTGAGATGGGCGATGACTATTTCGATATGGAATACATACCTGCAGAAACTTTTGACTTGTTCTTTGAGACCTGCGATACTAATCAAATAAATTTTATTTTGAAATCTCTCTATGAGTATTTTGATTTTCTAATTTCTACTAAAAAAACTTTCAAAGAGTGTGAGGTAAAAACAAGGATATCAAAAAAGATAGAGTCTCTAGAAATCCCCGATAGCAAATTTAAAGATTACCTGCTAACATTTGAATATGATGCTATTGGAGTTCCAAAAACTTTCTGCCATGGAGATCTGACCTTTTCTAATATTTTATTCAATGGTAAGAGAGTTTTCTTCATTGACTTTCTTGATAGTTATCTCAACTCTTTCCTGGTTGACCTTGTAAAACTGAAACAAGACTTATTTTATTTTTGGTCAATCAAGGTAAACAATAAAAGATCTCTCAGACTCTATCAATCTAAAAGATTTATCTGGAAGAGATTATATGAGAGATACGAAGAATACATCGATACAGACCTATTTGATCTTCTAGATGTCTTAAACTTACTCAGGATACAACCTTATTTGACAGACGAAAGACATAAGGTTATATTAAAAAATCTATTGGAGTCTACTACCCTCTATGAAAAATTTAATTATTCCAATGGCAGGGAAGTCATCAAGATTCCCTAATATGAGACCTAAATGGATGCTTACGCATCCAAAGCAGAATAGGTTCATGGTTATTGAGTCTATTTCTGGACTCAACCTAAACTTCTTTGACAACATTTATTTTGTTGTCTTACAGGAGCATGAGGACAAATATAAATTCACTGATGGTCTTTTAAAAGAAGTGGACGAACTTGGAGTTCTTGATAAGACCAAGATCTCTTATTTGGACGAACAAACATCTTCGCAATCAGAGACTGTTTATAAAGTAATTCGTAAAGAGAATATTGATGGATTTGTTTTTATCAAGGACTCTGATAATTACTACGAATGTGAGATCAAAGATACAACGAATCAAGTAGTCTACGTAGACTTGAATCAAAACGAAGATATAAATGCGAAGGGTAAGAGTTATATTGAATTAGATGACAATAAGGTTCTAACAAATATCGTAGAGAAAAAAATTGTAAGTTCTACTTTCTGCTGTGGTGGATATGGATTCTCTAGTAGCGAACAGTTTTGTAGCACATACGAATCCCTACAAGACATAGAAGAGGAATGTTACATCAGTCATATTATTTTTGAGATGATGTTATCTGGATCTCTGTTCCAGTCTACTCCAGCATTTGTATACAAAGATTGGGGAACTTTGGTTGAATGGAAGAAGTACAAGAAGACCTATAAGACTATATTCTGTGACATTGACGGGACTCTGGTTACTAACACCTCCCATCAATTCCCTCCCTTTATTGGAGAAGGAGACCCGATTGAAAGTAATATAAATTACTTAAGCAAACTGTTTGATGAGGGTAGAACTCATATTGTTCTTACCACCAGTAGACCAGAGGAATATAGACAAATAACTTTAGATGAGTTAGAATCTAAAGGTATACCTTACCATAATCTTATTATGGGACTCCCTCATTCGCAGCGAGTGCTTGTAAATGATTTTGCAGCGTCCAACCCATACCCTTCTTGTGTTGCGATAAACATTCCTCGCAACTCTGGAGATTTGGAAACATATTTTTGATAAGAACTAATGAAAGTAGCAGGATTAAAGTGTAGTGGTGGATTGAACCAAGGAAATGATTTCATTAACTTTGGCGGGCAGTTTGTCCTAGAGAATCTCCATCCGAAAGATAGCATTGAATATTTTGAATTCTATGACTCCTGTCTTCCTCAGTGGAAGACTAAAGAGATTCTTACAGCATCTACTGTAGAATATATCAGAGAAAACTTTGATATTATCTACGTCTTCTCTGGATCTGCAGGATCTCCTGTTCTCTACACTAGTCTATTCAAGAAAGTGGATGAGATTGGACTTCCCTTTGTAGCTCTTGGTATTGGTTGTGGTGGTCAATATGATTCGTCAGAGGCAGCAGCAATCAACGATATCTACAATCTGCCCAACTGCAAGTATGTTATTACTAGAGATAGTAAGACATATGAATTCTTGAAAGAGAACGATAAAGCATTGTCTGGAATGGATCTTGCATTCTTTGCAAGAGATACTATCAAACCAAGACAAGAGAACTCTTCTTCCAAGTATGCAGTAGTCAACTATGAACCTCATGGGATGCCTACTGAAGTATCTGGAGCATATGATCTGAAGAAACAGTTGGAAGAGATTTATGATAAGGTGTACATCGCTGAGAACAATGTACATCCATCTTCAAATGCGATTGATGGTTATGTGCAGATTGGATATGCAGACCAACTGTGGAACTTCTATGCGAATGCTTCCTATGTGATTAGCACAAGAGTCCACACTTGTGTATGCTGTGTTTCCAGTGGAGTTCCTTTTACTTATCTTGGCGGAGATAGTGGAGGCAAGAGTGGTAGAAATTGCTTGTTCAATGAAATTGGACTGACTCTTAAGAGAGAAGAAGAGTATAATAGCGAAGACTACGCTGAGAAGATTACTCAAGCAAAAGAAAACTATCTTGTAAAACTGAAGGACTTTGTAAATGAATAAGGACCTATTTCTATACATACACGATCCACTTGACGAAAGACTTCTGGATCGTTGCTTAGAGAGTCTTTTACTCAAGCAATCTGAGAGTCTAACTTGGAAGACTCTCTACCTGTATAATGCAGGAACCTTGATTGATACAGATACAGTAGTTGAAAAGTTGCAGAATATTGATTGCAAGAACTTCTTCTGCGAAGATCTTGTTATCGTACCCTTTGATAAGAATACTCCGAAGTCTCTTTCTGCTGACTTAGAGTATTTTTCTAAGTATTGGTATTCTGTAAACGAAGAACCATCTCAGATCCTGTTGCTGAAGATTGACTATGCATTGTCTACCAACTTCCATAAGGTAGTCAAGAGCATCGATGGCAAGGACAATTTCTTGCTGAGTCTTCCTGTCTATAATTGTAAGGAGTGGGTCACTGAAAGCGATTTCAATGCTGCTCTGAACATGGATAAGTATCTGACTACAGGAGAAGGTATCTATTATAGAGGTGGCAATGTCCAGGGAGAAGAGGGACAACCCTTTGATGAACTGAAAGAAGATGTAAAGTTCATTTCTTATAATGGGTCTTTTGATTTCAATTGCCACTATATCTCTTCTGATAACTTGAAACACTTTATTGGTGGAAACAAGAACAATGTTTCTGTCTCTGACAAACTTACCAACATCGGTAGATTGTCTAATGTGTATCAAACTCTAGAATGTTTTGTTGTTCATACTTGGCATCCAGTCAACTGGCACAGCAATAATGTAATCTTTAGAACCCCAGAGAAGAAGAGTTTCCGTCCAGACGATAGGAAAAATGTTATGGGGCAGCGATACTGATGTTCGTTATCCCATGCAAATACAGTGACAAAAGTCCAATCGTTCAATGTGTTGCTAGTATCAGGAAGCACTATCCTGATGATCTAATCGCTGTTGTTGATTCGGATTCGGACGATAAATCATACTTTGAATCTCTGGAAAAGTATGGTGTTGTTATTGAAGATATTCAAAATAAGAACTTCCTTGAAGGTGCTCTGTGGCACTGCTTTGAAAAATATCCTGATGAAGAATTTATCTATCTGATTCAGGATAGTATGAAGATTAAAATGAATTTTGATTATGTTGAGGATGCTGACTTTACTTGTATAGCATCTTTCCCAAATACTTGTTGGGCAGAGAACTTTGAAGGAGGTTCTGCAGCACAAATCAACTTCTCTAAGAATGCTCTAGAGAAAACAAATTATGAATATCTTGGTCCAGAAGTAGATTGGCATCCAGTCTTTGGTATCTCTTTCTTTATCTCAAGATCTCTTCTTCAAACATTGAAGGATAATGGGATGGATAAGTATCTGCCAACCAGTAAAATGGAAATGGAAGCTAGCGAACGTATCTGGGGTATGGTATTATATCAAGAAGGAATTGATGTAAAGAGTGCTTGTATTATGGATACTCCTATCCACACAAGACCTAATCCTATAATCAGTAAAATTTGGTTGTATAGACAATGACAGTAGCATTTAATTATCTTGGTAAACTTGGACAACTGGGAAA
>CEVY01105691.1_pt1 | contig 8979 bp, 8 predicted proteins | sample 530681 | NCBI WGS metagenome assembly CEVY01 (sample SAMEA2620855, study PRJEB7988) | marine metagenome | biome: marine biome (ENVO:00000447); feature: surface water layer (ENVO:00002042); material: "saline water (ENVO:00002010), including plankton (ENVO:xxxxxxxx)" | depth 5 m | reverse complement strand
AGAAGAAGAAGAAGAAGAAGAAGAAGAAGAAGAAGAAGAACGAAGAAGAACGAAGAAGAACGAAGACTGTGTGTATCGGTCTCCACATCCGTGGTCGTCTTGCTCTCGTAGTTAGTGTTGTTGAGTTTTTTGTTTTCTTTTGTGGTAGAAAAATGTCCAGAGACCCACGCGAAAATGCGGATATGATAATCACGCGAGTCCAAACTTCGCACAGAGGTATGGGTGATTACGAGAAACTAGCGCCGAAACAATACCCACCGAAAACGTTACGAGAAACGCACGAAGGGAAATACTGGAAGAATTATAAAACGACTTCGTTGCAAAATCAACCGGGGATTGTCACGGACGTGTTTTATTCCGGTTCCGAGGACGATACTACGTTTCCGTGTTACCTAACGGCGACAAGTTCCGCCAGAGTAACCATGTACAATCAAAACGGGACGAAAGTATTAAAGACCTTCGCGAGGTTTAAAGACGTCGCGTTTAGTGGAGTGTTGAGAAAAGACGCGAAAGTGTTAGCGGTTGGTGGACAAAGTGGAATCGTTCAACTGTTTGACGTGAAGACGAGAAATATTCTTAGGAAGTTTGCTTTACACACGGGCGCGGTGAGAGCGGTGCGATGGAGCGAGATGAGTAACTTAAGCGTCGGTTCGAGTTCGGACGATACGACAGTACGGATATGGGACGTCAGTACGGGTAATTGTTCGCAAAGATTTGATGGTCACAAGGATTACGTGCGCGCGTTGGAATCGAGCCCGGAGCAAAATGACGTATGGGCGAGCGGTTCGTACGACCACAGTGTTAGGCTGTGGGATGCCAGAGTAGGACGAGACGCGGTAATGACTATGCAACATACCGGTCCAGTAGAAGATATATGTTGGTATCCAAATGCTAGAGCATTGGTATCGTGTGGAGGACCGGAAGTCATCGTGTGGGATGTCGTCAAAGGCGCATCGTCGTTCAATGTGAAGGATAGTAATAATAGCAACACTAATAGATTGATGCGTTTGACGAATCATCAAAAGACGGTGATGACGGTGAGCGTACACAAAGACTGCGGTCCAAGAACTTTGAGCAACAATAGCAGGACCAATGAATATCAGCCGAGGTTAATTACCGGGAGCTTAGACGGGCACGTGAAGGTGCATGAGATTGATACTTTTACTGTGAAGCATGCGGCGAAGTTTCCTGGTCCAGTGTTGTGTTGCTCGGTCTCTCCAGATGCTAACGCCTTCACGGTTGGTATGGCAAATAAAACTTTGTGCATCAGAAAACGAACGAAAACGCGCATTGCGGATGCAAACGCGAAGCCCACTCCCGGGCCAGGCGCAGGGAAATGGAAAATCACCTTGAAATCTGGATTCAGGATAAAACGACCGAGACGAATGGATGCAGGCACGATTGGTTACTTCACGAGGACTGGAAACGCGCAACCGCGCTTGAACGACGAGATTGTTAGACGCAGAAAACGTGTACGATTACAAGCACACGATAGAGCGCTGAGAAAATTCCGGTTTGGAGATGCACTCGATGCCGCTTTGAGTAACAGGAGACCAGAGGTTGTTATGGCTGTCATCGAAGACATTGAAAAAAGAGGAGGCATAACAAAGGCGCTAGCGAATAGAGATGAACACAGGTTAGTGCCTGTTTTAGATTTTATCGTGAAGTACATCGCAAATCCGCGTCACACGCGAGATCTCATCAGATTGTCTCAGGAAATTCTCGACTTGTATGGTTCTGATGTTGGAACGAATAAACGTGTCGATAGGTGCTTGAATCAGTTGAGAGAAAGAGTAATGCTCGAGCTCCGATTAGAAGACACGTTGGATAAACTTTCTGGCATGTGTGGCATAATTCAGAATTCGTACTAGTAGAGTGACTAATGCAATGTAAAATACTAAATCTAATATTCTAGCCTTCATGACAATCACGGAATGGAGCACCGACTGTATCATACTCACCTCCCAGTGCTAGCGCTAACGTGTGTCTTTCCTCAACGAACCAAGCCATAGGCAATGTCATTTCTAAGCCACATAGTGCGTTCGAGAGCTCGCGGGCGACGCTTTTTGCATTCTCGCTCGTGCCAGTCGTGCCAAGAAATCGAGCCAAAGTTGTGTGGATGATAGACATGTTCGAAACGATTTGATTGATTGGAGAGTTTGGAAGATTGTCGCGCAAAAGTTGGCGAAACTCGGAGATTTCTCCACCGTCTCTCGTATTTCTCGTGTTCCAAACACTTACTAACGCTCCACTCGAAGTCACAACGACTCTCTCGAGCGTAATTTTAATCGGACAAATTTGTTTTGCCGCTTCTTTCACCGCGCGAATCTCTTCTCGGATTTCATGATCCTTTGCTTTGTGCGCATCGAGATGATGCGAAGTGTGGTATACAGAAGCATGAAAAAGCTCCACATTTTGTAACCAAACTGACGTTTCTTTCGAGAATCCATACTTTTCGAGCACCTCACGCGTAACTTTACCGAGTTTCTTTGTACCTTCCGACGTGCTCGGAAATGGTAACACGATCGCTCGCACTGGAATTTCAAGCTTTACTAAAATTGGTGTGACCTCATCCTTCTCGGTATCGATGTCGAAAACTTTTTCGAGAGTCAAATCGTTATTGTTGTTCGCAGTTTGGACGACGACTGTTTTCGAGGGATTGAAAATATCTAAAACTGTGGTATCTACTGTGCTATGGTACATCTTTGCGTAGAGTTCGGATCTTGCGTCGACGTCCTTGGATTCACCAAACGGTGCAAGCGTTTGTCCGAGAATATACTGACATTTTGACGACAAATCGTGCCACCATAACTTGCGTTCTCTATTAGAAGGAGGAGTGAGACTGTCGCCACTCGTATCCGATGTTCGCACATCTCGTTGATTTGGTTCGCGCAAACTTTGGTCCATACTCAACTTGTTAAGAGATGACGCCTTTAAGGTGGGGGACGATGTTGCCGCATATCCACCATTATTATCAGCTCCGTTTAAAATGCGTCGTTTGATTGCACTCGATACTATACCAAATAGTATGCCAACCAGTACGAGTCGATTCAACAATTTTGAGCGTCTTCTTCTAGCCACACTCGAAATACCCCCAGGTCTATGTTTGGAATGATATTGTGAAGACATTACTCCTTGATTTCGATATTCTACTTTCTCCCTTTCACAATCACTTTTGTGTGTATGCTTTTACTTTGCGTTATCCGATCCTCTAAAAGCCATAGTTTTCAGCGGGTCATCCGTGGCAAAATACACGTCGTTCGTCACGTCGTATTCCGAGAAGAGTTTTCGAGAATCATTTTTCTCTCGCACGTGTTCGTTTAAAATCCGTTCTCTCTGTTTCGCCAAACTCAAGTGCGCACGCGCGGAGACATCCTCGTCGGATATTTTTAACAATCTCGACAGTATCTCTTGATCCACGATGGTCGATTTGTTATTTGTCATCTTAATGACGACGATTGAAATAAAAGCAAAAGCGCGGAGAGGGGGAGAAGTGTGGAAAAGTCGTGACTTTACAACAAAACTAATTATTTTTAATCCAATTGCATTCTTGATTGCTACTTTTTCACTCTTTTAACCCAGTGACAGGCAAACCAGAAGCGCACGAACCATCCGAAGGTCCTTCTACGTCGCTACCTCCAATATCTAAATCGTAATAGCACTCCGCCGGCGGTCTCGGAGTGGCTGAAAAAGAACACACGTCTTCTACGCTACAAAAATTCGTCTTGCCATTCAAACGAATAAACGCGCCTTCGTTGTCGTGTCTAGTGTCTCCGAAATCTCGAAACTGAGGATAATCTGGAGCTGAAAAGATAGTAACTAGTTTACCATCCTCGCCTAAATCGTGGTCGACGCAGAAACCGGATTGAATGGAGGGCATTTCCGGTCTATCTTCTCGAGCATCTGGACCTTCGTGCGAACGAATGACCAACTTCAATTTCTCGTTCTTCATAAATGCTCTCGATTGTTCCGGTCCAAACAGAACACCTATACCTCTTTGTACATTTGGTTTTAATCCATCTAAATGCGATGGATCCGACCACATGACATCGCCGGCTACTAATGTTCGTCCAACGCCAGACGGATCGAGTCCGCCTTTACTCGATGCGCTCAACTCTTTCAAGGTGCCCAACTTTGGGTTCAATTTCGATTCCGATTTCTTCTGAGACGGTGAACGAAAGAGTCCGCCGTGCAAAACTAAAGCTGATGATCCTATTTTACACGCTAAGGGCAACGCCGCGCAAAATTTCAAAAACGTGGGATAAATATGGTGCAGAGCGTTGGCGTCACCAAACTTCACCTTCAACTCACGTTCGAAACCGTAACACGACGTGCAGAACTCGCTCTCGTGATTCCCGCGAATTAAAATCACGTCTTGTGGGAAGCATATTTTCATTAAAGCGAATGTCAAGAGCGTTTCGCACCCCCAGGCACCTCGATCGACAAAGTCGCCGTTGAACACAAAATTATTCCTCGAGGACGGTTTCCCTGCCAACTTTAACATTTGTAAGACGTCGTGAAACTGTCCATGCGTGTCGCCGACGACATTGACGACTGTCTCCTCCGGATTTTCTGGTCGTAAATACACGCACGTGTTTTCTTGCTCTATTATTTCAGTGCAATGGCTCAAGATTGATGTGAACTGTTGCGCGGAGATGAACTTTTGTATTCTCGTGGCGACGCCAGAGTGCGTGTTCGCTTCTAAATTTGACTTTAAACGCTCGATGTATTCTAAGGTTATGTGTTTCACTCCTGGGAAGCCATTCTCCATGGACGAATGATGCGTCATTAGTGGTATCACTCTTATGTGTGATATTGTTATTACTTGAGTTCAAAACAGGAGAAATGACGATATAAAGAGGTACGAAGCGTTTCGCAAACAATAAAGATTTTACCCAACGGGCGAGGAAAATGAGCTCTCTTCTTCGTACATAAAAAAAAATGAGCGGCATTTCGTCGATGATAATGATGTGAAAAAAATGGATTTACTGTTGTTTACACTGCTCGCCCTCTGCCGGCGCGGGCTCGTTTTCTTTAGCGGCGTTGGGAGGCATTGGCTTCAACTTTTTGGCCTGAGGTTGTTCGTCCCCGACCGCGACGGTAGTCGGCGCAACCACCGGTTTTGGTTGCACGCGCACTGGTTGCTGCACGGGGACGACGCGTTTTGGTTGTAACTGGACAAGTTGTTGTTGTTGTTGAGGGACAATTTTTTTACGAACTTGTTGCACTTGAACGACAGTTGTTTGCTCGTTCAATTGTGGTTTGTCGAAACCGTCCGTTTCAATGCCTTCATTCTTGTCACTGCTGGTGGCGTTCGGGTCCGGTTTCACTACGCCTCCGATGGACGCAAATGCAGCTCGAATAGCGTCCTTCGCCGATTGTTCTTGGTCCGCGAGGCCTTTGAGTTCGACTTCTTTCTCCGTGAAGTCACCCAATACCGCCCGAATAGTCTCAAATTCTTCCGTGCGTTCTGTGTTCTCCTTACCGCCATCTTTCAAATCGTCTTCTTCTAAACGTTTCAAGCGAGCTTTCAACACAGCGATGCCACGTTGACACGTTCGCAAAGCTTCCTTAAACCGATCTAAAAGCTGGTATGCGAGCGACATGTTTGACAAAACCGCGGCAATTCTTCTATCGTCTAAACTCAACTCTTTCTCGTAAATCTCCAAAGCTTTCGTTTCGTCTTCAATAGCTCCTTCAAAATTAGACTGTTCTTGATTGATATCTCCAAGGTTCTCGTACACCGAAGCGAGTTCGAGAGCGCGTTCCTTTCGCAAAGGTTCTGGGTCTGGATTCTCTTTCGTCGTTTCAAAATGTTCGAGATAAATTAATCGCGCGTTTTCTAACAACTTCCACGCCAATTCCATGTCCGTTTCTTCCTCGTCTTCACCTTCTTCCCCGTTCGCGTCTTCACCATCTTCTTCGTTTTGTTGTTTCTCTTCCTCTTCCTTCGTCGCATTTTCCGTATTCGCATCGCCACCGTCGGTGTCTCCACCAGCACCGCCCGGCGCGTTCACTCCAAATACCGTGTTATCTTCTTGTGCCTTCCAAAATAAAACACATCCGTACTTCAAATACGTCGGCGCGGCTTCAATGCTTCCTTCGCCAAATATATCGTTTCGAATTTGTAAACTCGACCCGAGAAACTGAATGGCCGACTCCAAATCGTTCGCACGAATAGCCGCGATGCCTGCTTTGTAGGCCGTATCAGCCGCGACGATTTGCTTTTGTTTCTCCGCATCTTCTCCTTCTTCTTTAGGGGGTGATGATGTCATGTTGAAGGGCGCGAGTAGTACACTTTATGGCGCAAAGATTGATTTCGCGCGACAAGAAACAAGAGAGTTTAAAGTGGAATTTGAAAATAAAATGTCAAAAAACGTCGACTCCCATCAAAAAAATTTCCTCGCTCTCTCTCCTTTTTTTTAAAGATCTTTCCTTCTCTCGTCGCTCGAGTCTCTCAAGTCGTATCAAAACTATTAGAACAACATATTTTTTTTTACGACTCGCACACACAAACGGGGCGCACTTATTGAAGGCACAACGCCGGTTGAGAGAAAGAGAAAGAGAGAGAGAGAACGACGACGAGGACGACGAGGACGAGGACGACGAGACGGAATAAATATGTTTGCGACAGCGACGAGTAATTTGTGTTGCACTGCTTCCACGTATTCAACGACACATTTTTCCAACAAGCCATCGTGTTCGTACACCGCGACACCTTTATCGGATCGATCGTTTACTGTTGGGAAATCTGTGACTGGAAGAGCGCGGGGGAGCATGTGTTCATCGTATTCTTCTCGTTGTCGCGTGGTGTCCGCGTCGTCGTCCGAAGAAGAAAGAGAAGAAATGTCCGGACGAACGGGCAACATTTCCCCTCCATCCACTTCTTCTTCTCCTTCTTTATTGACAAAGAGATGGAGAGTGAACTCGCTTCGAGGAGGAAACTCTGTTCGTACTACTGCTACTCATTATAATGATTATAGAAGCGATCTGATGAAAAATGCGTCGTTTATGCGCGCCATAGTCGCAATACCTGGGTGCATCAAGCACAAACCACTACGACATGTGATGACATCTTCTTCACATACTTCTTCGAGAGGAGAAAGACGCGGTGATGGAGTGAAAATGTCTTCTTCGGGATCAAAAGATGATGATGCATACGAAAGCAATTATAACGTCAATGGTGATAAAATTGGATCTGTTATGACAACCCTATCGGATATTCAAATGGATGTTTCCGACCAAGACCATCGGTCGCCGGATTCGGAAGCTGTGTTGAGTGCTGAAGAAGAGAGAAAATTACGACAAACTGAAGCTACAAATATAGTATCGAGGCGCTTACAAAACGCAAGAAACGATCGTTTGCATTTAACGAAACCGTACGCGGTTGTGCGATTGAATAGAGTAAATGGTGTCGGGAAAGATGAAGATGGAATTCCTTACAAGCAAGTGATGTCCAGGCGACAAATGTTGAGAGATACAGATTTATCGCCACGGGATTTGCGTCGTATTGACCCTGTTTTAACGCAATCGAGCAACACCCCTGCAATTATTGTCCGCGAAGACTCGATATTAGTCAATTTAGGTGTTCGAATCATCATTCGGAAAGATCATGCGTTGTTACTTGGCCCGGACACGGAACCATCGTACAACTTTTTAGAGGCGTGGAATCAGAAAATTGCTGCTCAGAAAATGCTCAAAGGCGTCTCAAATGACGTTCCAAACGGAGGATCTTCCGTTGATGGCGGTGTCGGGTTCGCCTCCATGCAGCAGGATAGTGCTGAAGGTTTGGAAATCCCATTCGAGTTACAAGTGGTTGAAGCCGCTTTGCAAGAAACGGTGCACCAACTCGAAGAGAGGTTAGAAACGGTCACGAGGCGATACCGCGCTTTAGAACGTAGAATGCAGCTGAACATTAATAAAGAGACGCTCGACGAGTTACGCTTTATGAAACAAACTTTGGTTCAGTTGGAATCGAGGTCAGAAGCAATTAAAGAAGTTTTGCTCGACACTTTGAACGATGAAGACGACATCGAGAGAATGACGCTATCCTCCACGGCTAAGAAAGAAAACGAAGAAGACGCAGAGACCATCGATTACGAAGAAGAAGAAGTTGAAAACTTGATCGAATATTACTTTCAGCAGGCCGAAGCGTGCCATTCTGGTGCCGAGGCCCTTTTAGAGAACGCGAGAGATTTAGACGAGTCTGTGGCATCGTACCTCGCGGCAAGACGATTAGAGGTTTCAAAGTTAGAATTAACGCTCTCTATTGCTAGTTTTTCTGCAGCAATTGGAGCAGTTGTTACCGGCATCTTCGGGATGAACTTGAGAAGTTGTCTAGAAATGTCCGTCTCCGCGTTTTATATCACCAGTGGGTTGTTGCTATTCGGCTTGACTTATTGCAGCATCGCGTTAATCAAATGGTGCAGACGAAAAGGCGTCTTATAACAAACATCCTATTTGTATTAACAATAACAGTGAAACTGAACTACTCCCCACCCTACTAGTACTTTGTACCTTACCATAATGTCGTTGACAATTCTAATTTAATCTAAATAAGCTACTAGTACGCATAATCTAAACTCTATACTCTACTCTTTATGTGTGTGTAACGTGCAAAACTGCTCTTTCCTCGTCCTCTTTGCGTATCGATTTCTTGCTTGTTCCACAATGCTCCTCCCTCGTCTGAAATCTTGTTTCAACTGAGACACGGGCGTAGAAAACTGAGGAGAGTCCAAAGGCCCAGGCGAGATTATGTGCACGACTTCGTCCAACTCAAACTCCAATTGGTTACGTCGTTTCACGATATCTTCTTTTAGTTTACAAGCGGCTCTCTGAATGGTGTATCTCTCAAACTCTCCTCCCGGCAACTTGTTCAGAAGTCTCTTGGATATACGAGAGAAAACTCCTGACATTTATTATGACCTATGGAATTTGCGAGAGTCTTTTTTGTGACGTTATTGTTTGACGTTTTAGGTA
>CEVY01108426.1_pt1 | contig 9105 bp, 4 predicted proteins | sample 530681 | NCBI WGS metagenome assembly CEVY01 (sample SAMEA2620855, study PRJEB7988) | marine metagenome | biome: marine biome (ENVO:00000447); feature: surface water layer (ENVO:00002042); material: "saline water (ENVO:00002010), including plankton (ENVO:xxxxxxxx)" | depth 5 m | reverse complement strand
CCGGGTTTGGCGAAGACGACGACGACGACGACGACGACGAAGAGAAAGGGATAAACACGAAGAAGAACAAAAACAATACTTCGGAAAAACTCAATAAAGCAGCGCGAAATAAACGCGCTCGACATCAACAGTTACAAAAAGAAATCGAAGAGAGAAAGTTGTTGAAAAAACAACGACGGGATTTGAGCGAATTGAAATCAATCACGAAAGATATCGCGGAGAAGGAAAAGCGAGATGAAATGAGACGACACAGACTTCACTTGGCGCGTAAAGAACGCGAAGAAACGCAACCTCGGCGGTTAGGAAAACACAAATACGAGGAAGATTTACCGGAAGTCTTGTTCAAAGAACAAGTGAACGGAAAGTTACGAACATTGCACGGTGCACACGCATTGTTAAAGGACCGTCTGAAATCCTATCAAAGAAGGGAATTGATCGAGCCGAGGAAGAGACAGATAAAAAAGAAATCGAAGATGATGATGAAGTACGAACCGGGCGCGAGAGGCGAGAGAGAGAGAGAGAATCAAAAAGAAATAAACGCTCTGAATGCGCAGATTAAGGAGAAGAAAAAGATGTCTTCCGTTTAGTTTCGATGTAGTTTACTTTGAGAAGAAAGTAGAGCGGTGCGTGTGGTAAAATTATTAATCATACATAGATATAGAAAGCGAGAGCATATGCGCGAGTTGAAATTCACACAAAAGCACTCAAAATCCAAAAAATACGCAATAAAAAAACGCCTCGTTTTTAGAAAAGGCAAAAAAAAAATACCGACGTTCGTCACGCCCGAACGATGGGTAGAATCGAAATCGTCTCAACCGAAGAAGACCGCGTGTATGCCTCGAAACGTGACTGGCAATGCCCTGACATCGCGTTCGCGCCAATCGATAAGCATCACGTGATATCGAATTCAAAAATCTGTTGGTCTTTCTTTTTCTCTTCTTCAAAATCATCTATGCCTCCGAAGAGTTGTGTATTAAAGCGTGCTTTGAGAGAGACGTTGCGATTTTTCCCACTCTCGAGGAAAGTTGTCGACTTCCCCATTATTCCGAGTCTTTCTGGTCGAGAAGAGTGCGGCGTGTACTGGAAAGAGCTGGATGTTTTGTACCATCGCTCGGATGAAAGCGACGATGATGAGATGGCAAAAATGATGGAAAGAGTGCAAAGAGAAACGAAACCATTGACAATTCCTCGCCGTTCGTGCATGACGGTGCAGAAAACGAATGTGGTTTGCGTTCAGGATCAAAGGGAAGGAGAAGAAGAGCAATGGGTAGTTTTAACATTTTTTGTGAGGCATTACGCGTGCGATGGAGACTCGTTGAAAATGTTTCTTTCATTCTTTTGTCATGTCATCGAAGAGCAACACGAGCAACAACAACGAATACAAGACCAAAAGCCCCTTTTGCTGCCGAAACGACGTGTAAATGGCCTTCAATTACCGACGAGCAAACGCGTTGAGTACTTTCAACTTTCAAAGAATGAAAAAATGAAAATTAAAGAGCATGGCGAGTTTATCGCACTCCCTCAGCTCATCGAACACGGGTGCGTGAAAATAAGGCCGTCGCGAGCGATTCGCGGCATTTTGGTCGGTAGTCTCAAATACATCTTTTCAAAAACGACGAGAATTCAGGTAAAACTCACGGATGAATTTATCCGAGAAATGAAAGAGAGAACTGCGGAGCGGGCGCCAGTTGAAGATTACATCGTCGAAGATGATTTCGTCTCCACCAACGACATCGCAACGGCGTTCGCTTGGAACTTTCTTTCTTTGTTGAACGAAAGGAAGAATAAAAAGAAGGAACAAAGGAAAAAACCGTCATATTGCAATATTGCAATAAACTACAGAAATTATGGAATTTTGCCGAAAAACTATTTCGGTAACGCTTCGTTCGCGCACGTTGTCGCTGTCGATGATGTGTATGCGAATGTCGAGAAACGAGCGAGAGAAATACGAAGATCCTTGCAGAAATACCGCGAAGGAGATCCACGCGCAATTGATTCTCGAATAAAAGCTAGGCTTGCACTTGGATCTTTGGACAAGTTATCGTTGCACGAGCATTTGATTTCATTACATTCCATGTTAAATTTGCTCGATTTAAGCTGTACGAATTGGATGACGTTTGACTTTTATAATTTAGAATTTGGACGCGGCGTTAAAGTGACGCACTTTGACGGATACGTGACGCCACACGTACCGAATACGTGCGCTATTATTCCCACGCGGAATGGTAATGGGTGTAAGATCGTGTTAGAAATTAGAAAAAAACAAGTTAAAAAAGCAACTGAGATTATTCGAGGGATGTTGGTTCTTGACAATGATCCCGGTAATAACAAATGATTATCAATGTAAAGCTAAAGTGTGTACCACGGTACCGGCATTCTGAACCTCTCTCTTTCAAAAGCCTACGCGCAGATACGTGCGCTTTTCATTCTCAATTCGTTCATTTTTGCCTCGATGCGTTCCTCGACTCGTTTGCGAGCGTACAACTTCGCCTCAATTTTAAGTTTAGCAAACTCGCGCAATTTCTGTGCCTCTCTTCTCGCGAAGAAACTTCTCACTTGCGCTTGCAATAGAATGCACGCGCGTTTTTTCTTTTCATTTTCAGCCTCTCTTTTCTCGAGCGCGGCGAATGCTGCCTGCGCTTTGCATTCATTTGCCACTTGTGCTCTGGTTTTCACCCCTCGGTAAAGACTTTGGATGCGCGTAGCTGCGTGATGTCGCGCTTTCTCAGCTTTAATTTCGCCGTAAAATTTTCGTTGCTGCATGCCTCTGAAAGATTTCTGAATCAATATCGCGCTTTTCCGTTCGGCGCGCTCTCGCTCTCGCTTAGCATCAAGTACCAAGCGTTCTTCTTCTTTTCGTCGGATTTCTTTACGTAATTCTGTGACGGTTATTCGAGCTTTGCTTCCTCTGAATTTCGATTGAATCTTAATCGCAGCTTTCGTTTCTTTTTCTTGTCGCTTGACTTTTTCCTTCATTTCTCGGACGGCACCGCGACGAGCTTTGTTTCCTCGAAAACTCGATTGAATTGTCGTCGCTGCGTGTTTCTGCTTCAAAAATGCTTTGCGATCGTTCGATCCTTTCCAGTGTTTCTGTACCACTGTAGCAGCGTCGTTTCGAATTTTGACGAATCTCACCGAGCGAGGCGATGATGCTAACCTTGATGAACCACCGCTCGAAATAGTAATGTCATGCTCTTCTTCCTTGTCGTCATCGCCATCTTTGTCTTTGTGCCGAATATCATCTCTCGAAGGCGACGACGTTTTCAAAAGGGGCAACTGCGACGGTCCTCGATCTTTGGTCGTCGTCGTTGTTGTTTCATTTTCATCTTCATCCTCTTCTTTTTCTTCGTCTTCTTGGTCGTCCTCATCATCAACTTCGCCGACAATTTGGTCGATTTCGTTAAGCAGCTCATCGCTATTACTGCTGATTTTGCTACTACTAGTAATGGTGTTATTTCTATTGTTAATGTTCGCGCCATGGGACGATGCGTCAGAGGTGGCGGCTTCTGCGATAGTTTCAATTTCATCGAGTAAATCTTCTTCTTTACCAGTTCCTTCTTCTGCCTCATCCATCTCCTCTTTTTCGTCGTCGTTGTTATTTTCTTTATCACTGCTGCCAGTGAGACTGTCGCTCTCGCTGCTTTTTGTTGTCGCAGTCGCTGTCATCCTTTGGACCCAAGTCCCAATTTTATTCAACCCAGACGTATCGATGGAGTTTAACAAACTCGTCGGACTGGAAAACAACGATGATGTCGTCGTTGTTGTCATCTCTTTTAATTCACCAACCGGCGTTCTCGGTTCATCAACAACATCCCCGTCACTTTCCCTCTTCTTTTCTTCTTCTTCTTGCTGTCGTCGTCGTTCCTCCTCTTCTCTTCTCTTCTCCTCAATCAACTCCTTATCGATGTTCGTCAACATCGACCCCAAACTGTCCGATATTTTCTTAATCTTCTTCGTCTTTTTATCATCATCACGGTTATTACTACCGCCCATCTTTGTCACCGCGTGATAATCGTCCAGGAACTCTTTAAACTCCTCTCTCAACGCGTGCATTCGCATCGAACTCGCCATCGCGAGTTCCACTCTATACGCTCGCAACTCTCGACATTCCTTGTAAAACTTCACGCGATCTTTCGCATTCAAATTGCCAACGATGATACCGTGTTCGTTCTTAAGGTACAAAGATAACGCGCGGTTACCCCCGGCACTCAGCGTGGCCAGTTCTAGTTCCGTTAAGATTGGTTGTCGTTCTTCTTCTAGGCTAGTACCGTTTTCTTTTTCGTCGTTGTCGTTGTCTTCATCATCATCGCTCTCTTCTTCCAGTGCAGACGAAGCGCATATCATCGGTAACCGCGAAAACTCCGCCGTTTCATCTTCTTCGTTCGGTTTGTCGGTATCATCGTTCCCGTTTCCGTTTCTTTTGCGATGAAAAAATATGCTCTTCACGTACTTACCGCTCTCCGTTTTCAAATGTCCATCTGTCTTGTGTTCCTCCGCGCACGCGTGGCACAAAAGTGTACCAAATTTACAATGCAAATACACGCCCAATTTCTTCTTGCAATCGAAGCAGAATTTGTTTTCGTTCTTCTTCTTCTTCTTCTCGTTTTCCTCCTCCTCCCCCTCCGACGCGGCAGGGGAGGTGAACACGGACTCGTGTATCGTTTGGAGAATGAAGCAGTTTCTCGGACCAATCGCGTCCCCGAAACGAACATTTTGCGTCGTCTTCTTTTTCTTTTTCTTCTTCTTCTTCAAAGTCGTTGTCGTCATCGTCGCGTTGTCGTTCTGACTCGCTCGCGCGCGCGCGTTCTAAAGGCTCGTTTCTCCGAATTTGCGCACGTAAACGTAAAGAGAGAGAGAGAGAGAAAGAAAGAGAAAGGGAGAGCGCAAACGATTAAATGAGGATTTCTGAAGTCGTTTTTGGTGTTACAAATTGGTTTTTTGTAACACTAAAACCAACGAGAGGAGAGTTTCGAGTAAATCATCGTTTTTAGAGAAGAGAAAGAAGACACACGCTCACGCGCGCATACGCGCACACACGCGGACACACGGGGAGAGAGGGCGCGTGTAAGAGAGGGAGAGAGACGTGTGACGTGGTACAAAGTCCCCTCGTTCCGTGCACAGGGAAAGAGAAGGAAGACGAAGAAAATAAAAGGGTTCGCAACGACGACGACGACGACGATATGTCACACACGTCGAGACGGAACACGTTTTGCGTCGGGGAAGAAAAAGAAACGAACGAAACGCCGGAACAGAAAAAGGAGAAGAAAACGAGAAGCGTCGATCGAGAACGCGGAGGTGGCGAGAACGCGCGCCCGATAGTCGCGGAGGAAACGGAAACGCCGTCGGCTTCGTTGCCGTGGACAAAGAAGAGTGACATTGCGAAAAAAACGTTTGGTGTTGGAAGAGAAGGAGGACCCGTCGTAAAGGAGGAAGAGGACGGAGAAGAAAGAGTCACACGAGGACGACGCGGACGCGTTTTAGATGAAGGAGGAAAGAAGAGAAGAAGATCCAATGCGACGCCGATGATGATGACGGCACCGATACCAACTACAATAACACAACCTGGCGCCGTCTCTCGGCCGGCGAATAATCAGCTCTTATATCGCGCAAAATTCGATTGGTCGCACTATCCTCTCAACGCCTTGGACGAACATTTTTTGCGGACAAAATTACCTCGGGAAACGAAAGCATGCGCGTCGGTGATGTCAGCGTTTTTACAAATCATGTCGGCGATACAAACGGCGGAGAAGAATCGAATCGATGGTAGGAGAAGAAACGCTTTGAAATTGTTATCGACGAATACTAGAAAGACGAAAGTGGTCGCGCTGTCTCCTTCTTCGTGTTCTTCTGACAGCGACGGTAGCGCTATGGATACCAAAAGTGGTGCTCAAAGGAATAAGAATAAGAATAAATCGAGTCGGAGTAATAAAGGAGGAGGTAGAGGAGGTAGAGGAGTTGTGCTGACGACGCATCGTGTGTCGGAAGATTTGAAAAAGCACCTGTTGCAAGAGAGCGAAGATGAGATAGAATATGGCACGAATTTAGATCGAAACAGATATGGGACCGATACGGATTATTTGCACACGTGTATACGATACAACGTGAATTCGCTCAATTTATGCGAGAAATTAGTAAACATAGAAATCATAGATTGCAAGGGAGGTATTACTGCTGCCGCGGCAATGAATGTGAGCAGTAATAGTAGTAGTAGTACAAGAAAAAAACCTATGGCATCAACGCTGGTTTCATCACCGTCGTCTTGTGTTCGCATCGTTCGCGAGGGTGAGAGCAAGTGCCGTTGTGGAGAGATTAATAAGGAGATTCAATCGATGATGGAAAGGAAAGAAATGTTTGATCCAACACAAATCGTTTGGCCTCAAATTGGGAAAAAACATGGCAACCTTGGAAATAAGAATCGTACGAAGAACAAAAATAATAACAACGCCGGCACCGGGCCAACGCTAACGACCACAACTTATACTACGACTAAAACCATGATGCGGAATACTGGTGCGATAACGACGATGGCAACGCCGAGAGCGCGCGAATTGAGCGAGGAACGGGATAAACCTGGAACGCGCAAGAAACCCAGAGATGGTTGCAACAGTAAAACCAATGATGGAAAATTAGGCGTTCTTCTGGACGCATTGACTCAAGTTGGGGGCATACAAATCACCCCAAATGGGACTCCTTCTAGAGGGACGAAAGAGGGCAAGATGTCGAAAACGGAGAATGCGATCTATGCCGAATACGAAACCCAGCGTTCGGCATCGCCAGCGGCAATTCAACCGGCCAAAGACAAGCTGTTTGGTGGAACGCTATCTCTGGCCGCTGAGCGACCATTCGCATCAACGCCTCCTCCCCACATACCATCAATAGAAATAGCAGAAAAGGAATTGGCGGAAGAAAACCTTCGTGAAGACTTGCACAACGCTGTTATTTGCGTGTACGAGCGTCACATACAATCAATTGTTGCAGAAAACAACATACTCGCAAAGAAATTTCTTTGCTGAGTAAGTCGACGTTAATTTGCGCGTATCTTGCTCCACTGCGAGGTACTTCTCAACGCCTGCTCTTCGTTTCCTCAAACGCGAGACGGGGAAGCTCGGAAGCGAGGAGGAGAAGAATGAGGAGAAGGAGGAGGAAGAGGAGGAGGAGGAGGAGAGTAAAGAAGTAAAATTTTGTACAAAATACCACGAGAAGAGAGAACGAACGAACCTCGGACTTTAAAGAGATAATTTTACCTCGGACTTTAAAGAGATAAAATAAGAGAAATAATACGACTTTCTTTCCTCACTAAAGACATCACGACGCGCGCGAGACCACGCACGAAACGAATAAGATAAACAAGGAAAATGCTCGCTACTCTTACCATCACTCGTCGACGTTTCTCCGCCCTCTCGCCGCTTTTTTGCTGCGCGTTGTCTCTGTTCTTATTTTTCTTCTCGATGAACGCGGAAGCGTCTTTCGATGATGAAAACATCGGACGCTCACTTTTGCAGGATCACTCGTCCGCTCATGCCGAATGGCACGGGATGAGAATGGACGAACGAGGCGAGTTTTGGGATCGCGTTGGCAGACATTTTGATCACGGCAGTAATCGTCGCGAAGAAGAAGATGGCCCGTTGCGGTGAGTGTTTCTTGTTACCTCGTGTATTTTAAATTCTCTCACTCACTCTTCCTCTCTCTCTCTGTACATTTCCACACAGATGTCTGTTGAACAATTGCGGCGATCAAACGCGTGACTGCATCCACTCGAAACCATGCAGAGATTTCATGAGGTGCCAATTAAACTGTGGACGAGAAAATCGTCGCACGGAAAGGAAAGATGTCGACGGGTTGGAGTTCAATCCCACGAAGTGCGCGTTTGCGTGCGTGAGAGAACAAAGCGAATCTGATGCCGTGAAGAAATTCTCTTTGTGTACGATTACGAGCGGGTGTTCTTTACCGCTTCAATAAGAAGAAATTTAATTACTACTACCTAAAATTACTACTACAAATGTTGTAATATGCATGTTATTCTTTCTAATATGAATGCGTCTCTTGGTGCCGCCACTTCGTTTACACGAGAGCATCTGGCGCGTCGCCTTTAAACAAATCTTTCATGTGCACGTTTGTTAACTTCATTCTTTCAAAGTTCGGCGCCCGTTTCTTCTTCTTCATCATTTTCTTCTCCGCTTCTAGCTCTTCTCGAGAGACTTTTCGGAACGACCGTTTCGCCGCTGGTTCGATGTTTACTCTTCGTAACTCCTTATCAAATTCATCCTCATCCTCAGGAATCTTTACCTCAGCGTACATCTTCACAAACTCCTCGTCCAACAACTCTTTGTTGATGTTCTCTTCTTCATCTCTTTCTTTACTCGCACCTCCTCCAGACACCTCCTCCTCCATAACGCTCACTCTCGGATACGTCACCCATTTCCTCGTCTCTGAATTTTGCACTCGCCACACCTTCTTGCCTTCTTCCAACTTCATCACGTCCACCAACACGCCATCGTAGCTATCACCTAAATCTTCCTCCAACACCCCATCCACATGCTTAAAAATCAATCCCAAAAGCTCGTTCTTATTCCGTATGTCAAACTTCGGCTTATACTTCAACGTATCTCTCCTCTCGTCGTATGAAATCTTCTCGTTTGCTTTCAAAGTCAAAAACAACTCCGATTGCTTATCGATGTGCGTGTCGAAGCCGAGCAGCGCTTTCAACTCGCTATTCGTCATTTGCTCTCGAGTGCGTTTTAAACAATCGATCGTTGCTTTTTGTCGTGCGAGAAGAGACGTCGGGACGTGTATCACTTGCTGTTGCTGTTGATTCGTATGCGCGCCGGCAGCCGCCAGCTCTCTCTCTTTCAACAACTTTGCGTTTGCTTTTTTTAATTTTTCCTCCTGTCGTTGCCTCTCCTGTTCCGCTTGTCTTCGTATGCGTTCCTGTTGCGCTTCCGATCGAGCATCTAACGCGACGCGATCGCGAGCGACTTCAATCATGATTTTCGCCGCTGCTTTTTCGCCCTTGCGGTACTTTTTCAAGGTTTCTTCCAAAGTGGATTTCCCGCCTTTTGATTTCCTCTTCTTTCCCGATTTTTCCGACATTTTCTCGCTCTTCTT
>CEVY01023498.1_pt1 | contig 9263 bp, 6 predicted proteins | sample 530681 | NCBI WGS metagenome assembly CEVY01 (sample SAMEA2620855, study PRJEB7988) | marine metagenome | biome: marine biome (ENVO:00000447); feature: surface water layer (ENVO:00002042); material: "saline water (ENVO:00002010), including plankton (ENVO:xxxxxxxx)" | depth 5 m | reverse complement strand
CCTGAAACAAAATCACCACAATTGCTTATTAATGATGAGGTTTGAGTAAAGACATTAAACGAACTAAGTGTAAATACAGCTAAAAATAAAAGCGTTTTGATTTTTTTCATAATGTGAGTTATTACCTATTCAACTTAAACTAAAAACTACAAACATCATTTTTTAACATTGTTTTTTTCTTTATATACTTTAGGTTCATTATAAACTCTGCGAATAACTGTGTCCGTCATTTTTTTCATTTGTTCAATTGAACCATCGTCTCTATATTCTTTTCTAAGGGCCTCAAGTTCTTTTTTTAAACTTTCAATCAACTCTGGTGACGCCTCAGAATAGATGTTGTTCATTTCATTAGGGTCGTTTTCTAAGTCATATAATTCCCATTCATCCATTGAATAATAGAAATGTATTAGTTTGTATTTATCTGTCTTTACTCCATAATGCGGCTGTACTTTATGCCATATTGGATACTCATAATAATGATAATAAACAGATTTTCTTTGGTTCTTGTTTTCGCCCTCAAACACGCCTTTAAAGCTTTTTCCCTGCATTTCTGACGGAATTTCTAAACCGGCCATGTCAAGAAGTGTTGGTGCAAAATCTACATTCATTATCATGGCATCTGAAGTCGTTCCTGCTTTAATCGTTCTTGGGTTTTTAATTACAAAAGGCATTCTGAAAGACTCCTCATACATCCATCTTTTGTCAAACCACCCGTGCTCTCCAAGATAAAACCCTTGATCGGAAGTATATACAACAATAGTATTTTCAGACAACCCATTTTCTTCTAAATAATCTAAAACACTTCCAACTGCTCGATCAATACCAGCAACAGTTCTTAAATAGTCTTTGATATAAGTTTGGAATTTCCAATATTTTAAAGCATCCCCTGTTAATGTGTCATTAGGCGACCAGTATTGCCCTTTATCTCCATAGGCAAGCCAGCGTAAAGAGTCTCTTCTTGATAAACCTGGAGGGGGTATTTGCTTCATATCTCGTCTATTAAGATGATTTCCAATTTCCATCATATTCTCACTAGCCGCAAGCCTTCCTTCATAGTTGTCGTTAAATGTCTCTGGAAGTGGAAAATCAAAATCACTGAAGAGTTCATGATACATAGAGTCAGGCCTCCAATCCCTATGCGGCGCTTTGAATTGATATAATAACATAAAAGGTTTTGTGGTATCTCTTTTAGACAGCCAATCCAAACAATCATTCTCAATTGCTTTTGTTACATGTAGTTTAGTTTCAACTACTGTATCTACCCCATTTATACAAAATTGAGGATTATAATAAGTTCCTTGTCCGCCCCAATTGATTAAAACTTTTGAATAGTCAAAGCCTGTTGGGGTTGTACCCAAGTGCCATTTTCCTATGACAGCAGTTTCATAGCCATTTTTTTGGAAAACTTTTGGAAATGTAAGTTGTTCACCGTTAAAGTCTCCACCATCAACATTTTTATAGAAACCATTTATATGTGAAAATTTACCTGTTAAAATAGACGCTCTACTTGGGCCACATATAGAGTTTGTGCAATACACGGCGTCCATTCTAGCACCTTCATTGGCAATCCGATCGATATTTGGAGTTGGTGCAAGCTTACTGACTTGCGACCCATAAGCACTAACAGCCTGATAAGCATGATCATCAGCCATAATATAAATTATATTAAGAGGCTTAGTTTCTTGTTGTTTATTTGACAAATTACAAGAGCAAAGAAATATTAGAAAAAGAGCTGTAATGCTGAATGCGTTATAAATACCTTGAGTTTTCATATTAAAATATAGTTAAGTTGTAAAGATAAAAAATAGTTTATCAATGTATTATTCTACAAGGAAAGGAATATTAGCTACCGAGCTTTGTTTTTTTTCATTTTTTACAAAAGCAAATAAGCGATAGGCACCTTTTTTATTTGGAGCAACAAAAGTTAGTTGGCCGTCACTTTGATTAATGATTTCAAGCTTTATTGGATCAGGTGATTTCTGAATGTCACCACCAATTTTATTGCTAAAAGCCTCTGGATATAACATGTATTCAACGATTACTTTTTTGTTATTGTGATAGAGATATTTAATAGTTAAAGTAGCTTGTGTTGAGGGTGCGATAATATGATCTTTTCTCCACCCGATATTATTTAATGAGATGTCTTTTATAGAAGGTGCTCGTGATTCTGGCCATTCTCCTTTCCAGCAAAATTGCATTACATCAACAGCTTCTGTGGGATTTCCATTACTGAGAAACATTCCATGCCAAGTAGCGGTTGATTCTTGTTTTTGCCCCCAAAGAAAGCAGTAGCTCCCCAGACAAAGCTCTTTGTCTTTTTCAATTAGCTCTTTATATCTTCGCAACCTCTGATCCGCTTTTATTCCGTTCGGCGGTTCTATCTTGGCTTTCCAGGATGTTTTTCTTGCTTCAAAAGGCCCATTTACCCCCCATTCGGAAACTATGTACGGCTTATCCCAATTAAACTTCCTTAGATTAGCTCCAGCATTTTCAATTGAGCCATAAACATTTATACCTAATATATCGATGCTTGGACAATACTTTTTTATGTAAAAAGCTTTAGAAGGGTCAACTCCAGCAATTACAGTCATTGTCGGATGATTTGGGTCCACCTCTTTAATAAATTTCGCCAGCACCTCTATGGTTTCCCAAACTTTAAAGTTACTATACCTTAGATCAACCTCATTACCAATACCCCAAACTAAAAGTGCGGGGTGATCCTTGTACTTTAAGACTTCGTTCTTTAGATATTCAATTTGACCCTTTACGGCATATTCATTATTATAATCCATGCCACTTCTCTCGGGCCTTACATGTAGTCCAAGCGTGACAGTGAGTCCATGGTTATGAGCAGAATCAAGCAACTCCTTTCTGTTTGTACTCCAAATACGAATCGAGTTTGCTCCCGATTCTACTAATAAATCAAAATGACTTTTAGCGCCTGCTCCTTTTATGTAGTAAGGCTCGCCATTTCGCAGTAATTCAAAATTACCAGAGGAATTAGCTATAACCTCGACTTTATTAACCTGTGAATAAGCAATAAAAACATGTGCCATTGCAAAAACAAGACAAATAAGTAAATTTATATTCCTTTCCATTGAGTTGGTTTTTGGGGGTTTCCGCGGAATTCAATAAGCTGAAAGTCGCCAATTTCAAATTGATCTCCATCAAGTATTTTAAACCTAATTTCCTTAAGTGCACTCCAATTAAAATCACCATAACCCGTTAATGATTTTAAAGGAATAAAAGCATGATATAAACCTTTTTCTTTTTGAATATAATGGCTTTCATTTAATGTTTTTTGCAACCTTCTTTTATTTCCTGTATATGCAAATAAAAATGCCTGAAGCTTTGGTATTTCTTTTGCTTTTACCTTAAACATAATTGCCGATGTTTTGTAAATTGATGATAAGTCTACACTCATCCACTGGTATGGGGAAAATCCAAATGTATTCCATTGGTCTTCAACAGGTCCATCTGCCTTAAAAACTACACTCTCATTTTTAAAGAAGCTTCCAAAATTTAGGCTGGATGAATATTTTGTGTTAATACCCCACCAATATTCTTTTCCTATTCCAATTTGAACAGGGTGTGAGTCAAATGTCTTCTTGAAAGGATTAATCGTCTTATTATAGTTGTGTTCATGTGGTACAATTACAATATTGTCTATATGTACATCGCCCTTTGCTTGAAATTCAAGACGAAGTTCTTTGATGTTTCCCATATTTACGCCACGTTTTTGATAGTTGAATTCCTGAAGAGGAATACGTATCCGCCTCCATTCTACATCAATTTTTCCCCCTTCAAGGTCTAAGTAATTTATATTCGCCCTACATTGTTTTCCTGCGTAATCCACAAGAATAAAAAACATAGGCACTTTTGAGAGTTCACCTGAATCTATACGTACACGAAGCTCTATTGCGGCTGATTTTAATATTGGGGTAAGGTTTTTTGCTTTATAATTACCCCACTTTAAACCAACAGCGATATAATTACATTTAGATGCATTCCATTTTATGTGAAGATGGTCTTTACCAATAAAGCTATTATTGGTTTCAAAAGAGATCTCTTTACATGCACTGTTTTTTACTCCCCACAACCCTTTCTCTTCAGAATTTGTAAAAAGGGTTTTATAAGGAAATTGTTCAAATGCTGAAACAGACTGTGAGGGTTCATAAACACTAACTTCTCGCATGTAGCCACAAGACAAAACACAAAAGACAAGAGTCGCTAAAATTATTTGCGCAGTTAACCTCATTATTGTTCTAATAAACTAGAGTTCAAAGTAAAAATAATATGGTCTATATCTGTTCGCACATCTTTACCAAAATTTTCAGGGCAAATTGGATTTCCAGAAGAAGATGGGCATGCCAGGCAAGTAATTCGAATTGCCCTAATGTCACTTGGATTCATGTTAAAGTTTATAGATTGATTGTTTGGCGATACGGCTTCAAAATCTGAATACCTAAATGATTTTAGCTGCCACCCGTCCCAATCCACGTCCACTCTCATTTTATAAACTTCCATTGTTGATTCAAATAGATCTGATGCATTATTATTAAGATTGTCATTAAAAGGCGTGCTTGTTTCCTCTGAAATCAAAATATTTATAAATTGACCGGTATGCAATTCTTGAAGATCTGAAAGCACACCTATATTAATATATAAGTCATCTGGATTCTGACTTATATTAGTAATGTTTATTGGAAGATCAAGATTACCTAAAGCCCAATCCCAATTAACTCTACCACCCATCTTGAAATAGCCACTTCCAAGCAATGCATCGTCATTTGCTACTGAAAAAGTCATTCCCCCACCATCAGGATTATAATAAACAAGAGCATCTGCAGGAAGACCATCCTCAAAATCCTCAATCCAGACACCATTTTCAAAGGTTTTTGATGAAATAATAGTGACAGTATCTCTAAGGGTATCGACTTCATTTTCAAAAGATAGTTCGACAGCACAAACCTCTTCTGAAAAAAACGGAACTTGAGAAGGCCCCCCTTTCCAAACAATCAAATTAGAGTCAATAAGACTCGAAAAGCCGATAATTTCCTTACTAGCACCAGTGCTTAACCCTACGATAGTTATTTTCCACTCAACAGGCTTGTTGAACTCACAGTGAAAACCAACCTCGTCATTATTCGAAAAATTTGGGCTCGAGTTTGTAAGTTTAAGTGACTCTATTATCTCAAAATCCCCATAGAGCGTTCCAATTGACGGCCCTTCAAATTCTGTTTTTGTACAACTATACACAAGGCATGTGAGGCCCAGAAAAAGAATAAATTTTGTTTTTATTTTCATAACTCAATGGATAAAATTAATATTAGTCTATTGTATTTATAATCTAAATTTTGTTGATCAGCAAATTTCGTGCCCCACCAGCTATAATGAAGGTTGGCGTATATGTTTTCTCGAAATTTATATAACATTCCAAAAGATAGCATATGGTCTTTTTGCTCTATCTGATTAGAGGTGTAATAAATAATATTTCCGTAATTATCGCGCTCAGTCAAAAACTCATTGCCATTAGCACTGAAATGCTTGTAAGACGCTTGTAAAAAGAACTTTTCAACTAACTCGGCATTAACAAATGCGTTCGTTTGATGACTATATAGGTTCACCGAAGAAATTGCTTCACCACCCCGACTAGTAACCTCACTTTCAGAAGAAGCAGAAAAACTTAATTCTTTCTTCCAATTTAGCCATTGGTGAAAATTGAATTTAACACCCCCTTTTAAGAGACTAAAACTCCTTTTTTCGGGCGTGCCTTGACCAATTACTTCTTTAAAAAAACCAGCATTTATTTTAGTAAGTAATATTTTATTTTTGTTGCCCGTCTTTGCGTTTAAGTAGAATCCAACTCTATTTGGTGTAGCATCACCATAAGGAAGGATATTTGAATAAACAGGATTGAAAGCCATTAGTGTGCTAGATAAATCTTGGTTATACAATTTATCATCTGAGACAAGGTCAAATAAAGAGGGCGGTCTTATTAAAGACATGTTGGTGTAAATCGGGTAAATAGTGTTGCTGCCAGAAACATAATCCAAGCGTCTAGTTTGTGCGCCAGCACTTCTGAAATTAGGATCTACATAACGATAGCCTATAGAAAACAACAACTTAGCATCTTTCTTAATAAATTTATTATCTAACTCAAGGTACATTCCCTGGTTGTCATTTGAAGTTGAGTCTAACACCCCACCCCCCAACTCAGAGTGAAGCCAATATCTTTTAGAGAATCCGCTTTGTAACCTTTGTTCAACTCGAAACATATCATAATCAAAATGATGAATTAACGAAATGTCATAAACAGGGTTTCTCACTGAAATGTTTTCCGTACCGCTTGCTGAAACTTCAAATAAACTGATGTGGTTTGCTAGTAATTTGAAGCTCTTGTTTATGTCAGCAAAAACAGAACCTCCCGAAAGCAATAAGTCGCTAGAATATGTGGTTTCGTTTATTTGACTTGATCCTCTAGGTCGCGTGACAAAAAAATCAAACTCCAAACTTCTAATATATCGGTCAAATTCATATGAAAAATCAGTTTGAATTCCCTGTAAGCGCCATCTGTTTTCCGTATAAAAATTTTCGTAATGAATGATGTCACGATAAGGCTTTAGCATATCATTTTCGTAACCTGAGAGCTCTTCATCATAATTGTAAAGTGTAAATTTAGATTGCTTTAGAAAAAGATCTCCTACACTGAAACGGACCCCCTTATTTATAACACCCCTTGCCCTAAGCTGTCTAACATTTATTTCAGTGCCTGACCCAAAAAAACTCCCAAAGGAATTTCTTATACGAAGCTGTGAAAAGATTTCAATATTATCTATTGGGTTTACGTGTGTGTTAAGATCTAACACATTGTAACCATTTGATATGCTTTTAGCAGACATCGTGTCTTCGGTTGAGCCTTTATCTATAGCATCTCTAGCAAAATAGGAGCGTGAAAGCCCGTCAAACCAAATTTTTTCGTTGATTTGTGCATTGAGATTAATGTCAGGTAAAAAGACTGCCAATACAACAAGTATAAGTGCCAAGGTTCTTTTCATAGCTTAAAAATTTATTTTTAATTCAAGTATCATTTCCCACCCCTTTAAATGGTTTTCAATAAAATTCGGATCAAAATATCGGTATTGGTTATATCGGAAAAATGCCATTGCATTTTCACCAACTTTATAATCTAAGCCAAAGCCAAGGAGCGTATTCTTTTGGTTTCTAGAGCTTGTATATCTATATAAATTTTCTAAGCCTAAACTTTCAAAAAAGACATTTGTAGACGAAGGCTCTGGACTGTCTCCTATATCTGTAGAAGAATTACCTAATATTTTTTCTATACCATAGCTTAAAACAAGCGCTGCTTTTTCATTAAGCTCAACGCCAAAATCGATTTCTTCGCTGAATTGACTTATAAGCACATCGTTGCTGATTTTAGGTAATAAATTTATTTCTTTTTGACAAGTGTTTAAGCGGGTTAAAGAAAAAACATAATAGTTTTTTCCGAAAATTTTGTTGTTGTATTTAGCTTGAAATTCGATGGTGTTGAAAAACTTTTTAAAGTTAGCAAGCCCGTTTACAGCTGTGTCACTAATGTTTACATTTTCAAACACCCCTCTGTAGGTTGAGTTCAACGCGTTATATGGCCCCCAGTTTTGTGCAAATACATTAATTCTTGAAAGAGTCTGGCTATTTACATTGTGGGTATAAGACAATGCTGCATAAGATGTGTCAATCTCAGCAAACACACCAATACCCCCATTAAGCTTGAGTTTACCTAGATTAATCTCTGCATTGATAGAAGTTCCTTGCCTATTATTTACAGGAAAACCAAGCCCAACCATTGGGCTTTGATATGGCGTTCTAACAGTAGTACCAACCCCCTCTACATTTGGAAAAACTTCAAGAACAGATGTGTTTAAAAAATTACCCGTAACATTCACAAATTGTGGTGAAATTCTATAAAATTGTAAATTTAGTGGAATTTTGGTTGATTTTGCAGTTTTAATATTTAAAAGGATAGCCTCACCATATCCAAGCTCTCTTATGGGGTCACGATAGTTTCCTAGCCCAAGCTCCATTTGGATTTGGATTTTGCTCCATCTCTTTTCTAATTCAAGACTATGAATAAAATAATTTCTTGTTTCATCGCTCAAAGAATCTATGTCTGCCCATGATGAAAGGTAGTTGTATGTGATTTTTAAGTTTGGGCTTGGTATATTTTTAATCTGAAATGTACCGGTAAAATTGTCATCAGTTTCAATTATAGAACGATTGAAATTACTTTTTCCAACAACACCCTTTACATAAAAATTAAATGGGAGTTTAGACCCCTGTAAGAATATCCCTTGAAAGGCACGACTTCCGTATCTAACCCCCTGATCAATCAAACCACTGTTATAATATCTTGAATAACGGTTAATAGGAACTTTGTTTAAAGGGGCTTGTGGTCTTCTTTCAAATATACTGGTTCTATTGAATGAACGGTTTCCCCAGACAGTAAGTCGACTTTGTCTATACCAAGAAACCCCACCTGATTTAAAGTTAAATACTCCGTGTCTAGTAGCAATAGAGGTCGATAGGTTAAGCCCGAGATTTAGGGTGAGAGCCTGAGTAAAATTTGGCGAAGAGCCTTTATATAAGCTGTTAAGCATCAGGTCTGCACCAAACTTGATGTTATCTCTTGTATTGCCATTAAGTTTCAAAAGAAACATAGGCTCTCTGTAGGCATCTCCTGAACTGATGACAACTGTTTTGCCACTATTATTAGGAAACGTTTCTTGTTGGTTGCGTACAAATCCCAAAAACCGATAATATCCTGAAAAAGAAATTGAGCTTGAAGGGTTTTTAACGCTTAAAATGTTACTGCTAAAAGGCTTTTGACTAATAATTGTGTCTTGGGCAGAACAAGACAGCATCCAAATAAAGAAAATGATCAAGAATGACCCCCTCATAAAAAACAACAATTATTAATTTTCTACTAAATTATTAAATTAATATTTCACAACAATACTTTAACATTAAAGGTGTTAGTAATTTGAATTGATCTCTTTAATAGGGGTGTTTTTCCAAGTAATTCCATCTTGCCATTTTGGCGCACTAACCCTTTTTAAATAATCGTCTAATATTTTTTCTAATTCCTTTGTTTTCTCTGAACTTTGAGTTGCTAAATTAAACTCCTCTTTTTTATCTTTTACTAAATCAAACAGAAGAGTCGATTTATCATCTTGAAATTTAATTAGCTTATAATCTCCTTTTCG
>CEVY01075695.1_pt1 | contig 9397 bp, 12 predicted proteins | sample 530681 | NCBI WGS metagenome assembly CEVY01 (sample SAMEA2620855, study PRJEB7988) | marine metagenome | biome: marine biome (ENVO:00000447); feature: surface water layer (ENVO:00002042); material: "saline water (ENVO:00002010), including plankton (ENVO:xxxxxxxx)" | depth 5 m | reverse complement strand
GGAACCTAATGGTTGCTTGTTTCTATAGCATTGACATTAAAATCTTTCGTGTACTTAAATGGAAAGTGATCCGCAAAGTGATCCGCTCCCGCCCCCGACTATATCGCGTAAAACAATGACCAGGGGTGCATTCGCGGCTGTAATCGTCAGTGCATTCGCAGCGATTCTCATAGTCGTATTACCTGAGCAAGTAAAACCGGTCATGAAATACATCGTTAATTTTTTTGAATGGAGTCATTTGAACAAAATTAATCCAGCGAGAGCAATAATCCCTGTTTCATTTTTTATTTTCCTAGTATTTGCTATAAATATAGCTTATATCCATTTTTACATCGCTGATCTGAAATGGGAATTCGCACGTGTTATTTTTAGATCACAGAGACATCTGTATCATATACAAAAACATATAATAGATGATAAAGAAGAATCTGATAGATCGAAAGAGTTTAATATGAATCAGATAATCAAAGACAACAAGATCTTAGAAGATATGTTACTTAAAGATGGTTGCCCAGACGGGGTAATTGTCTGTTAATCGTTTTGTAGATGACCTCGTCAGCGGAGGTAAATTGCGTTGCCTCCAAGAACTGATCCGCCTCGGGCTGTGCGAAGTTGACACTGGGATGACCTTGCATGTGCTTCCCGCCCACTGACATGCGTCACCTCGAGCATCGTACGTTGATGAGCAGCGCGTAAACCTAAAAAAAATCTGCATATATGTAGATGACTCCAAAAATAGCACTATTGTTTCTGGTAACCAAGGATATTGTGAACATAGACATTTGGAAAAAATGGATGAAAGGACACGAAGACTATTTTTCAGTTTATTCACATTATTCGTTGAAATCTGATAAAAATGTCAAACAAAAATTGTTGACTGATTCAAGAGTTTTCCCGGTTTTTACACAATGGGGCGACATTTCCCTAATGCAAGCTGAAAGAGAATTACTTAAGAATGCATTACAAGACAAAAACAACAAATATTTTATTCTTTTCTCCGACACGTGTATTCCATTACACACATTTGAACATACCTATGATTATATTTTTTCTGACCCGCGTGGCATTTTAGACTATACTGATTTTTACAAAATGTCAAAGGACGATAATCCCGTACCCTTTCACTACAACCTAGAATGTAACGATCTCCTCAAAAAATACCATTTTCACAAAGGGATGTCGTATAGCTCTCATCAATGGAAAGTGCTGAACGTCCAGAACGCCAAGGACTTTGTAGCTATGTTTCAAGACAGTGATTATGTCAAACTGTTCACAAATTACTGCGTTGAAGTTGTCCCAGAATCACTTGCACCCGACGAATTAATGTACATAAATTGGCTGAAGTTCAAATACGGTGATAAATTTAAAAAACAAATCAGGCAAGGAGCTGTCACACAAGCAGATTTTAAAGGGAAAGCTATACACCCAATTCCCCGAACAGAAATCATACCATCCGTAAAACGTTTCGGATGCTCGGAGGATGGACCACTTTTCGCTAGAAAATATCCTAACCCGTCTGACAAGTTGAAAACACAGGTTCCATTAGATTGTGGTTTCGAATCTTCTCGGAGAAGCAAAAAGAAGAGTACGACAAAGCAATCGAGGAGAAAGAAAGCGAGACGTTCAAAAAAGCATAGAAAGCGAGCTCCGCGCGTGTCCTCTCGCTATTCGAGATAATCTATGTCCAAGAGAAAATAAACAACTTCGCAGGAATCGTGCACACAGGCTACTTTTCTTGTCTCTGCATGTGACATGGCTCTGCCCGTCTCCGTATGATGTTTCAATAGCAACATGTTACCTCTTAGATCGATACGCCGCATGTTGTTCCGCGATTGAAATATTGCTACATCATACGAAGACAACCGCGTTGACCGACTATTTTCACCACTCGACATGAAAGTCTTCGCGCAAAAAATAGTGTACGCATACACATAAAAATGCACGATTATACCTAAAACTCAAATAGAGATGGTGTAGAGCTCCCCCGGCCTGCGGCACCACAGTAGACGCTGATTTTGTTAAATCAAAAGCGAAACGTTGTTAAATCAAAATTGAAATATTTAATTGACATGGTTGGTTGACTCGACCGAAATTACGTGCCACCTTCAAAGCGTGGCGCTTCCTCCAAGATAGAAAAAACGTCAGAAAAGTGAAAATGACCACTGAAACACTAGCGTAAGTCATCTGAACCAAAAATTCCTCATTCATGGAATGAGCGAACCGACATTCTCAACGCAAAACCAGTCCTCGAAAGATTCTCGTGCCCCTAGCCAATTCTGACCAGTCTTTATGTCAGTGAACGCGAGGTTTGTAATCGCGTGCTCTGCGTTAACGTATTTGGCATCGAGAGTCAACTGTGTTAAGCTGTAGATGTGGTGTATGAATCTGAAAAACTTCATCTGGCTAGCGTACGGTTTACATTTCATCTTAGACAACCAGTCGTGCATCCTCCCCAGAATTGTCGATTGGGATTGATCACCACAACAAACTTGAAAAGTTGCCTTGGGCAAACCATTAATGACGGAAAGGTGTGATACCAGCTCAGCCAACTTGCAATCTCGTATTTCCATTGATCCGTCTTCGTCATGTTCAATATTTGGAAAGACGTACTCTAACGCGCTCCTGACGCTTTCACCGTCTCCGAAACAAGTCATGTCTAGATCATAATTAACGAAAAACTCTCTGTCGTTAGGGAAGAAGACACCACTCTTCCAAGTGCAGTTCTTGCAGGGACACCGAACGATTTCAAAATTGATAAGCTCCAGAGCACGTTGCAACGGAGGTGAGTCCATCTGACCTTTGCCCATTCCGTAAGGACGTGGGTCGGTCGTCAACTCGAAGTGTGGGCAAATGAATTTATCCCATGCAATGAATTCTTTCCATCTACGCAATTCATTTTCCTGGTCTACAACACGTTCATCGAAAAGTGTTTTGGAACACAGAGTGAGAGCCGACATTCCGCGACGTCAGAAAACGAGGCACTCCATTGCCCACAGTGAATGAGCCTAAGAATTTTTTTTGATTAATATAATAATTATCTAATGTCCACGTAAGAATGGGCAAGTCAAAGAGCAGACAAAAAAGTAGACAAAAAAGCAGACAAAAAAACAAAGTCGATTCCAAAAAGAAGAACCTCCTTTCATCCTCTACATTTAAGTGGTTATTCGAACCTAATATTGGTTTAGCAATCATTTTGGGACTAATAGCTGCGTTTATGTACTACAACAACATAAATGCACCACGAAGCAATCTACGAAAATCTATCGACGCCTACTACGAAAATAAACAGAAAGAAGAAGAAGAAAGGCGCGAAATGCTAGGAATGTCTCCCAACGAATACCGAGAGTATGTCCACTCCTACTATGAAAAAAACAAAGCCGAACAGGAAGATTTTGCTAAACAATTAGGAGGTCCTTTCGTTAGAGATGCACCAGAAGGGCAAAAGTGGGTAGTGGTATTGGACACCCCAAATGGTAAATTTGATGGTTTCGGGGAAGGAAAGTCACATTGGGAACTCCGCCCGATTGATTTTAAAATAGCAGGCAATAAAGAAAATGTTATGATGTCACACGGTGTCTACTGATCCCTCGTCGCAACGCTAAAACGGCATATGCATAGAAGACAGGAGTGTCTTTACCGATAGGTCCCATATTTCTTGCTCGTTTCCTTCCTCTAGAGTACTCGTGTTCAAATACGCCCAGAGAGAGTATTTCATGGAGTCGTCGTCGAATGTCACGTCGTCACGGTTGATGAGAGACGCAAGTTGACGCGGCAAATCCCAACCCATGCGAAGAAAAATACTCGCTACGCAACGGCAGACTGTAGCACGCCGAAAACCGAAATCATTGATGTTGTTTTTCCGGCTGTTCAGGTAATCGTACTTCTTTGCCTGAAGCACACGTCCAACGGAAGAAGTGTCTACCGTTCCAAACACGAGTCCAGCTACCGTTTCCCGCGTTACTTGCTTATCGTGCATTGCAATAAACGCGATCGGAGTCAGGCGAGTGTTGATTTTCTTGTTTTGCCCGTGCGACAACCATTTGTGGATGTGCGCTGCCGTCCTGAACAACAGTCGGTCTGTTTTCTTGGTGCTCTTCGACAAAACGCCAACGTGGTGACACCAACAGCACATGAGTTCGACCAGTTCCCAATTTTCCTTTGCACACGGCACGCCATTTTTCAGGAACATTGCGATAATTTTCCGCTTCTCGTAGCTGTGTTCCCTCATAGAACTGACGACTAATTCGTAGCATTTCTGTGTGGATAACTTGGAACCTTCCACCGGTATACCCTGTTGATACGGTGTCCCTGCGCCGAAGTATAAGTCATTGACGGTATCGGGATTCCCGGCGCATATATATTGTCGAGGGTGGATTGGTTTTCCGTCGATATATGGCCCTTCGAATCTTCGACGCCGGTCTTTTTCCTCGTCCCACTTCTTCTGCCAGAACTCGTATCTGCACGTCGAATCCCCTCGTCTGACTTTTATTAGCTCTTCCTTGGCGGACTGGTACAACCGATTGTGTTCGTCCACCTGGTGGTACTCGATTGCGTACGGTTCTTCCAAGCAAACGTCGTCGCCTAGCACTCGCTCGACGACCGGTGGTCTCTGGGCAGCCGCACCCTCCAAAGGAACCGCTGCATCCATCGGGCCACCTGAGCCAAACGAAACAATGGTTGAATGCACATATTGTTTGTGTATGCGAATCAATGATACACAACGGCGACATGATTTTTTTATATATCACTCTTTTTATAAAAAAACGACGTATATACGACACGTGACTGTATATAAACCACGATAATATTAAGGGACACCAAAGAATATTCTGTCATATTTATATATGTATATCACCAAACTATGTGCATGACAGGCTCGTAATTGGACGTTGATGTTTTAACGTGCGTTTTTCGTGTTTTTTTCTCTGCGTACTATAGCAACAATCATGATTGACGAAACACGAGCTCTGATGGACGTCGTGGTTCCTCTTGCCAGTGTAGGCACAGGCCTTGGAATACTCGGCGGTACTGCTCTTTACGAAATCAAAAGAGTAATTTCACCGGATTTGGTAGACCAGAGTGAATATTTTAGAAATAAGAGAAGATACGAAGCACAAACATACGGTGCTGTGATCGGCCTTGCGTCCGGCGCGGCGCTTGGAATTTATGCAAATGGCCTTAAAATCAAACCACGAAAAAGGAGAAAGTCTTAGCGGGTAAGCTTTCGAAAAACTTCAGTCACCAATTTGATCTTGCATGAGTACTTCCATTAAGAAAACATAGGAAACGTAGTACAAAACACATGTGTACTTAAACACAGTCGTCCACGCTTCCCAAAACTCTTCTTCTTCTTGTGCCATAATGTATTCAGCACGGATATCAAACGGTACCGAGAAATTGTAGACATGCGTTAGCAATAATACTTCCATAGCCTTGAGCTATAGCGTCAGAGTGTGAAAAGAAATCTTCGACTGAAAAGTTTCAGAATTATGCACACGTAAATGAGTGCACGCGGAGTGTTACATCCACTAACATCAAGGTAATCTGCTTCAAAGTATGACGATGCGATCACTATGGTTGTATTACCTGGTTCGTTCGTCACATTCTCATCTACCACGATGAGACGACCATCCATCTCAATGCACCGCGTTCGAAAAATATGCCCCCCGGGCTTTGAACCAACGACCACAGGTGGCCAATCCCATGACGTTAAACGATTGCACTACCCGAGCGGCATGTTTCCAACTATGTATATGTAGGCTGCACTGACTGTCCGGAGAAAACTAGAGTCTACCTGGTGAACTGCATGCTTCAATCGAGGTCAGTCGGCTCCGGCGGAGATTTGAGTGAATTCCACCTCCCGCGAATTCACTCACAACGACGTTGGCGACAGATTGCTTCGCCGGTGCGTGACAAGGACAACACGTTTCTGTGGGTGTCCAGGTTCTTGATAGCTTCTTTAAGCTTGCCAGTCTTCTTTTTCGGGACGATGAGCGGCATATTTTCGTCACACCGAGGTATGTACGTCTCCAACCAATCCACCATGTCCGTAGTTGTCTTGATACGTCCTGCATCCGAATAATCCCGCAAGATCTTGTTCGCCTTTTGAAGCTCGACGTAGCGTTCGTACAACGACTCACTTTGACTGTCGCAGTTGTAGAAGTACGCCATGAATGCTTCCTTTGGATGAACAATTGTAGCCTTGGCATTGAGGTTGGTGATGTACTCCGTCAACTCCTCGCGACCCGGTTGGGACGAGTACGCCTCCTCCATCCCGGTTTTGAATGCGTCGCGAGTGTACTTCGGCCATGACATTCTACCGTAAGCGATCCCGATTTCATGAATGCGACGCTTCCGGATAACCCCGACCCATTCCTTCCCGTAGAAGTTCAAGTCACATGCGACAACCGACATGAGCTTTGTCCCGTCCGGCAGTGTGTGGATGACCACGAGAGTATTTTGCATATTGTTCTCGCCGAAACCGATTGCGTTCCTGGCCAAGTGGTACCTCGCCAAACTCTGCTGGAAAGTCTCGTTTTCCGCGAACATGGCTGCCTGTCCCCGTTTTTCGGAGCCGGCAAGTGTTACCAATTCCTCGGAATCGTTTCCACCCAGAACTTCCGCGAACATGACCATGTTTTCGCCAATGCGTCTCATGTGGTATCCCCAGATCTCCTTGGCTTTCTTCATCCTTTTTTCCCACTCCTCGATCCACACCTCCCTGGTGCGAGATGGCATCCGTGCGTCGTCGATCCATACCAGCAGCATTCTGTACAAGTTCACCATGACTTGCATGTAATCCTTCAAGTTCAGATTGACGACCATGCCGAGACGAGCTGAGTTCATCAGGTCCTGCCCATAGAAATGGGAGAGTGCAGCGTTCGTTCCCTCTCCTCCATATATATCCTTCTCTCGTTCCCCGTCGTTCTTCTTCATGCTGTGGGTGAGACCCAGAAACTTAAGGAACGTCTTACCGGAATTCTGTTTGTCCATGTATTCCCTGATATGGAAATACACATGTGATGAAACACCCGCGAACAACGTCATGACAGGAGCCGTCTGAATAACGGTCGTCAGAAGCTTGAAACCTTCTGTCGTCGGAAGCAATCCGGCATAATCACGCTTGAATGCAAATGTGAGGTTCCCATGTTCAGAGAGAATCGGGAATCGCTCGGGATTGTGGCTCTCGGTCGGTACGTTGAAGTATCTCGCCACCTTCATGAGAAGTTCGAAGTGTTTCACCTCTTCGGGGTCCCACATCCTGTTCCCACGTTTGGAACCCATCGTGTGTTTCTCGATACACTCCAGCGCGTCGCCCGTGTCGCTGTAGACCTGGGGAAAAAAACTCAATTTTGTTTTTACACCCGACTATTTACTATATATAATATACTTTTTTTTTATAAATAGAGTGGTAAAAAACAAAATTGAGTTTTTTTGGATGATTGTTTAGATTTTAATGCGGTTTTTAATTACCGGTAGCTCTCAATCATACCTCTGACCCCAGATATTATTGTTGGGGAATTCGTCATGATGGTGTATAGCACACATAATGTTCCAATGAAACAAGTCCGCTTGTCTCTGTTCCCACAAATAATCTGATTCAATTTCTGCAGCAATATCCAAGTCTTTCATCAATAATGGTCTTCTTTTCCATTGTAACGGGGGTTCCCTCATCAAAATGTTTTTCTTGCTTTTTTTCCACCAAATTTCAATATATTTTTTTAGACGTCTGTATAGTTTCTCATATTTCACATATGAAACCAGACTGGTTATCTCCTTGTTGTATGAATACTCTTTGCCCCAATCAGACTCTTCTAGATGCCAATTTCTCTCGACAAACGATATGATGTTTTGGAATACGTTAAATGGCAAAGTGTTCATCGTACTGATTTGCTTTTCAAAAACCAACAAAAAAAAAACAGAAAAAACTACAAATAATCCCTGGTCGCTTGTGATGTCAGAAAACCTTAAGATATTAAGCCATTGGACCTTTTGTGCTTCTTCGTAGGCAACCTTCCACTTCTTTTCGTAATCTTCGTACTTGGAATTTTCACCCCGCGTGTATGCTTCTTCGTAGAACTTCCCCGTCCGTAGTTTCCCGTAATGATCTGGGTACATCGCGTCGTCGATCAGCCTCTGGGTGGTCTCGTTGTTACACACAACGGCACCCTTTTTCCGGAAAGTTGGCTTATCTCCTGCGCCACAATGGTAGTCATTCTCAATCACGTCGACGATCACAGGATGCGTGAGAATTATTGACAGCTTCTCGCTGTCGCTAAGTTGCTCGTGGATCTTCACTCCCGTCTTCCGTTCGAAAGCCGCGCAGTCCTCTGCGACGCTGATTTCCTTAGGAGGAACCATCTTGGCGAATTTCTCCATCGTAATGCGCACACAGTCGACCCATCCCTTCTGAATGACGTCGTTTGGATCGCTCCGAGGTATCATCCCGTGCACCGCGTCTTTGATCTTGGGATCTGGTTCTTCTGCCCTTAGCTTCAATGGAACTTGCAACCAGTAGTGCGAAGGGTGTCTGCCGCTACATGGTGCTTTCCCCAGTTCCGTCATGAATTCCATTGCTTCGACGGCCAGTCTCTTGAGCATGTGGTCCAAGTCGCTGTAGTCATTCGTCACGTCCAAGAACTCGCGGGTTCTGATGGCCAGAGTCTTCCATCTCTCGTTCATGTGGAGCATGCGGTCTTCCGTCGCTGTTATTGTATACGTGTTCACAACCGACGATATGTGGATCTTCGTTGCCGTGTTCATCTCGACACCTTCTGACATTTTGCGCGCCACGAAATTCCTCATCTCCACTGCCCATCCAACACATAGTTCGCGGTTGAGGAAATCGATTTGCATACGGCAAAGCTTGTGTGCCGATGACAGAAAGTGGGAGGACTTGAACCGTTTCAGAGCCTTCATCTCGCTTCCCTGTCTGTACGGGTTTACGTAGAGGAACTCACCCGAATACCTGCCGATTTTCGAGATGTGGTAATTGAATACCAGATTCCCCTCCGCGTAGGCGTACTTCCATTCTATGTCCGCCCGGCTGTTGACCCTCGCGTTCTGGAGAAGAAAATCCGGTGAATTGCCGCCATCCACTCGCTGCTTCTTGGCAGACGAGTCGGCGTCTGCCCCGCGGCGCATGGCGCGCCTCGACGGACTAGAGCCACGTGCGCGCTGAATCAATATATATCAAGAAAAGATTTCGTATGATTGTTTGTTATGTCTCGATATCCCCAATATATCATTATCGTAAAAGTCGCATGGAATATGATTAGGATTGCTAAAGTAGCAAAATATGCATGTCTTCGAGGATTCGTTTTATCCTCAAAATTTGTATTGTGCAAGTGATTATGTATAGCGTGACTCACATAATATAAAAATAGTATCAACCAAC
>CEVY01062440.1_pt1 | contig 9497 bp, 5 predicted proteins | sample 530681 | NCBI WGS metagenome assembly CEVY01 (sample SAMEA2620855, study PRJEB7988) | marine metagenome | biome: marine biome (ENVO:00000447); feature: surface water layer (ENVO:00002042); material: "saline water (ENVO:00002010), including plankton (ENVO:xxxxxxxx)" | depth 5 m | reverse complement strand
AATGAATGGATTGTATCTCTAGAACTTAAATCTGATTCAGATTCAAAGTTTACAGACTTAACTAAAGATCTTGCATCTAAATCAGGTGAACAAAGAAAACTCGCTATAGTGCTTGATGGCGAAGTTGTTTCAGCTCCAGGAATTGCTTATGATGTCGACCCTAATGTTGGTATTACGGGTGGTAACGCTGCAATTTCGATGGGAAACACAGATACTGGCGAATCAGCAAACAACTTAGCCGTTATATTGCGTTATGGTGCGTTACCTGTAGCTTTCGAAAGATCATCAATACAAAAAGTATCAGCATCATTGGGTGAAAATACTTTGCAACTAGGACTTCAAGCAGGCATTGTAGGGTTAATAATAGTTTCATCTCTATTATTTTTGTATTATAGAGCGCTTGGAATAGTTGTAATATTCGGACTTTCTTCGTTTGGGTTATTGTTCTATTCTGTAATTTCTATACTTGGAAATTTTCAAGGATATACTTTAACTCTTGCAGGCATAGCAGGTGCGATAGTTTCAATTGGTTTAGCTGCTGATTCTTATATAGTTACATTTGAGAAATTTAAAGACGAACTTAAGGTAGGAAGATCTTTTCAATTTGCTGCTAATAAAGCAGTAGACGATGCCTGGAAGACAATACTTATAGCTGATTTTGTTTCTATATCCGCCGCATTTTTACTTTATATACTAGCTATAGGTCCAATAAAAGGATTTGCACTAGCTCTAGGCTTAGCAACTATTTTCGATCTATTCTTTACAAGAATGTATACGAGAAATGCTGTTCCTCTTATTTCAAATATAACTACTAATCCACGCTTATGTTTCCCAATAAAAAATAAGGATTTACAAAATGTTTAAAAACTTATTTTTAGGAAATACAAAGGTTGATTTTTATAAAAAAAGTAAATTCTTTTATAAAGTTTTTATTATTGAAATCACAATATTTATTGGAATAATTATTATGGTTTTTACAAATACATTAGATTTAAATCTGTCAGTTGATTTTACCGGTGGAACTACATATCAATTTGATACAGAATATAGTTCAGAAGATATAAGTGATGTTATGAACAGTAATATATTAGAAGTTTCACGATATCAAACATTTGAAAATTCAAATTCCATAATTTTTAGAGCTACTGAAGCATCATCAGAAGAAGAAGCTCAATTTTTAGATTATCTTTCCAATAAATTTAATATTCCAGACTCAGAAATCGAATTTCAACGAGTTGGACCAACATTTGGACAAGAAATTACTCAAAAAGGACTAAGAGCTTTGATAATATTTTTAAGTTTCATTGTAATATTAATAACCTATCGATACGAGTTCAGATATTCATTAATAGCTCTAGCAGCTTTAGTTCATGATCTTTTATTATGTTTTTCAATATATCTTTTACTCAACTTAGAAATAACTCCTTCGACTGTTATAGCTTTACTAACAATTCTTGGGTATTCACTATATGACACTGTAATATTATTTGATAAATTAAACGATGCAAGAAAAGTTAAGAAACAAAACAATTTAAATATTGAAACATTAAATAGTACATTTAATGAGGTACTGATGAGAAGTATCAATACATCTATTACCTCAGTTATACCAATAGCTTCAATCTTATTTATTGGTAATTATTTAGGATTATCAGGTGCTTTAACAGACTTTGCACTCCCATTATTTATAGGAATAATGTCAGGTACATATAGTTCTATTTTTGTAACAATTCCATTTTTATCTAAGATTATTAAAAATTAAAAAACTTACTACCATTAAATTATGAGTGAAACCTCAATAAAAATAGAAGATAGTTTATTTAATGAACTATCTAAAAACTATTCAGATAAGGAAAGGATTACCTTAAAAAAAGCATATGATTTAGCATCTGAAGGACATAGTGACCAAAAAAGACATTCTGGAGAGCCATATATAACTCATCCATTGCACGTAGCATTATATTTATCTAATTTAAGTATGGATATTGAGACAATTGTCTCCGCTATTTTGCATGACTTGATAGAAGATACTGATATTACTTACAAAGATTTGAAGAAAGAATTCGGGAAAGAAGTAGCAGACATAGTAGATGGTGTAACTAAATTAGATAAAATTAATTACAACTCAAAAGAAGAAGCTAAAGCCGATGCTATTAGGAAGATGGTTATAGCAATGGCTAAAGATATAAGAGTTCTTATTCTTAAACTCGCTGATAGGTTGCATAATATTGAAACAATAGAATATTTAAATGAATGGAAAAAAGAAAAAATAGCTCAAGAAACTTTGTATGTTTATGCTCCGTTAGCTCATAGATTAGGACTTCAAAATATTAAGCATAAATTAGAAGATGTCTCATTTAATATATTGTATAAAAATCAAAACGAAGAAATTAATAACCTTATATCAAAATCTGCACCAAATAGAGATAAAAATATAAATGATTCAATTCAAATCATTCAAAACTTATTATCAGATAATTCACTTTCTGCTGAAGTTGTTGGTAGGCCTAAACATAATTATTCAATATATAAGAAAATTATTAACAACGGCTTGTCATTTAATGAAATTAATGATCTTGTAGGTATACGTATTCTTACTGATGATGTTAAAAACTGTTATACAATACTTGGATTAATTCATGCAAATTTTCAACCGGTTCTAGGAAGATTTAAAGACTTTATATCTATGCCTAAATTTAACTTGTATCAAAGCTTACATACCACAGTTTTAACTGCTGAAGGTCAAAGGATGGAAATTCAAATAAGAACACACGATATGCACTACAGAGCAGAATACGGCGTCGCTTCTCATTGGAAATATAAAGAAACTCCTAAGAATGATCTACAAGAATGGACTAATGAATTAAAGAATATCTCAGATGATTACCCAGAACCTAATGAATTTCTTTCGCATATGAAACTTGATCTATACGAACAAGAAATATTTTGTTTAACACCCAATGGTGATGTAATCACGTTACCTACAGGAGCTACACCAGTTGATTTTGGTTTTGCCGTTCATACTCAAGTTGGTGAAAAACTAATCGGAGCAAAAATTGACGGAAAGTTAGTAAATTTAGGTACGTTACTTAAAACCGGAGATACCGTGGAGATATTAACTACAAAAGATACGTCTAAAGGACCTAGTAGAGATTGGTTAAGTTTTGTAAAGACTACTAGAGCAAGATCAAAAATAAAACAGTGGCATCAAAAACAAATGAAAGATGAGGACATTCAAAAAGGTAAGCAAATATTGAATACTTGGTTGGATGAAAATCAAGATGTTTTAAACTTTTCAAGCAAAGAAGATATATTAAAGCATCTGTTAGCAGACTATCATATACCAAACAATGAGACTCTGTTTTTACAATTGGGTACAAACAATATAAAAATAGAAAATTTAGGTACGAAAATACGTAAATACGTATTTCCTGAAGAAATATCTGAAGAAGAAGATCTATTATCACCAGACCCATCATTGGAACTTAAAGATCAGCAAGTATTGGTCGAAGGCTACGATGATATTAAAGTAAGAATGGCTAGATGTTGTGTTCCGGTTCCTGGCGATGATATTCTTGGTTTCGTTACTATAAATAAAGGTATCTCAATACATAGATCTGATTGTTTAAATGTAAAAATTGATAATTCAAAAGGTGAAAGAATAGTTGATGTAAGCTGGGGAATTAATACTCATACTGGTTCAATTGTATGGGTAGAAATAGAAGCTATTGACAGACCTTATTTATTAAGAGACGCAACAGTTGCTATTTCTGATAATGGTGGGAACATTTTAGTAGCCAAGTCTTTAACTAATAGCAAAAGAATTGTATCATTACTTTTTCAAATAGAGCTAAGTGACAATAGTCAACTAGAAACAATTATCTCAGATGCAAAAGAGATTGAAAATGTATTTGATGTTAAAAGAGTTTTTCCAGGGAAAAGAGAATAACTAATGAGTGATATTCAAACATTTACAAGTTTTACTACTTCTAATTGTTATGTAGTAACTCCTGAAAATAATTCTGATATATGTTATATCATTGATTTACCGCCAGATGTTGAACCAGCTCTTGAGTATGTAAAAAATAATAATTTAAGTATCGGTGGTTGTTTACTAACACATGGACATTTTGATCATTCACTTGGTATGGAGAAAGTTGATGGAAAAATATATATTAATTTGGATGACGAATTTCTAGCTAGAAATCCACAAGAACAGTTAAGCGCGTTTACAAATTCTGAACTGGAAGTTCAAGAGTATACGGGTGAATTAAACGATATTTTTTTATTTGAAAATGAGAATATTGACATTTTTAGTAATCCTGGACATACAAAAGGTAGTATATCTTATGAATTTAAAAATCTTGGAGTAGTGTTTACAGGGGATTTTGTATTTGCTGAGGGAATTGGAAGAACAGATTTATATAGTGGAAGCTTAAGCGAAATGAAAGATTCAATAAATAATATCTTTTTATCATTCAATAAAGATTTAGAAGTATTTCCTGGTCATGGCAATACAGACACTGTGGACAATATTCTTAACTATAATAGCTATTTAAAGGAATTTATAAATGGTTGATGGTGTAAGAGGGATAAGGGTATTAGACGGTGAAGAAGCTAATAAATATCTTGAAATTATTAATATTTTTCATAACGTTGCGCAAAAATACGATTGCACCTTTATAAAAATTCCAACAATTGAGAAAGATGAACTTTTTACAAGAACAGTAGGTGAGAATACAGACATTGTCACAAAACAAATGTTTTCATTTCCTGATAAAAAAGGTCGAAACTTAGTACTCAGGCCAGAAGGAACCGCTGGTGTAGTAAGGCATCACATAGATAAAAAATATAATAAGATTAAAAAGTATTACTATTCGGACCAAATGTTTAGATACGAAAGACCACAAAAAGGTAGGTATAGAGAATTTCATCAAGTAGGTGCTGAAATTATTGGTTATGAAAATGATTCGATTGCAGAAATTTTTTCAATAATACAATTAAGTAACGATTTTTTAGAAAATTGTATTCCAACTAATACAAAATATACATTTGAAATTAATTCAATAGGGACAAATGAAGATAGAAAAATCTACAATCAAAAGCTAAAGGAATATTTTAAGAAGAACATAGATAATTTATCAGATGATTCTATTAAACGATTAGATAAAAACCCGTTAAGAATATTAGATTCAAAAGATAAAAGTGACATTGCAGTTTCACGTAATGCTCCAAAACTTTCAGAATTCAGAAGTGAAGAATCTAATAAAAAGTTTAACGAACTTATTCAGATGCTTAAAGATTCTAAGATACCATATTTAGAAAACCCTTTTCTTGTTAGAGGTTTAGATTATTACAATGACTTTACATTTGAAATAGTCCCTGAAAACAGTAAAGGTTCTCAAGATGCACTAGGTGGTGGTGGTCAATATGACAACCTTTCAAAATTACTAGGTGGGAAAGATATCAATGGTGTTGGAGTAGCTTTTGGTGTAGATAGAATTATGGAATTAAGTTAATTATGGATATTTCCGATTTATCAAAATTAAAAAATAAAGAAAAAGTAAATGACCTAAGAGGGTGGGTAGACACTATAAGGCACCACGGGGGTTTAATGTTTTTTGAACTTAGAGATCATGAAACAAAGGTTCAAATAGTGACTGATAACCCAGAACAATTTGATAATCTAAAAAACGAATTCTACGTATCAGTAACTGGAATTTTAGTAAAAAGAAAAAAAGAAAATGTTAACAAAGAGGTATTGTTTGGTGATTTAGAAATTGAATTATCAAATTTAGAAATTATTTCTGAAAGTAAAACTTTACCTTTTCAAATCGAAGACAACATTGAAACAGATGAACAGATTAGATTAAAACATCGTTATTTAGATATAAGAAGAAAAGAAATGAATAATAACATAATTGCACGTTCAAACACATTTAAAAGTATAAGAGAAGTAATGAATAAGTTAAATATTAACGAACTAGATACACCAACATTAATAAAATCTACACCTGAAGGTGCGAAGGATTTTATAGTTCCTTCTAGAAAATCACCCGGTACTTTTTATGCATTACCTCAATCTCCACAAATGTATAAGCAACTATTTATGCTATCTGGATTAAAGAACTACTATCAAATTGCTAAATGTTATAGAGATGAGGACTCTAGAAAAGATCGTCAGCCTGAATTTACACAGTTAGATATAGAAATATCTAATGGAGATCCTAAGATTGTTCAAAAAATAATTGAATCAACGATGAAACACGTATTAAAAACTGTATATTCAATTGAAGTAAAAACACCATTTACAAAAATAACTTATGATGAAGCTATGTCTTTGTATGGTACAGATAAACCTGATTTAAGGATTAAGGAAACTATTACAGATTTTACAAATATATTTATGGATACTGAAATTTCATTCATAAAAGAAACAATTAAAAATAATGGAACAGTTAGAGGATTTCTAATAAACAAGCTATTAAGTAGATCTGAGATAGATAATTTAGATGAACTTTTGAAAAACGAAGGAAGCCCAGGATTAGGTTGGTTTAAAATAGAAAATAAAAAAGTATCGGGGCCTTTAGCAAAAATACTTAATGAAAAAGAAAATAATGAATTAGTAAAAAATGATAATTGTACAATGCTATTTCAATCTGGTAAACAGGATGAATCTTCTCATTATTTAGACACTTTAAGACGTAAAATATATAGTATTCCAAATGAAAATACTTATGAGTTTGTATGGATTGATGATTTCCCTTATTTCGAAATAGAAAACGGAGAATTGCAACCTTCACATCACCCATTTACTTCACCAAAAGATACTTCAGAATTTCTCTCTAATCCAAATGATGCTAAAGCTTTACATTATGATTTAGTCTTAAATGGCATAGAATTAGGATCTGGATCTCAAAGAATTAATGATCCCAAATTACAAAAAGAAGTTCTATCCAAATGGGGATTATCAGAATCTGAAATAAATGATCGTTTTGGGTGGTTTATAGAAGCTTTATCATATGGGTCACCACAACATGCTGGATTTGCAGTTGGTATTGATAGATTTATAGCTGAAATGATGAATGCAGATTCAATAAGAGACGTAATCCCTTTTCCTAAGACGCAGTCTGGTCTAGACCCATTAACTAATGCACCATCAAATTTGTCAATATTAGAATTACAAGAATACAATATTTCAATTGAAAGTATAGAAAATGAAGAGTGATCAAATAAGAGAAAGTTTTTTAAAATATTTTAAAGACAATGACCATAAAATATTAAATTCTTCATCTTTAATTCCTCATGATGAGACCTTACTATTCACTGCTGCAGGAATGGTTCCTCTAAAAGATTATTTTATGGGTTTAAAAGAACCTCCACATATAAATCTTGCTTCATCTCAAAAATGTATTCGAACAGTTGATATTGATATAGTTGGTGAAACAGACAGACATTTAACTTTTTTTGAAATGTTAGGTAATTTTAGTATCGACAATTATTTTAAAGAAGAAGCAATAAAGCTCTCTTATAAATTTATTACTGAGGAACTTAAAGTTCCATCTGAAGATCTTTGGTTCACTGTTTATAAAGATGACGATGAATCATATAAAATTTGGAAAGACGTTATTGGCGTACCTGAACACAAGATACAAAAAGGTGATAAGGATAATTTTTGGCATATGAATATACCTGGACCATGTGGTCCATGTTCTGAAATTTTCATTGATAGAGGTCCAGAGTACGGTGATGATGGCGGACCTATTGGCGGTGGTGAAGATAGATTTATAGAAATATGGAATTTAGTTTTTATGCAATCTATCCAAGACGAACCATACAATGTTGTAGACGACTTGCCTGCTAAAAATATTGATACTGGTATGGGATTAGAGAGAATGGCTATGGTTTTGCAGGAAAAAGATTCACCATTCGAAATTGATACATTTCAAAATCTTTACAATGAACTAAATAAATATATTGTTAATAAAGATAAAAAATATGAGAGAATTGTTTTAGATCATATAAAGTCAGCAGTTTTTATGATATCTGATGGTGTTGTCCCTACAAATGAAGGTAGAGGTTATGTATTAAGAAGAATCATAAGAAGAGCTGTAAGAGCTATTTATAGACTGACAGATGAATTAATGTCACTTGAATTCTTAATAAATATAGTAATTCGTGATTATCAAGATTCATATCCGGAATTATTAGAAAATAAAGATAAGATTTTAAATTTATATAAAAATGAAGAAGAAATTTTTCAAAATACATTAGTAAAAGGTAATCAAGAAATTCAATCTATTCTTAAAAAGAAATCTAATTTAGATGAGAAAGATGCATTTTATTTATTTGAAACTTTTGGCTTTCCATTTGAGCTTACTCAGGAAACTGCAAAAGAGCATGATATTAAAATCGATTATGACAAATTTAATGTTTTATTTGATGAACATAGAAAAAAATCAAATACTGGTAAGAAAGAAAAAATAAGTAATACAATTATTGGTGTGGAGCAAAATACTTTTGTCGGATATGACAATATAACTGTAACTTCGGATATCTATCATATTGAAAAAGATGAAAATAAATCCATTATTTTTACTACAGAAACCCCATTTTATTACGAAGCTGGTGGTCAAATCTCAGATAAGGGAAATATAGAAGTTGATGGTAAAGAGATTCAAGTTAATGATGTCGTTCAATCTGATAATGGCGCTACTGGACTTATTGTTGAATCTAATAACTTAAAAATAGGGGATAAGATTAATTTAAATGTCGATCCGAGCTTTAGAAGTTCTGTTTCAAAAAGTCATTCCGCAGCACACATTGTTCATGCCTCTTTAAGAAATATTCTTGGAGAACATGTTGCACAAGCAGGTTCACATGTTGCGCCTGGTAAGTTTAGATTTGATTTTAGCCATACGGAAAAAGTTAATAAGGAAGAACTTAATGAAATTTTTAAAATGAGTAACGACCTGATTTATAAAGATATTGATGTTGAAACAAATGTAATGAACATTGATGATGCCAAAAAAGAGGGTGCTTTAGCATTTTTTGGAGATAAATATGATGATGATGTAAGGGTTGTAAATATAGGAGAATTCTCAAAAGAGTTATGTGGAGGAACACACGTACATAACTCAAATGAAGTTGGATTAATTGTATTAATTAACGAATCTTCTATCGGTTCAAATTTAAGAAGAGTCGAAATGTTATCTGGTTACCAAGCTTATTCATTTATGGATACAGCTTATAAGTCATACAACACTGTTAGCGATATATTGCAAACAAGTGTTGATCAAGTACCTGAAAAATTAAAGACCTTCTTAGAATCATATGAAGATATGAAAGAAAAACTTGATAAGCAAAATAAGGCAGAAAGTGATAATGAATTAAAAAGAATAATATCCGAAATTAATGAGATTAATAAATTGAAAACTTATATTGGTAAGATAAATGTTAATAGTTCAAACGAAGCAAAGAATGTTGCTACTAAAGCA
>CEVY01017345.1_pt1 | contig 9616 bp, 15 predicted proteins | sample 530681 | NCBI WGS metagenome assembly CEVY01 (sample SAMEA2620855, study PRJEB7988) | marine metagenome | biome: marine biome (ENVO:00000447); feature: surface water layer (ENVO:00002042); material: "saline water (ENVO:00002010), including plankton (ENVO:xxxxxxxx)" | depth 5 m | reverse complement strand
CATCCAATCTTCTTTTTTTAATCCAACTAAAGTTGTATTTAAAAGAACACTATACCCTCTCTCAGCAGCATGTAATATCATATCAGGAGTTTCTGGAGCAAGGAATGGTTCCACGTATCCAGTAAAGTTTAATCCAACATGTAATGGTATAGTACTAAGACATTTTTTAAATGTCTCTAAGGTCATGATAGTATCTTTATCAGCACCTATTCTCTCTCTATATCTTTTAATTAAAGTTGATTGAGGGCAATACTCACATACATTCGAGCACCCAATTCTAGGTGTAATCTCTATGTTATGTTTTAGATTCATTCTTCTATTCTCTCCAGAATAACTTCTTTACCGATTCTATTATACTGAAGATAATCTACACCATTATAAATGGGGTCTTCATCAATTTGATAGTTAGTCCAATCGCCAAAGTAAGGACGATTAACATCAATGATTCCTGCAATAGCATCTATAGAAGATCCTACATCAAGGAACACTGCGTCAGTATACTTCTTCAGCCTATGTAGTAGACCAGACTTAACGTGGCCTATACCAACTAAGAATATTTTAGAAGTAGAATTTTTAAGTTGTTCACCAACCATTTTTTCTGTTGCATCAAGATCATCACAAGCAAACTTCTGAGGAATAGTAATGTAGTCTTCAAACTTTTCAATACCCAAATAATCTTGATACTGTTCTGCTTCTAAAATATTTTCAATAATATTTAATTTAGTATTAGCACCAAGTAAACCTATCTTTCCTGCAAAGGTTTGTAGTAACCATTTGTTAGCAACTAGACCATACCCATACTCTGCAGGGTAATCAATCTTCCTAGCAATTACTTCTTTGAAATTAGCCATGTTCTCTGGATATATTTCACAAGTATAGTAATCACATAGTTGTGCACCTCTTACAAATGCTTCATGATCTATTTCTTCATAAGGTTTTCCTAGAGCTCTCTTACCAGGTGTTGCACTCCCAACAGATTTTTTCTGTAAAAAATAATAATCTCCATCACCGAATTTATAAAACGTTTTACTCTCACCCTTATCTACAAGATCAACTAAGAGAGATTTAAACTCTTCTAATTTTTCTTGAAATTTTGGAAACGCAGTTTTATCACCAAAACAATAATGGGAATCTAAATTTTCAGATCCCTCAATTTTATACATGCTTAGATACATAGTTACTCCCAGAACCTCCACCAAGGTTTTTCTACTTCTACAGGTTGTGGTGCATTGTCTTTAAAATATTGTAAGACCCAGTATACAACATAATCAATATCCTCATCATTCATACCAGGATGACATGGTAAACTAATTAGTTTTTTCCATTCTACATTTGCTACAGGATAATCACGTTGATTCATATCCTTAACAACATTATATAAATGGAGTGGTTTGAAATGCACACTAGTATGTATCTTCTTATCAGCAAGGTAATCTATAAGATCATCACGCACTTCTGGATCTACTTTAGCACAGTAATACTGAACAGTTTCACTATGTGGAGGTGCTTGAATAACATCACCTAACTCTTCATTATATCTCTTCTGTACATGTCTTCTCCATTCTAAATTCTTAGGCAACTTCTTCATTTGCTCCAAACAAATTGCTGCTTGAAGATCAATCATATAACACTTATAACCTAATAGGTCTACTTCATAATCCCAAGAATAGCCAGGCTTTCCTGTTAGACCATCATCCTTTTTAACTCTAGAATATGTACTGGTAATTCCTAACCAAGTCATAGGAACTAACTTATCATATAACTCTTTATCATTTGTAGTAATCATACCACCATCACCACAAGGCATTGTTTTAACTGCTTGGAAAGACCAGACAGCAACATCACCCTTTGTACCTGCACCTTCTGTATAACAACTGTGTGCACAATCTTCTATAATTAATCCATCATAAAACTTACGGATCTCATCTATAGGAGCAGGAACACCTGCCTGATTTACAGCAATGATTGCTTTAGTATTAGGTTTTAAACTCTTCCTTACATCCTCTGGATCTAAACACATTGTAACTGGATCTACATCTACAATATTAGATGTACAATTATTCCATAAAGGAACAACAGCAGTAGTCATAAAAGATATAGTAGGATTAATAATATCACAATCTTTAATTCCAAGTGCTTTCAAAACTAAGTCTTGTCCACTGGTAGCACTATTAACTGCTACAGCATACTTAGCACCCACCATCTCAGCAAACTCTTTTTCAAACTGAGCAACCTTAGGGCCTTTACCCCACCAACCACTTTCAATTGATTCTCTAATAGCATTTACTTCTTCGTCTCCACCAACTGGACGAAGAACAGGTAACATGGTGTCTCTAATTTCCATTTTAATTTAACTTGTAAAGATTATGATCTGTATCATTATTTACTGTACCTAAAATCTCATACTTTTCAGTCATCTTAGGTAGGCCTAATTGATTCCATTTAGGTTCACTTAATATAGCACAGTTTGTAACTTTTGGCAAAACAGTAAACATTTGTTCAACCTCCTCAGGAACATGATCATTTCCATGAAAGAAATTTAAGATTGAAACACATTCAAAAACTGGTTGATCAATGTAACCAAAGAAATCTATAAAGGTTCTAAAGTTTCCAATGTATCCATATTTCTGCTCACCATAGTGATGTTCAAAAGCAGCATCAGATGTTCTCACACAATCTTCTCTAGGATCTACACCTACAGAAAATATATCATTCTTATTACATAGGAAAGAGAAATGATTATTAGCACATCCCATATCCAAATTAGATTTAATATTGTTCTTCTTAAAAAGATCAATTACTTCCATCCAAAAATCATACCTTGTGTGTTTAGCATAAGCATCTTCTTTATAAAAATCAGTAACACCTTCATCATCAAAATGACCTACACAATTTGCATGCCATCTGATATCTTGATTGTTACTATACCATCCACGTGTCTGAATGATATTATCATATGAATAGTCATTGTAACTACTCATCATATTAAAGATAGTGCTCTTTTCCATTAGCAAATATGAAAGTTACTTAAGTCATTAGTTTTACCACTGCGTTCCCATTCATTACGAACGATACCTAGCCAATCAAGTATTTCATATTGTACTTTCTTCTCATGAATAAACTCATAGAGATGTACCTCTGATGAAATATGTTTATCAGAAAGTTCTTGTAATCTATCAGCACTATACTGAGCATACTCTAACATATCAGCAGTCTTCATAGAGAAGTATGTATCATTAAAATTATCTTTATCATTACATCTAACTGCACCATCAAAATATATGTGACAATTTTGTACGACAACTGCACCTTTAGATGCTGCACTTCTTTCAAATGAATAAGGACAAGTCCACATTCTTCTTCCAGTTACATAAGCAATGTTTTCATATTGAGGAAGGTCGTCTTTGAGTTCTGCTAATGCTTCATTCAACATTAATAATTCACCACAACCTTTATTTTTTGTACCTGCATTAGCTTCACTTCCTAATGATATGATTTCTATGTTAGAAAAATATTCTCTTATCTCAGGGTTCTTAATTTCATTAGGATCATCAATAGTATTTTCAACCAATACCATATCATAATTACTAGGCATTATCCTTTCAAGTTGTTGAACTGTCTGATAATATTCCTGTTCTCTATAATCACATATAGATGGTAGAAGTTGTTCAGGCCTAATAGAACAAAATATTAATGCTAAATTTTTCATTTTATATAATCTTGATAAGTTGATTCAATACCGTCACGTAGACTAATAGTAGGTTTCCAACCCATTGATTTAATTTTACTCACATCAAGAACCTTACGTGGAGTACCATTAGGTTTAGATGTATCCCATTCTATTTCTTTATTTCCAACAACACTACCAACAGTTTCAGCAAGTTCTTTGATAGTTACATCTTCTCCTGTACCTACATTGATTGGTGATGCTTCATTATATTGATTAAGTAAAAGATAAAGTGCTTCTGCTAAATCATCCACATGAAGGAACTCTCTCCTAGCAGAACCATCACCCCATAGAGTAACTTTATCTTCTGCCTCATGGAACTTACGTATCATAGCAGGAAGAACATGTGATTTTTCTAAATCATAGTTATCATTTGGCCCATATAGATTTGTAGGCATTACTGATATAGCATTGAAACCATACTGTTGACGATATGCTTGACACATTTTAATACCTGCAATCTTAGCAGTTGCATATGCATCATTACTAGGTTCTAACGCACCAGTCATTAGTTCTTCTTCTTTGATTGGTTGGTTAGCAAACTTAGGATAGATGCAAGATGAACCTAAGAAGATAAGTTTCTTTGCACCATAACGATAAGCACAATCTATGATGTTAGTTTGAATCATCAAGTTATCATAGATGAAGTGGGCTGGTGATTCACTATTAGCACCTATACCACCTACCTTTGCAGCAGCGAGAAAGACATATTCTGGTTGATTAATTCTAAAGAATTGTTCTACTCTACTTTGAACTGTTAGATCCCAATGAGATGAAGGTGAAGATATAATATTATAAAATCTTTTCTTCTTAAGCATACGGACTATAGCTGATCCTACTAGTCCTGTATTACCTGCAACATAAAATTTACTCTTACTGTCCATAAAGCACCATGTCTTCTATTAATTGATCAAAAGTTATTTTAGGTTCCCAACCTAATTTTTCTTTTGCTTTGGTTGGATCTCCTAATAAAGATTCAACTTCAGCTGGTCTAAAGTATCTAGGGTTGACTTTAATGACCGTTTTCTGGGTGGTTAAATCATAACCAAATTCATCCATTCCCTCACCTCTCCACTCTATTTTAAAACCGAAGAAGGGTGCTACTTTATTAACAAAATCTTTAACAGAGTATTGTTCTCCAGTAGCGATAACATAATCATCTGGTTCATCTTGCTGAAGCATTAACCACATTGCTTCAACATAATCCTTTGCATGACCCCAATCTCTTTTTGCATTAAGATTACCAAGTTCTAATAGACTTTGAAGTCCAACAGATATTTTTGATAGACCTTTTGTAATCTTACGAGTTACAAATGTCTCACCTCTTCTTGGGCTCTCATGGTTAAAAAGAATACCAGTGCTGCAATGCATTCCATATGCTTCACGATAATTTTTAATTATCCAATATCCATATAGTTTAGCAACTCCATATGGAGAACGTGGATGGAAAGGAGTGGTTTCTGTTTGTGGTGTTGCTTGCACAAGACCATAAAGTTCTGATGTAGATGCTTGATATATTCTAACATCTTTCTCCATTCCTAGTGATCTAACTGCTTCAAGAACTCTAAGAGTTCCCATAGCATCTACCTGTCCAGTATATTCTGGTATCTCAAAAGAAACTTTTACATGACTCTGAGCACCTAGATTGTATATCTCTTGCGGTTTAACTTTTTGAATAACACTAATCAAACTAAAAGCATCAGTTAGATCACCAAAATGAAGTTTTAGTTTTGGATAGATATGATCTATTCTATCTGTATTAAGTAATGAAGCACGACGAACAATTCCGTGTACCTCATATCCTTTTTCTAATAGTAGTTCAGCAAGGTAAGAACCATCCTGTCCTGTAATACCTGTTATTAAGGCAACTTTAGTCATACTTTTTACACTCTTCGAAGGAATGGCCTCTCATATCTTTAAGAGAAAGAATAGGATCACCATCAAGTGGCCATTCTATATCTACAGAATTCCACATCAAAGTTCTTTGATGTTGTGGATAATAATAATCAGTACATTTATATTGAAACTCTGCAGTATCACTCAGAGTATAAAACCCATGAGCAAAACCAGGAGGAATCCAAAGTAACTGTTCTGGTCTATCTAGTACTATACCAAGAGACTTACCAAATGTCTCAGAATGTTGTCTTATATCAACAAATGCATCATATACAGCACCCTGAGTACAACGAATCAGTTTACCTTGAGGGTGTTCTATTTGATAATGAAGACCTCTTAGTACACCCTTAGAAGACTTTGAATGATTGTCTTGAACAAATTCATAGAAACCAATTTCTTTTTGAATTGCCTGTTCACTATAGGATTCCATAAAGAATCCTCTATCATCTTCAAACCTATCTACAGTGATAAGTAAGACATCAACTAGACTAGTTTCTTCTACTTTCATACCATTGTATTGTTTTTAATAATCCCTCCTCCAGACTATGCTTAGGAGAAAAATTTAACTCAGAGCTTATTTTACCATTACTAATAGAATATCGCAAGTCATGGCCTGGTCTATCATCAACATATTCTATCAAATCCTCACTTGCATTCATCATTTTAATAATAGTCTTTACAAGATCGTTATTTGTAACCTCACATTCTCCACCAATATTATATTTTTCTCCTACCTTACCATTATTAAAGACATTAAGAATACCTTCACAATGATCTTCAACATAAATCCAGTCTCTTATATTCTCACCTACACCATACACAGGTATCTTTTTACCCTCTAATATATTAGTAATTGTTTTAGGAATTAATTTTTCTATATGCTGTCTAGGGCCATAATTATTAGAACAATTAGTAATAGTAGTTGGGAGACCATACGTATTATGATATGCCTGTACAAAATGATCACTTGCTGCTTTAGATGCTGAGTAAGGATTTTGAGGATCGTATGCTGTCATCTCAGTAAAGGATTGATCATACCATTTAAGAGAACCATATACCTCATCAGTAGATATGTGATGAAATCTTTCAACATCATATTTTAATGATAAGTTAAGTAAATTAACAGTTCCATTTATATTAGTACTAATAAACTTTGAGCAATCTTTAATTGAATTATCTACATGACTCTCAGCAGCAAAATGAAAAATAGTTTTTGGTTTATATGTTTTAAAAATATAATCACCATAATGCTCATCTATTATATTTACGTTACAAAATTCAATTGGAAGATCTTTTATATTTTCATAATCTGATGCATAACTCAGATTATCAATGCAAACAATTTTTTCAGAGAATGAATTAACTGCTTGATGTAAAAAATTACTACCTATAAATCCTGCACCACCTGTAACAAAAATAGTCATTAATAATCCTCAATAATACTTTCAAGGTAATCACCATACCCACTCTTAGGATATGCCTTTGCTATTTGATATAGTTCTATACCATTTATCCATCTATTTTTATATGCAACTTCTTCTGGACAGGATACTTTATATGATTGTATTTGTTCACAATTGGCCACAAAATTAGAGGCTAAAAGAAGAGAATCAAATGTACCTGCATCTATCCAAGTCATTGATCTGGTTAGATTCTTTACATTTAATTCGTCAGTTTCCAAATATTTTTTACAGAGATCTATAATCTCAGTCTCTCCTCTGTTAGAAGGTTTTAATTGTTTTGCATATTCAATACATTTATTATCAAAGAAATATATTCCAATCAATGCTCTATTAGATTTTGGATGTTCTGGTTTCTCCTCAATTGATACTACATCCCCTTCATCATAACCATCAAATTCAATCACACCAAATCTTTCTGGATCTTTCACTGGATATGAAAGGATGGTTGCTCCTGTTTCTTTCTGTGCTTCTTGTAGAATAGAATCTAAATTGTTTCCAAATATAATATTATCACCCAATACCATGCATACATTATCGTCACCAATAAAATCTTCTGCGATTACAAATGCTTCTGGTAAACCATTTGGTTTGTCTTGTATCTTATATGTTATGCTTATACCCAGACGCATTCCATTTCCAAGTAGTTTTTTAAATTGATCTACTTGATCTTCATTTGTAATGATAAGTATATCCTTAATACCTGCAATCATTAATGTGCATAGAGGATAGTATATGAGAGGTTTATCATATACATTCATCAACTGTTTAGATACTACTAAAGAGGATGGATGAAGACGAGTTCCACTTCCTCCAGCCAAGATAATACCTTTATACATCATGATCTCCCATAATTATCATCAAAACGTTCTATATCATCTTCTTCAAGATAAGCACCACTTTGCACCTCAACGATTCTTAAGGGTATCTTACCACGATTTGATAGTCTATGCTTTGAACCTAATGGTATATATGTGCTCTCATTCTCCTTTATTATAGAGGTTTTTCCGTCCACTTCAACTTGAGCAGTACCCTCTACAACTACCCAATGTTCTGCCCTATGCAAATGTTTCTGTAAAGAAAGACTTGCATTGGGCTTAACTTCTATACGTTTTACTTTATAACGATTACCTTGGTCGATAACTTCATACCAACCCCAAGGTCTTTCTTCTCTCATCTTGCAACATTATCATGTACATAACATGGTACACCTGCAGGGTCTAACCATTTAGTGTATTCAAAATCTTCGATAGCTGTTTTCATTTGCATCCAATTATCACAAAGGTACATGTCTTTGTATCCATTGTAATTATTCCACTTTTGAATACGATAATCTGGGTGTCCATTTTCTAGAAGATCAGGCATCTTTACATACCTGTATGGATCATGCTGATACAGAACTTCAACCATATTAACCTCCGTTTAGATCACATCCAATGGTAGCACCAGTCACCACACCGAGTGGTATTGCCCACCATCTTCCATCACCTCTTGATAATGCTGCACCTGCTGCACCACCTAAGATACCACCTGCAATCTTACCATCAGTACAATCGTTATCATCTACTTCTCTATATTCTTCTACTACTTGTCTTCTTGGTGCTGTTGTCTTACGATCACTTACACTACATGGAAACTCAATAGTTTCTTTCCATGAATGAACAAAGCCAGGATCGTTTTCAGTACCTGGTACATATTCTTCTCGGTATTCTGTTCTATAACAAGTTTTAGTTCTAGAATAACCTGCTTGTTGTTCGTCAGGTCTTTCTGCAAGTACTGAAACAGGTGTGAGTGCTATAATTGATGCAAGTAAAATTTTCATAATGTTCCTGTAATGTCTTCTTCTATACAACTTAATACTTCATTGTAATCAGCATCTGGATCTTCTCCATTAAGTTGTAGTCCTTCACTCTCATAATATCTTCTAACCTTCTTGTAAAGTTTAGGATCTTTTACATCCAGATAGATTTCTTTATTCACAGCAGCACGTAGTGTCTCTATGTTTTTTTTGAATTTTGAGTTGAGAGTCATTGCTCTATAACGGTTTACCCTTCTATTATAGTGGATAACCTTTATCTAGTCAAGCAATTAGTCATAAATTCCGTATGGTGTTAAATCGTATTTTACTATGGGTATACCTTTTTCTTTTTTGTAAGTAGGTTTTCCTATCTTTGCTAAGATATCAGCAGGAATTTTTTTCTTGGTAATATCATAAGGTATGGGTGCGTTATCCACGCATTGCCTAACACATTCCCATTCTTCCTCAGTAAGAGAATAATTAGTCGTCATGATCATCCCAAGGATCTGTTAAGTTTTTATTTGCAAAGAAACCTTTGTATATACCAAACCCTGCTAACAACACAGTAATAACTGCTATTGATATTCCTAGTGTAACATTAGGATCAGCATTATAGTGTGGAATAATTGCATTACATTTAGTCCAAGTACCTGGTAAGGTATAGACTGGTGGACAAGAGAGAAAAATCATAAATTACTTTCTATTAATTACTACATCCCCATCATCATCGTCGTC
>CEVY01034339.1_pt1 | contig 9866 bp, 8 predicted proteins | sample 530681 | NCBI WGS metagenome assembly CEVY01 (sample SAMEA2620855, study PRJEB7988) | marine metagenome | biome: marine biome (ENVO:00000447); feature: surface water layer (ENVO:00002042); material: "saline water (ENVO:00002010), including plankton (ENVO:xxxxxxxx)" | depth 5 m | reverse complement strand
ATATCAACCAATCCTCATATTAAAGATATTGATGAATACCATGAGCTTTACAAAGAATCTATAGATAACTCTGAAACTTTTTTTCAAAAATTAGCTAAAGAGAATATTTCATGGATAAGTGATTTTAATGAAGTTCAAAATGATGAGTTTGCAAATACTAAATGGTTTATAGGTGGTAAAACCAATGTTAGTTTGAATTGTATAGATCGACATCTTGATGAAAATTCAAATAAAACTGCTTTAATTTGGGAGGGGGACGACCCAAATGAATCAAAGCAATTTACCTATAAGGAATTACATTTACAGGTTTGTAAATTCGCAAATGTTTTAAAAGAGCTTGGTGTTAAAAAAGGATCTAGAGTATGTATTTACATGCCTATGATTCCCGAAGCAGCTTTTGCGATGTTGGCCTGTACCAGAATTGGTGCAATACATTCAGTAGTTTTCGGAGGATTTTCACCAGAATCATTAAAAGACAGGATATTAGATGCTGATTGTGAAATAGTAATAACTGCTGATGAAGGGGTTAGGGGCGGAAAGAAAGTGCCTCTTAAATCAAATGTCGATCAAGCTTTGGTTAATTGCCCGAATGTTAAAACCGCTTTAGTTATTAAAAGAACAGGTGGAGATATAGATTGGAATAATGAAAGAGATGTTTGGTATGAAGATTTGGTAAAAAATGTAGGTTCTGAATGCGACCCTGAGCCGATGGATTCAGAAGATCCACTTTTTATTTTATATACCTCAGGTTCTACAGGAAAACCAAAAGGAGTTCTTCATACTACAGCAGGCTATCTTCTTGGAGCCCATATAAGTTTTAAATATCTCTTTGGAATTCAGCCAACAGATATATATTGGTGTACTGCCGATGTTGGTTGGATCACCGGCCATACATATATTCTATATGGGCCCTTGTCCAATGGAACAACAACAATAATGTTTGAAGGAATACCAACACACCCCTCTTCATCAAGATGTTGGGAAATATGTGATAAATATGAAGTCAACGTCTTCTATACAGCTCCAACAGCAATCAGGGCTTTGATGTCTCAGGGGGATGATCCGGTTCTAAAAACAAAAAGAAATAGCTTAAGGGTTTTAGGGACTGTAGGTGAGCCAATAAATCCAGAAGCTTGGGAATGGTACTACAAAGTGGTAGGTAATAGCTCATGTGATGTAATTGATACATGGTGGCAAACAGAAACAGGGTCGGTATTAATTTCTCCAATTGCTGGCATTACTCCAATGAAACCTGGATCAGCAACACTGCCTTTCTTTGGAGTTAAACCAGCTCTATATGATGAACAAGGTAAGCCTTTAGAGGATGCGAATTCTGGAAATTTAGTTATAGAAAAATCTTGGCCAAGCCAAATTAGGAGTGTTTATGGAGATCATGACAGAATGATATCTACATATTTTGAAACATATAAAGATTTGTATTTTACTGGTGATGGAGCGCGAAGAGACGAGGATGGCTATTTTTGGATTACAGGCCGAGTAGATGATGTGTTGAATGTTTCAGGACATAGGTTAGGCACAGCAGAGATAGAAAGCGCTCTAGTGCTTCATGATAAAGTTGCCGAAGCAGCAGTTGTAGGTTTTGAACATCCTATTAAAGGACAAGGTATTTATGCATTTGTTACTCTTATGAAAGAAGAAGAATTTAATGAGGATTTGCGAACTGAGCTCATTCAATTTGTATCAAAAGAGATTGGTCCAATCGCTAAACCAGATCTAATTCAAAATGCACCAGGACTCCCTAAGACAAGATCAGGAAAAATCATGAGAAGAATACTTAGGAAAATTGCTGAAGGCGATTTCTCAAACCTAGGTGATACTACAACACTTGCTGAGCCAGCTGTTGTTGAGTCTTTAGTGGAAAATAGTCAAAAACTATGAGATATATAATATTACTCAGCGCCTTTTTTCAGCTGGTAAGTTGTAATATGAATCAAAATTATGACAAGTCTATGCTTCCAGATGCTGAGGAAAAATTTACTATGGAATCAATATATGCACAGACGCTAACAAAAAATACAATCCAATGTAAACAACTACCTAAATCTATATATCCACCTGCCACAATAAATGATAAGGGCCATACAAGAGAAGTTAGTGACGAAAATGATTGCGTGGATATTAAAATGAAACAAATGGATTCAAAAGAAATCCTAAGAGAAAGAAAAAAAGAAAAAGAGTTTAAATTAGATTTAGATAATCAAGATAAAGAATAATTATCCTCTAAACATATTACCTTGCCATCTTCTATTAACTTAATAAGATGTGCTTCTAAACTATATTTAGCAATCGGATGTAACACCTCTGGCACATCGTCGTAAACTAATAATAAAAGCTCATCAAGATTAGATTTATTATTCTTTCCAACACATCTTAAAACTTTTGATTCTCTAGTAAGCCTATGCCTAATAATAGAATCTATGGTTTTTAAGGGCTCTTGCATATAGTTGCCATGACCAGGAGCAAAATAATCAATATCATAATTTTTTAATAATTCTAGAGAATCAAGATATGCTTGCATGCTTCCGTCAGGAGGACCAATAACCACAGTAGAACCATCCATAATATGATCACCAGTTAATAAGCATTTGAAATCTTTAATATAAAAACATAGATGATTCGAAGCATGACCTGGGGTATGAATAACTTCTATAGAATACTCATCTGTAGAAATATGATCTCCATGATTTAAAACAACATCTGGTTTAAATGTCTCATCTTCCCATTCTGATTTACCATCTACCAATCTACCATACATAGGTATCTTAAGTTCTTTTGAGATAGGTAATGCTGCTGGCGAATGATCTGTATGGGTATGAGTTACGAATATCCTTTTTATTTTGCCATCAGCTTCTGAATATATATTTTCAATATGTTCCAGTATATTTGGGCCTGGATCTATAAGAGTAATATCATTTTCCCCAAGAAAATAAGTATTTGTTCCTTCTCCAGTAAAGACTCCTCCATTAGGAGCTGTGATTTTCTTTAATAATTTATTCATTTAATGATCTTCGTAACCCTCATCGCCGGGCAATAACCCAACCCAATTACCATTCTCTTTAAAAAACTTTGGAAGTATAGGTGGAATATCTTTATTTGTTAATTTTTTTTGGTCTCTTAGAATATCTTTTGCAGATCTATAGTCCTCACAAGATTGTAAGTTTTTAATTGTTGGCATAATCATAGGCATATCACCCTTAAAAGCTTTTTCGATTGCTTTATTTGGATTAATCCAAACGCTTTTAGTTAATTCGAGGCCATCATGTTCTACTGTTTGATTTTCAGGTAGGTAAGCGATAAAGAATCTTGTATCAAATCTTCTTGACTCAATCTTTGGAGTAATCCAATGAGACAATGGAGCAATATTTTTAGTAGTTAAGATTAGATTTTCTTTTTTACATATATCTAATAAATTCATCTTATTATCTATAAGCAATTTTCTATATTCATCAAATCTAGATTTATCTTTTCCATCAAGATCTAATTTCTCACCAGAATTCTTTATAGCCATTAGGATGCCTACCTCTTCAAAACATTCTCTTATGCAGGCAATCCAATAACTTAATCCCCTCTCCCTTAACCCTAGTTTATCTGATGCAGAATTATCATTTAATCCATCGCAAAAATTCTCTAGGTCTGATAAATAATCACTATCATCTATTTTGCCGCCTGGAAATACATAGAGATTTCCAAATGGAGGCTTGTTTGATCTTTTTACCATTAGAACTTCCATTTCATTATCAGAATCCCTTAAAACTAAAACAGTCGCAGCTGGTGTTAAATTATCTTTCATATATTTGTTTGATATAGATTAGAATACTGCTTATGAGAATTACTGACAATCTAAAAAAAGATATCCATGATGCGCCAGAATGGTTTCTTGAAGCTATTAATATAGAACCAAAAGAAAAATATATCGAAAATCTTAAAGGCAATATTGCATACTCAAAATGGTCAAATAAAGGAAATGCTGAAGATCTTTTAATATTCATTCATGGAACAGGGGCACATAAAAGATGGTGGGATCCTATAGCGCCTCAATTTGTAGACTTTGCAGACATTATTGCGGTTGATCTTCCAGGTATGGGTAATTCAGACTTTAGAGAAACTTACAGTATTAAAGATTTTGGTGAGGGTATTATTTCCATAATAGAAAAGGAAAAATCAAATAAAAAAATAAAGAATATTAATATTATTGGGCATTCATTGGGTGGCCAAGTAGCTGCCTATGTTGCATCAGAAAGAACTGAATTAATTAATAACTTAATAATGATTGATACTTTTATCCGCCCTCCAGGTTATGATCCTAAGGATCATGAAAGCGGCCCTCTTAGAATGATTAAATATTATCCTGATAAAGTAAGCATTCTTAAAAGATTTAGATTGCTGCCATCACAAGAATGTTTAAATGGATGGTTTGTTAGGTATATTGCGGAACATTCTATAAAAAAAACTGAGGAAGGATGGCGCTGGAAATTTGATGATGCAATGTTTAATGGTTTAGAAAGATTGTTCGGCTATGAATTTACATTTGGTTGCCCGACGCTATTCGTTTATGGCGCTGAAAGTCTTCTCATGTCAGGAAACATTCTACCAAATATTAAAAAAACCTATTCTGACATCATGGAGTTTGAAGAAATTGCTGATGCAGCCCATCATGTATTCCTAGATAAACCATTAGAAATAGTTGATATAATTAAGAACCGTTTATTTTAATTATGAATTATTTTTATTTCTTCTTCTTTCTATCGCTTGCAATAATAATTTTAATCAAGCCTTTCACCCAATTTATTTCCGCCTGGGTTATGAGGTCTGAGCGACTTACCGTCACTGGTCTTTTAACAGGGTCTCTTGGACTATTATTTATCTATATTAGTTTATTAGATCCATTTTGGTTCGAAAGAATGTGGATGATTGTTACCTTTGTTCTAGGCATTCTTCTTCTAATGAGAGGTTTCTTTATTATTTTCTTTTTAGGAGTAATAAAAAAGATATTACCTAATTTTATGAATAACTATTATAAGTTTTCTATTCCTATATCAATGCTGATGGTTTTTTTAGCATTTATGATTGTTTCTACTGATTATGTCGGTCCACAAAAAGATATTAGTAGTTGTGAATCAGATGACCAAATCCAAGTTATATGTGATTTTATTAATTCAGAGGACATTGTTATTACTCCAGATAAAAAATTTCTATTTATGTCACAAATGGGTTCAATAGCTCCATGGGGTGAGAATGAATCTGGTTATTTTGCAATCATGGACCTAAGTAATAATAAAAAAATAATTCCTAAAATAACACTAGAAGAAAATACATGGGGAGAAGAGACATGCTCAAGAAAAGATGATGATGAATATGGTCCTCATGGAATTGATCTTGTAGAACGAAATGACGGAAGATATCAAATAGGTGTTATCAGTCATCACCCAAAAGAATCTGTTGAAATGTTTGAACTAAAAAAGAATGATTTAAGCTGGGAAATTATTTGGAGAGGTTGTGTAAATGTTCCTGATAAATTCTACTTTAATGACTTAAGTCTTAAAAAAGATGGCAGCTTTTATGCCTCTCATATGTATAAAAGAGATATCACAATGAACGAATGGTTCATGATAGCTTTATTGAAGAATAATTCTGGAAATATTGTTCTTTGGGAAAATTCAAATTTTACTGAAATTGAAGGGTCTGAAGGTAGTAGCCCTAATGGACTTGTATTAGATGAAGAATCTAACACTCTATATATTAGTTATAATTTAGATGATAAGGTTACAATTTTTGATTTATCAAATAATTCGAAAATTAATAGCTATTTTATTGAGTCTCCAGACAATCCATACATTAAAGATAACTCTATATGGTTAACTTCATTAAATTTTCAACCTAATGATGCAATGGATTGCATAACTAAAGTAAATTGTTCACTTCCCTTTTCTATTCATGAATTAGATAAGGAAACTTTTAAACTTAAAAATAAATATACTTTCAGCAAGACTGTATTCGGACTACCAACAGTTGCAGTTCCTATAAATAAAACAGTTTATATGGGTTCTTTCCATGCTGATAGATTAGGGTCTTTTAAAATAAACTAATTTTTTATGTCAAAAGATTTTAATTTTGATTCTATTCAAAGAAAAATTCCTAAAAGGTCTTTAGATTCTCATAAAGGTGATTTTGGGAGAGTTATGATTATAGGGGGTTCTGAAGGAATGGGTGGTGCTGCTATTCTTTCATCTGAAGCTAGTCTATTTTGTGGTTCTGGGTTAGTGCATCTAAATACACACCCATCAAATGTTGAAGCAAGTTTAATTAGAAATCCAGAAATAATGGCGCTTGGTATTAATAAAAGCTTGTCCATACCTGATGGTATTAATATTTTGTTATGTGGCCCAGGATTAAAAAATGATGAATGGTCAAATAATATCTTTAATAAAATTTTCAAAACAAAAAATATTGAAACATTAATATTAGATGCGGGTGCGCTTCAGTTTATTATTGAAAAAAATTTTGATGAGGATAAGAATATTATTCTTACTCCTCATCCTGGAGAAGCTGCAAAACTTTTAGGTATTTCTAGTAATGAGGTCCAGGAAGATAGGATAAATGCTGCAAAACAAATTTCAAAAAGATTCTCAGCATATGTAATTTTAAAGGGCAAAAATACAATTATTTGTTCTAAAGATAATCAAGACATATTTATGTGCTCAGAAGGTGGGCCAGAGCTATCTTCCGGAGGCACTGGAGACGTTCTTGCTGGAGTAATATCAGCTCTTATTGCTCAAAAAATGAATATCATTGATGCGTGTATGCTTTCCGTTGCGGTTCATGCAAGAGCAGGAGAAATATTTAAAAATAAAATAGGTGAGATTGGTTTAAATGCTTCATCATTGATATTAACTATTAGAGACCTACTAAATAAATGAAAAATATTATCCTAGAAAATGACGAGGCTACTAGCAAACTTGGCGAACTAATTTCAAAACAGCTCTCAAAGATTGATCAATCTTCAATTGAAATCCATCTTGAAGGAGACCTTGGAGCTGGGAAGACTTTTTTAACTAGATCGATAATTTCTAATTCAGGCTGGAGCGAACTAGTAAAAAGCCCAACTTATACTTTATGTGAAGAGTACGATCTAGGAGATTTATTTTTTTTGCATGTCGATCTATATAGAACTGATGAATTAGAAGATATTCATATTTTTAACTTAGATAGAAAAACTCATTCAAAAAAAATTATAATTATTGAATGGCCTCAAAAGCTTGTTGCAGAAAGAGATTTCGATTTAAAGATTTTTCTTGAACATTTTGAAGGTGGAAGAAAAGTATCAATAAATGATAAACATAAGCTATTTTTAGATTTGATTAAATATTATGAATAAATTCTCATTATTTTTATTAGTATTCTCATCGCTGATACATTCAAACGAAATTTCATTTAATGAAGTAAAAGAATCTGATGATGGGTCTATAGAAATATCATTTCTTTTAGATAAAGTTTCTTTTATAAAATCTTACTCGCTAATTGACCCCTCAAGAATTGTTATTGATATTTATAACAGCGATTTAAAATCAGATGTTCAAAAAAAATATAAATACCCCATTAAAAAAATTAGGGCATCGTCAAAAGAAGATTTAACAAGAATTGTGATTGATTTATATGAATATGTTAATTGGAAAAAGCCCACTCAAGAAAAAATAGATGAAGGCATATTGTTAAAAATTGAAGTTAAACAAAATAAAAAATTAAAGAATAATATCAGAGATATTATAGTTGCAATTGATGCTGGTCATGGTGGCAAAGATCCTGGTGCAGTAAGTAGTAATAACGTATTAGAAAAAGATATTACTTTATTGATAGCCAAAGAACTGCAAAGAACCTTAAGAGATACAGAAGGATATCAGGCAGTATTAATTAGAAATGATGATAGTACAGTTAGTCTTAATGATAGATATCAGAATGCAAGAAAATATGGCGCTGACGCATTTATTTCAATTCATGCAGATGGCTTTAGATTGGCATCAGTAAAAGGCGCCTCTGTCTTCATATGGTCAGAAGAATCTTCTAGTAGTGTTGCAAGAAATCTATCTGATAAAGAAAGAAAAAGAATTCAAGCCCAAATTAAAAACATAAAGTCATATGATTTTAATGAGGATGCTGCAAGAGTTCTCTATCCTAATACTTATAAGAAAAAGGTTGATCAAAGTAAAATATTAGGTACAAAAATATTAGATCAGCTAAAAAGAGACCCATTCACAAAAATTCATAAGCAAAATGTTGAATATGCTGATTTTAGAGTTCTTAAATCTGTTGATATTCCTTCTGTTTTAGTGGAGTCTGGATTTATAACTAATAATGAGGATGCAAAAAGATTGAAAACTAAAGCTGGAAGAAGAATGATAGCGAGATCGATATTTCTGGGTATACATAACTATTTTAAAGAAATACCAGTATCGGGATCTATTTTAGAAAATTATTCTAATTACCTAAACTATGAAATTCAAAAAGGTGATGTTTTATCTGAAATTGCTATAAGATTTGGCGTTACAGTTGAGTCCTTAAATAATATAAATGGTCTTGAATATAGGTCAATCTACCCCGGTCAAATTATTAAAATCAAGATTTAAAGAGGGTCTTAAGACATATCATATGGGTCAATGTCATAAGCCCACTTTACTTTCTTTGTCTCAGGCCAATTCTGAATTTCATTAGTTAAAAATTTAAGCACTCTGTTCAAATAAGTTTTTGTATCAGATTTAATAATTATATGGTTCCTTGAATTTCCTTTTATTTTCAAAGGTATTGAAGGAAGTGGTCCAGTAATACTTATATTTTTTTTATTATCCAAAAGTTCGCTAACCTTTTCTAAAAATTGAATACAACTTTGAGGGTTTGGAGATGTGGCTCTAAGTATAGAAACATTTGAATAAGGGGGTATTCCTAAAGCTTTATTAGTTTTAAGACACTGATCAGCAACTAATTGATAATTACCAGTTTTAATTTGTTTTAAATTTTCATCATTTGGATATCTGGTCTGAATAATTACTTGTGCGAGATTGTTATTTCTTCCTGCTCTTCCAGAAACCTGAATTAATTGTTGTGCGATCTTCTCGACCCCATTCATTTCTGGGCTTAGCAAACCACTATCAGCATTAAGAATGACGCATAAAGTTACTTTTGGGAAATCATGCCCTTTCGATAACATCTGTGTCCCTACTAATATTGCTTCATTGCTCTCATTAGCTTTTTCATAAATTGCTTCTATTGAACCCTTAAGCTTTGTTGAATCATAGTCCATCCTAATGATTGGTACTTTTTTAAAAGTATTCTTGAGAACCTCTTCAACTCTTTCAGTTCCTGTTCCAAAAGTATTGAGTTCAGTTGACTGACAGTCTGGACAATTATGATTTACTGCATAAACAGATTCGCATTTATGACATATCAATCTATTTTTTGATTTATGGAAAACTAAGTTCGATTCACATGATGAGCAACTAGCTACCCAACCACAATTATCACATTCATATAATGGTGCAAAACCTCTTCTGTTTATAAATATTAATACTTGCTCTCCTCTATTTATTGCGGCCTCAATAATACCCATTGTTTGAATAGCAATGCCTCCAAGCAAAGTGGAATCACTAATATCTAATGGGATCAATTTTGGAGGCTTTTTACCATCTACTCTCCTAAGCAAATCAAATTTTTTATATTTTTTTTCTTTTACAAGCTTAAGTGTTTGCAGAGATGGTGTCGCAGAGCCTAAGAAAATAGGTATATTTTCTAATTGCGCTCTTTTAATAGCTAGATCTTTTCCAGAAAACTTAAAGCCTTCAGCTTGTTTATAAGAG
>CEVY01025948.1_pt1 | contig 10055 bp, 9 predicted proteins | sample 530681 | NCBI WGS metagenome assembly CEVY01 (sample SAMEA2620855, study PRJEB7988) | marine metagenome | biome: marine biome (ENVO:00000447); feature: surface water layer (ENVO:00002042); material: "saline water (ENVO:00002010), including plankton (ENVO:xxxxxxxx)" | depth 5 m | reverse complement strand
GCCTCAGACAAACTTGACTAGAAATGAAAGCGGTTTTTATTAATGGTGCAACTGGAAAAATGGGTACTGAGGTTTTTTCATTATTAGAGAATGATAAAAATTTTAAAGCATCCGATTCAATTAAGACAGCGGACCTTATAATTGATTTCTCTCGACCAGAATCAACAATTAAAATACTTAAAACAGCAGTGGAGTTAAATATTCCAATAATTATTGGAACTACTGGCTTCAACAAAAATGAGCTTAATCAAATAAAAAAAGCCTCTGATCACATTCCAATCTTACTTTCCTATAATCTTAGTACAGGAATTCATAAGCTTAAAAAAATATTAATAAATTTTCTTTCAGACAACAATGATTTATTTGATTGCAAGATAATAGATATTCATCATAAAAATAAAATTGATTCACCTTCTGGAACAGCAATTGAAATTAAAAAAATAATTGATAGTAACAGCAATAATAAAATTAAAAGCATAGATATAGATTCTTTTAGAGAGGGAGAGTTTTATGGAATTCATGAAATTATTTTTTCTAACGAAAAACAAACTATAAATTTTAAACACGAAGCTTTATCTAGAAAAATATTTGCTGCAGGAGCGGTAGAGCAAATAGGTAAAATTATTACAAAATCCCCAGGACTTTATGATCTAAATTCTATTAATTAATATGCAAATATTAAAAGGAAAAAACTTTTAAAAGATATTAATTTTCTATAGAATACAACAACTTAAAAATACGACGATCCTAACTATGGTAGAAAATAGGGTGCTTTAAGAAGTTTTTTTCTACACGGATCTGAGCAATAACCCTAAGGAGAAAAAATGAGCATAGTATCAATCAAAGACCTCTTACATGCAGGGGTTCATTTCGGTCATCAACAAAGATTTTGGAATCCAAAAATGGATAAATACATTTTTGATACCAGAAAACAAATTAGTATTATTGATTTGCAGCAAACGCAAGAGCATTTAAATGCTGCTGCTTCAAAAGTCCAAGATATTTGTTCGAAAGGTAACAAAATATTATTTGTTGGGACAAAAAGATCTGCAAGCAAGGTAATTAAACAAGAGGCATCTGCACTTGGTCTGCCTTATGTAGACAAAAGATGGTTAGGAGGCACCTTAACAAATTGGAAAACTATCAGGGGATCAATAAGAAGGTTGTTAGATATTGAAGAAATGATTTCTTCAGGAAGAATTGAAAAGTTAATAAAGAAAGAGGCTGTTGAGATTCATAAAGAGCATGCAAAATTAGAGGCATCTGTTGGTGGAATAAAACAAATGAAGGGATTGCCAGATGCTTTATTTGTAATAGACGTTAAGTATGAAAAAATAGCCGTTCTTGAAGCAAGAAAGATGGGTATACCTGTAATAGCACTCGTTGATACAAATTCAGATCCAGATGGAATTGATACAGTAATTCCAGGAAATGATGACGCAATAAGATCAATTAAACTCATTACAAAAGTCATATCGGATGCATGCGCTCGTGGCTTAGAGTCCTCCTCAGGTTTTGTGCCATCAAAAGATTCAGAAACTCCTATAATACAAAAAGTTAAAAAAGAAGAAGTTACATCAGAGGTAACTGAAGAAGCACCAGAAGAAAGCAAGGAAGTTTCTGCTGAAACATCAGACTCAATTGAAAATACTGAACAAGTAGAAGAAGAAAAAGCTGCTGATGCTGTTGAGTCATCTCAAGAAAGTGATCAAGAACAAGATGATGTGGCTGATGAAAATACTAGTAACGATGAAGAAAATAACGAAGAGGAAAAATAATGGAGATTACAGCTGCATTAGTTAAAGAATTAAGAGAAAAATCAGGTGTAGCAATGATGGATTGCAAAAAAGCACTTGTTGAATGCGATGGTGACTTAGAAAAAGCTTTCGATTTATTAAGATCAAATAGCGCTCTTAAAGCTGAAAAAAAAGCAGGAAGAGTAGCTGCTGATGGGGTTATAAAGGCATATGCTTGCGATACATATGCCTCTTTAGTTGAGATTAATACTGAAACAGACTTTGCTGCAAAAGATAGTAGTTTTATTGATTTTACAAATGATGTTGAAGAAACAATTTCAAATCAACAATTTGATTCAATAGACTCGCTCATGGAGACAGGTCTCGAAGAAAAGAGAAAAACTCTAGTTCAATCTATCGGTGAGAATATCCAAGTTAGAAAAATTGAAACCTTAAGCTTTAATTCTGCAAATGTGGGCTTATATGTTCATTCTGATTCAAAGCTTGCCGCTATGGCAGTTCTCGAAGGTGGAGATGAAACATTAGCTAAAGATATAGCAATGCATATTTCAGCTACAAACCCTTTATGTTTAACCTCAGAGGATGTTGATAAAGAGGTTTATGAAAGAGAAAGAGCAATCTATGTTAGCCAAGCTGAAGAATCAGGTAAGCCTCAAGAAATTATGGATAAGATCATAGATGGAAAAATGAAAAGATTTTTATCTGAAATATCATTAGTTTCACAATCATTTATTAAAGATCCTGATAAAACTATCGATCAGTTATTAAATGAAAATAATGCAAAAATAGTTTCATTTATAAGATTAAAAGTCGGGGAAGGTATAGAGGTTGAATCTAAAAACTTTGCTGATGAGGTAGCAGAACAGTTAAAATAAATTATGCCTGAAGCTAAATACAACAGAGTTCTTCTTAAATTTTCTGGAGAAGCTGTTGCTGGTGATGATGATCATGGCATAGATCCAAAAATACTTGATCAGATGGCTCAGTCTGTAAAGGTTTCTAAAGAATTAGGTGTTCAGATTGGCGTTGTCATCGGTGGAGGTAATTTATTTAGAGGTGAAAAACTAAACAAAGCCGGTATGGACAGAGTTGCAGGCGATCATATGGGCATGCTAGCTACTGTTATGAATGGGATTGCATTAAGAGATTCCCTAGAAAGAGCTGGTGTTAAAACAAGGGTTATGTCTGCAATATCAATAAGTGGTCTTGTCGAACATTATGATAGGCGACTTGCAATACAACTTTTAAATGATGGGTTTGTTGTAATTTTTACTGCCGGTACAGGCAATCCTTTTTTTACTACTGATACCGCTGGTTGTTTAAGAGCAATAGAAACACAATCTGATCTCATGCTTAAAGCAACAAGGGTTGATGGAGTATATGATTCAGACCCATTAACAAATCCTAATGCAACATTTTATTCTGAATTAACGTTTGACGAAGCAATTGTAAAAAACTTAAAAGTTATGGATGCAACATCATTAACTCTTGCTAGAGATCATGGGTTGCCAATTAAAGTTTTCAACGTTAATACAAAAGATGGATTAAAAGATATAATCCTAGGTAAGAATTTAGGAACATTAATTTCATAATATGAATGACTTAATAAACAATACATCTAATAGAATGCAAAAATCAATTACAGCTTTGATTGATGCTTTTAAAAAAATTAGGACTGGACGAGCTAATCCATCAATTTTAGATGATGTAAAAGTTGACTATTATGGAAATCTCACCCCAATCAACCAAACATCAAATATTACAGTTGAAGAAGGACGGTCATTAGCAATTTCTCCGTGGGATAAATCTCTTATTCCTGAAATAGAAAAAGCTATAATGGGAGCAGATCTTGGTCTCAATCCAAGTACAAGCGGTGACCTTATCAGGGTAAATATGCCAGTATTAACTGAAGAAACTCGTCAACAATATATAAAGCAAGCTCGAGCAGAAGCTGAGAATGCAAGAATTTCGATTAGGAATATTAGAAGAGATTCTAATCAGAATGCAAAAGATAGTGAATCATCAGGTGAGATATCTCAAGATGATTTAAGAAGATTAGAAGATAGCATTCAAAAAGAGACAGATAAATATATATCCATTGTAGATTCTGAGCTTTCAAAAAAAGAGGAAGATCTCATAGAGATTTAGAGCCAAATGGCTTTGGGTGTTCAATCAAAAAAACCAGAAAATATAGCCATCATCATGGATGGCAACGGTCGTTGGGCTAAGTCACATTCCTTTGAGATAACCAAAGGACATAAACGAGGAGTTGAGGTTGTTCGAGAAATTGTTGAAGAGTGTGTATCTCAACATATTAATTCCTTAACATTATTTGCTTTTAGTACTGAAAATTGGACAAGGCCTAAAACTGAGATTTCAGGAATTAAAAATTTAATAATCGAAGCCATTCATGAACAATTACCAGAACTAGTTGAAAAAAAAGTTAAGCTATCTTTTTTTGGAAATTACAGTAAATTTGGATCTAACATTAAAGAAAAAATTCTAGACGCTGAAAAAAAAACATCAAAATATAAAGAAGATCTGAGATTAAACATTGCTTTAAGTTATGGTGGCCGTTCAGATATTGTTGAAAGCTGTAAGCAAATAACATCAAGCATTATTTCTGGATCAATGGAAGAGAGTGATATAAACGAAGAGTCAATTTTAAAATTTTCACAATGCCCAGAAAATAATATCGATCTATTAATCAGAACTGGTGGAGATCATAGAATTAGCAATTTTTTATTGTATCAAGTTGCTTATGCTGAGATTATTTTTTTAGATAAACTTTGGCCAGATTTTACTAAATTAGATTTACAAGATTGTATTAAGCAGTTTTCAAAAGTGGAGAGAAGGTTTGGACAAAGACTATAAAAATAATTTTCTTAAGAGGTCTTTTACAGCAAGCTTTTTAGCTATTGGGATAGTTACACTCTTTATATTGGATATATCAGCAATAATTGAGATATTGTTAATTTTCCTGGCAATCATAGCTATGAGAGAGGTTGCTGAAATAAACAAAAGTAGTTGCAGAGGTATTAAGACAAGTTACATATGGTTGATAGTTTTAAGCCTTTTCTTGTTTTATTTTGTTAATAGCAATATTGTTTTTGGAATATATATTCACTTAAGTAGTCTATTTTGGTTAATTTTTAGCATTTTTTTGTTCTCAAATAATTTTCATAAACTTAAGTTCATTTCATTTCAAAATTCAGTATTAATTCAATTTCTTTTGACTAGTTTTATAATTTCTATTCTGTTTGTTTTGATGCTGCCTCAAATCTTTGAATTTAAAAATTCAATATTTATTTTACTTTTGATTACTGTTTCAGCATTAACAGATTCTTTTGCATATATTGGGGGATCACTAATTGGAAAAACTCCTTTGCTTAAAGAAATTAGTCCAAATAAAACACTAGAAGGCTTCTTTTCAGGAATTATGGCTGCCTTAATACTAGGCGCAGTTTTTGTTTGCATATATGATGACATGAATTTTATATATATTTTTGTCATCGGTTCATTTTTTGCAATAGTAGGAGATTATTTCTTTAGTTATTTAAAAAGAAAATCTGATATTAAAGATACTGGAAGTATATTACCTGGACATGGAGGCATATTAGATAGAATAGACTCACATATTGCAGCAATCACAATAATGATATTTTTAACTTTTTTACTTTATTAAAATGAAAAAAATATTTTTATTTGGAGCAACAGGTAGTATAGGAGAAAGCTCTTTAAATGTTATAAAAGAAAATCCAGATCATTTTGCCCTATCTGGGATTTCATTTAATAAAAATTCTACTAGGGTTAAAGAAATAATAGGGAATTTTCATCCAGAACATATTTTTACAACCAATGAAAAATCATATTCTTGGCTTAAAAAAGAAAATAACCTATCAAACACAATCTCAATTTCTAATAATATCGAGGAGTTATCTGAGTTTCTGAATTCGGATAATGTGGATATTATTATTTCTGCTATCTCAGGTTTTGCGGGTCTTGAAACCTCAATATTATCGGTACAAACTGGTAAAAAAGTCTTGCTTGCAAATAAAGAGTCCATTGTGGCTGGTGGAGATATATTGATCCCTCTATCTAAAAAGACTGGTGCCAACATAGTTCCCATTGATAGCGAGCACAATGCAATACTTCAGTGCATTGACGATTATTCAGCAATTCAAAATATTACAATTACAGCATCTGGAGGTCCCTTCAATGAGATCTCAGATAGTGACTTGGAGAACATTTCACCACAAGATGCTTTAAAGCATCCAACATGGAACATGGGAGCAAAAATCTCAATTGATTCCGCAACCTTGGTGAATAAATGCTTAGAGTTAATAGAGGCATCTTATTTATTTAATATCAAAGAAAGTAAGATTAATCTAGTAATCCATCCTCAAAGCATAGTTCATTCAATTGTTACATACTCTGATGGTTCAAGCCTTTGTCAAATGAGTAATCCTGATATGAGAGTGCCTATTGCGCATGCTTTATCAGATGAAAATAGATTAAATATTAATTTTAGAGAGTTAGATTTTGATAATCTTTCATTATCATTTTCTGCGTTTCCAAAAAGCAGAAAGATGATAGAAGATCTTGCAAGAGAGGTTTGTAAAATAAAAAATGGATCAGGCATAGTCTTCAATGCCGCAAATGAAGTAGCTGTTGACGCTTTCTTGAATTCAGAAATTAAGTTCTTAGAAATTTTTGATGTTATTTTAAGAACTTTTGACAATGTTCAACTGTCAAAAGAACTAGATATTGAAAAAATTTATGAAATAGATAAAGCCTCACGCATTATGGCCAAGAAGGTGGTAGAATCCACTTCTAACTAGTTTAAGAAATGATAGAAACATTAATATATATAGGAGCTTTTTTAGTTCTGCTCGGTGTCCTTGTAACCATTCATGAATATGGTCATTTTATGTTTGCAAGATTATTTAATGTTCATGTTCAAAGATTTTCCTTAGGCATGGGCCCTGTCATATATAAAAAAAATGACAAGCACGGAACTGAATTTGCTTTATCTGCTGTACCTCTAGGTGGTTATGTCTCAATGATTTCAGAAAAAATGTTTTTAGCAGAACCTGAAACAAAAAGTGAGTTTACAGAAGACCAACTAAAAAACACATTTGAGTCAAAACCAAAATGGCAAAGAGCATTAATTATGTTAGGAGGGCCACTGGCTAATTTTGTTTTAGCAATCTTTATATTTAGTTTAATTTTCTTTTTTACTCCTGATCCAAATTTAACACCAGTAATCTCAAAGATCGATCCGGAAAATTCAATAGTTTCATCTGAGCTAAAAGAGTTAGATGAAATTACAGCATTTAATGGCAAAAGTGTTTCAAGTCCACAAGATTTAAGTTTAGAGCTTTTATCATTTGCTGGATATACTGGTGATTTAGAATTTACTATAAAAAGAATGGACGGCAGCTCTCCGATTGAGATGACTAAAATTTTATATGTTCAAGACTTTCTTAAAACTTCAGAATCTCAAAATAATCCAATAGGAGCACTTGGCCTAGAGCTTGATTATTTTGGTAAACCAGTTATTGGTGGGCTAGCAAATGATGGCCCTGCTATTGAAGCTGGCCTGATAAAAGGCGATCTTATATATGCAATAAATAATAAATCAGTTAGATTCGCTCAAGATTTGGTAGCAATAGTATCAGAAATTCCAAATGAAACAGCATCAGTTTCATTTATTAGAGATGGCCAATCATTAACAAAAAATTTAATTATTGGTGAATCAATATCAAACGATCAATCAAGAGGTTTTATTGGAATTCAATTCGGCTCGCAGAGAACTTTGGTACAAGCGATTTCAAAAGGTTCTTATGAGACATATAACTTAAGTATAAAAACTCTTCAATTTATTGGAAAAATGATTACCGGCAACATGGGTGCAGAAAATTTGAGTGGCCCCATTGGCATTGCACAAATGGCCGGAAATACAGCTCAAGCAGGTTTATTGCCATTTATATATTTAATGGCGCTTTTAAGTATAAGTTTGGGTGTTTTAAATTTATTGCCCATTCCTGTTTTAGATGGCGGTCAATTAACTTTGCTTGGAATTGAAGCAATCCGAGGCAAGCCATTGAGTGATAAAGTTGAAAATTTTGTATATTCAGCTGGGGCGGCCATGGTTATTTTCTTAATGATATTTGCTGTATTTAATGATGTTTCGAGATTTTTATAATAAATAATGAAAAAATTTTTTATCTTATTTTTTATTTTAATAACTTCAAATGTTCACGCATTTGATCCATTTACAGTTTCTGATATAAGAATTGTAGGCCTTCAGAGAGTTTCTACTGGTAGTATTTTCAATGTTATTCCAATTAGTGTTGGAGATGAAATTAACCCGAGAAAATCAATAGACATTACAAAATCTTTATTTTTAACGGAGCAATTTGATGATATACAGATTGGTCGTGATGGTAATACATTAATAATTACAGTTGTTGAGAGACCATCTATTTCTGCAATAGAAATATCTGGAAATAAAGCTTTAAAGACAGAACAACTCTTAGAAAGCTTAGATGGTGTTGGTATTAGAGAGGGCGAGGTATACAAAAGATCTACACTTGAAAAAGTTAAATCTGAGCTTGTAAGATCATATGCGTCAAATGGTAAATATGGAGCATCAGTTGATATTCTTGAGATAAAGAAACCAAGAAATACGCTTGAAATCAATGTAGAAATCGATGAAGGTCAAAGTGCAAAAATTCAAAAAATTCGTATTTTAGGAAATGAAGTCTTTAGCGATGAAGAGCTCTTAGATGGTTTTGAGCTTAAAGAAGGATCTTTTTTCTCATTCATATCAAATGACAACCAATACTCTAAGGAAAAACTAACCGGTGATTTAGAAACTTTAGAAGCTTTTTATTTTAATAGAGGGTATTTAAAATTTTCTGTTGAGTCATCTCAAGTGAGCCTATCAAGAGATAAAAAATCTATATTTATAACCTTTAATATTCAAGAGGGTGATCAATATACAATTAAAGATGTCAATGTAATTGGAGATATACCTATTGATGAGAAAATATATCTTCCATTAGTAGAGTCGCAAAAAGGTTTAATATATTCTCAAGCACAAATTACCCAAATAGAGGAATTTTTTACAAGAGTTTTAGGGAATCAGGGCTATGCTTTTGCAGAAGTTGCTGGAAGACCTGATATTAATACTGATGATCAAAATGTTGAATTAACATTTACAGTCGAGCCTGGTAAAAGAACTTATACTCGTAAAATTTTATTCACTGGAAATGACATTACTCAAGATCATGTTTTAAGAAGAGAAATGAGGCAGTTTGAAGGCGCTTGGACTTCTGATGATAGAATTGAAGCGGGCAAAGTAAGACTGGAAAGACTTGGATATTTTAAAGAAGTTAATGTAGAAACAGTACCAGTGGCTGGGACAGATGATCAAATTGATGTTATTTATACTGTTGATGAAGAAAGTACTGGCTCTATAGGTGGTAATGTTGGATATAGTGATTTTGGTCTTCAATTAGGCTTTAGTCTTTCTCAACAGAACTTTTTGGGAAGTGGAAACACTGTTGGAATAGGAATAAATAAGAGTATTTATAGCGAATCTTATAATTTTTCATATGTAAATCCATATCAAACTATTGATGGAGTTAGTTTAGGTGCAAATCTATACTATAGAGAAACTGACTATGGCGAATATCAGGTTGCTAATTATTTAGCTAATTCTTATGGATTAGGATTTCAGTTTGGGTATCCAATATCAGACACTCAAAGACTAGGGTTTAATTTTACTTTTGATAAAACTGATATTGATGTAGGCACATTGCCAGCTAGAGAAATTTGGGATTTTACCAATAAGGAAGGTACAACATTCAATACACTAACTTCATCAGTTTCATGGAGTAGAGTAACTTTGAATAGAGGAATGTTCCCAACAGATGGAGCTTCAACAGCAGTTTCTTTATCTGCAACACTTCCGGTAAGTGATATCAATTATTATAAGTTAAGCCTTCAGCAGAGATATTATCAACCATTAGGTTTTGCTAACCTTGTATTTGGTTTCCAAGGTGAGCTTGGTTATTTAGCTCCATATGGTGATACTGAAGAACCTCCATTTTTCCAGAATTTTTATGCTGGTGGCCCAAGATCTCTTAGAGGTTTTGAATCAAATACATTAGGCCCGAGAAGTACACAGGCTCCATGTTATGAATTTAATTATGCCGAAGGGACGTGCCCTAATCTAATTGATACAGATGGAGACGGTGAATTAGATACACCCTATTTGAATCCATATGC
>CEVY01110291.1_pt1 | contig 10082 bp, 5 predicted proteins | sample 530681 | NCBI WGS metagenome assembly CEVY01 (sample SAMEA2620855, study PRJEB7988) | marine metagenome | biome: marine biome (ENVO:00000447); feature: surface water layer (ENVO:00002042); material: "saline water (ENVO:00002010), including plankton (ENVO:xxxxxxxx)" | depth 5 m | reverse complement strand
TCCAACAAATATGCAGACTTCTGATGAATTAGTTCAATGGAAACTGTAGGAGAATCTATCACTTCTGCTAAAACTGCTTCATCATTCTGAGTTTCACCATCCAAAGAGTCAAACGTAAAAGGAATACCATTGAGAAAGTATGCCTTTACAATCCCTTCTTCATCGGTGATGACATGTTTAGCGGTTACTTTATACATATTAGCGTTTGATACATTTTAGGTTGTAATCTCTCGCCTTGAGTGCCTCAATCATATGCATCATCGCTACTTCTGGATTCGTGTCCCCACATGTAAAAACATCTAGGGCGGCAGACCCTCGCTCGGGCCAAGTGTGGATGCTGATGTGACTCTCAGAGAGTAATGCTACGATAGTAACACCTTGTGGTTCAAACTTATGAGACGAGATGTCCAATAAGGTTAAACTAGTTTTATTTAGAGACTGAATAATGTTCTCTTTTAAATAGTTTTCATCATCAAGAAGTTCGCGGGGGCATTCATACACCTCCGTGAAACAATGTTTACCAAGTGTCATTAATTCAATCTAATAATAAGAGCAGTACCTGAAATTTCCTTCGTGGCGACCATTGAAATCATGCCCATGGCACCAGTTGCCTGCATAGCAATAGAACCACCTAAATTTTGCAGAAGAATTGTATTAGTTGGTGTAGGACCATTCTGAATACCAATACTACCAACTGCTGTTGCCTGAATAACACAATCACCTTTTACGAGAGATCCAGCAGACCATGCTGTTAGTCCTGGTGCAGCAGTACCAATCTGAGTATATGAATTACCCATAGGAATATCAACAAAGTCTTGAGAATATTGTAAAATAGGGTCCATGTATAAAGTTGATGTTCTGGATCCTACGACTTCATATTTCAATGCTTCCATAGGCATTTCCAAGAACAATGGTCCAACTTTTTTGAGTGGATTATTATTGACCTTAACTTTCATCTTGCCATCAACCTCAAGAATATAGTCATGACCAACTTTATGATGAAGTGTGCCTTGAGTTTCATGAGTAGTAATATGAGCTCCTGGTCCCAAAGCAGAGGGTTCCAGAATGTTCATCTTCTGTTCCTGAATTACTTCACCATAATTCTCCTCCATTTTGCTGCCAGTAACAGTTTCCTTGAAACTAGTTGTGGAAAGTTCGTACTGACCAGTGGAGATACTCAGTTTACCACTGCCAATACTCTTTGTCAAACCAAATGGTACGGGATCCTGACTTCCTGTGTTCAAACTAATCTGTTCTGCTGCTTTTAGTTTAATACTGCCACCTGCATTCAGTTCAATATCTTTGGCAGAAGAAATATAAATTCCTCCCTTACCATTAGATTGAATGCATATGTCGCCAGGACCAAAGATCTCAACACTTTTTTCTTCATCAGCACCACCTTCACCGCCACCAGTAACTCTATGACCTTCAGCAATTAATTTAATATTATGCCCAGACTTAAAGTGCATATACCCTGTTGACTTAACATCAAGGTATCCCTCAGTGGGAGTCATATCTGCACTTCTGGCGTTAATTAAAACTGCACCATTTTCCTGCCAACGAACAAATGAGCCACGATAGTGACGCATTTCATAGTTTCTATCGTCAGGACCACATGTTTCTCTAATGGTAAAGGAACTATCACTGATAGTTTCCCTTACCTCATTCATTTCCTCCGTAATTTTGGAGGATTCTTGTTCAAGGGACTGTTTGGTATCTAACATTTTATGGGCAATCTACGATGAACACGGTTCCGATTGTACTCTCGTTGTATTTATTGACAACTCTGAGATAGCGGTCAGCAACTTCGTCACAAGGAACAAATTCAATAACTGGTTGAGCGGATCCGCCAAATCCATTAGCACCTCTAATTCTAATATCAGGAAGTCGATCATAAATTATGTTTTGTGGGTTAGTAATTCTAATCTCAGCAAGTTTTCCATCCTGAATAGCAGCAAATGCTATAGTTGGATCACCATTAACATAAACAGTAGGTGAAGACTCATAGTAACCACCAACGTTGGTAAGAAGAATCTCACTAAGAATTCCACATTCACCAGCTGCATCGATGTTTGGAGTATAACCAATACCTTTAGATTTTACCACAATATTGACTAAACATCCATTCTCGTCTAGCTCTGATTTAGCAATGGCACCCGTTCCAAGACCACTAATAGCAACCAAAGGAGGTTGTTTATATCGTACCTTACAATCTCTCAATTCATCGGGGATAGGAACGCTAACAACACCACCACGTCTGTCAACAACAACTGGTGTGCTAGGAGGACGATCTGGATCAGTAATGGTATCTTCTTCATCATCGCCATCATCTTCGGGTACACACTTACCGTCAACACATATTTGACCTGAAGGACAATCAGAGTCTACGGTACATGCCTTTACGCACTTACCATCAACACATACATATCCTTCAGGGCAGTCCTTGTCTAATGAACATGGTACTACACACTTACCATCAACACATACCTGACCCTCAGGACAATCATCATCTATCTTACATTCACCAGGATCTGGTTTGTCTGGATCGGGATCGGGATCGGGATCGGGATCATCACCAGGATCATCAGGAGGATCAATAATCTCATCATCTTTGACACACTTGCCATTAAGACAAACATATCCCTTAGGACAGTCCGTATCTACTGTGCATTCTGGAGCAGGATCAGGAACACATTCACCATTAACACATATCTGTCCTTCAGGACAGTCCGTATCTACTGTGCATTCAATGACAGGAACAAGATCCTCATCTGGACAGAAATATTCTTTATCATTTTTATCCTTCCAATACCCTTCCTTGGTCTTCATATATGTGAGAGATTTTGGATCTTCCTTCAGCATTTTCCTAACGATCGCGCAATCGTCATCAGGATCATCATTAGGAACATCTTCAGGAATATCTTTGGGATCATTAGGTTCAACAATATCACACAATCCAGCTGAAGGTGGGACAGAGAAGTCAACCGTAAGAAGTTTTACAAGTTCTCCCATAGCACTGAAAGAATATCCACCCTGATCTGGGAATGATAATTCGTTCCCAACAGCATAGTTTTCACCAGCATTTAGAATCTGGAGAATTGTATATCTTGTATTATTAGGATTACCACCAGCACCTGGGAATGCCTCAAATCTTGCTTTTACTCTAAGACCTGTACCATCACCGCCTACCAAATCAAAGTCACCCTCATAGAAGTCTTTTAGGTCAGCCCAGTTAAAAGCTGAACCATAATTATGCTGTGCAAATTCACCAGCTGCTTTTGGATAAAAACCCGCCTCAAAATCATTGATCCGCTTAGTTTTGATAATAGATTCATTGCCAGTAACCTTCATAATGGTTAATCTAGCATTTTCATCAAATCCATTTTGAATGTTATCATCCCACTTAACTACCTGACCTTTTGAAATTACTTTTGGTTGTTTCATTCCAGGGGCACCAGAAGAACCAGGATCTTGCCCTTTATATTGGAACAAATAAGTCTGACCAGCATTTACAAATATGGTTTTTGTTATAGATCCCTTTTCCTTTTTCTGCTTGAAAGTTTTACCTGCAACATGAAGTTCACCGATTGCCAGACCAGATCTGTCAGGATCATCATCCCACTCAAATCTTAATTTGACAGAACCTTGTCCAACATCACCACTAATCTTTATACCAGTTCCATCATCAAGGAACTTAGCAGTAAGTTCTTCACCAGGAACACTTTCTGCGGTCATTCTGGGTTTATAATTCTCATATAATTCAAATGATGCACCAAGACCAGAAGGAGTAGCATCTGTGTCACTATATGAGATCACATCTCCATCATCAAGTGTTCCAGCAGGAGCACAATTCACAGTGCTAGAATATACACCGTCCTTTGTAATTCCAACATATGTTGGTTTGGTTGTATATGTAAGTACGGGAGTAAATGCTGATGGAGTTGTAGGTGTCCCAGTAATAACACAGCGATAATACTCCTCATCCATAATCAAATAAGATGGTTGAGCAACTTTCAATCTATTCGTTGTAGCACCAGAATATGAAATGCTAGCAGACTGTGCAACAGTAGATGTTGACCACTTGTCAATAGTGGTTCCTGAGACAGTAATACCAGAGGGACCGAAAGTAGTTACTTTTTCATCAATGGTTTCATTTCTGACACCATCAGCAACAGCAGTCCATGTACCAGAAGGATCATAAGTTCTCTGCCATTCATAGGATAATGTATAACCAGGAACACTTGCTTTAGCAACAAATCCAATATTTAAAGGAATCCCTTCCTCCTGCACCAAACAAGTAATAGGTTCAGATGACAATAAAATTTCAGCTTCACATATAGGCGATGGTTTGAAGTCCGTGGAGAAATTAATAACTACTTGTCTCTCTATACCTTCACCTACTTTGGTAGTTCCATTTTTCTTTCCAAGTCCACCTAAATTTGATCCTGTTCCTTCTGGAAGTAATTCATCAGTAAATTTAACTTTAAATGTTTTTGTGGCATTAATAAGTCCACCATCAGTATAAGTTGGAATAGAGAAAATCTTCTTATTCTCTCCTGGACCAAATGTAAGAATACCTTCTCCACCCATATAATGAGTACCCTCTTCCGCAGGGAAAGTTAAAGTGTTATCTTGGATTGTCTCACATTTAACTCTAGTAGTAAAATCTACTACAGGAGTACGAATGACTTCCATTTTTGCAGCCTCACCTGCAACTACACTGGCAGGACCCACTACATAATTTACATTTTCAGTGATGATCTCTGGTGGGAAGAAAATATCAGATGTGCCTTCGGGTTCTTTTTCTTTAGCACCAAACCTAATTTTAAGTCTGGTAGTATTGAGAATTTCTGATGTACTAGGAAGATTTTTATATGGAAATTTGTTGTTATTAAAATCAGATGATGATCTATAAATTGAAGCAGTATATGTTACATAAGGGATAGTAGCATCAGAAGGAATTGCTTCATCAGCAGCAATACCCATTCCCGCTGCTTGGGTAGTTTGAACATCCTCTTCTCGTTTAGGGGCTTCAGCAACTAAAGTGGGAACTGATACCGTAACTTCATTTTGTCCCTTTTCAAAAATAACTTCCTCAGAAAAAATTACAGTTTTTCTTCGTGGAAATTGTTGCTGATATTTTTTTCGCTTCTTCTTCGGCACTTTACCAAATTTTACGTCTGGTAAAGTAGCACCCCTCTCCAAATCACCACCAGACGTAAGACCTTCAGTAATACCAACAACTCTAGCAGTATCATCTGGTCTCAAATATGCAGTAAAAATAATCACACCTCGGTGTTCAACATTATTTCTTCTGATTTTTAATTTATGAGTTTTACCACTCTTTACAGTTTCCTTCTTGGGGAAAATCATGTACTCCGAATCATACCTATCATCTTCTTTTCCGATGATAACAGCATATGTTGAAGATGGAGAATATGGACCTGGATCACCAGGCACTGCTGGTGGAGCATCTGAACCATCTCCATTTTTTCCGCCGCTAAGATTATTACAGAAATCAAATACATTAGATACTTTCGATGCAGCAATGTTAGTTGCTGTAGTAAATGCTTTTCTTAATGCTTGATTGTCTGTGGAAACTCCAGGAACATTTGCTGTACCAAGATCAACACCTTTGGCAAAGTTTGCTGCCTCTGCATTTGCCTCAGCGGTAGACTTATTAATATCACTTGTCAGGCTATTGATGCCACTCAGTCCACCATCGAGACTTTTTTTAATACCTGTCGTCAGACCAAACTCACCAGGATTGTTAAATGCAGTAACGAGAGCATTAGAAGCGTCAGTTGCACATTCTCCAGCGCCACCACAACTAATTCCTAGGAAGTCTAATACAGCATTGATTGCTTCACCCAGGAGATTACCAAAACCACCAATGATACCAGCAATAGACTCGATGGCACCCATGATACTCTCAATAAGACCCAGGACTTCTCCCATAATCTCATTAAGAATACCATCAACTAATGTATCCAAACAACCAAATACACTACTAACTGCTGAATCTACAAGTGTATTCAGCATATCTTCAAGAAGATTACTAATTAATCCTTCAATATTACCAAAACTACAGAACACCATATTGAGAATTTTCTCAATGGTCTCATTAACTGTTGATGTGATACCCTTAATTGGCACCATAATCAACTTCACCAGTTGATCAATAGCTTTTCTAGCATATTTGGTGATGATTGCTTTAACCCAACCAATTCCACTACGAATAACACCACTAATAGAGGCAAGATACTTTTGAATATATCCTGTCATGGAGAATAACTCTCCAGTTATACCATTAACAAATTTAGACCCGATTTTGCCATCAGTGTCTTGAACAATCTTCAAGAAATCTCCAATGAATGCTCCGATGTCTGATGATAATGATCCACTATCACCACACTTATCAGCACCCTTAATACTTTCACCATTTTCAGGAATCTTAGATGCTGCTGTAACAACCTTGAAACAACCGTTATCTCCTTGAATAGCACTCTTATTTTCCTTAAGAGGTTCTACAAGTTGAGCAGCAATATAAGGAGATGTTTGATCAAAATTTTCTTGCTTTCCTAAAACTGGATGCTTTGCCTTGTGTGCAGATGCAATTACAGGACTGCTATAGTCTGGACCTTCAAATCTAACAATAACAAATTGACCCTTGCCATATTGCCTAACATTATTATTTCTAACTGCACTATTTGCATATTCAGTTTGAATAGAAGGAATCCAAGGAAGTGCTGCTTTTGCTACTACATCTTCCTCACAATTCTGTTCATTAATATCACAATATCCATGAATAGCAGGACATCTAACCTGATAATATCCCCCACCACCTTCTGACTTGACGCTAGTAATCCACCCAAGCATGGTAGTGCCTGCTTTGGCAAGTTCTTTACCTTGATATGATATGTTTTTTGAAAAGTCTGTGTTCATCAGGACTCTACTAGTTTACAAATTTCCATGTGGGTGTATACATGATTGATATCTTCAATCCTATGATTGATCTTCGTGATCAAATATACTCCTGAATATTTATCACTTGCTTGATCAGCCTTGCCAGAGTCTCCTTTAATTAAAGGGAAATCTAGATATAAATGACCACCAGCTGACAATGATAAATTACCAGGAACTCTAATTGTAGATGTCTTAGATTTTAACATGTCTAGCATAGAACCATAATTGATGGAAGATAATGCTGGATTGACTGGTTCATTATCTAAAGCAGTTTCATCACATACGTTATAATATTCAATTTGATATTCTGATTCCTCAATATATTTAACTGTTGTAAATTCACCATCAGAAGCAGCTTTCAAACACTTGTCTTCGATAGTTTTGGGTGGCAATTTTTCAATAACCTTGTTTACATTTCGCTCGGGTTCATTAACAATTGTTCTAGTTTTACCTCTCTTCTTTGTAGCAATCTCTTCAAGAAGACTAGACTGATTGACACCATCATAAAACTTATAACTCAAAATAGTTTGAGATGCAAGTGCAGGACCAGTCTGATTATCATTAACAAACTTAACTTGATATGCAGTTCCTTTTTTAGTATCTAATCTAAACGGATCTGTAAGCAATGTATGGATTGAATCAAATCTATATTCATCATATGTTTCATAAAATACATAACCAGCAGGTCTGGTTTCTTCTTTACCAGAACCATCAGTTCCCTTAGGTGTGGCAGGTTTGCACATATCATTGAGGAGTTTATAAACCAACTTATTGTGTCCCTGCAACTTAGCAACAGTTTCTGTCATTTGTTCCATAACAGGTGCTTTATTCTTAGTAGTTTGTATATACCTACCAAGCACATCATCAACAATAGTATTATAATCTACCTTTGTAGTTTCATCAGGAGGCCAAGAACTTTTAACATTCTTAGATAACGCTACAATAGCATCTCTGTTGATAAGTTCTAATGTATATTGCTTTTTCTTACCTTTAATTATTTGATCGACAACTCTATTAACGTAAAAACAATTATCACCAGCAAACTCAAATTTTGGTCGATCTTTCTCCCATTCGGTTCCAATACCAGGATCATTGACAACAATCTCTACAGGACAAAATTGACGCACACCACACTTGCCGAATGCTTCATCAACAGCACCAGCAGAATCTAAAATAGTAATATCAGCAGTAATAAAAGATTCAAATAGTGACTCATAATAGTTAAACGAAATTACTTCAGGAAATTCTATTGCATCTCCTGAGGGGTTTAATCCAACTAATTTATCAGTATCAGGAATATCATAAACTTTTGCTTGTATAGCTCTTACCTTTGGTTCAGTAACTGACATATTATTCCTCTGTTGCGTAAATGTCTTGTGTCATTAAAATTACCTTGGCACCAAAAACATTATCAGTTTTTTGCGATACAGTATCTATACTAGATAATGATCTGCGCGTGGTGGTTTGTGATCGTCTAGTAAGATCCGAAATCTTAGTATTGATCTTCATGAGACTATTTTGAATACTATCAGCAGAGGTATCTCTTGTGGTAGATTCTACTCCCATATCATTATTATATAATAATGATGACGATTGTTGGTGACGTTGCAGATAATTTGATGTGGGTCTACTAGATTCTGGAATAGGTGATCTAGTAATAGAAGTGGTATTGTTTTGAATAGGTGTTTGTGCTTTTGACTGCTGTTCTTTTTTACTTCTCTCAAAGATCATCTCAACCTTCTTAAAAGGTTGCTTGAATAAAATATTCAAGATCTGTTGACCGATGGGTCGTTCAGTAGGAATAACAATCAATGGTTCGCCTACTGTTTGCATATCAACTACCGTAGGTCTATCTACAATAAACTGAGCAAGATCATCAGTCTTATCGTTGACATTATAATATATGTTATGCTTTACGTCAAATAATTGTGGAAGAATGATAGCACCTGTAGAATATGCATCTCTGAAGAAATTACCACCAGGACCCCTCTTTCTTTCATTCAATCCACCTGTCTCATATCCCATAAAGTATTCAGCACCGCCAACAAAATTTGCTGCTTCTTGTGAGAGTGGTCCCTCAGATTTAAAATCATCTAATACTTGCTGAGCAATAGCAGCACTACCATTATTAAATCTCTCAACCAACAACTGTAATCCATTTGGTTTGGCAGCAATCTCAAAAATTTCTTTCTTAGTGATTCCTATGTCACCATATACATTAGCAGCGGCGGCGTCAGCACTAGTCCCATAGATTGCAGCAGAATATGGTGAGAACTGCTCTCTTGCAGTAATTACTTCAGCTATTGATTTCTTTCTCTTCTTTGATCTATTAAGAATTACTTGAAATACATCTGCAACATTCTGTGCCCCAGAAGCTTCAAGTGTAGCAAGGTGAGCAGCAGCAACTAAATCTGCACCAGATGATTGAGCATCTTTTATCGTTGCTGCATCCAATGGATCAGCAGCGCCTGTGGCACCAGCTGCTGCGGCAGCTAATACAGTCAAGAAATTACCTATGTCCTCATCAGAAATATTTGGTGACAATTTACTTTTAGCTTCCTCTTCTTTCTCCTCAGTCTTCTCTAATAATTTTTCAGTGAGTTTAATCTTTCTGTTCTCAATCTCACGCTCAAGTAGTTTATTATAAACAATCTTATGATAATCAATCCTCCTGACATTGTTTAACAACTTCATCAGATTAGCGAGAAGATTATTAAATCTCTCCAACAGGTAATTCCAGTCATCAACATCTTCGTCAGATACCAACACATCCATCTGATTTCTTGACACCAGATAATGCTTCTCATCCTGCTCAAATTCCAACATCCAAGGTGGAATGATTGGCACGAACATAGCAGCAAAATTCTTCAACTCCTGCTTAACCTTTGCAGCAGGAATCATATTAGTCAATGCTCTGATCTTGACTGCTTTACCCGACCCAACTATAAAAGACTTAGGATTGATCATGACTCAGTATAGTAAACGGTTGGTTGATAGAGTGTGATAATCTGACCTTTGACATTATCAAGCGAGAATTGCTCTTGTGTCTCATTAGCAATTTGCATTTGCTCATTGCCTGGTATACTATTTAAACTAGAAGAGAACACTGGTTTAGT
>CEVY01110595.1_pt1 | contig 10182 bp, 5 predicted proteins | sample 530681 | NCBI WGS metagenome assembly CEVY01 (sample SAMEA2620855, study PRJEB7988) | marine metagenome | biome: marine biome (ENVO:00000447); feature: surface water layer (ENVO:00002042); material: "saline water (ENVO:00002010), including plankton (ENVO:xxxxxxxx)" | depth 5 m | reverse complement strand
TACCAGAAACGCCCTCGCTTTCCATATAATTATTAATTAAAACACTATATGCTGCAGGGAAAATACCTGAAATTCGGTTTGCTCTGTATACAGCCCCATCTGGCAGACTCAAATTATAAAGACCTTCCCAAACAATATTCCCTTCTACATCAACTTCTAGGCTACGTCCACCACCACCAACGGTAGTTAAGAGGACATTTCCATTATCTAGTTTTTGAGCATTGCCAGAAGCAAAACCAAACAGGTCTGGTGCAAGTTCATAAGACCAGGAAAGTGAAGCATCTGCTCCATCTATTGAAATTTCTATAGCTCTTGAGATCGGCTCATCTGTTCCACGGAATTCAGGTGCAAGGTTTCCATTGTCAAATGTTAATATATTACCATTCTCTAATTTTTGAAGACTATGTTGAAAGCTAAATCCGAGGTCTGTACCCATATTGATGTCGTTAGAGGACATTTGGTGTCCCATATTCCATATAATATCACCTGATGGATAATCGATCTTAGTAATACGCGAGAGGTGCCTAGTTGAAATATACAAAGCGCTTTCATCTTCATCAAAAATAACTGCATTGACATGCGTCCAGTCATAATGGAGGCTTATATATGCTTCTGTCCATGTTCCTCCTAATTGATCATAATCTTGCATGTCATAATGGTCAAACACATTCCAAGTCCAAACCACATCTTTTGTATCTCTATCCCACTCTATTAATTGATCTCCTATCCATGGAAATTCTATGGTTATCCCATCAGCCTGAAATCCCAGCCCTTGGAAGGAAGAGGTCCAACTTCCAACTGGTATAGGGCCTAAAGAACTCGTTTCAACAATGCCAAGGTAATTACCATTTGGTAGGAGTATCAGGTCATGATGTAAAAATTCATTATTCGGTTCTTCCCATAATGTATCACCTTCAAACGACATTTCGAGACCTGGTAGATTATTCTCTGATTCAGGCATGAGATAGCAACCTAAGATATTCCCATATTTGCTTGTACTATAATAGACAAGGTCGTTTTCCCCAGAGTTCCATATCTCCCTACCTGAATGATCTATAGCAGCAGAAAAATAATTAAAAAAAGCACCAAATACCGTTATGCCAGGTTGTATTTGATCATCGATCACAAGATCTACAGTTGAGGATGATAATGATGAACCAGTAGTGAAAAGAAATGGGTCTGTCCATGAACCTTGCTGAGATTGATATATAGGTCTTACTCGCCAATAGTATGTACCATTCCAATCAATAACATCTCTTTCGATAATAATTAGGCTATTATCTTCAATATTCAATATAGGATTAGAAAAATCAGGATCTTCTGATAGCTGAAACTCGTAGTGGGTTGCTTCTGGAGTTTGTGTCCATTCAAATAATACGTGAGTATGGTTTAAAAGAGCTCCATTATATGGAGATATTAATTCACCAAAGATCAATGAAATATTTAGTAATAATAAAAATTGTTTCATCAATTTACTTTATTAGAGAGAGCCTCATTTAACCATGTCAAAACTTCAGTTCCTTGAGTTATCCAAGCTCTATTTAAGCCAAAGTCAGGAAAATTACCAAGTAATTCACCATTCCATGCATAAGTGACCATTGTTTTATTCAAGGATGATTGATCTAAGATCCATACTCCAGCCGCATTTGGTAACCTTACATATTTATCATCTAATGATCCGTCAGGGTGTTCGACTGAAGAAAAGGAAAAAACCCATTGGTCATCATTTTGTTCTATATAATATTTTACAACATAATCTCTTCCAGCAAATGGGAATGGCATATCTAAGATTATTTGTACAATGTTAGATTCTATTTTTTTAGCTCCAGTGACTCTTTTAAAAATGTTTGGATAGTTCTCTAGGTCTTGGATCAATTGAGCGATGGAGGACATATTATGTTCAAGGATCATTTCTGCTTTGCCTATTGGGTAACCCTGAAACTCTTGCCAAGCTACCATAATTGGTTTTTCCTGCAAAATGATCCAATCATCCAGCTTATTAATACCTCTTAGATCCAATCCTAATAGCAGGCAATGCGTGAACAATAAAAATATATATCTCATAACTCAGGATAAAAACGTTTTGTATATCGATCTACAATCATTTTTTATTTTTTCTTCTGATAACCCAAATTTTTCAAGGTCATATTTATGATCGCTCTTATAGTTCCTTTGACTTTCTGCAGTTTGTTGTATTACCTGGGTCAAACTATCCTTTTTTTCAATACCAATAAAATTAATTATCTGGTCCATTAGTGCCTCAAAATCATCCATCATAAAATCAAAACGAACCACTAATACATTTTCCTTATTGATATTATTATTAACCCAGTCATGATGAAATCGATTTAATAACTCCACCAGGGCATTATATAGTCTATCTATAAATCTCATTTGTAAATTTTCATCTAAAGCCCAGAAATTAAATCTTTTATCTAATACTCCAGTCACAAGGCTCAGTCCAGATGGGATAACTTTTAGTGGATCTCGAACCATATACAGTACTTTTGCACTTGGGAATCTTTCTTGAAAAGCTGGTAGATTACTACTCAAACTAAATAGTTTGCCAATATATCGATCACCTTTGTTTGTTAAAATATTTCTTTTCCACATAGACTCAAACCAAGAAAAATCTCTTGAGGATCTATCTGTTATATTGGGATCGACCCAATGAAAAAGATCTTCTTCGTCAAAGGTCAAAAAAAATCCATATAGGAAAAACCCATCCAAATATCGAAAAAGAAGGGAGACATCATCTGTTTCAATAGATGTTAAACTGGTTTTATGAGCTGCGGTTGAATGATGCCGTGCAGGGCTAATTTTTTCTAAAAAGGGTAAAAATGGTCTGATACATTTTTGCACTGTTACAGATGGGTATAGCATTTGCCATAATTCTGAACCTGTTCCAATTTTTTCATTAATTAAAAAACGATGTAAGAAAGTGGTTCCTGACCTAGGGTTTCCCACAATAATTATAGGATCTTTCAAAGGCTCTCTGATCGACCAAAATATGATATGATCTAGCACCCTGCCAACCCCAACGATGATACGTAATAAAAGTACCATCAAGCCTGTTATCACTGGAGAGAACCAGGCGTTGAATGTCCTACCTAATATTAGGTATACTCTTGCTATTCGTTTGAGTGCCATAATATATTTTTAAGTTGGGTATAAATAACATTAGGTGATAATACAAATAATTGATTTAACTATATGATGTAATACTAGCCTAATACTCAAATATATTTGCCATTAATCTAGATAATATACTAAATGAAAAATTCACTATTATTTTATTTTATTTTCTCAGTCGCTTCATACGGACAGCCATTTGATGGCATGTTACTTTTTTCCCCAGCTGTAGGTGGTGGCGGCGGTGGCGGCGGTAACTTCTTTACATACTTAGTGGATAATGATCTTAATGTAATAAATACATGGTCTCATCCAAGAGGAGCTGCCAGTATGCCATATCTTATGCCTGATAGTACTTTATGGTTTCCTTACCGTGTTCCAAATCCAACTATGGGTACTGGCGGTGTAGGCGGTGGTATCTCGAAATATGCATGGGATGGTGAATTATTATGGGATTATGAGGTCTCGAATGATACATATCAACATCATCATGATATAGAACCCTTGCCTAATGGGAATGTCCTTGTTATTGCATGGGAAAGAAAGACCGCAGAAGAGGCCTATGCGGTCGGTCGACAATCGATTGATAATTCCTTGAATGAAATGTGGGCTGAAGCCATACTCGAATTAGAGCCGGTAGGCGATAATGATGCAAATATTGTGTGGGAGTGGCATATATGGGATCATTTGATCCAGGATGTTGATCCAGATCTATCAAATTATGGCGTAATAGCCGATCATCCAGAATTACAGGATGTGAATTTTGGTAATGCAGGTAGTAACCAAGGGCCAGGAGGTCCTAATGGAGATTGGAAACATTTTAATGCAATCGCTTACAACGAGGAACTTGACCAGATAGCGCTTTCATCAAGGCACCATGATGAGATCTATATTATTGACCATAGTACAACCACAGAAGAGGCTTCTGGACATACGGGTGGTAATTCAGGTATGGGCGGAGATTATATTTATCGTTGGGGGAATCCTCAGACATATGACCGTGGGACAAATGCTGACAAACAACTTGATGACCAGCATGGTGTTAATTGGATACCAGAGGGTTACCCAGGAGAAGGCAATCTAATATTGTTCAATAATAATTATACCAATAACTCAGCTGTTTTTGAGATAGAGACACCGTTAAATAATAATGGTTTATATTCAATAACAGATGGAGAGCCTTATGGCCCTCAAGAACCGATCTGGCTTCATACAGGTGAATTCCATACACAGATGCAAGGCGGTGCGTTTCGTCTACCTAATGGAAATACTATCATTACAGACTGCGATGATGCAACTATCTTTGAGGTTACCTATGACCATGAAGAGGTCTGGAGTTATAATTTTGGAACTGGTCAAGTATTCATTGCTCGTGCGCAAAAATATGATTTGAACTATTTAGGACCCGACTTCCCAGAATATATTTTAGGTGATGTGAACTTTGATGACTCCATAGATGTAAAAGATCTTCTCATGATATCTGATATGGCATCTGGCTTTGGGTATTCACCGACTCCTCCAGCTGATTATAATCTTGATGGTTCTGTCAATATATCAGATGTTTTGCTATTGCTACAGGAAATATTAAGCAACTGATCATTTTATAATAATGATAACACCAATGTAGATTGGTGCCAATGAAAATAGCTGTTCATTTTATCTTTGTATGATTCAAAAGGACTAGCATCTCTAATACAGTGAATATTACCCGAATTGAAATGACAATAAAACAATGGTTTGTTGATCAAGCGCTGATACATTCCCGCCGAACGATCATATTATCCATATTAGCCACTTTATTGATCGGTTCGGGAATACGATTCTTGATAATGGATGATGATATGATGAAGATGCTGCCTAAAGAACTTGAATCGAAAATAACTTGGGATGCGATTCAAAATGAATTTGGAAGTACAGAGGTTATCTTTATTGCATTTGGCCATCAAGGTCAGTCAGTTTATAAGCAGAAAACTCTTGCTGATTTATGGGTCTTATCTGAAAAGTTAGGGTCTTTGAATACTGTTGATGATATTTCCAATATAAGTACTGCAACAAGGATCGATCAGGTAGACGGGTTTATGGAGATCGATGATCTACAAGCTGAAAAAGAACTTTCAGATGTAGAAATAGATCATATCAAAATATATTTGAATAAGAATCCAAACCTTAAAAAACAGCTTGTCAGTAAAGGAGAAGAATATTTTCTTACTATCATACAACCATATGATAATGTTGGCCTAGATCAGTTCAGGAATGATATTGTTGCGGTTGGCGATTCTGTACTCATGGATTATGAGGTGCACTATGGCGGGACAGCATATGTCACCGGTTCTGTACCACAGCTGATACGTGAAGATGTTCAATTATTGATCAAGGTCGGCATGCTCATCATGTTGGCCATACTTTTATTTAACCTTAGAAGCATACATGCAGTATTAATGGTCATGATGGTCATTTTATTTTCTCTTGTGGCCATGATGGGTTTTATGGGCTGGGCCTATAAAATAACAGGTTCAGATCGTTTTTTATTTGCTCTATTGAATACATCTATGCCCATCATATTGCTAACTATCGCTAATTCAGACGGTGTTCATGTTATCACCAAGTTCTTTAGAGAGTTTAGAAAGCTAGGTAATGTAACTGCTGCAGTCGAAACGAGTATGGATGCATTATTACTACCAATATTTTTAACTAGCATCACAACGATAGCTGCATTTCTTACAATGGTAACTTCCCCATTAGAGCCTTTGGTAGGTTATGGCATATGTATTTCAGTTGGTATTCTTTGGGCATGGCTAATGAGTTCTCTAATGCTGCCCGCTATAATTAGTACTAAAGATTGGGATCCTCTATCAAAAGCAATTTCTCAGGCCAGCATATTTGAAAAATTTGTAAAACATATCGCTAATTTAGTTGTTCGATATCCAAGATATGTTTTTTCTTCTGGATCTATTCTGGTTCTAGTTGGTTTAATGGGGCTATACAAGGTCACTGTTGATGTTAATGTCGCCAGTTTTTTCAAACCTGGAACAGAGATAAGGGATAGTATGGATTTCATGGATAAGGAGATGAGCGGTACCATGGACCTTAGGGTCCGGATAGAGGGAAATATTAAAGACCCCACTATTTTACAAAAAATGGACTCATTGCAAAATTATATTGAAACCAATGGTCAGGTCACGGTCACTTATTCAATTGCCAATGTTGTAAAACAAATGCACCGTACTGTTATGGACGATAGCCTGAAATATGAAACGATTCCAAGAGAAAGTGAAAAAGTGAATAACCTTTTTACAATGTATTCTATGTCTGGAGATCCAGAAGATTTTTCAAGTCTAATAGACTATGAACAATCATCAGGGCTTATAACAGCTTTAAGTAAAACGATGAGTACAGAGGATGTTTTTTTATTTGTCAGCTCTATCACGGATCATATTAAAAAGAGTTTTGATGTATCCATGAATATTGATGTGACGGGAATGATCGTTGTAATCCGGGATATGGTTTTAATGGTAATAAGTTCATCATTTTTTAGTATTCTGATCTCCCTGGTCTTGATCTGCGCGATAACATCTCTATTCTTTGATCGAATTATTTGGGGAATTTTAGCAGTGATTCCTCTTACGGGTGCTGTGATACTTAATTTTGGATTAATGGGTCATTTTGATATCACTCTTAATCATATTACTGCGATATTGTCATCAATTATCATCGGAGTAGGAGTAGACTTTGCCATTCATTTCATCTCACAATTCAGACGACTTTCAATCTCAAATCCTAGAGATGGATTAAGCCAAGAAGTGATTCAAGATGTTGGTTATCCAATTATATTGGATGCTGGTTCCAATATGGGATTTGGAGCATTGTTGTTTTCTGCATTTATACCTGTTCAATATATAGGAGGTTTAATGGTCTTTGCTATGATGTCAACTTCTCTTGGCACGCTGACATTACTATCTTCATCCACAGAATTACTTAAAGATCATTTAATAAAAAAAGGTGATTAAAATGAAATATTCCCTTCTTTTTTTAGTGCCATTTATAATGCAAGGTCAGTCAGGCTATGATATCGCTAGGTCTATGGATATGCGCCCAGCACCGAAAGACCTTTCCAATAAAACTAATATGATCCTTAAGAACTCAAAGGGTAAAACTCGAAACCATGTTATGGTATCAAGATCTATGGATAATAATCAGAAGCAGATCATTTGGTTCTTAGAGCCAAAGGATGATCGAGGTGTGGCATTTTTAAAAATAGAACATGATAACAAAGATGATGAAATGCAAATGTGGTTGCCGGCATTTAAAAAAGTACGACGGATATCTGCAAAGAAAAAGGGGGATGCTTTCATGGGATCAGACCTTAGCTATGAGGATCTATCCAACCGTGACCTAGATGAAAATAATTATCAACGTCTTAACGATGAAAAGTGGAACAATAAAGATTGTTTTGTATTGAAGACGATTCCAAAAAATGAAACAAGATCGTCTTATAGTGAACATGTTTCTTGGATTGATAAAGCTACATTGACCTTATTAAAAGAGCGTTCGTATGATCGTAGAGGCGACCTCACGAAAGAAAAAGAATTTGAATATGAAAAAAGGGGAGAGTATGATTTGATAAAACGTGTATTTGTCAAAGACATCCATACCAACCACACAACGGAGGTATTATTTACTGATATTAAAGTAGATTCAGGTTTAAAAGATGATTTGTTCCATGAAAAGAATCTTAAACGTTTACCGAAGAATTAATAGGTTTCAATTTCTTAAAGGTTTTCCTTTTTTTAACATATAGGATATCCGATCTTGAGTCAATTTTTCGCCTGCTAATGTAACAAAGGTCTCTCTTTCAATATCAAGGATGTATTGCTCATCTACTGTTTTTGTAAGTCCAGCTTTATCTCCACCTGTTAAAACATACGCTAGTTTCTCTCCGATCTTCATATCATGTTCAGAGATTTTGCCTTGCTTCTTGAACCCCTTAAGTGCCATGACCATTGCAGTGCGCCCACCTGCACCAGGAAGCTTTAGATCCTCTCTGTATTGTGGAGGCTCATAGGTTTCTGCATGCTCAAGGGCCTTATTCTTCGCTACTTGGAGCAGATGATCTCGATTCAGGATTATAGTATCATCCTTTTTTAATAATCCGAGGTGCTTTGCCTCATCTGCACTTGTTGCGACTTTTGCAAATCCAATGGTCTCAAATGTTTTCTGGATCTTTTGGAATGCACCCATACGTCCAGTGCCACTATCCAAGGCATTCAATATCATTCTAAGAGTACCTCCTCCACCAGGAATTAATCCAACTCCTACCTCTACAAAGCCCATATAGGTTTCTGCTGCAACAACCCTATGTGCAGCTGGCTGAATTATCTCTGTTCCACCACCAAGGGTTAACTGAAATGGAGCAGCGATGACAGGACCTTTTGAGAATCTGATTCTCTGTGTCATTTTTTGGAAAGTATTCACAGCGAAATCCAATGCCTCCCACTGTTGATTATGTGTTAGATCAAGAAACAGATTGAGATTTGCTCCAGCAGAGAAGTTGGGACCCTGATGTCCAAGGACCAAGGCTTTGTATTTCCCTTCGTCAATCAGGTCTAATGCATGATTGACCATCTCTACATATGAACTATCAATTGGATTAAGTCTTGGTTGTAGTATGGAGTGAAATTCCACATTTAATATACCGTCACCCATGTCATTTACACTTGCGCTAAGATCTCTTTTTATGGTATGTCCTGCTGTTTTGTGCAGAAGAAGATTAAATTCTTTTGGATTTTGTTTGATCTTGACCGGATGTTTGCCACTGGGGCACCAATAGGTCCTTTGCCCATTCTCAACTGAATAAAATGTTTCGCGACCAGATTCTAACATCTCTAGTACCCACTTTGGCACTTTTTTACCTTCCGCTATCATTCTTTTTGTAGTTCTACGAACGCCCAATGCATCCCAACCTTCAAAAGGTCCTGCTTCCCATGCAAATCCCCATTTCATAGCATTATCAATATTGACTATATCATTAGATATCTCGGGTATCCGATTGGCACTATATATCAATGTCCTTGCCGTAAGCTCCCAGAAATATTTACTTCCTCTGTCATCTGCAAAGCAGAGAGCTTTCATTTTATCAGACAATCTTTGTCTATCCTTGGCAATTCGAAAACAGTCGAACCGTACTAGGTCCATGGGTGCATATTCACCTGTTTTGAGATCAACTGAATGGATACTACGGTCTTCATTTTTTTTATAAAACCCTGCTCTTGTTTTTTGACCAAGTCGATCTGAATCGATCAATTTATTTAAGATATCAGGTATTTTAAATATGTCGCGTTCTTCATCCTCAATTGCTTTTTCATATGTTGTCATAGATACATTTTTTAAAATATCCAGTCCTACAACATCAGCAGTGCGGAATGTCGCGCTTTTTGGTCTTCCTGAAATGGGTCCTGTAAGTTTATCAACCTCTTCAACCGTAAGACCTTGTTCGATCGCAAGATTCATCGCGGTCATCATTCCATAGACACCAATACGATTCCCAATAAAGTTAGGTGTGTCTTTTGCATGAACAATTCCCTTTCCAAGGATGTTTTCACCGAATTCAACTATTGTATTATATGTTTCATCTGTGGTTTCTTTCCCTCTAACAAGTTCTAATAGTTGCATGTATCTAGGAGGATTAAAAAAATGTGTGATCATAAATCGCTGTTTTACATCTTCAGGTAGTGAGGCAGTGAGGTCATTCAGAGGAATTCCTGATGTATTCGATGTGAGGATCGTTTCTGGCTTTAAATGAGGCAGAAGTTTTTGATATATCAATTCTTTAATATCCAATCTTTCTACAACAGCTTCTAATACCCAATCAGCTTCAGCGATCTTTTCCAGATCATCATCGTACGTACATGAGGTTACCATATCTATATTCTGTGGTTGATAAAGAGGCGCTGGTTTTAAGATTGATAAGGAGTTTTTACCTTTTTCAGCCAGTTCCTTATTAATATCAAATAAATAAGAAGGGATCCCTGCATTACCTAAATGTCCTGCGAT
>CEVY01075696.1_pt1 | contig 10208 bp, 5 predicted proteins | sample 530681 | NCBI WGS metagenome assembly CEVY01 (sample SAMEA2620855, study PRJEB7988) | marine metagenome | biome: marine biome (ENVO:00000447); feature: surface water layer (ENVO:00002042); material: "saline water (ENVO:00002010), including plankton (ENVO:xxxxxxxx)" | depth 5 m | reverse complement strand
CGGCGGTAGCGACACAGAGGGTGCAGCGACGCATTCCTCGGCGGTCGAAGCCGCACCATCGGCTCCCCGCCGTTTCCGCATACTGAGCACATGTACTTATTCTTTTCTAATATTAAACAAATGGATGTTTATTTGGATGAACTTGTTGACGTATTCAGAAAAAATCCCACTGTCAGACTGGGAGTCGCTCTCACATATGGAATGGCTGTGATCGGTCAGCGTCAAAGATTCGACGTTGATGGCGTTCAAGTTGCCACTGAACTATACCGAGATCGCAAAATAACACAATCGCAGCTGTTCAATTGGATGCAATCGCAAGGGTACACACAGGTTGATTTTGAAGTCGTCCTATCGAAAATGAAAAGTGGTCTAGCGGTCACGTCATCATCGATAAAGTTGGAAGACTTTCAACCACCATCGAAGATACCACCAACACCGAAAGTCACACCGAAACTGAAAGTTGCACCGAAAGGCGCACCCAAACCTGCATCGAAAACACCGGCCATTGCTCTGGATCATTGATCTGGATCGATCGAAAATAAATTCTCTGCCTTTGAAAATGGTCGTTTTATTTGCCTACATGTGGGAACCTCTCTTCCGACAATATTTGGATGAATGTAGACACACAGGTATTGCAAGATTATGTCGTGGATTCTACGGTCCACTTGCCTTTGAATTTATTATAAAAGACGCTTATAAAAGGAAAACAAAGAACGATCTAGTGATTGCTATCGCGAAAGCTAGTCATGAAAGCACTGATGTTCAGGCTGCGTGTTTGATTACGTTGAACTACGGAGATAACCCGAACGACGCATACATCGAGTATCTCTGTTCCCACCAACGACGCGGTGGATACTTACTCCAGAATGTACTTCTGTTCTTGAAAAAACACTATGGTGTTGAAAAAAAACCTATACAGGTGGCGCTTACCGCTCTCGGTGACATTGGTGTCAGCAAGTTCTACCATAAATTTGGATTCGTGAAAAACAACATTGCTTGCAAAAGTGACGTAGAAAATACAAAGTCAGACCCAAAAAATGGGATCGGTATGAGTACGTGTATTCGTCTCGATCCTCTGAAAAGAAAAAAACTAGGAAAACTAGGAAAACAACGGAAAAAAACATGGAAAGCACGTGCTTAGCATACGGCATCTAGTGTAGTACCCGTGGTCATGTGTGTTGTCATCTATCTGTCGTTCGTAGTTTGTGACGAAAGGTGACAAATCACAGAAAGATACACGTTTATCGAGTGCTTCGTAACTCGGCTGCACCGTCGCATCACATAATTCACTCCTCGTCGAAAGCAGTGTCCTCGACATCGTCATCGCTCGCACCACCGCTGTCATATTCTACGTCTTGAGTCAACACTTCAACTTGCTTTATAACTTTTGGCTGTGCGTCATCCGGGTGTTTCCGCTTTCGATCCTTCGACGGTCCTCTCGTTCGTTCCTTGAAGTTGTCTCTCATGGGAAATCGGAGTCTCGGGTTTCCCATGCATAATTTTCTCAACTTATGCGAAACATTAGGAACCAGAAACGGAAGACTCGGAAGGTTGTCTGCTTTCTCAGCGCCACAGAATTTCTTGTATGCGTTATATTCTGGATTACGCCAGCCCTTGCCCTTGCCCTTACCGAAGCCACCGTCTTCAGCATGTGGCGCAGGTTGGGCTGAACAAGGTTTCCCATATTTGAACCCGGGACCATGGACTCTTTCAGTAGGGCAACATATGTAATGTCCCCGCCGAATCAACAGAACCTCACTGTCGCTGTTCCACGCTGACGTGGAAAGAATCGCCATTAAGCGATTGTCCAGAAATGCAGTGTTCTTTAGTTCTTCCGGTTTGTATACTGAACCATCCATAGTTCCGAAGTATAGCTTTATTTTCTCCTTTAACTCGTAAGATGCTTGTGTTTCCGGTATCCGATCTTCTACGAATTGCGAAGGCATTGGTGCTTCGAGTGTAGTCTCCAAAGGTATCGTACTCGGCATTTGATCGCCTATGTAAAGTTTCCCTTCTTCGCTCGAGAACGACACGACTTGCTTCGTTTTTGACTCTGACGTGTCTGAGATGGAGCTGTGAAGTACAATCGTTTTTCCGTATACCGCCAAATTCGTCGCCAAGAAAGTATGTCCAACAGTATCAGAGCGGAATCCTCGAACCACGCTTTTCTGGTGGTCTTTGCACATGATCGGCTTGATGTCGATACCCGTGAGACTTCTGAATAGCTCTTTGAACTTTGGGTTCAGGACAAGACATCCTCGTACTTCCACGCGAGCTTCTGGGTTGAACTTGATCGCATTGCAAGCTGCTGGTATATTCTCTTTTCCACCAAGCTGCATGAGTGCTACCGTCAAGTACAGTGGAACCAGTGGAAAGTTTGTAGCCGTAGTCAACTTGGTCGCGAAGTCCCAGAAAGTATAGTCTCTCTCACCAACACCAACTGCGAAATATTCACCATCTTGCACTGCGCCGGTATCATCTTGTGTTTCCATCACCTTTAATACTGCGGTTTCACTCTTGCGACGGACTGTCCCATCGAGCCTGTACTCCGTGTAGTACCCGTTGACAAACGGCAAGGATCCCATTTTCGAAACTGATGCAGTGGTTCCCGTAGTCGCCACGACGTTTCCAATCTTACGTGCTCCGCGGAAGAGGCCAACGTCGTCGTTCATACGAAGAATTATAGCAAGCTTGCTCCATCCGTCCATGACTGGTACCTGCAAGATATCTCCCTTTTTTTTAAAAAACGACGACTGTTCGTTCGTCTTTTCATTCGATAGCTCGAAGTAGTTCTCTGGCAAAGCTAACCAGAAGAACTTCAACTGTAGAATGATTACCAGGGACGGTATCACATCCTTGAACTCTTCAGGTGCGTTGAATAGCGCCGACGCGTCATCCGTCGTCTGGTCAACGATGTTTAGTTCACCATCCTCACCCAGGTGGAAATTCCATTTGGATGCGAAGTCGCTGTATGTCCTCTTGCGAATGTCGTAGTACTTACTGTTCTGGTCGGGTTCCTTGTCGAAGGTGTAGGTTTCCGCTGAAGGGTGTTCCGTGCGCAAGATATGCGTCGGTACGTACACGACTGCGTTCTTATCACCGTCGTCTACCTCTGGTCGCACTGGATACACTTCATTAGCGCAATTTAGTATCCACCTTTGGACAGCGTCTTTCATCAAGAAGATGTAATAAGCGTGTCTGTTTTGGTGTATCGCGTGCCTGGGTCGTATTTCCATCTTAGACAACGGCTTCGGGATGATGTCTGGCGTCCTGTGGATCGTCGCACCGTTTATTGTCGCCTTTGCAATCAGACTGTTCATGATCTTGATGAGTTTGTCGACGTGGTTTTCCTTCTTGATGATATCCACAAGTTTCACTTCCTTCTCTGGGAATAATTCCTTATATTCATTCCGCATGTCCGTGACCGTGATATATCGAAGTATAAACGCATACAGCCAGGAAGCCGGTATATTCTTGGTCGTGAATAGCCTGTACCAACACCTCTCTCTTTTCTGTCCACATTGTATGTGTTTGGAAACGGTCGGATCCGTTGCTCGACGTTGGTCAAACTCCTCTTCTGTCGCACTCGGATTGTCCTTCATATATATCTTCATAGCCGACGCACGTTCGATATTATCTCTTACAGTACAGCACTGTACCGAGCACTTGAAATCAACGTCTTCTATAACTCCTTTAGATCCATCGGGGGGCACCGTTTTGTACGATGTTGTCATTGATGCACCAGACGGTCCCGATAGCGCCGGTCGCCCCGAAGCCTGCATTACCTTCACGTCGAATATCTCGTCCACTTCATTCATCACATCTACGTTCAGTGGGTATTTCTGCATGAACTCGAGTATGGACAGCGACATTTCCGGTGAACGCTTATGTACAGCGAATGACAACCGTTCTTCGTCGCTCTTCGAATGCTTGTTCTCGAACTCTCCGATTCTTCCGACAAGCTCGTCGAGTGTCTTCTTGTCTTTCGCCCATTTATCAAGAACGTGTTTTGATATCATGATGGAGCATAACGACAGAGACGACATGTATTCATATATCCCAATGCGAAAGGATTCGACGTTGGACGTTTCGACGGGTGTAGACATTTTCTTCAGAACATTTTGCCTGTAAAGTTGCCCTCTTCGGCCTTCGTTCCTGAAGAACTCGTCTAGTTTGGACTGATATATATTCATGAATGGGTACACATCAGGTGCACTCTTCTGTGCTCTATAGACCGACCCACGTACTTCCGGTTGTCCTTCCGGACGAGAATCCCGACACCGTACATTTCCAGATGCTTCGATGTCGAATAACAATCCAGGGATATGTTTGCCCTGTTGGCAGACACAAGTCCAGTGTCTCCCCAATCCGTGTTTGTCTTTGGACACGAACGTCACGCTGCATTTCTCGCCGTGTGCTACGTGTACCGAATTGATTGCATGTTCTCCCGATCCGACGCCAAACGAGCCTAGTGGTCCTTTCTTCCCGTTCCACTGCAAGGTTTCATTGACATTCTCTTCCAAATCGCCGTGGAAACTTTTGACTTTATATATCGGTATACATTGTCTTCCGCTTCCATCCTGCGTAGCACCTTTCGCTTTCTTCTTTGGAGCAGCTTTCGGTTCAGCGTCGGAACCCTTTGGCGTAGGTTCCTTCCGTTTAGTGCGCGGCATGGAGACCGGCGCGACGGGCGCAGGCGCCCCGCGCGGATCAGGCAGCCAGCGCCGCACTGAGCCATCCGATTTCTATCTGCGTTTTTTCGTCTTTTGGTTCTCTTTTGGAAGAGTCTCCTTGGCGTGCGACTTCTACTTCTTCTTTTTGAATTGCCTCTGTCATATGATTCACCGAATCTATTGATATATTGGAAGATATCATGCATGATCCGCGCCACGACCAGAAATATATGCGTCTGTATTCGTGTGTAGAGAGCGTATGAAAACTTCAAGAAAGAGGAAAATCGAAAACAAGAAAGAGTAGCCGAAACAAAGACTCACAGCATCACACTGGACACTGGACTGTTTCGTATTGTCTATATTGACGAAAATGCAACTGCGCTTATCTATACGAAAAGAGGATCAGTGATTCTAGAAAATTGACCGAAAAAATAGGAACTAACGTCACCGAAAAAATACTTCATCGCCTGTCAGTCTTATCGGAAAAGCCGAAGCACATGGAGTAACCGAAAAGACGCAATATACTCATGGTGTATCGCCCCACGTTCCCGAATGGGATGGTGACGATACTCTGGTCCGATTCCTTCGCGCATCTGCAGTATACCGCAACCTCGCTGCATGTCGAGCACACGTCGATGTACGTTGAATTCTGCCTGCTCATCCTCTTGACGAGCTCGTACTGGTGATTACCAAGCGTGATGTGTGTCTCCATCTCACCCATGCGATTGCTCTTGTAATTCCCGATATCATCTCGTTCTCCACTGCTATTGGTGTTCAACTTTTTCCGCGCCTGGTGCCCGCTCCCATGGTATCGCACGTATCCCGTCATAGCCTTCCCTATGCACACACCGTCGTTGGAGTAGAGCTTAGTCGTTTTATTCCCAAATCTCTTCAATAGATCTCTGAGTGGAATATTACTCGACATTGGCGTTCCATCGACGAAGAAACCTCCCCGCGCGGCCTCATCTGAATAGAGCATCTCGAGGATGTAACCGATGGTCATACGGGAAGGGAACGAGTGTGTATTGAGAACGAGGTCCGGCGGCAACCCGTCGTCTCCACAGAAAAAACCGAGAGAGTTCAAGTACGAAAGTGTCGTTTTCTGCGCATGGAGAGGGTAAATCTTATCGCCAATTTGCAATGTCAGCAATCCTTCGACTTCTGCGATGACGGTGGTGATATCAACACCCGACTCGTCACTCGACACGATGTCACCGCGTTCGTCGTAGCATGTGACCTTCGTGACCGTTCCATAAAGTCCTTTCCTGTACTTCATTGGAAGGTGCCTGCTCTCCATGCGCCGTCTATTTTTCACATGGTAGCTCGCACAATGTGTTGCTTCCTGTCTTACATCTTGTTTCACCATACTTTCCATCGTGTCGATCCACACCTCGGTATCTAAAGGCGAACACTCCTCCATGACTTGGAAAACGCAGAACGTTTTTGACGGGTCGACGTGGTCACCCACTTTCGGAACTTGCAAGATCCTCTTGCTCTTGACTACTTGCATGGTGCCGTCAATCAAGTTGGAGCTGTTGCAAACTGCCATCATTTTTTTATTCCACGAAAAAATATTGTCCCGTAGCGTGTGGTCACCCGTCAACCCCCTGCGTTCAGCGAAGTGTTTGCGCACCGCGCAACCGTCTTCCCTGCACTCGTGGTCACCTCGTATGACAACCTTGACGTTTAAGCAATCACCGCTCTGTTTCCCGTCCATGGACTCGCACAAACCGCGTTGGGAAATCAGTAGAGGCATGTAGCTCTCCAACTGGTGGTGAGAGTATATCCTGCGTACACCCGGGTTGTGGTGTGAGAATACATGTGAACCCGCGTGGGCACCAAGTTTTCCAACCGGGTGAACCTCGATGTGCGTCACCACCGCCGTATCTGCCATCATCATAGCCTCAGCTTCCTCGATCGTCTCCGCAATCAAGCAGTTAGCCATCTCTGAAGGGTCTTTGTATTCAACCAGTGGCTTGTCGCCTTTCTTCCCTGCCCGTGCTAGGTCATCAATCGTCCAATCTTTCTTCCCCAGAATTTTTCCGATAAGTCTTCCCGTGAGGTTCAGATTCACCAGTGCAATTTCGCTGATTTCATGACAAATCGGACATTCGTCGAAGGACGTACCGTACTGCATGACTTCATCCACCATGCAGTCGCCGCAAAAACGATGATCGCAATCTTTGTATACACGGGAATTCTCCTGAAGCTTTGCCAGGTTGTGCTTTGTTCCACACATGAAACACCTGTTCTTCTTGCCTTCAACTATCCGGAACATGTCAAAAGCAGCGCAAGACACCTTGCATTTCTGCGCAGTGTGCACATCGGGTTTTTTATCAGATCCATGTTCGGAAACCCTCACGAGAGAAAGTAGTGTCGAAAGATCACCGTCTTTGGCCCAATCGCGGTCATTGCACACCGAACTTGTAGCTCTGCCCGAGACCACCGTTGATGCGGTCGGCGTAGTCGTGACCCTCTCCGTTTTGATTGGAAGAAGAAGCGTAAGTGGGCGACCAGCAGTGGCGTAGATGATAACGTCGTTGTCCATTGAGCTTATCGACACGTCCTTGTCAAATACCCCTGTGGACCTCGCATCCCTCAATTGTTTCGCAAAGGATGACGCGGACATTTTGTGCTCGACTCCAATCCATTCGTCGTCTAGAATGATATTGGTTCTATTTCGCCATTTCGAACGCACCACCGTAGCGATCGGGGAGACACCTGCGACGTCGACCAAGTACTCATGCATCCTCTTCTCTTCATTCGAAAGCTTGGTTGTGTATGAAAATACCATTTTCTTCCCCGGTTCGTCTGATTCATTGGTGTGCACGGGGCAGGCCCAATGACTTGCTTCACCTTTTCTGGATTGCGGCGATAACGTGAACGCATTCGTGCTCGAGTTGATTTGTACGTCAATTCTTTTTTCGTTTTGCATTTGAGCTACCACGGTGTGTTCTTTCCAAAATTTCACACCTGGTACAAAACGGTGTCTGTAAATTTCGAGTACCTTCCGCAGCTCGATGATGTACTCTTCGGTAGGTTTTTCCCACCACTGCGCCAATGCCTTACCAATTCTGCTCGATCTATCCTTGGCATCACATTCGTCGAACTGTTTGCCGGTGACATCTCTTAGTCGCTTGTAGAGTGTGCGCGTCACTTGTTCTTTCATACCGCACAGATACTCGACTCTTCGTCCCGCCTGACTGTTCATCTCTACTGACTTCATTCCCATTATCCTTGCTTTCTTGATTCTCGCAATAATTTCATTCAGGATGAACTCGATCTCATGGCGCTTGTCATGCTCGAACGGCGCTTTTTTATCCTTCTCCCCTTCTTTTACTCCTCTCAGGATATAATAAGAAGTCTTTTTCCTTAGATTGTAGGTAGAAAGATCGTTGTCGGCTTCGTGTTCCCTTGTCGTCATGCTTTCCTCTGATAGATTTTCTCCCAGAAGAGAAATGTTCAAGTTTGCCATGAAACTGCCCAACGGCATATCCACGGCGATATGAGCTCCTGCTTTCTGCGTGCAACTTATTGTATACTTCGATTCTTTGTCAGAGTACGAAACATTGATGTACAAATCGCTTGCAAAAGTAGTGCGTGCGCAACACGAGTATATTATATCTCCCGTGATATTGTCCTCTTTCATATTCACTTTCATCATCCGCGATAAAGCTGACACTTTCCCTGGGACGTAGTTTGGCTGACCATTGATGATGAGAAGTCCCTTTAAACTTTCGTCCCAAGGTTGTCTGACTGCTCCTGGTTGCGAGGTAGGGCAATGCTCGCTTCCGACGAGAAGTGGCATCTCAAACAGCAAGTATGGAGCGTTTTTGCATGCTATTTGCTTCTGCTTCCACGCGCCCCCGACTTTGGAGTGGATGTATGAATATACTCGTAAATTGTTATACGAGCAAGAATACATATCCTGCTTCAAATCTGGCATTTTCTTCAGTCTCCTGAGTAGTTGCTGTGGTTCAACCAGAAATGTTGCAATGTCGTCTGAGAATGTCTCTCTTTCTTTCAGACCACTCGTCACGTGTTGCATGAAGTCTTTGTTTCCGTGGAAAACGACTTTGTGAGATCGCTTTGTCGTTTCGACGTACGTTTGATCCACGTCTGACTTCCAAGAAAGCAGTTCAGTATCCCATGTTGCACTCGGTGCCATGTCAACGTTGATGACAAAGTGTTCATATGCTTCGATGCTCTCGAATGACAGAAGACTAGCCTTATCCCGGTCTTCTTGCTTGTAAAACACTGTGATAGATACTTTCGGAAGCACCCATATCCACTTGGTAATCGTGTTGCACACATTGAATCCAAGCGTGTAATCCTTTCTCGTCACCATACAGTTGTGAAGCGAGTCACGCGGCTGACTGAAACCAGAGAACGTGTATCCGAATTGAACAACGCCACTAACTTGTTTTCCATCTACATCGAATGATGTCGGAACGACGCGACTCCATGATTCAATGGCGTCTACACATTCTTTCAGTCGCTCACTGTATGCTTTCTGAATACAGCCACGTGCACCTGTGTCGTGATACGCTCTGTCCACGATACACTTCCCAATTGCATCGAAAACGCGTCGCTTGTCTTCACCTTGCACATGAGTGTCGCGTGTGCCACGTATCGTGGACGAATCGGGTTCCGAATCGGATCCCGGGTCGGGTTCCGGTGGCAATACACCACCTGGTTCCATCTGCTCGACGTCGTCCCGGCGAGCTGGTAACTCGAACACGCTGCTGACGATACCATTCAGGTCGTCCTCTGACTCCTCGTCCGAGGCACTAGAATAATCTGCGTCTATCTCCATCGCGCCACCCAAGTCGGCATCGACGGCCTGCTCCATCGCACACCCCCGATCCCTGGGCATAATAATCTATGAGAAGGAGACCAGGAAAAAAAAAAGGATCACGGAGGCAACAGCGGAAATGAAGTGTCTCTCCCACGCGCGTCATCGACCCGTCAGTATAACAATTCGTTACGAAAATGACAACGAAAATATCAATCAGAATCATACAATATTTCAGTGATCGCGACAAGCAAAACTCCATATAAAATGAAGAGCAGACACACGACACCCGTGTCCACACATGTCTCTGCGTTTTCGGCCATAGCTACCAGAAAACTACGCGAGTATACTGAGAAAACGCTCTAGTCCGTTCGGCGACGCTTGATTGGCTCGTCGCTCGACTTAGCGCGCTTTTCCTGATACGGATCATGGAATGGAAGTTCCTCGATGGTGCACCACTTAGAGTTCAAGAATTCCCGCAAAGTCACTTCATCAGTTACTTTCGACTCAATGACATCAGTGATTACTTCCGACTCAGTGAATGCGGTGGTGCACAACTCCTGCGGTTGCTGAGACGACTCACTGGTATTCACATCCTCGTAGTACCGTGCTGGAAACAAGCGGGGATACGCTTGATCGTAATTCTGTGGAAACCCTTCGAAAAGCTGCCAATCAGAGTTCGCATCCAGCATTGCCAGAAAAAACGCATGGGTGTCATGCGGCTGCGCGCGGGTCTCAGA
>CEVY01089870.1_pt1 | contig 10280 bp, 8 predicted proteins | sample 530681 | NCBI WGS metagenome assembly CEVY01 (sample SAMEA2620855, study PRJEB7988) | marine metagenome | biome: marine biome (ENVO:00000447); feature: surface water layer (ENVO:00002042); material: "saline water (ENVO:00002010), including plankton (ENVO:xxxxxxxx)" | depth 5 m | reverse complement strand
TTCTTTTCCTCCCTCTCTTTTTTTTTTGGAACAACGAACAACAGAAGAAGAAGGGAACACCAAAAGGGCGACCAGCCAGCCGACTCTACTACTTTTTTTCGCGACGACCACGCGAAAGGAAGACACCGAGGCCACCATGAGAGTTGCCGCCGCGACAACCACGGGAAGGTTTTTATGCGCGTTACGCTCTCCTTCTCAAAATCGCGCGGTAGGGACCACGTTGAGTGGAAGGAGAGGTTGGCATTCTGTCGTCGAGGAATTGAATGCGAGGCGGAGGAGAGTGAGAGCGTCGTCATCGTCGTCGACGACGACGCATGAAGCGGGAGACGAAGAGGAGACGACAAGGAGAACATACATTAAGTCAGGACCGAAGCAAAGACTGGACGAATTAACCTTACAAACCAATCCAGAGTTGAGCAGAAACGTCGTCCAAAGCTGGATTCAACAAGGGAAAGTCTTGGTCGATGGACAGAAAATAACGAAACCGGGGACCAAACTGAAACCGAGCGTGAAGATTGAAGTCTTAGCCGAGGAACCGAAATTCGTCTGTCGAGGAGGGTTGAAGTTAGAGAAAGCGTTGCAATTTTTTGACGTGGACGTTCGAGATAAGATCTGTCTAGACTCCGGTTTGAGCACAGGCGGGTTTACAGACTGTTTGTTGCAACAAGGGGCAAAGAAAGTGTATGGCGTGGACGTTGGGTATGGGCAAGTGCATGAGAAAATAAGAACAGACGAACGAGTGGTAGTTATGGAACGACAAAATTTGCGGTATTTAGAGTCTTTGCCGGATTTAGTGGAAGTGGTGACTTTGGATTTGAGTTTTATCTCGGTGTTGAAAGTTTTACCGAGCGTAGCAAAAGTATCGAAACCAAATGGCGATTTGATTGTTTTGATTAAACCACAATTTGAAGCGCGACGGGAACAAATTGGGAGTAAAGGAGTTGTTAGAGATACAAAAGTGCACGAAGAGGTGATTCAAAACGTCATTGAAGGGGCGAAAACGTTAGGGTACGAGTATATTAACCACACTGTATCGCCGATTAAAGGGGCAAAAGAAGGCAACACAGAGTTTTTGGGACACTTTCGCTACGTATAATAAAACCGGTCAGTAGTAGAGGTAACAGTAGTAGTAGTAGAAGTAGTAGTAGTAGTGGAATTGATACGATAATGCGTCGTTTGATTAATAAATATGTAATAATACACTGTCTTTTTATGTTTGTTTTTTGCTAATAAGAACAACTATGCTGCTATCGTTATTATTTACTGTTGTTGTCCACTCTCTCGAGCGTTCAACTGCTCCGAGACCATCACCAACTGTTTCTGTTTCATTTTTGCTACGCCCATGATCTTCTCCATGTTCGCTTGCATCTCCAGCACTTTCTTTTTGCAATAGTCCTCCGCGCCTTTCGGTGTTTTCTCTACGAAATATCCCGTCCCTATGTCTACTAAAACTTTATCCGTCGCGCCTACTTTCCCAGGAACGTATAAACCTTCCGTCACTGGCACTAACATTGGTGTCCCTACTTCCTCTTCGTTCAAAGCGTCGCAGGCCAATCCAGAGGAATGATATTTCCGCACGGCTTGCTGTAATTTCTGTAAACTATCGGAGCACGTGTTTAAATCGTGTTTCAATTGCTCTTGCAATACCTTTTAGGCGATGATGATGATGTTCAAAGAGAAAGAAAGGAGAATAGTAAAAGTCAATTTTTGTTTGCAAAAACAAGATCGGGAGCAATAAATTTCACGATCGAAAACGGAGAGAAAGAAAGAAAGAAAGAAAGAAAGAAACGCTACTCACCGAGAGTTGCTCGGAAGGTGCCGTGCGAATGTCGATGCTCGTCGCAGAAGACATGATGAGAGATGACGTATGCTATAAAAAGGCCTTTATTTTTTTCTGGCGATTATTTGTCCCGATTGGATTTTGCCTTCTTTCTCAAAATGAAAGTCAAAGTTCTTCTTTGTTTTAGAAATTTCGCTACGTGGGTAGTTACGAGAGTACATCGAATATTATTTACAGCCTATCACTTCTTGTCTGTTGTCGTCCGGATATATTCTCAAAATCTCTCCGTTATCTTTATAAACGTCTTTTATTTTGCTCTGGTATTCAACCTCAACTTCATTCACGTCCATGTAATGAAAGATACTGTACTCGAATTTGGTCGCTCTCTCCTTCTCGCTCTGTCCGGACAAGCGTTTGCCTATTTTAAAGTTCGACTGCCAGGTTCCGGCGCTAGAGTAAAAGTATCGTACCACATGCATATTCGCGTCAGAAACAGTTTTTTTGATATCGCCATTGTCATAATACATGGTTAACGAGGAGCCGCTTTCAACACGAAAGGAATTTTTGTTGTAAAATTTTGTGACTCTTGTACCGTCCATATATTTCCTGGTGATTTTCCCGTCCGCGTGAACGTCCTCGGAAAAACCAGTTTCAGCGACATTGTTCCAAATTGGCGCTGGAGCGATATTTGGAACGCGTAAGAGTTCATCCGGAACTTTTTCTTCTTCGTAAATGTGTTCTTCTACTTCTTCCTCTTCTTCTTTTACGAACATATCCTTAACTTCTTGTGCTTCTGGAGATGCATTGATGTACACCGGAGGCGGAGACGCTTTTGCAAACATGGGCGACGCTTTCACCGGTTTCGAAATTATTGCTTCTGTTTTACCCGGCATCTTCGTGGTACTCACACGTTGAGCCGTCTTCATTTGACGCATTTCTTCTGACATTCGCTCTTTCTCTAACTTTAATGCTCCTGCTTCTTGCGATAAATTTTCAACTTGTTTTCGCAAACGATCAACAGTCAACTTCGACTTTTGATCTCTATACTTTTGATCTTCCTTCATCTTTTCTATTTCACCTCTCAAAAGCTTAATCTCTTCGCGCTCTGTTCGAGATTGCCCTAAAATTGAGCGTTCTTTTTGTTCCAATAACAATCTCTCTCGCTTCATGTGATTCGCGAATTCATCCTTTTGTTCCTTAAACTTCATCATTTGCTTCTTGAAATTATTCATATCTTTCTCAAGTTCTGCTCGGTCCTTATCCAGAGCTTTTCGAGCGTTTTCTTGTCTTTTAATCGCAGAGCGATTGACTACAGAAGGGGACATAGAGCTTCGTGCCAACTCGTTTATTCGTTGGGATGAGGAGGGCGGCATGGGTGAGATTTGCACGGAACCTCGGAGGGGAGTACTCGTTGCTGCGGGTGATGTCGACCGGTGCTTTACTGATGCAGGCTTTCTGTTATCGTCACTGTTTGTTTGCGCGAACGCTGCTACACCTGAACTACTCGTTGCTACTGCTTTCTCAGCAGTTGCTTTCTCAGCAGTTTCTTGAGCGTGCTTGGAAGCGTACGGATACGAGAGTGGGTCTTGGGAACGCATCTCCCTGTCGTTTTGTCTATTTTGTACAAACTCTTCAGCCGCACGTTCAATCGACCCTTTCGACGCTTTTCTTTTGATTGCATTTTCCAAAGATTCAAAGTTCGCCACCTCTTGTTGCATTTCGTACTCCTCGAGTTCCCACGCCGTCATTTTTGTCTTATCTTTTACCACTACTTGTTGTTCTGCTTTTTGCGAATATGATGCCAATGGTGACGGTGACGGTGAAATGCGGTCTTTTGGAGGGGTATAGATCCGTTTCACTCCCGTCCCTTTTTTCAAAAATGGCCTCTTCGGTGAATCAGTGCTCGTATTGTCGTTCTTGTTGTTATTTACCGATGAAATTAAAGCAGGAGTATTCTTCGCCACCATCGGACTGTCAACAGTCGTCGTCGTTCCAGTCATCGCATTTTGTTCAGAATTCATCACGTACACGTTTCCAGTCGTTTCCTTCAAAACGTCTTTGGCGATAGATTTTGGTGGAACTATCAATTGCGGGTCCCCTCCTTTTAAAGCCGCTTGGACGATGTCGTCGAACTTCTTCTCGTTACGCACGACGGGAACATCGTCGAAATTCATTTTTACTTTTGACTTTTTGAAAATGTTCAACGTCGGGACTTTCTCTTTCGTTCTTCGCGTGTCGTGTGCGCGCGAGATTTGAACGTATCTGCGCGTGCGATGGCGCGTCTGTTCTCCTCCTCTCTTCTTTCTCCGCTTTCTTCGCTCTTTACAAGCAAGAAAATATGTGTTTATGTGTGCGCGCGGCACGTGTGATGTTGATTGATTCAAAGCAAACGGGCAAAAATAATAAATAATGTCCTTCGACTTTCATTATATTTCCCAAATGATACCCTAAAAACGTCTCTCTTTCTCTCAAAGGCTTCTTCTTCTCGTTAAAAATGACGACGCTTTGCGCGACGTCCTTTTCTTCTCGCAGCGCGTGCGGCGTCATCCCAGCTACCTCCTCGACGAGACCTTCAAAAACGACTTCGCCTTTGTCGTCATCGAGAGCAAGAAGAAGAAGAAGAAGAAGAAGGCGAGGAGGAGGAAGAGAAGACTTTGGTGGTACTCTTCGCGCGTACTCGTCGTCGAAAACTGCGGCAACAAACTCTTCCATAGTTTTTCATGAGGGAAGAAGGAGTAGAATACGTCAGAACGTAACGACGAATAGCACGAGGGAGCAAAACAGTAGCAGCAGTATGCTCGTGAAAGATGAAGTAAACGATCCGAAAATTCGACGAATCGCTGAAGAAGCTATCTCGTGGGCGTTTCAACACGGTTTAGTCGTCGCTTCTGGGACGGAGACGGCTGGGCAAATGTTTCATGCGCCAATCGCGTTGTACCCGACTCCATTTCCGAGAGACGTGTTTGAATTTGCGAAAGAAATAACGCCAAAATTTGCCGAGTTGTACGATAAAGTGTCCGAAGACGACGGCTTTATGCGAGAGACTCTGAAAGAAGCTGCATTGAACGACCCAGAGTTTACGGGGAGGCTCTGGAAAATTTATGAGGCGTGCGGTAAACGCGGGAATGGGAGATTAGATAAAGAGTTGGGTATTTTGCGAACGGATTATATGCTCGACACGCGATCTGGAATACCATTGCAAGTCGAAGTGAACACGGTGAGTACGTCTTTTATGGGGTTAGGCTCGAAAGTGACGTTGTTGCATCAACATTTGGCGGAATATTCGAAAGACAACGTGAATTTGAAGAAAGAAAACATGCCGAGGAATGACTCCCTCAATCAAGCGGCGAAAACCCTTTGCGAAGGTTGGAAGTGCATGAAATATGAAAACGCGTCCATTTTAATGGTAGTTCAAGAAGACGAAACGAACATATTCGATCAGAGGCTGATCTCTCAGAAAGTATTCGAAACAATTGGCGTGAAGACGATTCGTAAGACGCTTCGAGAAATCAATGAAAACGGCAGATTAGATGAGAAAACAAACCTCTTCTCCATTGACTGCGAGTTGTGTAGCGTTATATATTTCCGCGCCGGATACTCATCGAGCGATTTTCCGAGTGACGCACAATGGGAAGCGAAGATGTTGTTGGAGAAATCGAGCTCCTTGAAGTCGCCTTCAGTCGCCATGCACTTGGCTGGTTCGAAGAAGATTCAACAAGCTTTAGCGGAAGAAGGCGTGCTCGAAAAGTTTATGCCAAACGACGCGAGTGATATGCGTAAAGTATTTGCAGGTTTATTCTCCTTCGAAGGCGAAGAAAACATGCAAAAAACAATCCATCTCGGATTATCTAACCCGGCGGATTACGTGTTAAAGCCGCAACGCGAAGGCGGTGGGAACAACTTGTATGGAAAAGAACTGAAAATGAAGTTAGAAAACGATACGATAGATTTACCGGCGTACATCTTAATGCAACGAATTTTCCCTCCTAGTCACCAGGTGACGATGTTGAGGAAAGGCTTAGCGTCCGAAATCGAAAGCTTGAGCGAGTTAGGAATTTATGGTTCGTACTTGCGCATCGGCGACGTGAATAGTAAGACTGTGCGAGTTATGAACGAACATGGTGGAAGCTTGTTGAGAACGAAAGCAGCTTCGAGCGACGAAGGTGGCGTTGCGGCTGGGTATGCTGTTTTAGATAGTCCATATTTAGTGTGATCTGTAAACGAATGAATTATATTTAGTCCGTATGTGTACACTTATAAATAAATAGTTCTGATGTGTGAATTTCTCTTCATAACTCTCTTCTGAAAGAAAACAAAAGATGCCAATTGGAGGCGGAACGGCAGACGTCTGGGCAGATGACGAAGGGGAGGAGGATAACGTCGGAGAAGTGAACGTGAATAACAATAGAAATAGAAATCTTCTCCAGCAAGAGTCAGAGACTCGACGAGAGAGGTTTTTCAACGCCGGCTATCGCGACGGTTTAGACGTCGGGAGAACCGCCACGGTGCAGAAAGGATTCAACGAAGGATATAAAAAAGGTTTCAGAGAAGGATTCGAGTTTGGACGAGTGAGAGGAGCGGTTAGGTCGTTGAAGATATTTAACAAAGAGGAGACGAAAGAGGAGAATGATGCTGATTCATTGATAACAAAGCACGGAATAGTTGCAATTTCCAGCACGGAAGCACGGCGGTTAAGATTCGAACACAGGAGAAAGAGTGAAGACGTTGAAGAAGAAAAGGTAGAGGAGCATCCCTTGTTAACCCGTGAAGCTCTAGAAACGCTGAAGAAGCGATTGCTAGAGGAAGAAAATATAAAACTTTAGAATATTTAGATGTTAGCGTATTCGAAGAATAGCATTTGTTTGTACAACGTGTTTGCGTATCATAGGGGATAAAAAATGTCTAAGCGTCTACCAGTCGCGAAAGTGATTGTATCAAGTGTCGCAAATTGGCTCGAGTGCCCGGGTCACCAGAGACACTCGAAATGTCTCCGGATACCTTTTCTACGTGTTGCAACGTCTTCGTCAAGGTTGAGATGGATTGTCTCAACATGTCTTGATTTTCCTCGGTTAAAATTGTTTGTCGCAACTCCCGAATATCTTGAACTGTTGCTGACGCGTGTCCAGCTAATAATTCGATAGTTTCCAATGTTCCTTGATCTTTGACGCCTTGCATCATCGGTCGAAGATCTCTAGCAATCAAAGCGGCTTCGGTTAACAATGGTTCTAAAACCTGCATCAAATCTTGGGCCCCATCAGTGACTTGAAACATCTTTCGAATTCCGTCTTGTTGTTCCATTTCTCTCGCTAAGCGCGTGCAAATGCCAACTAAATCGTCCATAGACACCCCCGGTCTCCCTTGAATACGTCCTCGATCGCACACAACAACACCTTCTCCTTCACACCCGGCATCCAATGGACCCCATTGCGCTTGTGGGATGGGCAATTTCGGGGTAATATCAATAATAGTCTCTGCAATTAATCCTGATTGATTCGCATCAATAGTTGAATTTCTTGGGATTGGCACTTTCTTATCGTCCATTTCCACTAAAACCGTCACTTTGTCCAAAGCCGGTTGCACAGATAAAACCGTTCCTGCTTTTACGCCTCTGATTCTTACGTTTGTTCCGACTTGAATCCCACATGCGAGCGGGAATTCAATAAACGCTTGGTACGAGTTCTTCCTGGCGTTGTTAAAGATGCCAACGATCCATCCCGTGATCAAAGCACCCAACATTACCCCTCCAACGATGAACAAACCTACTCCACCCTCCACAATCCGAGTTCTACCAAAGCCAAAATCTTGCAACGGCTTTGCCAATCTTTTCCATAAAGCGCCAAGAATCTTTAGTGGCGGTCCGAGGAAGAGGTTCAAAAATGCATTCCCTTTAAAAATTTCATTGTTGCTGTTGTTGTTGTTGTTGTTGTCAGAAGATGCATATGCGGAGAAGTTATTCGTAGCCGCTCTCGTGACAACTTTCTTACTAAACACGGAGTTCGTGTATGACCCAGTACCCCACCAGTTCTTTTGGGGAGTGTATACTTTCTTTCTTTCTTCTGATGATGATGTTGAGGAGTGATCGTTCTCGTTATTAGTCAACGAATAATAATTTCTACTATTACTGCTGTTGCGGACACCGACGATGACCCCCGATCCTCTTTTCTTACTATTGCGGGTACTCTTCTGTAACACTTCTACCAGTTGTTGTCGTCCACTCGTGGTACTAGTGTTGCTGCTCTCTTCTCTTGACCAAGAAGACGTTGAACGTTGTTGTTGAGACGAGGAGAGAGATACGCAACGATAGATTTTAACATTGTGTTTCGTCGACAAAGCGCGCGCTCCTCTCAATCCCGCCGAAGAAGCGCTGGATGATTCAGTGAATGAAGACGATCGCATGCGAAACGCTTGGGCGTTTAACGCTGTAAAGGCTGACATTCTTACGAAGAGCGTTGTTTTTTTATGAAGAGTTTGGAGAGATACGAGGTTATTCGAAAAACTTTGGAACCGAAGAAGAGCGAAGAGATGGAGAAGTCGCAAAAATATACCAACAGATATTTCCAAAGATGTAAAATCCAATATTTTCTCTCCTGCTTTACAACCAAAGAACTACGATTAGTATTATCATAACGTATCTTTTCTTTCTTTACTAACGAGCGCGTTCGAAGGTAAATATTGAACCGCGACGTGTTCTTGTTGTCCCAAGGATGAAGAAGAACACATTCTCTTCCCATTCGCGCCTTTATTCTTCGGCGGTCGTTGCGAGTGTAACATCGGCTTCTCGCCCCACTTTTCGTGTATTTTTTCCAGCTTAACTTTTTGATTCAACGTGTTAGAATCTAAGTTCACCAAGTGGGAAGTATCGGGAATGCCCGCTATGCGTTTCATCATCGTCGATTTGAATAACGCCGCTTGGAAGAGGGAATACGTGTTACTTGTGATCCAGTAACAAAACACGCCTTGTGTAAAATTCCACGTCATCGGTACCAGAGCTACGGCTAATCCTCTGAGAGCCCACTTCATGGTCACGCCTTGTTGATTGTTGTTCATGCCTTCTACGGCGCCTAACTCAACTGAGGCTAAAAATAAGGCGGACGTCAACAGAGGCATCACCATCGTTGGGTCCGATGCGGACAAATCAGTAAACCAAAGCGTGCCTCCATCTTTGAACGATCCAATCCCGTCTGCCATTCTCGAGATGGCAAAGTAGAAGGATATAAATACAGGCGCAGATACCAACAAAGGAGCCAACGATTTCACCGGATGGCAGTCGTATTTCTTCCAAATGGCCGTCACTTCGCTCAAATGTCTCTGTGCTGCCTCTGGGTCATTTTGCACTTGCATTTCTTTCGCACGTTCTTGAAGTCGCTCCATTTCCGGTCGAGCCAATTGCATTCTCGCCGTATTCCGCATTTGCATTACGGTAAATGGTAGTTGTAACGTTCTCATGACTATAGTTGATGCAACAATCGCTTGGTACCACTCTAATCCAGTCACGAGGTGAAAGTATTCCATGACGTACATCAAGCCGGCGGTGGTGTACCACGACTCGCCGGCTATTTGTGCGACTTCACCGACAAGTTCAGCGCCTGGAGGAGTATTGCTGCTAAGATCTGTTACTATTGACGATACGGATTCTCCTCCTCCATCGCTACTACTCATGCTACTGCTACCATTCTCGAGCTCATTTGTTGTCGAAGAGGAAGAGGAAGGACTCTCGTTGTTGTTGTTGTTGTTGTTGTTGTTGTCGTTGCTACTCCAAAACGCATATCCACGCACTTGACTCGTCAACAAGGAGGAGGATATTCTGCTATTATATCTGTTGTTGCTAAATTTGTTGTTACTAATATTACAGCCACTCGTGCTACTGTATCGTCGCTGTAGCATTCTCTGTCGTAGTTGTTTTTGTCGTCCGTTTTCTTCCGTCACTTCTTTCGACACCGATGGGGACACAAAAAGGCGACGAGGACGAAATGTGTCTTCCTCCTCCGACGACGACGACGAACCGAGAACGGTAGAAACGACCGATCGAACCAACGAGAACGTCTCGTCGCCGCGACCCGAGGACACCAAGGACACGCGCGACGACGTCTGTTGTCTCGACAACGACGACGCGTGGAGTGTTCGTCGAAGTGCCATGAATATGAATGGCTGGCGTCGCTCTTGTTTTTTTTGTCGTCTTGTTCTTCTCCTTGTCGTCAAATTCGTCCCAAAACTATTTAGTGTGTGCTCCGTCCTTTCTTCTTTGTGCCCTAAAAATGTCAAAATCGTCAACACCCAAAAATCATCGTCTCAAAATTTTTCCTCCAATAATGCTCATGAATTATCAAAAGGTCACAAAAAACAGAGGTCGTCGTTTTTTCACTACGTACGAGAAGCCGATAATATATAATCAATCTTCTTCATTAGTTTGCGCGCCTTTTCTTCATCGCCTTTATTTATTCATCGGGTGTGAAAGAGAGAGAGAGAGAGAGCGGGGCAGAGATCGCCTCGCGATAGAGCA
>CEVY01020607.1_pt1 | contig 11029 bp, 5 predicted proteins | sample 530681 | NCBI WGS metagenome assembly CEVY01 (sample SAMEA2620855, study PRJEB7988) | marine metagenome | biome: marine biome (ENVO:00000447); feature: surface water layer (ENVO:00002042); material: "saline water (ENVO:00002010), including plankton (ENVO:xxxxxxxx)" | depth 5 m | reverse complement strand
ACTGGGCTCCCTGTTCCTGAAATCGCCAAAGGAGCATTCGGATTAGAGAGAAATGATCAAGAAGGTTTATTTGAACTTTCTAGGTTATGTGTTGATCCAGAACTTCAAAGGGAGGAGTATAATATTACCTCTTGGTTCGTTAGTCGTTGTATAAAGAGGTTTCGTAGAGATGCGAATGTTCGCGCTATTCTTAGTTATGCTGACTCTGCTCACCATAGCGGAATCATTTACAGAGCTTGCAATTTTACATACTATGGATTGACCGACCCAAAGAAAGACTTCTACTATTCAGATGGATCAAAGCATTCCCGTGGTTCTGTAAAGGGTGCTAAAGGAGAGTGGAGAGACAGAACCAGGAAGCATAGATATATGATGATTTTTGACAAAAAACTGGAAGTCTTGTGGGAATCAGAAAAATATGCTACTATATAATAGTCCGTGTGAAGGAAGTGCTAGAAGGGTGACCCTATATAGGGTTACCCTTTTTTCTTATGATAAATAATCCATAACAAGAACTATAGTGTAATAAGATGGGTCTTTCCAGATTAGATAATTTTCTGAAGTCTTCGCGTGGTACTATTCTTTATGTCGATCCTAACAGTCTGGACGCGACTGATAGTATTGAAAATCAGGGTAATTCTCTGACACGTCCGTTTAAGACGATTCAACGTGCTCTAGTTGAGGCGGCAAGATTTTCATATCAAAGAGGTCTTGATAATGACCGATTTGGAAAAACCACAATCTTACTATACCCTGGCGATCACGTAGTAGATAATAGACCCGGATTAATACCAGATGGAACATCTGGAGCGAGTGTTAATTTTCTTCAGAGAGACGGAAATACAACCACCGACTTCCCACCATTTGATTTATCATCTAATTTTGATTTAGATTCTCCAAACAATGAACTATTCAAACTGAATAGTGTTCATGGTGGAGTTATTGTTCCAAGAGGAACATCGATTGTTGGTATGGATCTTCGCAAAACGAAAGTTCGTCCAAAATATGTTCCTGATCCAGAAAATAATGGTATTGAAAGAACTGCCCTTTTTAGAGTAACTGGAGTATGTTACTTCTGGCAGTTTACCATGTTTGATGGTAATCCAAACGGTATCGTATATAAAGACTATACTTCCAACACATTTGTTCCTAGTTTTTCACACCACAAACTTACCTGCTTTGAATATGCAGATGGTGTAAACAATGTAAAAATCGATGATGGGTTTATTACCAATAGAGATTTTGGTAGAACTGACCTTGATATGTATTATGAAAAGGTTGGTATTGCCTATGGACAGTCCTCTGGTCGTGCAATTGAACCAGACTATCCATCTACCGCATTAGACATTCAACCAAAGATTGACGAATATCGTATCGTTGGTTCTACGGGAGTTCCTTTCAATATTGAATCAATTATTGCTGGAGATGGATCTACCTCCACAAAAACCATCACAGTAACTCTTCAAGAAGATGCTGTTGGATTAGATGTAGACACTCCATTCAGAATAGAGGGAGTAGCTGCTGCTGGATTTAATGGACAATTTGTCGTTACTGATAAAGTAAGTGCAAGAGTTGTCAAGTATACTGTTCAAAATGCTCCTTCTGTAGCTTCTCCTGCTGCGACTGGAGCAAAACTTTCCCTTCAGTCTGATACGGTCACTTCTGCATCACCATATATCTTTAACTGTTCGTTGAGATCAGTTTTTGGTATGAATGGTCTTCATGCTGATGGAAGCAAAGCAACTGGATTTAAATCCATGGTTGTTGCTCAATTTACCGGTGTTGGTCTTCAGAAAGACGATAAAGCATTCGTAAAATTCAACCAATCAGATCCACCAACAGGAAATTACGATGACTATTTGACTGTTGATAATCTCAGTAATGATTCCCGAGCAATTCATAAACCAGAGTATAGAAACTTCCATATTAAGTGTTCAAATAACTCTGTTATTCAGGCAGTTTCTTGCTTTGCTATCGGATATGCAGAGCATTTTGCCACAGAATCAGGTGGTGATATTTCACTGACAAACTCAAACTCAAACTTTGGTGCCAAATCACTTGTCTCTAGTGGATTTAGAAATGATGCTTTCTCTCAAGACAATCTTGGATATATCACACATATAGTTCCACCAAAAGAAGTTCCAATTGCAGAAACATCTATTGAATTTGAATCCATAGATGTTGCTAAAACAATTGGATTGTCTACTTCTGGCAAACTCTTCATTTATGGAGCATCGAACATTGACGTTCCACCAGAGAATATTATTGAAGGATATAGACTTGGTGCAAAGGAAAATGATGATTTAAAAGTTCTTATCACTGATAGTGGAGTTCCCACAACATATGATGCTAGAATTGTTATGGACGGTTCTACAACAACAGATGGTATTTTTGTAGAACAGAAATCTGCACTCAAATCTTTTAATGTAGAAAGAAGTGTTGCTGGTATTAACAGTATTGGTGGATTTAGTCAGGGAAATTCTAGTAATGTTCTCACTTTAACATCTCCACATACTCTTGCTAATGGAGAAACTGTCCGTGTTACTAGTGATACTGGTCAAATTCCTGATGGACTTGAGGCAAATACAGTATATTTTGCAATTACTGATGCAAATAGTAATAGTGGATTGACAACTAATGTCAATATTAAACTTGCAAAGACATTTAATGAAGCAGTCAACGGAACTGCAGTACCAATTAATGAAAAGGGTGGAGCATTAGTAGTTGAAAGTAGAGTTTCTGATAAAAATTCTGGAGACCTTGGACACCCAATTCAGTATGTTGGAACAGGACTGACAACAGGTTGGTACGTTAACGTATCAACTGACTCTGCTGAAAATAATATCTACTCTACCATCAATTCTCTTGGAACTGCATCTCTTGGTGCTGCAACTCCTAGAACCTTCTTGAGTAGAAGAAATGATAATAGAGGTGCGACTGATACCGTCTATAGAATGAGGTATGTCATCCCTGCTATTGAAGGGACGGTTGCTAGACCACCTGTTGATGGATTCATTCTTCAGGAATCAAATACCACTGTTGGAGTTTCAACCGCAGAAGTTCAAACATATTTTGGATCTGGTGGTCTTGCTAATGAAAATAGTCAGAGAAACTTCAGATTCATTGCAGATGCAACATGGGATAATTCAACTAGCACTGCGTCAATCGTTACTGAACTTCCACATAATCTGACGGTCGGATCAGAAGTTGAATTATTCAATGTAAAGAGTTCTACTAATGCTACTGGAGTAGGAAACAGTGGATTTAACCTGAAATATGTTGTCTCTGGTATCAGTAGCACCAAGCAGTTTACTGTTGGTCTTTCAACTAATCCAGGCACATTTACAAGTGATACTTCATCTAGAAATCTGAATCTACCTAGATTCCAGAGAAAGAGATATTCAAACACATACTATGTTTATAGAATCAACGAAAATCAAAAGTATGTAACTGGAAAGCAAGATGGTGTTTACTATCTTACTATGGTTAATGCGTCTAATTCTCCATCAGTAAGTGAATTCTCCAGTCAAAAGTTCTCTCAACCAGTTAAGAATTTATTCCCACAAACTAACAGAGACGATCCAAAATCAGATCCAAAAGCAAGTAAATCATTTGCATCATCTGGATTGATTGGAGATGTTATTGTTGATGATCCACAGAGCAGTCTTACCAGAGAAACTCTTGATCGGTATTTGTCAGACTATAATATTGGTGTTGGATTAACTGACATTGTATCTACAACTGGGACAGCACATACCATTCATACATCCATAGATCATGGACTGAATAGAATTGTTTCTATCTCTACCGTGACTGCTGGTGCTGGATATGGATCTGGTTCTGCTGGAGACATCTATAATGCCAGATTGGTTGGTATTGGAACCTCAGTCACTGGTGTTAATGCTACAGCAAAAATCACAGTTGATGGAAGCGGCACTATTACCGCAGTTAAAATCATGGATGGTGGTAGTTCCTATGGAATAGGAAACACTATGGCAATTGTTGGTATTCCAACTTTTGCACCATTCACCCAGGCAGTCGTTCAAGTAGATAAGATTTATGATAACGTTGGTGATAGTGTCAGAGTTTTAGGAATTACTTCTGCTGCATATTCTGGATATAACAACCTGTATAGAATTACTGAAGTTGGAAGTCAGGGTAATAGTCTGACAGTAGAATCTTCAAATACAATCAGTGGTTTTGTAACCACCGGAATCGGTGCTACTGCGACTTCATCAGCATTTACATATACAACAGGCGAATCAATTATTGCAACATCATACACATATGACGCTGCAACTGGTATTGCTACGGTTGTTACACAAAATAATCATGGTCTTGCAGTAAATCGCAAGACAAGAATTGCTGGAACAGGACATACGCAATATGATGGAGACTTTATTGTTACTGAGATTCTTGACGATCTCTCTGTCCCAACATATTCATTCTCTATTAATGTTGGAGTTTCTACTTTAACTCCAACAGCAACCACACCATTCTTTGCATATCATGGTGGAATTGAATCTCAAGATGGTGCTATCTCTGCTGAAAATGAAAATATTGAAGGAAGAATGGTCCCAACATATGCGGGAATTACTACAACACTTCTTTCAGAGATCACTAGCGCAACTAGTTTCAATCTCCCAATAAGGAATCCAGAGAATACTGACTTTGAGATTGGTGATTATTTGATGGTAGATGAAGAGATTATGCGAGTCAAGGATACCAGAACCTCTCCAACTGCCACAATTCAAGTTTTCCGTGGTGTTCTGGGAACCAAGAAAACAACACACTCCGCAAATGCGTATGTCAAGAAGATTAGAGTTAACCCAGTAGAATTTAGAAGACACTCTATTATTCGTGCTTCTGGTCATACCTTTGAATATGTTGGATTTGGTCCTGGTAACTACTCTACTGCACTTCCAGACAAGCATGATAGAGCAATTAGTCCTGATGAAGAACTACTGTCACAGTCCTACAAACAGGATGGTGGTATTAACTTCTACACTGGAATGAATGACAAGGGTATTTCATACTCTGGTAATAAGAAACTCAGCACCATTACTGGTAGAGAAGAAATCTTTGATACTCCAATTCAAACTGTAACAGGTGAGGATATTAGCAATCTTCCCGATTTGAACGTTATTTCTCCTGTTGAAGCATCTATTTCTAGAGCACTTCGCGTTGAAGGTGGTCCAGATGGAAAGGTTGCTTCACAGTTTAACGGTCCTCTGATTGTTAATAACAAGATTACCTCTAATTCAACGAAGGGTATTGAAGCTGCTTCAATGTTCCTGCAGGGTGATGCTAATGTTTCTAGAAAGTACACTGTTGGAATTTCCACTCCAGTCCTCAGTGGAAACCCAGGTGATGTAATTAACTTTGCTAACCCAGATGATGGTGGATATGTTGGTTGGGTCTTCACAACAAACAACGAGTGGAGAAGATTTGGAAATATCAGTCTCTCCAAAGAAACCAACATTGGTGTATTTGATCAAGTTGGAGTTGGAACAACCACACCAGGTACAAATATCTTCCAAGTTGGATTTGGAAGTGGTATCCTTAATGTAGATGCTGATGGTGTTGGCATTGGTACAACTGCAAATGGATTTAATCTAAGAGTTGCTGGTGGAGTTAGATTTGATGGTGCTGTAACAGGATCTGATGGAAGTGCTGGTCAAGCAGGTGATGTTCTTACTTCAACAGGAACTGGTGTTACATTCTCAAGTCTTGGATCTCTTGCTGGATGGACAAGAACTGCTGCGAATGATGGTATTTACAATACTGATCTTGACTTTGTAGGAATTGGAACAACAACTCCAAGATTTGCTGCAGAAATTGGTGCTGTTGGTGCAGCAACAACTACACTTCTGGTAAATGGTGTAGCGAAGTTTGCTGAAGAAGTAGAAACTAAGGATGCAAATGTCCTTGGAATCATAACTGCAGCAAACTTCAAGATGGAAAGTGCCTCTGGTCAAATGACCGCTGGCATTGTAACGACTACTGACTTCAATATTGGAACTGGCGCTACAGTTCTTTCTACATCAGAAGGTCGAATTGGAATCGGTTCTGTCACTCCAACAGTCGCTCTTGACATTGGAGTTCAAACCAAGTTCAAGACATACTCTGAGGAAGTGGAGTTCTTGTCAGTTTCTTCTGGAATTGCTACTGTTGATTTGTCTAAAGCACAGTCCTTCATCTGTACTGCAACTGCTGATATCACAACATTTGAAGTCCTGAACGCACCAAGTGGATCTACTTCATTCACACTTAGAGTTGATCAAGATTCAACTGGTGGACGAAGCGTTGGTATTGATACGTTTAGAGATGGGTCTGGATCACCGATACCAATATATTGGCCAGGCGGATCAGTTCCCGTAGTAACTACGACCGCAAGTAGAGTTGATATCTATTCATTCAAATCCTTTGGAAGTAACATTACGACATTTGGTCTCTATGGTGTCATTGGAGGACAAAACTTCGCATGATAGAAAATCAGTATTTCAAATCACTGCCAACAGAACTGGACCTTAACGGTCCAGTTTTATCCTTCTCTCTACAACCAGTTGGTGTAGGAACCACGGTCACTGGATCAGTTACTTTGACTGGGATTGCAACTGCATCTTTTATTGGTATACCTACTCCTGATAATACTGGTGATATAACATATCAATGGTATAAAAATGATGTTGCATTAACTGACGGAACGAATGTTGTAGGATCTGCTACAACAGAACTTACCGTATCAAATTTGCAATCTCCCTCTGATAATGGTTCCAGGTATTTTTTAAGAGCACAATACGACCCATCTTCTGATACTGGAAATGCTATTAATGAACCCATTGATTCTAATGTTGGTATTGTAACCGTAGCACCTTTGGTTGAAATTGTTGCAGAACCACCAGAGGTTAGACAAATTTCTGTTAATGATACTACAACATTTTCTGTTACCGCAGGATTAACTGATGAATCATATGGAACGGTATCATATCAATGGCAATTAAATGGAGAAAATGTTGATGATGGTGTTATAACCACTACGACTACAACATCAACATCTGTAGAAACAAATGTTGATGAAACCTTTACGGAAGATGGTAGCATTGTTCTGAATAATGCTAGAAACGTTGTAATTGTTTCTGCTGGAGCAAAAGGAGGAACAGGTGGTTCTGATGCTGGAGGTAATGGAGCGCCAGGATTCAGAGGAAGAGCAGGTAGACTTGGATATATTGATGGATCTAGAACACTTACTTTCAGTATAGGAAAGAGAGGCAATGGTGGTAGCTCTGGTAATCAAAGTGCTGGTGGTAATGGTGGTGCGAGTAGTTATGCAAAAGGTGGTGATGGTGGTGGAGCAGGTCAGAATGGATGGTCTGGTGGCGGTGGTGGCGGTGGTGGTGCCACCGCTGTTTATGATTCAGTAAAGGGTGGATATACCATTGTCTCTTCTGGAGGCGGTGGCGGTGGAGGAGGATCTCATAATAGAAGTGCTCCGACATCTGCTCCAAATGCAAGAGGTGGAGGATTAGGATTTGGACGTTCGAGAGATGCAATGTCCAGTGATTCTTCATCTCCCGATCCAGGAGATAATGGAGCTACCAAAAATGGCGACGGCGGTGGCGGTGGAGGAGGAGGCGGTGGAGCATCGCCTTCTAATTATCCTGGTGCTGGTGGGGGTGGATCATCAGGGCAAGACAACAGTCATGGAGGAAGTCCTGGTAATGGTGGTGCTAGTGGATTTGATACTAGATATGTTAACTTCAACTATGATGGATTTGGAAATGATGGAGATGGATATGTAAATATCAAATTTACTGGATTAACAGATACAGACACTACTGTTACTAGAAACACGACTGTTTCTGGAACAAAAACCCCAACATTAACCATACAATCGGATACTGTAGGAATTCAAACCGTACAATGTGTCGTAAGTAGTGAAGTTGCAACAAATGTTTCTGTAGCATCTTCGGTAGGTAATTTTGTAACGGCCTCCACTGCAAATCAATCTAATTTAAATGTAGAGGCAATTGGCATAAGAAACACTGCCACTCTTTCTTCAATCAATCTATCTAATGGTGACTTCACTTTAGAGACAACTTCGACAGATCCAGACAATGAAGCGTATGCAAACTTATATTGCATATATTCTCCAGATAAAGATTTGAATGTAGAAATGGATCTTTATGGTGGAAAGGGCAAAGGATTTGATGAATCTGGAGGAACTGGGGAAGATTTTCCACAATTTAATGGATACGAAGGTGGTGAAGGTGGATACTCTAGAATCAGATTTACCATGGAAAAAAATGTTGAGTATGTAATTGCTGGTTTAATTGAAGCAATCAATGCTCCATTTGTTTATAGAAAAGGAAGTTTAATTGCATGTGTTGGAGAAGGTGGTGATGGCGGACGTTTTGGAAGAGGTGGTGCAGGTGGAGGTGTGTTTACATCTGGAGAAGATGGTCAAGGTAGACTGTCTGGATTAGGAGGAGTTCGTGTTGCTTCTGGTGATTTGCCAGGTAATGGTATCTTTGGCGGATCTTTTGAAGCTGATCCTTTATTACCAGGAGATGTACAAGCAAGTGGTACAAATAGTGGAAGAACCATAAAATGCACAAAAGGTGAATATTGGGCAGAACAAGGTATAACTGCATGTAGTGATGTTACTGCAGGAAGTAAATTCAGATTACCTGATGGTACAGAAGTCACAAACACCTCATCATCCATAACAAGAGGATATAAATCAGGATATAATATTATTCAAACTGCTGGAAGTAGGGGTATTAGTGATGGTGGAAAAGGTGGTAATGGTGCTACTGGTGGAGAAGCAGGAGTATCTAGTGGAGGTGGAGGTGGATCTGGATATCGTGATGGAGTGACTATGATAGATAATCAATTGGGTGGTAGTAGTTTTGCTAAAGCAAAAATAGTTTTAAGAGTTGTAACCTCATAAATAAAGATATAAAATAAGCGGGGGAAGTGAACCCGAATGGCAGTCAATAAGAATTTTGTTGTCAAAAACGGGTTAGAGGTAAATACTAGCCTCATACTTGCGGACGCCGTTTCCAACCAAATTGGTATTGGAACGACTGCTCCGCAATATACCCTAGATATCAAAGGTGGCATTGGCGTTACAAGCGTCTATGTTGCTGGAGTCACAACTGTTCGCGACAAGTTCAGAGTCGGTACAGGAGGAACTGTTTTCAGTGTCCTTGCTGGACCACTAGGATCTACTGCGGTAGGTGTTGGCACTACAAATCCTGCTTTTTTACTTGACGTTAGATCTCCAGTATCAACTGGTCAGACAGCACTTTATGTTCAAGGTGACATGCACGTCACTGGTGACATCAATCTTGATGACATCAACCTTGATGATGCAACGATTCAAGATCTAACGATCACCCAGAACGTCAATCTAAACTCTCTTGCTGGAGTGACCACCATTGGTGGTTATGTTGATATTAATGACAGTGTTGATATCACTGGAAATATTCAAGTTTCTGGTGCTTCTACACTTGCTTCTGCTGGTGGTATTACGACTACTGGTGGAGATCTATATGTTGGTGGTGATTTATACGTTCTAGATGACGTTGTATATGATGAGGTCACTGGTAGAAATATCAACATCACTGGTGTTGGTACATTTAACGGTGTTAAAATTGGCGATACTGCAGGTATTGTAACTGCAGCAAGTGCCTCTGGAATTGTCACCTACTATGGTGATGCCTCATATTTAACAGGTGCTGCTCCTGGTCTTTCAGCAGCAATTGGTATTTCCTCTGGCGGAACTGCCATTGGAACTGGAGTTACAATGGTTGACTTTACTGCAACCAATGCAACTATTACAGCAACAGAAACATCTGCAGGAGTTTCTACCGTTAACATCGCACCAAGCGTTTCACTTGGACTTGTAATCGCACTTGGCGGTTAATAAATACCTCTAACACATAAAGAAAAATGGCAGAAGCTTTTTCAAATTCATTAACAAGGGCGGCGGGCATTGTTACCACTAGCAGTGCTGGTTCTATTGGAATTACTACCAATAAGATAACTGGCATTTCTACTGTTGGTATTGCCATCAGCGATTTGGTTGATAATAGCAACTATATTGCTGGTACTAAAGTCACGGGATTTGGAAATGCCGTTGATCAAGTAATCGTTGATAGAGATTCAACGAACACTTCTGCTACTACTAGTCAGAGTGTCAAGTTTCTTGGAGTAACTACTTCATACAGTTCACCAGCTGCCACCAAAACTATTTTAATTGGTGGAACATTTGCAAATAACACTAACAGTCAAGTTAATTTGACTGTAGAGGTTAGAGACAGTAGTGCTGGAATCAGTGTTGCAATTGCAAGCAAGATTCCTGTTCCTGCTGGTTCTTCATTCGTTATTGCCGACACTGGTAAAACTCTGTTAGAAGGTGATGATGAATTACACGTCTACTGTGATTCTGCGGGTGCAATCGATGCAAACCTCAGTGTTTTGACAGGAGTTAACTGATGGCAGTAGGTAATCAAGGTTACATTGGAAGATCTCCAGATGACTCATCGGTAGTTATCGCAAGACAGGTCTTTAATGCAACTGGCGTAACAACCGATTTTACTTTTGCTGCTGGTTACATTCCTGGTTATATTGACCTGTTCTTGAATGGAACTCGTTTAATTGAGGGTCAAGACTTTACTGCAGGAAATGGTTCTACATTAACTCTTCTGAGTGCAGCAACCAATGGTGATGTTATTGAAGGTGTTGCATATAAAGCATACACTTTAGCGAATGATAGAGTTGGCATTCAGTCTTCTGGTGTTTTAATTGGTAATGCGGAAACATTAAACTTTGTTGGAACTGGAAACACATTTGCTGTTAATGGTTCGACGATTGATGTAAGTATCTCTAGTGGTGCTGCATCTATCATGACTATTGGTGTTAGAGTTGGTACTGCAGTTACCTTTACTATTCCATCAACAAACACTCTCGATGTTGTCGGGAGATCAGGTACAGTTAACGTCCCAGTTTAATCCCTCTAAAT
>CEVY01045372.1_pt1 | contig 11068 bp, 5 predicted proteins | sample 530681 | NCBI WGS metagenome assembly CEVY01 (sample SAMEA2620855, study PRJEB7988) | marine metagenome | biome: marine biome (ENVO:00000447); feature: surface water layer (ENVO:00002042); material: "saline water (ENVO:00002010), including plankton (ENVO:xxxxxxxx)" | depth 5 m | reverse complement strand
AAGCACTCTATGATTAATTTGTGAATCTACTATAAGTATATGATGAAATTCTCTTTCCTTGTTGTTGTTGCTGTTGGTTTTACAGGAAAACAGCGCGCCAACACGATTTCTCATGCTTATTGCTGTCGTTGTTGTTCCTTCTCCTCGTTTCTTTCTTCTCAATCCAATACGATTGCTTCCTGGCTATTGCTTTGTTTCGCGGCACGTTTCTTTTTTGCGTTGTTTTCATTTGCAGGCGACGCGGTGCGCTTTCTATTCGCGGAGGATGGTTTCGCTTGGAATAAAGGCACTCGTTGCGGTGGCGGCGGCGATTGTTGTGATTCCAACATATCTAAATCAATCACGTTATTTTTCGTCGCAACTTCTAGCTTTCTCTTAGCTTCTGCCGCTTCGCATTCTCTCTTTGCTCGCCTTTCTGCTTTTATCTTACCAGCGTTCGGATTCGGTTTCTCCGCCGATGATGCTAAATCAATAACGATTGGTTCGCCTGGTTTTTCGTTATTTTTCTTGTTGTTGTTTTTATTATTCATCATCTGTCGTTGTGGCAGTTTCTTGCGAAAATCTTCCAATGATGCTTTTATCGCCGCGTCTTTATCCCGCTGGTATTTGGCTTCCAAATCGCGAACTTTAGCTATCCTATCAAACTCGTCTTTAATTCTGCCGCGCCTTTCCACAGATTCTTTCAATTGCTTTTGTCGTTGCTCTTGTAGTGCTTCCCGTCTGCGCGCTTCTTCTCTTTGTCGTTGCATAATACGCCCCTGTGCCATCATATGTGCCTCATCCATCATGTCACGTATCACGTGACCAATAGCAACTCCTACAGGAACTACAGGAACGTGCGCTCTACCACCTACATTGCTTTTCTTTACTGGTTTGCTTCTGTTTTTCTTCAAGGTAGTGATCTCTTTTTTAACATCCTTCTTTAAAATCTTCAAATCTTTCAACTCCTTCTCCAATGCATCCAACACTTGCATCGTGAACTTTTCCTCCTTGTTCTCGAAATAACACGCCAAATCTCTCAGTCTTCTCTGTCGCTGCGACTCTTCAAACGTCGCGGGACTCCCAAACGTCCCCGGTGGATGGCCTCTGGCGTTTACCGTCGTCTTGTTCTTTTGTGCCCACTTTGTCACTCGCTTCCCTAACTCGCACCCGCCGATGTGTGCGTGCGCGTCCCTCCCGCAATCCGCTAAACAGTACGCGCAAAAGCCCGCCTGACACCGCCCGCACCGCAACGCAAAACATCCATCAAAATCCACGAACGCTTGTTCGCACCTCGGGCAACTCAGCGTCAAAATTTTCTCAACCACATGTTCCTTCGCCAACCGTAACTTCTCCTCCGCCGAACTCGTCTCCATCGCCCTCTGTTTCTCCCTCGTCAATCGCTCCTCGAAGTCTTTCTCCACTTGCTCAACGATTTGTTTCTCTCTCAGTGCTAATTTTTGCCTATTGTATTCGTTAAAGGTTTCCGCCTCGCAGAATCGAGCGACGTCGCGATCGTCGAATGCTTTTGCCGGGCACCGTTGCTCTTTTGGCACCGCCTCGGAGAACATCGGACACATGATGTTTCCGTTTCGTTTTTCTCGTTCCCTGTTAAATACCATACACAAATACAGAACGAGAAGGCGAGGGATGTTAGCATGAGAGATCGAGTAACGATACTGACATGCGCGGGTAAAAAATAAAACAGACAGAGAGAGAGAGAGAAGAGTTCATAAATGTGAACACGACGTGCAAAAATAAATAACTTTTGAACATCGGAGAACAGAGGAATGAAAAGACTGTGACAAAATTTTTAAACGCCCTCTGTCATGACCCGTCTCTCTTTCTCTCTTTCTCAGACGCAAAAAGAAAAACTAACGTACCCTGCTGCTTTCGCGGTTTCAACTTTCACGTGCTCGTTGAAGCAGTCCGCGCAAGTGGCGTGTCCACTCGCGCATTCGATGAATTCGCAAGAAAGCTCCTCCTTTTCAGAATAGCAAATGCAGCACCGCATTTTTGTAAAACTATTCTCCTCTCTCAAACGCGCCGCAGGCGCCCCTCTCACTCTTAGTCGCTCTCAATCTTTCCCTCTTCCTCTGTGTGTAATTACGCGTGCATACCCTTCGGCAGAAACCGGAACGACAGTAAAAGAGAGGAGAAACGAAATAAAAGTAAAAGGGGATTTTTGTAGGGGGTAACGAGGGGAAGAAAATTAGAAAAAACAAAAGAGGCACCCAACCGAGAAATAATACCGACCACAAGAGATGATACTCACACATTAAATATGCTCTCTACTAGTCTTCAAAAGTGACTCTGTCTGCAACTACAACTACAACTACAACTACAAGCGAATTTTGGGACCTCTCGGATCTCCTCCTCCTCCTCTCTTTCCTCCTTTTTTCTTCTTGTCTTTGGAAATGGGAACCGCCGGGCCCTCGCCCGGAATCCACTCGCCGCCCATAACGAACTTTTGTTCCTTTTGTCGAGCTTTTTTATTGTACTTTTTACCGCCAACGCCACTGTTGTTTACGTCACCGTCTTGTTCTAGTTCTTCTAATTCCATGGCTTGCTGTAACGCCGCCGCTTTTTCTCTTTTATTTCGTCGAGACACGTCGGCGTCAGGTAACGCGTATTGGAAGGCTTCGGAGAAGAGCGCAGTGCACCCGGCGCCAGTACTCGCGCTGACCAACTTCAAAACGTTACTTGAACGCTTAATAAATTTCAACTCTCGTTCGAGCAAGAACATTCTTTTGCAGAGTTCTTCGGTGCGAACCATATCGGTTTTGTTCAAAACAACGTGAACCGGGACTTTACCGTATTTGGAGAGGTAGGAAAGCATCTCACGATCGGATTTTTTGGGTCCATGTCGAGAATCGATTACGACGAATATGCATCTCAAATTTGGTCTCGTGGTTAAATACTCGTCCATCAAACGGTTCCAGGTTTCTACCATGCTTTCATCCGCAAAGGCAAAGCCGTATCCGGGTAAATCTACCACTCGTAAACGCGAATCGATGTCGTAAAAGTTTAAGCTTCTCGTCTTTCCGGGTGTATCGCTCGACCTCGCCGCGGCGGATAAAGTAATAGCGTTAATCAAACTAGACTTACCGACATTCGAGCGTCCGCAAAAAGCCACTTCGGGTATTTCCATCGTCACGTCCGTACCATTTTCGTCTTTCCTCTTTACTTCCGTGCTCGGCATTTCTTCGATGCTCTTCGAAGCAGCGGCGATGAATTTCGTATTCCGCTTCTTTGTCCTTCCGAGTAAATCTTTATGCGCCTCTGGAACGACGCCATACAAAACGTACTTTCTCAACGTCGGGTTCACGTTCAACTCTGCCGCCGCTTCCGCCTGCTCACCTTCCGAAGCCGCTTTACTCGCTCTATTTCTCAATATCCTCGCCCTCTTCCCTGCCTCCGATAACGATACGCACGCCTCCAACTCTTCAATCTGTTTCCGATGCTTATTCGTCACAGGTAACGCTCTAAACTTCTTTCTGTTGCTCATTTCATTGTTCTTGTTATCCACGATTTCATCGATTAACCGCTCCATTTTTTGTAAATCCGTCTGCGATATCGTGCTTCGCAAGGGAACCCCGGAGTATTCGTCTTCTCCTTTGTCTTCTCGACCAATTAGAGGGCAAGTTGATGTTGTTCTCGTTGCAGCGCGGTCGGACACGTCGTTGTCATCGCTCGTATCTTCAGGGTCGAAGAGCTCGCTCTTTCTTCCATCATATTTCCCGCTCAAATCGCCTCCGTCCTCCTCGTTCGTCTGGTCAAAGAATCCCCTCGCCGCCACCAACTGCCCTCTTCGATTCTGACGGCGAGCAGAAGCAGAAGCAGTCGTCGTGCTCCTACTCGTCGTCGTGAGTCGAGCGAAATATCTCCGCAGCGCGACTATTCTAGAAGAAGACGTCGAAGACGAAGACGAAGACGAAGACGACGTGGAGGCGAAGCCGCTCGCGGCCACGCGTCGTGCGAACATGAATTTTTTAATGGAGCAAAAACACTTTGGGAAATTACCTCACAAGACGTCGCGATTGGTTATTTTGTATACGAGAGACATGTTTGCAACGAGGACGACGACGACGACGACGACGACAAGTGCACGCCAACACGAAGGGGTTGACGACGCGCGTCGTCGTCGTCAAAACGGTCGTCGACGACACGTTGGAGGACGTCGCGCGACGAGGAAAGCGAGGAGCGTCATAATCAGAAACAGCAGCAACGAGGACAACGAAGACGACGATGGAATAGGAAACGAGGAAGAACGAAGATACGCGCTCGAAATTAAGTCTCGAGCCAGCAGACTGAGAGCTAAAAGCATCAAACAATATCTCGGCGCGATGGGACAAAAATCAAACGATTGTTTCGATAAGGAAGATCTAGTTGAACGATTAACGCAATCGTGGTTAGAAAGAAGTCAAGAATCTGTCCGGGTGCCCTTGCGAAGAGTCGCGGGCGTTCCCGGGAACCCACGAGCCGGGTATTGCGTGGTGACATTAAGCATAAACACGGAAGACGATAACGGCGAACAGTTTTGCGATTTTTTGATCGATACCGGCGCGACCGTTGCATTGGTGTCGCCAGAGTTAAGAAAGATGATGGGGAAGTTCGCTGAGGATGGAGCGGCGTTGAAAGGTTTAGGGGCGATGGGTGAGACGATTCGACAGAAAGTAGTAATTAAGAATCCTTCGTTAGGGCCAGTTGAAATACCAGAACTGGATGCGGTGGTGACAGATTTGCAAGCGACAGGGTTACCGCCCGTCGTCGGCGGGCTTTTAGGTTTAGACTTTTTGCAACGTTTTGAAGTGGAGTTCGATTTCGATAAGGAGATCATTTCGTTCCATCCGAAAGGAAGTGCGATAACGGGCGTGTGCGACGTGTCCGACTTGATTAAGATTCCATTGAAAACGCACCCGACGGGGTTACAGTCTGCGCCTATATCGTTGAATAACTGTGAACCGATTGATGCGATTATCGATATGGGTTCTTTGTTTTCAGTGATTAACTGGAAAGCGTCGGAAAAAGCTGGCGTGACGAAAGATTCGCCGGATTTAGACTCGAGTGGAGTGATGTCGAACGATGTGACAGGAGCACAAATGGGTCTGGCGATAGGTAAATTCGATTTGAAAGTTCTCGGGGAAGAAGGTAACTCTGATGGAAGCTTATCGCACGATTTAGAATCGACGTATAAAGGCGCCGCGTGCGTTGGAGATTTACCCGCATTCGAAACGCTCGGTGAGAAGAACGAACCATTTGCGACGATAGGTATGGATGTGATTGGAAGGAAAAGGCTCGTATTAGACATGTACAATCACAGAATGTATTTGAGTCCAGGCGAATAAGTACCGTAGAAAGAATAGACGTGTAGTAAATAATCATTATTAAAGTGAAAACCCTTCGCCTTTTTGCGGGATACCAGGTGCGTCTGCTTCGAGGCCGGAAAACAGTTCGTCCCAAGTTTCGCCGCGTTGTCCTCTAGGGCCCATTTGACGTTCCTCATCAGTTTCGTTATTCGCGTTTGACGCAAACACCTCCGTCATCGGTTTACCGGTGTCTCGGTAAAACAATTCAAACGTCGCGTTCTTCGCGTCGTCTCTTTTCAAACACTCGACGCAAACCGCCGCGACGTCTTCTCTCGACACTCGCCCACTCGTGTCGTCGCCTTGGTTCAACTCGCATGCCGAAACTCCTCTCGCCGGATCCTCTGTCAAACCGCCCGGTCTGACAATCGTGTAAAAATCGTCCGGTCGCTCGTAATACAACGCTCGCACCGCATCTTCGCCTTCGATTTTTGCTCGCATGATGCCTCCGAACAAATTTAAGAAAAGATACACCTTAGAGTACGGCTTACTGACGGCGCCCGAAGTGACAACGACGTATCGCTTCACAGATTTCGAACTCAAGCATGCCCTCGCGACTTTAATGCATCCATCTCTATCGATTTCCTGAGGCGTCCCACCATCTTTGCTCGAACTCGCGGCAAAGATTACCGAATCGGCATCGGTTAATACGTTTTGAATCTCTGCCGCAGAGGACGTCACCGAGCACTGCTTTACCGACACTCGTTCTCTCGCCTCTTCTTTGATATCCGTATCATCGAAACTCCCATTTCGAGTGGCTGCGATGACGTCCCACCCGTTTTCTGCCGCGTATTTCACGCATCTTTTGCCCGTCTTACCATTTGCCCCAATCACAACGACCGTGCCTTCACCCGAGGCGCGCGTCGTTCCCCGCGACGACGATGACGACGACATTCTTCTTCTGCTTTGGTGTTGACGACCACGAAGTGCCCCGACGTCATTCTTGCGAAGCGCGGAAGACGAGTGTCTCCTCGTGGCAGCACCACCACCTCCACCACCAAAAACAACAACAGAAGACGACGACGACGACGCGAAAGATGACGCAAACATCGCGATGATATCGTAGGTCCTTCGCGCGTGCGTGTTGCGTGTGCGCGCTACCAAAAGAGGATAAAAAGTGGGGATATTTTCTGTATCTTTTTCTCTCAAAAGACAAAAGAAATCCAGAAAACGCCTTAAAAGCGCGCGCGCGTTCTCAGAAAGAGAGAAAGAAAGAAAGAAAGAAAGAAAGAAAGAGATGACGGCGGCGACGACGACGACGACGATGAAAAGTATCCCCCGCGCGAGGATCGCTCCAAGCGGGACGCGCAGACGACGCTCCTCGACCGCGTCGGCGACGATGGAGAAAGATTACGAAACGTCATCGAAGACGTTTGATAGAAACTCGCCGATGAACGTCTTCGTCGACGCCGCCGTTCGCTCTGGACGACGAAGCAGCGACGAAGAGGACGCGAAGAAAGTGAGTTTAGAAGAGATTTTGAGTGTTTACAGTGGTGGACCCCCTCGGTTCTTCAGTCCAATCGTAGAAGAAGAAGAATCTGAACCGTCGACGTCGGCATCGGAGCGGCAAAACAAAATGCAGAAACCATTGATGATTTACTTACCGGGATTAGACGGGACTGGATTCAGCGCTTCGTCGCAATTTGCCTCCTTATCGAAAGAGTTTGAAGTAGTGTGCCTGAACATTCCATCGAGCGATCGATCGGACGTGTACGAAATCGTCGACATCGTGCGCGCTTTAATCGAAACGGTGAAAGAAGAACATCCGGACAGGGAAGTGCAATTGATCGGTGAGAGTATGGGAGGGGCGATGTCTTTGTTCTTGTGCTTGAAACATCCAGAGTTGGTGACTAGGGCGACGGTGGTAAATCCGGCGTCGTCATTTGATAGGAGCGTGTGGCCGTCCGTCGGCCCTTTGTTGCCTCAGATTCCGCAAATTTTGTATGGCGCATTACCGTTTGCACTTTCGCCGATTCTAGTTGACCCCATTCGATTAGCGACGGAAACTGTGGAACTTGGAAATGTGAGCGACACTTTAGAGAAAATGACGGCGATGCTTCCTGCGTTGGGGTCGCTGGCGACCATCATTCCCAGAGACACGTTGAAACATCGCTTAAAAATCTTAGCAGACGCGTGCGCTTACATTAACAAAAACAACGGCGAACAGTTGAAGAACATGCGGGTGCCGGTTTTAGTCGTGGCTAGTACGAATGATTTGCTCATTCCTTCGAACGAAGAAGCGTCCCGATTGCAAAAGGTTATCGGCGCGAAAAAATGTAAAGTAGAAATATTGGAAGGCGCGTCGCATGCGGCGTTGCAAGAAAAAGGCATCGATATAGTCAAGTTGATGAAAAGACACGATTGGATCTCGCGGCCGTTGGATGACGAGAAACGATTATCGAGAGACCCCACGTTTACGCCTCCAAGCGCTTCGCAAATTGAGAAAGCTCGCGATGGATTACAGTTTTTAAGATCCGTGCACTCGCCGGTGTTCTTTTCAACAAGACGCGACGATGGAGTCATCAATGGATTAGACGCCGTGCCAACGTGGAGAGGCACGAGGAATCGTCCTGTCTTATTAGTTGGTAACCACCAAACGTTTGCACCTGATTTAGGTTTTCTTGTAGATGAGTTTTTGAGAGAAAAAGACGTTTGCATACGAGGATTGGCGCATCCAGTCGTCTCACGAGATAACGGGAACACCATGGGTGCCATGCAAGACGACGAGGAAGAAAATCCGTTGGAGAAGCAACTCCGAGAGGCGACGAAAGATACGCCTTTTGCGCAATTCATGCCCGAATCGAAAGAAGAAAGGCGTCGCCAGCGTCGAGCGGGTGTCCCAAACGCTGGTCCGTTCGGTGGCGGTAATTTTTCCGATTTCGGTGCTGTGACTGTTTCTGGGAAGAACTTTTACAATCTTTTGAAAGCGAACGAGACAGTTTTACTCTTCCCTGGTGGTGTCCGAGAAGCATTTAAGCGTAAAAATGAAAAGTATCAGTTATTTTGGCCGTCGAAACCAGAGTTTGTTAAAATGGCGATTCGATTCAATGCTATTATCGTCCCGTTTGCGGCAATTGGTGCGGAAGATTCGTTCGATATCGTCATGGACGCGGAAGATTTGTTAACTAATCCAATTCTCGGAAACCGCGTTAAAATGCAAATGGAAAAAGTACCAAAAGCGAGGCAGTTTGATTCTCGAGAAACTGAAGATGACATGAAACCAGAGTGGTTCGTGCAACCAGTGCTCGCACCGACTACTCCGCAAAGGTTCTACTTTCGGTTTATGAAACCGATCGACACAAATGGGATGGATCGATACGATGAGGAAGCAGTGAAAACAATTTATTCCAAGACGAGGAGGAGCGTAGAAGACGGCATCGAGTACCTCAAAGAAAGACGAGAGAGTGATCCATTCAAAGACGTTGCGCCGAGAGTCTTGTACGAATCAGCCACAAAAAAGCAAGCACCTACGTTTGTGCCCTATTAAATTGATTTAGAGATCCAGATTCTGAACTTCTTTTAGATACTCTAGTGTATAAATAGCTCATGCGACAATTCACAACTCAACTACTACAAACGAAGATCGTTTTTATTTTCCTTTTCTTTTACTTTTTACTCGCGTCGACGGCGAACGCTTTGGTTTTGTTCGCGTGCTCTTGGATCTTAAACTGCGTCATCGTTTTCAGCATTTCCGGCGTGGCAGCTCCGTCGTCGCTACCGTGCGCGGCAGATTGTACCGATGCCATCAACTTTGAAATTTCACGCCCGCTAAAGCCAAGCGTTTTCTTCGCCACGTCTCTTAAATGCTCATCCGTGACGCCGTTGACTGGAACAGGGCGATCCGGGATTTTACCAAACCCTAACGTTTTCATAATACCTCCCAAAAACGTTCTCGACGGCTGCTCGTCACCTGGATCTGCCCCGCGAACGATGAGTTTATCGAAGTATTGCTTTACCAAACGAAAGCGAGTTTCTTCGTCCGGTAATGCGAATTCCATCGTCTCGTCCACGCGATCTAAAACGGCCAAGTCCAAATCCTCCGGTCGATTCGTCGCCATTACTAGAGTCACGTCTCTGCTCATTTCCCCAGTTCTATACAATAACGCGTTCAACGCCGATCTGGTTTCCTGCGAAGCGACGTTCCCACCTCTTTTCGCTAAAAACGCATCCGCTTCGTCGATGAACAACAACAGACCTTTTCGTGAAGTGCCGGCCCAATCGAACATCTCGTGAATTTTCGTCACGGCAGATGCTCCCAACGGTGCCACGTCCCCGCCAGTCATCAAAGCGTAATCCAGACCGGAGTGTCTCGCTAATCGCTTCGCTGCCATCGTTTTCCCGGTCCCTGGTGGTCCGTACAATAAGATGTTCCTGAACGGCGCCTTTCTCGCTCTCGTGTTTGCCGTCGCCGTTGCCAGTTGTTTCACTCGCGTTTCCATCGATTTTTCCAACTGCACGTCGCCTAAAATATTTGCCCCAGCCGATTGCGGCTTCCAAAACGCCCCTCTTGACGTCTCTCGAATCAAACTCGGTTGTCCCAAATACTTTTCCAGCTGCTTGAACCCAAACTTTGCGCCTTCTCTTGACGAATATACCCCAGCCGCTAACAGGGACAAACCGCCAACCAACATCGTCATCTGTTGCGGATTCGAAAGCAACTCCGTCGCGCCTCTCCCAAAGTACACCATACCTTCTTGCACAACTTTGATCGCTTTCGTCGTTTCCGCTTCCACTTTCGCTAACATCTGCCTTCGAATCACGTCTTCGTTCTGACGATTTTCCAAAGTCCTCCCTTCTGCCTCTGCGATAGCCTTTGCTCGCGTATTCTCCTGTTCCAATTTCGCTTTAAACTCCTCCGTCGCCCTTTTTTCCATTTGAATTTTCTTCTCTGTATCTCTTCTCAATGCCTCCGCTCGTTCCGCCGCTTGCTCTTGCATTTTCACTAACTCCGCGTTTCTCGCCCGTGCCGCTTCGTTTTCCGCCTGTTGCCGTTTCCTTGCCAATTCGTCTTCGTACTGTTTCAACTGTGCATTCTGTTCCGCTCTTTGCGTTTCTAGCTTTCTCTGTTGTTCCCACATGACTTTCTCTCTCTCCGTCGCGTGTTGAGCTGCCACCGCGTTCATCCTCGCTTCTTCTGCTCTCGCTTCCGTTTGTTTCGTCACCTCTTGCTTCCCAGACAAATCGATCACGTTCTTCGCGTACGGAGACTTGTTGATTTCCCTCAGCGCTTTCGCACCTCGCTCTAACGCTTCCGGATCAAAAGCCGCATTCTGAGATTTATTCGCGACGGATTTACCCGCACCATCGGAAGACGACGACGACGACGACGTGCCTCTGCCTCCCAAAAAAGACATACGTCCTCCCAACCCACCGGACGACGACGACGACGACGACGACGACGACGACGACGACGACGAATCTTTTCCTCCCCCAAAATTGTTCGACGGCGCGCATTCGGCCACAGAAAACACGCGCATCTCCACCGCGCGTCTCGCGAACTCTCTCATCCACCCCGCGTTGCTGCTGCTGTCGCCGCCGCCACCACCACCACCACCGCTCGAACGAGAAGAAGACGACGACGTCTCCTTCGTCGCCGCGTCGTTTGGCCGGGGTTTCGTTGTTTGTGTGGGGTGTTTTGTGCGTTCACTCGAAAATTTCATCGGGAGGCGGATTTTGGAGGAACAAAAAGTGACGACGACGACGACGACGACGACGACGACGAC
>CEVY01100706.1_pt1 | contig 11142 bp, 14 predicted proteins | sample 530681 | NCBI WGS metagenome assembly CEVY01 (sample SAMEA2620855, study PRJEB7988) | marine metagenome | biome: marine biome (ENVO:00000447); feature: surface water layer (ENVO:00002042); material: "saline water (ENVO:00002010), including plankton (ENVO:xxxxxxxx)" | depth 5 m | reverse complement strand
AAATAATATTAGATGCTACTGATATTAGTGGTGATAAATTATCTAATATTTATACTATTCCAGTATTATTAGGTATAAAAAAATCTTATATTATTGCTTTAATTTTTTTATTATTTGGTACTTTAATTCCTTTTGGATTTAATTTTTTATTTATTTTATTACAAACTCCTACATTATTTATTACTATTTATGCTATTATTAAAAATGTTATAATTTCTAATAAATTTATTAAATTCTCTAATTTTTTTATGCTCTTATCTGGTATATATTTATGTTATTTATAAAATTTTATAAACCAATTTTGTAATTCCCATGTAATTTCATATTTATATCCTATTGATTTTACTAAATTATTTATTGATTCATTATCATGTATATAATAAAATCTTTTTATTGTTGTTTCATTATTTAATTTCCATGATACATAATTTGCTCCCACTTTAAAATCTCTATAATCTTTTTTATTTTTTTTTATTTCTTCTATATTATATTCTTTCTCTTTCGACCAAAATGATACTAATAATGTACCATTTTTTTCTAAATTATTTATCATTATTAATATAGCCTCTTTTTGTTTATCTATATTTTCTAAATGATGTAATACTGCTATTGCTATTATTTTATTATATTTATCATCTGATTTATAATTTAATATATCTGAATATTCGACATTTAATTTCTTTTCTTTACATATATTTATTAATTTTTTTGATATATCTATTCCTTTGCATTTATATCCTAATTTTTCTGCATATAACATATTCTTTCCATTCCCACATCCTACATCTAATAATTTTTCTTTTTCATTTATATTATTTAAATAATTTGTTACTGTTTTCCATATTCTTACTCTCGTATTATCAAATGATTCTGATATTATATCATATTGTTCTGCTATTATATTATTATGATTATTCATTAAATATTAATTATATATATATATATATCATTTTTTATATTGTAATATTATAGAATTATATATTTTTTATGTATAAATTTTATAAAAAAATTATTATTAATAATAAAACTAAAAAAATATATATTAAAAATGGAAATAATAAAAATTATTATATTAAATATAAAAAAAAATTTATTTCTTTAAAAAATTACGAAAAAATACAAGGTGGTTCTCCTACTAAACCTATTGATATTCCAAAAAATTATAAAAAATATAATTCTAATATTGATACTAAATTAGATAAAATATCAAAATTAGTTGATAAAACTTTAACTCTTTCTACTCCATCTTCTGAATTTAAATCTATTAAATTTTGGAAAAAATTTAAATATAATAAATCTACTTTTAAATATGATGATAAAAATCAATTAAATTCTGATTATTTAGTAAAATTAATTTCAAATAAGTATAAAATGAATGATATTATTATTATTGATGATATTGATTTAGAACCATTAGAATCTTTTAAATTAACTGATAAATCTTATATTATTATTGATGATAATATTTTATATAAACCTTTTATAAAAGAATCTGAACAAGATTTAAGAATACATAGATTAAGAATTCAAAATTCTATGAAAGAAAACTATGACTTTAATAATGGCAATAATTTTCTAAAAAAATTATATAAATCTCAAGCAAATTAATCTAATTTTTTTAAATATTGCTCTATATAATTACCTCCTTTTTTCTTTTTATATTTTTTTCTTCCACCAATTGTTAAATTATATATACCTTGTGCTGTTCTTTCTATTGGATCAATTTCATATTGTTTTAATAATTTTGTACATTCTTCTGTTGGTTCATATGTACTATCTATTTTATGTAAATTGTCTATATTTCCACCTTTTTTTGATGGTGATGGTCTTCTATTTGATGGTGTTCTTTCTACTGAATAACTTCTTCTATGTCTATGTGGTTTACCATCATCTTCTATTTTTTTTAGTACACCTTTTCCTATAGTTTCACTATTTTCTGGATTATAAATTTCTTTACGAACTATATTTAATTCTTTATTTACTTGTTTAGCTCTATCCATTAATTCTTTTATACTAGGATCTTCTGTGTTTTTTATATTTTTTTGTTTTTCTGCTATTTCTTTTTCTAATGATTTAAGTTCTTTTGTTATTTTACTAAATTTATTATTTAATTTATTATTTAATTTTTCTGCACTACTTCCACCACTAGGTGATGGTCTTCTATTTGATGGAGTTCTTTCTACTGAATAACTTCTTCTATGTCTATGTGGTTTACCATCATCTTCTATTTGTTTTACTACACCTACTGTTTGATAATTTTCTGGATTATGAACTTCTTTACGAAGTAATTTTAATTCATTTATTAATTCATCAAGTCTATCTTTTAATTTTTTTATACTACTTTTATCTGATGACTTTTTATTTTTTTGTTCTATTAATTTTTTTTCTATTAATTTTTGTTCATCAACTAAATCTTTTAATTTATTTTTCATTTTTTCTGTACTACTTCCACCTTTTGTTGATGGTTTTTTATTTATTATTTTTTTTTTATTTACTTTTTTCTTAATAATTTTCTTTATTTTTTGTTTATTTTTAATACTCATTATCTAATATATATTAATATAAAATTATTTTCAGTATTTAATATAAAATGAATAATTTAAATTATGATATTATTAATTATATTTTAAATATACGCACTAATGATTTAGAATTAGATGTTGTTAATAAAGAATTATCTATTAGATATTATAAAGACTTAATTATATTTATATATGAAAATAATTATATTATTGATTTTTTTGATTGTTCGTCATCAATTTATTTAAATGATAGAAAAAAATTTGAAAATTTTATTGTTTCTTATAAATATATTACATATAAACCTTATATTAATAAAAAGACTGATATAATTTTTAATACACATTTAAAAGGTAATATTAAAATTGTACAAATTTTTAATAATAAAATTATTTATATTTCAAATATTTTAAAAAATCCTAATTTATTATCTTTATTAAAAATTGCTAATTTTATTTATTATAATGTTTTATCAATTAAACCATTAGATTCATATGATGATAACAACATTTATATTAATAAATTTAAACAAATATATGAATATAATAATATTAAATATTATATTATACATTTTGATTGGGAATTTGATACACTTATTAAAATGATTGGTATTAATAATTTAGTTCCTAAATATTATTATAGAGAATATAAAAGAGATAATAGTAATTTTAATTATGTAGATACTAATGTATTAGAAATTATTAATACTTATCAAGAAAATTATCTTTCTAAAAATTATAATAGTAATATTATTAAAAATTATTTACATAATAGTATATAAATATTATATACTATTATTCTTTATGATCTATATTAGTTTTGATATTGGTATTAAAAATCTTGCTTTATGTATTCTTTCTTGTAACAATAATATAATTGAAATTATTGATTGGAGAGTTATTACTTTAGCTGATAAAAAAAAAAGTGTTTCTGGTTTAACATTAATTTCTGAAATTTTATTTTATGAATTAGATAATATTATTGGTTCTATTCAAGAATTAAAATATGATACAATTGATTTTGTTTTAATTGAAAATCAACCTTCTAATTTAAATGGTATTATGAAATCAATACAATTATTAATTTATTCATATTTTAGTTTATTAAAACATTGGGATAAATTTGTTTCTAATGTTATACTAATTAATGCTTCTTTAAAATTACAATTTCATGATTATAAACCTTCTGAATTTATTATTGATAATACTAAAACTAAAAAACAACAAAAAGCTGATAAATATAGAAAAAATAAAAATGATAGTATTGAAATTACTAAATATTATATTAAAGATAATAATTTATTAAATGATTTCTTTTCTAAACATAAAAAAAAAGACGATTTAGCTGATACATTATTACAAACTATATCTTATATTAAAAAAGATAATAATGAATTAATTATTAATAATGTTAATATTAGTGAGAATAATTTAATTGATTTTTAATTATATTTTTTTACTAAAATATTACTTTTTATTAAAAAATTGATTTAATACTTATTAATAAGTATTAACAAAATGACTCCTGAAAAGGCAAAGGAACTTTTTAAAAATATGCCACTGCATTTAAAACAACAAGTTATTAATATTAATAATGCGATGACAAAAATAGAAGAGAATGATAAATATAATTTTTCAAAAAAAAAAGATTATTGATAATTTTATATCTTTATAAAAAAAGTACATTTCTTAATTTTATTTTAATTTTAAAAATAAATTTTAAAATTTTAAAATTTATTAAGAAATGTACTTTTTTTTATTTATTTTTATTTTATATAATTTCTTTATATAAAGACATATATTTATATTTATTATATTTATTATATTTATTATATTTTTAATTATTAGTAATATGTATAGATTATCTAAAAATATTCAAAAATCATTATTAAAAAAGTTATATAATACAAGAACTAAAATTAAAATAGATAATGATATATATTTAGATAAAGAACATGAAAAATTATGCGAATATTATAATAAATATGTTGAATTATCAAAAAAATTTTCTTCTAGTAAAACTATTAAAGAATATAAATCTATTAAAATAGATAAACATTTATTATCTGATTCACACGATGAAGATGATAAAATTATATATAAAGAACATAAAATTACTTTTGATTTATTATATAATGAATATAATAAAAAATTTATAAATAGAATATATGTATTACATAATGATTTATATTATAATGAATGGATTAATGAACAAAATAAATTTATTAAAAATTTAAATAGTAAAGATATATATACTTTAAGATGTCATACTCATGATGCTAATTTAATTATTAATTATTTTATAAATAATAATTTAAATATAGATAAAGATATTGATGAAATTGGTATGGATTCCGAACCTTATAGAAAATCAGAAATTGTTGTATCAAAAAAAATATTTAATTCAAATAGAGATTATATTTTATTTTATTATCAAATAAAAGAATATTTATATAATTCTGATAATAAATCTTTATTAAAATTAAATAGATTAGAATTAGAAGATTATATTATTAATAATTATCATAATTTTAATTGGAATGATATATTATTATTATATATTAGAGATATAAACAATATATTTGATAAATGTCCATTATTAAAAAATACATTAATATTATATAGAGGTGTTTATGATGATTATTATAATAAAAATTCTATAAAAGGTTATCATTTATCTAAAACATTAAATAGTTTTACATTAAATTATAAAACAGCAATTACTTATGGTGGAATAAATTGTTGTGTAATGAGAGTTAAAATTCCTATTTCTTATAAAATTATTTTAATTGATATTTTATCACCATATAATGAAGAAGAAGTATTATTACCTTTTAATACAAGATATTATATTGATTATCCTAGACATATAATAAATTATTATAGAAATACTGAAATATGTCCTGATACAAATAAAAGCAAAAAAATAATGGTATCTGATTTATCTGTTATATCTAAATCTATATATAAATCTAAATCTAAATCACAATAATTAAAAATATTTTTATATATATTAAATAAAAAAAATTATAATACTCTCAGTGGGGATCGAACCCACGACCATAAGATTAAAAGTCTTACGCTCTACCGAACTGAGCTATGAGAGCATTATATATATATATATAATATTCTTTATATATTTTTATATATTATCATATGAATTTAAATATTTATCAAATGGTTCTACTAAATTTGTTTCATTCGTTTTTTTGTATAATCCACATATAATATTTTCAAAATTATAATTTTTCTTTTTTAATAAATTAAAATATAAATTTAAAATAAATAATATTACTATAAATACTATAAATTTATAAATTAAATTTATTTTTGGTTTTCTTAATATATCTAACATGTAAAAAAATGTTATAAATAATATTATTAATATTAATAATATATCTATAAATATATCTAAATATTTTAACATATATAAATCTATAAATAGTATAGATTATATAATTATATTTATGAATAAATGTTTGATAATGAATTAATTTTTATTTTAGATTTAGATGGTACTATTATTGGTAATTGTATGTATCAATCAGATTTATATTTTTTACAAAATATACAAAAAAAATATAATGTTAAAATATTAAATAATAATAATTTAATTAAATCTTATAATAAAGATTCTAATTTAATAAGACCTTATTTTCTATATTTTTATAATAATATTTTAAAATATTATCCTAATACTCATATTTTTATTTATACCGCTTCACTAAAAAAATGGGCTTATAAAGAAATTGAATATATTGAAAAACAGTTAAATATTAAATTTTCAAGACCTATATTTACACGTGAAGATTGTTTAATATCTAGTGATGGTTCATATAAAAAATTAATATCTAAAATTTTACCTAAATTAAAAAAAAAAATTAATAATTTTGATAATATTAAAGATAATTTAATTATTATTGATAATAATAATATTTTTTTAGATTATTTATCTAATTTTATTTTATGTAAATCTTATCAATATATTTATATACTTGATATTTGGGATAATATTAATATTGATTATTATAATTATCCTAATTTAAATAAATTTATTACTAAATTAATTAAAAATAATAAAATTCATAAATATAATATTAATTTAAATTATAATGATAACATTTTAGAAAAAATTTATAAATGGAAATATAAAAAATATAAAAAAATTAATAAAAATAATAAATTTGAATTAAATGATATTTTTTGGAAAAAATTAACTGATACTATTATTAATAATAATTTTAAAAAATTTAATAAAGATACTATTATTTATTTACAAAAAATTTTAAATAATTAAATTTTATTTTTATATTATAATGAAAATATAAAACTATATAAGAATTTGGATCTATATATAGATAGATAATAAACAGTATATCTCCGTCCTCATAGCTCAGTTGGTTAGAGCGAACGGCTGTTAACCGTTAGGTCACAGGTTCGAACCCTGTTGGGGACGTTAAAAATTATTTTTTTTATTTTTATTTTAAACTAAAATAAAAAAAAAATGATTGTTTATATAATATATATAAATTATATATTCAAATAATGAATTATTCTAATTATGATCTAATTATTGATAATGCTAATAAACAAATAAAAGTTTATAAATATAATAATGAAATTGATAATGAACATAAAAAAATTTTTAAAGAAACATGGGAAAATTGGGAAACAGTTAATGATGATACTATTTTAAATGTTAAAGAATTAATTGCTAAATATACTGATAATAATTTAAATATATATGGATATACTACTCAAGATACTATTACATTTGTAAATGGTAATATACATTATTATATTGTTTTTGAATATAATGATATTAATATTTATTATATTGAAGGTACTTACAGTTCTGTTGTAGATGACTCTTTTGAAATTTTACTAATGATGTTATCATACTAATAATATTTAATTATATTTATATATATATTTTTTATATTATATTTGTTATATCATTATGATATATTTCTTCTATCTCTTTATCATATGATTTTATTATTTCTTTATCATATGATTTAATTTGTATTTCTGATAGCCAATTTTTTGGTGCAACAATTATTTTTTTACTTTCATAATAACTAATATATGATGCCATTAAACTAAATCTAGAATTTGCTATTATATTATGTTTAATAAATGACATTAATAGAAATTCTAGTTCTACATTATTTATATCTATAAAATATATATTCACTTTTTCATTATCTAATACTTTATTATTTATATTTTTTTTACACCATTCAATATCATCTGAAAATATTACTATATTATTTCTATTTACTATTTTTAATGCATTTATATAATAATTAATATCTAAAATATTTTGATAATTATTATAATCTGTTCTTCTAAAATGCATTGATACTATATCATCATCTTCACATTCTATATTATTTATATTTGTAAAATATTTTTTTATTTTATTATATAATTCATATGTCTCATATATTAAATTTTCCGATGAATATACTAAATGTCTTAAAAAATTTCTTGTACTTTTTTCATTTTCTAAATATTTAAATGATTGAAAAGGACCTAATAATAAAATATTATTATTATCATATGATTTTTCGTTATAATTATAAATTTTTTTTTCATTATTATTAAATTTATTATAATATTCATTATTATTTAATACATTTAATTTATTATTAAATAATGTACTCCAAAATGATTTTATTTTTAAATTATCTGAATTATATACTTTATTAGAATATTTAAAAATTAGTTTTTTTTTATTTTTTATAGAATAAGCATATGCTGTTCCTATTTGAAATAATTGATTACCTAATCCTCCTTGAATATTAATTGATACATAATTATTTATATTATTATTAAAATTAAAATCAAAATAAATTAAATTTTCTAACATATTTATTTTATATATATTTATAAATTAATCTTTATTTATATTTAAGTTTTTGCGTATTATTATATAAACAAATTAAATTAAATATATATATATATAATGAATTTTAATAATGGTAGAGATGAAATTTTTAATTTAAATAGAAATAATTTTAATGATAATAATACTTTTAAATCTAATAATAATTTTAGTGGCGGTTTAAGAGCAGGTGATGATAGTATTTTAAATAAAAAAAAAATAAGTGAAGATATTATTTCTTCTTCTGGTGCTTCTTCTTCTAGTGGTTCTGTTTCATCATTAAGTGATACTTCTTCTGAAAGTAGTGTCGCTTCTTCTTATAAAAAAAAAAAATCTAGATCTCGTGATACTGATTCTTCAGCATCATCTTCTGCTTCCGATAGCAGTAATTCTAATGCTTCTTCTTCTACTTCTTCAACTGTTAGTAGAAAAAAATCTAATAGTATGGTTGATAGTGTACGAGAAAAAAAAGAAATTATTTATCAATTAGACCGTTTAGAACAAAGAGGTTATAAAATCCCTTTTAAATTTAATTTAAATTCTGATATTGAAGAAATGCGTCTTGAATATAATAAATTATTAAAAGAAAAAGAAATTGATAATAGTATTCGTTTTCAACGCAAAATGTTAATGGCTTTTACTACTGGTACTGAATATTTAAATAATAGATATGACCCTTTTGCTATACAACTTGATGGATGGTCTGAACAAATTCATGATAATATTACTGATTATGATGATATTTTTGAAGAATTACATGATAAATATAAATCAACCGGTAAAAAAATGGCACCAGAATTAAGATTATTTATTAGTTTATCTGGTAGTGCTTTTATGTTTCATTTAACAAATAGAATGTTTAAAGAACAACCTCTTCCTAATATTGAAAATGTTTTAAAATCTAATCCCGATTTAATGAAACAATTCCAACAAGCAGCCGCTAAAGAATATGTTATGCCTTCTAATAACAATAATGATATCTCATATAATAATAATAATTCTCATTTTAATAATCCTAATAATGGACCTGGATTATTTGGTATGGTAAGTGGTCTATTTAATAATTTAGGTGGAGGACCTATGAGAGATAATAACATTAATAATAATAATATTAATTTTAATGATGATGATTCTATTAGTGAAATTGATTCTATTATTGATGATGTTCATAAAAATATCTCTATTGATGAAATAAATGTTAATAATAATAATATTGAAACTTTATCCGTTAGTGATGAAGAAATTACTTCTATTATTGAAGATAATGCTGATATTAAACTTTTAAATAAAAATAAAAATAAAAATAAAAGAAGTTTAAATATTTAAATTTATTTCTTTGTTAATGATTTAACTCCTTTTGTGGTTGTTGATACTACTTTACCTACTTGATTACTTAATTTATTTAATTGTCCAGGTACTTCTTTAAATCCTTTTACTGGATTTTTTAAATTTGATTCTATTTTTTTTGATATATTTTTTGCATTATCAAAAAATATTGTTAATCCCGATAATACTATTGGAAATACTACAGATGTTAATAATAATAATACTAATAATATTAATTCTATTGTTGAACCCACTAATAATAATTCTCTTCTTATGTCTGATGAACAACTACATCCGGTGCTTACTAATTGTCTTGTATAAGTCATTGTCATAAATATATATACTGCAAATACTATGTAGAATACAAATATTACAAATGTATATAATCCTGATAATTCTTTACCAAATAAATTAGCTAATACTGTTCCTGGTGGTATGAACATTACAAATAATATAAATACTAATGCGAATATACTAAATGATTTTATAAATCCTACATGTGGATATTCAAATGCACAACCACATTTTTCTATTCCTTCATTCTCTAATTTTTGTATGTATGTATATGCTGATGCTAATAATATAAATATAAATAAATTTACTACGAAATTTGCTATATAACCAGGTGTTATAATATCTTTCATTATTTTACGTTCTTTATCCTATACTTAACACCGAAAAAAAGTTTATATTTTTATATTTTTATTATTTTTATATTTTTTATATTTTTTTTAGAGATTTTATTTTTATTATTTTTATTATCATTATCATCTATAATATATAGGTAATGGATATAATGAAAATGGATCTATTATATTATATTTTCTTTTAACTATATTTTCTATTTTCTTAAAATCTTCATATGTTAAATTATTTTTATATTTACTTTCATTTAATATTTTTATATATAATTTACTAAATAACTGACACCCTTTTATAAATTTTTTATTTCTTATTTTATTTATATTATATATGCATATTCTTCTTACTAAATTTTTTATCTCTTTCGTTCCTATCTTATATAATTTATTACATTCTTTAAAACTACATCGTTTTAATAATATTACTTCTTTACTTTTTAATGTTTTCTTTTCTATCTCTCTTATTTTTATTTCTTTTTCAACTTTCAATTCTAATATTTTATATTTCTTTCTTTTTAATTTACTTTTTTCTATTTTTATTATTCTTTCATAATATTTCTTATTTAATTCTAATATCTTTTGTTTTGTTATATTTATTTTCTTAAAAAAATTTTTATGCAATTTATTACAATTTATTCTATTACATTTTAATATCAATTTCTTACTATTATCTATTTTATAAATAATGTTATAAAATATTTTCATTTTTCTAACTATTTACTATATTTTAATTTAAATATATCTGTTTTATTTATTATTTTATATA
>CEVY01053213.1_pt1 | contig 11277 bp, 7 predicted proteins | sample 530681 | NCBI WGS metagenome assembly CEVY01 (sample SAMEA2620855, study PRJEB7988) | marine metagenome | biome: marine biome (ENVO:00000447); feature: surface water layer (ENVO:00002042); material: "saline water (ENVO:00002010), including plankton (ENVO:xxxxxxxx)" | depth 5 m | reverse complement strand
AGCAGTTACGGTACCTGCAGTATGGTCGAGCATGTCCATAAAGAGAGATCCACCAATGATCTCAGGAGTATTTCCCCCGCCATTTACATGACCTATTGCAAGACGCTTTCCGTAAGTTCCACCAGATCCATACGCATAAAAAAGCTCACCCTGCTCTACAGAGGTATCTTTGCCCGTACCTGTAGTACGTTTGATTTTAATTGTTTGAGACATTTATTGCTCCGAATATCCTAGTAGGATCCTGCGTCTATTGTGTCTGAGTCGGGTGAGATGTTTCCTACCATTATAGGAACCCATGCAAAGTTCCCTGAACTCGTTTCTCTATAGACTTTTAATTGGTCGTCATCTGTATCGTACCAAGTATCTCCCTCTTCTACCCTATCGCCGCTTGGAGCAGAGGTGCTTCTAAAATTTTGGTCTGCTAATTCTTTTAAAGCACCTTCTAAAGTATTAGAAGTAATTGTGTTGTAAGGAGTCACAGTTACAGCAGATGCATCAAGTTGTCCAGGAGTATTTATAGGTATTGCTAGTGTATAAGCTTCTACTTCTGTAACATCATCCGTAATAGATACTTCAATATTATCTCCTGATACGGAAACTTCAGTAACATCTTCTGTAATTTGAAGAGTAGTCTGTGTACTCATCGTGTTACCTCTGGAGTTAGAGTTACATCCCCCTGTAAGATTCTTTTCACGATAGCGTCTCCTGAGGTAAAAATTTCTAAATCATAAACATATTGTCCTGCTGCCAAGGCGGAACTAGTTGACGCAGAGAGTTCCATTTTTAATGCACCTGCTGCTGCATTTGTCTTTGTGACAGTAAAAGTGGCAGAAGCTGAACTAGCATCCACGGACGTACGCAGCTGTGCCCGACCTGTGTAATTAGTCAAGTTTAAAGCTGATCCTGATTGCTTAATGATCAAGTCCAACGCAAAGTCGGAACCTTGATCGATTACTAAGTTATATGTTCCCGCACTCATGTATTTTCTCCATTTTGAAATTATATCTCAAAGGACATGCTTAGTCAAGTTTTATTTTTAAGGTGGTTGCTATTAAGTGAGTTTACCAAGGATTACACGATTAGTACCGTTACCACTTGAATCTGTAACGTCTCGAATTACAATTCTTTTATTGGCGGAGTCTAAAGTAACATTTGAGTTAGGCCAGTCCGTAGTAGCAGTAATAGAGTCTCCTCCACCCAAAATCCTATTACCTATTACCCTCCAGGCAGAGCTAGTACTTCCTCCGATTAGTCCACTACCAAAACTAGCTCCAGATCCATCAATAAAGAAGTCAGGAGATCGAAGCCTCCCATTTTCCAAATCAAGATGAGTTCCATCTGTTGCATAGTTTCCATCTGAATCAGTGCCATAATCATTTGCATTCCCTGACGAAGATATTCTTCCTGTAGTGATTCTCGAGCCATGAATTACTGTGCTTCCACTTGAAGCACTTAAATCTGTAAAAGCAACTACTCCTGTGAAAGAGTGCACGATATGTCTATTAGTAAAAGTAAGATTACTTCCTGAAGCTGTTCCTCCTCCTGATGTATCTTCTTCTGCCGTTACCGTGCACGCATACCATAAAAGTTTTTGATCGCTTCCATTAAACGGAGCAAAAGTAGGAGAAGCAAAAGCCCAGTTATTCATGTTTCCACCAGAAAAAGCCGCAGTTGAAAAAGTATATGTTATACTTCCAGAAGGAAGAGCAGGTGCGCCTGAATCAGGAGTGCCATCTTGGTTTGCATCTACAACTCCAACAGTATAAAAAAGAGTTCCTACAAAAGTTCGCTTGCCTGCTGCTCCATCCTGTCCTTGTGATCCGAACTGGGCTGCAAGTATCGCAGTTGACCAATCGTTTGTTGCAATAGTATCCGTAGTATTAGCAGGAGTAGCTAAAGTTGTTGCTACCGCTGCAGCAGTAATCTTCCATAGATATTTATTGGAAGAAGTAGGACTTGAAGCTGTTTGTGTCCAGTTATTTAAATTACCAGAACTAGTAATTAAACCTGTTGAAAAAGTGTAAGTAAGATCACCCGTAGGATCTGCAGGAGCACTTGCGCTGTTAGTTAGTTGAAATAACTCAACTGTTGCGCTACTGAAACCATCTTGCCCTGGAGTTCCCGAAAACTGTACAGGATCTGACCACTCCCCAAAAGCAATATCATCCGTTGCTCCCGTGCCATTTGCTGTTGCTGCAACTATATACTGCTTTTCGTTTGTACCTAAAGTTTGTGGGCTTTTATGCCACCCCGTAGTTCCGATTTGTCCTGCTCCTGATATAGACCCAGAAGAGATTGCTGTAATTGTTCCTGCGTTTGTACCTGATAAAGTAACCGTAACAGTTGGAAAACCACTACCAATATCACTCGAAGTAAGAACACTTGTTGAGTTTTTATAGAGGTATACAACTGCAGTTGAGTTACCTTGTGAGCCTTCTCGTATTTTTCCTATATTGTACGTTGCTGTTACTTGTCGATTTGTATTATTTGGAAACTGCTTTTCTCTTGCTGTAATCGTAAAAGATAAAGGTGCAGCGCTATTATAAGCTATGGTTGCTTGGTCATCTGTTTCGTGTATTTTTATACTTACTTTATTGTTAGTCACAGTCAAGTCAGCAAACTCAAAGGAACTCGCAGCTGTACTCACAGAATTAAAACCAGTTCCTGTAACTTGGAACTCTGCCTCTTCGAAGCCCACAGCCTGTAGAGTAAGATTTATATCTGAAGCATTTTGTTGTGCTTCTGAAGCATTGTACTCTAAGAACTGCACATCAGAGTCAACAACTATTGCTCGCCCTACTTTGTCCAATTCTGGCCTGACATCTAAAAACGAATTTCCTCCGTTTCCACCCCCAAGACCATATCTGCCTCCACTTCCATCATCGTCAGTTCCTGCCGCATGGTAAGATACGGGAGCAATAATAAAATCTCTTCTATAATCAATATCTAACTCTTGTTTTGAGAGGGCTTGACCTGTAGCGCTAGCCGCAGTCCAAGACCTGTCTAGATACAGAACTGTGCCACTTTCAACATAAGCAACCTTTGCTCCAAAAGCACTACCAATTTTTATGGCTTCTGGAACTTTTAGATTAGAGAATATACTAGAAGAGGCTGTTACTTTCGGAGAACCTTGAGTTACTGTCACATTTCCAAGACTTGTCCAAATACTATTTGCATCTGCAAGAAACTTTGTAACATCATACCAATATGTAACATCTGCTAAACTACTGTCTCTTTTATAAGCAACGAGTTTAAGAGCATCAGCATTTGGGTTTGAAGCATCAAGCTTACTAAAGTCCATAAATGCATACCCCCAGTCATATGCGTTACCTGGACCAGTTTGTTGAGGGTAGTTTGCATTTGCAAGCGGAGTAAGATCCAAACTAAAACTATTTGCATCTGCTGTTGTATTTCCTACTGCGAGTTGTGGGTCGTAAAAAGGGGCGGCTACAAAGTCGTCTGTGTCAAAACGAAGAGTACCTTTATCTGCGCCCGCATTAGAAACAGAAACATCTTGGCTTGAAAAACCTCCTAATACAATTCCTCCCCACGACCTTTTAAAATCATCATTAAATGTATCGTTAATTTCTATGTCAATTGTTGCTTTTGCAGATCGTCTTCCTTTTCCACTTATACTTTGAATTGTTATTGTATGAAACCCATCAGGAACTTGATTAAATATATAACTTCTATCATCAAAGCTTGCTTTAATAGTCTCTGGCGCAGTTTGGGGACCAAATGTATGAGTTATTTCAAATTCAGCTAAATTTTCATAAGCAGTAGAAACTCCTGAACTACCTACAGGCAGGGGAGGGTCCCATAAAAAATTAAGTTCTTCTCCAGGTTTGTTAAATTCGGGTTCTCGTAAAATTTTAAGATTACGAGGAGCAGGAACTTCTTCAATAAGTTCTGGAGGAAATAAAGGATCGTCTACAGCTAATGTAAACTCTTCATTATCTACAACATCATATTTGGCCTCAAAGTATTCTACAGCTGTAATCGAGCGAACCTCATCTGCTTCTTCCGAAATATTTAGTATTTTATATGGTTTGTAAGAAGCAGTAGTAGACTGAGTGGAGCCCGTAGGTATTTGTTTTATAGCCCATACCGCACCTGTCGAGGGCGCCACAGAAAAAGCAGAACTTACAGGAATAGTATTTTTACCGTCAGAAGTTGTTGTACTTCCTGTTGTAAGAGTTCTATTTTCAACTATAGTATTGCTCTCAAGCTGTAAATTTAAATGGTTGCCCGAAGTATCTACAGCACTTAAAATATTTTGCTGTGTGGTAGCTAAGTTTTCAAAAGTAAGAGTAGCATTATCAGCAATAGTTTGTTCAATAGAAAGAGTTAAACTAGTTCCGCTTATTCCTGCAACAGTTACCAGTCTATCTATTCCCGTTCCTGTAATTGTATCTCCCACAGTAATTAAAGAATTTGAAGAGTCTAAAGTAACATTTTTAGAATTATTTACAGCTCCGTTTACTGTACCAGTTGTACTATGTATAAGAGTTTTTACTGATCCTTGAACAGTAGCTTCTGTAATTTCTTGCCCTCGAGTTTTGGAAACATTCCCAGAAGATGTAGCAATAGTTGCAGAGTCCTGGTTTAATAATATAGTTCTCTTTGGTAGTAGTACAGCTATCTCATAGCTATGTCCTCCAGAAAAGTCAGCAGATATATCTCTGTCAATAGTTATACTAGGGACTGAAGCATCATAACTAGAAACACGTCCTGAAAACTGAATATCAAAATCTGGATCGTTTTGTATGTTTATTATATCCCCAGGGCCTAAAAATCCCGCATTAACAGTTGTTGCAAAGTTTACTATTTGAGTCTGATTGATAGATGTCCATAATTTCCATCTTCCATAACGAAGAGCTTGTCCATAAGATGTACACCCAAAAGCAACAGCTTTTTCACTTTTAATTCTTTTTGTTTTTATCTGATTTTCTTTATCTTCTATAAGTATAGGCTCTAGTTTATAATCTGAATCAGGATTATTCCATTCTACTACAAACTGATTAACACGTGTTTTATCACCTGTAGATTCAAAACTAAAGTGACCGTCAATTACATTTGAACGACTAAAATTATATATTGGTTCTTTCTTTTCATCTATAACTGCTAAAAACTTAGACTCACTCCAATATAAAATTCCTCTAAATATAGTTGCCATGTCTTTCAGAACTTTATAAGCATCAGTAGCTTTAGTTAAGTATAAATTAGCTCTAAATCTGGGTTCTGTACCTCCTCTACCATCAGGAACAAGTTCATCGCAATGTTTTGCTATTTTGTAAAGATTAAAAATATCTATATCTTCTTCTTTTAAGTAGTCCCCTAAGCCGTATCTATCATTCTGTAATATATCATGGAATACCCAAGCAGGATTATCTGTATATATAAGATCATCTCTAAAATTTCCATCCCAAAACTGCGCGCTGTTTTCTACTACTCCTGTGCTAACGTTTCTTGTGTATAAAGCATTAAGACCGTCGTTCTCCTCTCGTGTTACATAGTTTGAGGGAACTTTAACTTTTAAACCAAAGCACTCATATGTGCGTTTAGGCATACGATTAAAAGTTTTTGACCAAAGTTTAAGATTTGCATTTGCGGTATAAGGAAAGTTAAGTTTTTCTTTAATAAGGCCTGTAACTGCTGTTATAGCGCCTACACCAACAATAGCATGGTCATCATCGCCTGTATTCACATAACTGCCATAACGCGGAACACTTCCTTTAGCATTAAAATCATGATTAGTCATTCTAGTCATACGTATGGTAAAACCATTGAAAGGCTGATACTCTTCTAGGCCTATTCTAAATTCAAATGTTACAGCATTTCTATAGTCCCCTCCATGTGCAAAAACAGGGGTATTATTTAAAGTATTATTTCCGTCTAAAACTTCAAAGACTTGAGCAGAACCATCATTTCTGTCTATAGCCAACTCCATTTTATAGGCGGCTCCAGTAGCAAATTTATCTCCATTACTTTCATTTATACCATAAAGACCGTTTGGATATGCTATTATAATTTTTACTTCATCAATTAAACTTGCTTGTGTTCCTGAAGCATTTATTGTAATTGCAGTTGATAGTTCTAGTGCAGTATTGCTAATATCTGTGAGAGAAATAGACGAAGTACCAATTCCTGTTAATGAAGAAAGAGGTTGTTGATCAACCGTTCCAGGATTAAAATTAAATGAGGTTCCTGGGTATTTATGAGCTTTTTGTACTGGGTCTGCCTGTGTTCCTGTTGTTGGGATTTTGGGAGAAGTTATAGAAAATCTACTATTAGATTTAGATATAGGAGCATTTTGAGTAAGAGTTATTTGGTTCCCAGAAATAGCAGATATTGCTAAATATAAATGTAAAAATAAAGTATGCTCTGTACTTCCGTTATAATCAGTTGTAGTCCACAATTCTTCTGTTAATCTACGGTCTTGACTTCTAAAAGTAAAAGTACTTCCCCCATCTGTAGCACCAGTGATAACACCAGAAATTCTTGCACCAGAAGCTACATTTAAGGTTGCTCTTATACCGTTGTTTGTAAGTTTACTAAAGTTTGTGCTTCCCCAATTATTTGGATTACTTCCTGAATCATGATTAAAAGAAGCCTGCAGAGCGGTTCCACTAGCTCTTGTAAACTCTATTGCAACTCCTACTTGTGTAACATTATAAGCTCCTGATCCTCTATACACAGGAATGATTTGACTATTTGAAGTTGCTTTTAAAGGTCCATAAGCTCCATAAACTATTAAGAATTTATCCCCAAAAGAAGAATCATAGGAACCCGAAAAAGTTGTTTTACCTACATTAACTTGCGCTATAGCGCTGCTATTACTTATAGTTACCGTTTGTCCTTGAGGGGCATAGTATGGAGATATATCCGTTGCCAATAAAGAATCTCCATTTACAAAGATACTTTTTCCGCCCTCACATAAACCTCCGATTGGTCCTTCAGATATTATATCTGTAACTAATATATGTTGAGTTTCTGAACCAGTAAGTCCGCGAGAACTAGCAAAATCCTCTGCATCACTTCTACGTCTATTTAATGCGCCTATGCTCATAATTACCGCCCTGGAGAGTCTATAGCGGAAGTGCTAACTGAGAAAGTTGAACCGTCTTCATTAAAACCTCCAGCAACACTTGTTGAATTTACAGGAGATATTTCAAAATTTACAGGTTGTCCTGGAACTCTTAGTTTTCCATATAAAACAGGAACTGGGTCTCCTTGAACTATATTTTGCTCAGGACCGTTGTATAGATAATTTGTTTGCTGGTCAGTATCAACAGAAGGATCTGGTGCTGTCATTTGCATTATTCCTGCTAAACCTAACTGTACTCCCATACCTGCTGTGTATAGTGCTAGGGTTCCAGGTGTAACATTTAGTGCTCCTGCTAGTTTTACAAACCATTGAGGCTGTGTTATTGCTATAGTAATTAGAATTACTGCTGCAAGTATTTTTCCGAGAGCTGACTTTGATCCTGCAGGCATTGCAGTAATTGTAATATCACCTTCATGCATAGGCATTAGTAACTCTCTTTCATCATCAAAAGTATTGTCAGCAACATCTACAAGAAACCCTGTATTATCCTCATGGCATTTTATAAAATATTTTTTAAACTTACTTCCAAGATTTGCTTCTAAGCACCGTAAAGCATCCTGTACAGTTTTTGCATAAATCTTAAAACCTGTACCAAACTCTTCTCCGATACTTCCTTCTAAATATACATTACGCAACATACCTATACGCTCCTATTAAATATTTATGCCAAAAGGGATATATACTTTCTCTGCAAGATAGTCTATTTACTGCATGATGATAAAATATATCATTTCCTAAATAAACTCCACAATGATTATTTCTTTCTGCCTCTACCTTAAATATAAGTACATCATTTTCTTGTAAGTCCGAATTTATATTTATAGGTTTTCCTCCCCAGTCTTTTATTACTTCTGTAGAAAAATAATCGAGGTCTTCTTTTTTCCACCAATCATCTTCAAATAACGCTCTTGGAGGTATTTCTATATTTTTAGATTTTAAATAATCTCTCATAGCCTCAAAACAATCTAATACACCAAACTCGTACTCTCTTCCATATAAATCTATAACACTCTTTTCAGGTTGTAGTATATTTAGCTCCATTTCGGGATAACTAAATATATAGTAGGGTATTCCTAATGCATTACATTGTTTTACATCTAAGTCAGTTGGCTCTGAGTTTTTATTTGGGTGATTATGTACGATGCCAACTATATCTGTGGTTCTTAGAAGTTTGATGTATTCTTTTGAGTCAATAATAAAATCTTCATCTTTTTCTGCAACATTTGTACAAGGAAACCACATTTTCTTGCCCTTTACTATAGCTAGGACTCCACAACCTTCCCTAGGGTACTCTTTTTCAAAATGTTGTCTTATTTCTTCATACAGCTCCACTATCTAAAACTCCTACTACCAGGAAACCCTCCAAAGGGTAACATTGATTGTGTATTATCCCTAGAATGTGGGATAGCATCTGTTCTTACAGCAGAACTTCCTAGTTTTTTAGGTATTGCTTGGTATCTTATTTTACAAGATTTTAAAAGCTTACCACAGTTATCCCCTCTTACCCAATCTGTTGTATTTTGAGTAGGTATTGAGTTACTATTTTGTCTAACTGCCCTGTAAACATTATTGTCTGTATATCTTACATAAGAGTTTTGTCTAGGATCACTCGCATTTACTGTATAAGTCGTAGAGTTATTCCATGTAGTATAAGTTCTTACAACTTGCCAGTTTGAATTACCCTCTGCAGGTGTCACACCATTAACAGCTGCCTCTGCTCTCCAGGTGTCCCCAGAGGTAGTTGAATGGTATACATAGTTACCTTCTACATAACTATCACTTGCAGAATAGTCTCCTCTCCATGCCCGACTAGATAGAGTAGCTACGGCTAGGGCTGTTACACCCCCACCTGTCGGGCTTGCACTTATTGTCACAGTAGGGTGTGTCCCATCATACCCGCTTCCTGCATTAGTAATATTTATAGCTGTTAGTACGCCCCCATTAACAGTTGCTGTTGCCGTTGCCTGGGTTCCTCCAGCTTCTGGTGCACTAATTGTTACTGTTGGAGTAGAGCTGTACCCAGTTCCAGGATTAGTTATGGCTATTGACACTATTGTAGAAATATCTGCGGATTTTCGTGTTCCATTAGCATTATAAAAGTGGTCATATAAAACTAAAGGCTCATCGTTCTCCGTAAAATAAAAAGTATAAAGATTACCGTCTTTATCCGTTATTTGTTGGTGTGTTTTCCAGTAACAAGCACTTTTTACAGGACTAGTAGCGTGTTGTTGGTATAACCACGGGCAATACTTTCCAATTACAGTTCTTGAAGGTATTGTTATACCTGTTAAGTCTGCTGGTGAAGCCAATTCTAAAGTTACAGATAAAAAGTTTTTATCTTTTATTCTATCAATTATAAATGTTTCTTTTGGAAACTCAACAGGAGTTGCACTTCCAGTATATTTTTCAAATGTTTTCCTTCTAGTAAGTCTTTGACCTACGAGACTATCTATAGTAAAATTATCAGCTGTTATATTTGCTCCATCAACTACAGCATCCCATGCATCATCTCCTGAAGTAACTTCCATGTTTGTTTTAAATGCGGAACCTGATTTTAATATAGTTTCTACATTTGCTATTGTTATTTCAGGTCTATTCATAGCCCCTTCTGCTTTTTTCTCTATAGTATCCATTACTATAGGTAAAGCTATATATGTATTCCCATCAAAAATTAAATTTTTATCTGAATCAGATCCGTCTAAGTCTTTTCCTGGATGAAAATATAACTTATTATTTGTTCCAGTTCCAAACTCTAACTCATACAAATATAAAATGCCACTTTCTTGTTCAAGTGATTGTGCGTCTGTTACTATAGCTACACTCATGGTTCATATACTCGTTCAAAAGTTGCGGTTATATTATAGGCTTCATCATTAGCATATGACTGGTTCCAACTTCGGCAAACTACTTTAATTGTAGTTACAGGATTACCATTACTATCATTGGAGCTAGAATTACTATCTGGGTACGTAAATTGAAAAGAAGTAACACCTTTTTTTGAGTTAAAAAATGCAATAATATCATCTGATTCTGCTTTTAATCTATTATTAAAAGATACGCTATAGCTTTCTTCTATAGAATTTAATCCATCAACTATTCTTTGCTCGTATCCGTCTCCGAATTTTGCCGTCCTAACTTTTGGAGTAGAAGCTCTAGATAATGTTCTATCGGCTACTACTTGTCCTGTTACTCCTGGTACTGAAAAGCCTATGTCTGGCATTATGCTACTCCATAAGGGCTAAGTATACCGCCCGATCGTTTTTGAAACTGTAATTCTTCTTGAACTGCTCCTGCAACAAGTTTTCCAAGATTTGCCATCTTAGTATTATCAGCTTCTTGAACTTGTGCACCTCCGCTAGACCCAGATGAATCTACATTTACATTTACCACTACATTGTTTGTATTCGTTCCTCCTCGTAAGTCAACTGGTATTTCTCTATTATTTGGAAGGGGTACAACTGCTTCTGTTCCATGCAGTTTAGCCATATATCCAGCATCACGTCCACGTGCAATTCCACCTTGAGAGTAGCCTCTAGGATCTTCTGTTATTCCACCATATCTGTTTCCGAAACCCATCAAAGAGTTAATTCGGGTGTCAAAATCTGATTGTATTGTCGAATGTCCAAAACTTTGTAAGTCTATATCACGTTGACTCTGTCCTCCACCAAAGCTAAAAGCACCTATCGCCGTTTCAAGAATTTTTACAGCTATAAGTTTTGCAATTACTTGTGCAAGTGCTTCGAGGACTGCTTTTGCCATACTTTTAAAAGCGTCTTTTATGCTCATAGTTCCTGTTATTATGCCTTGAATAGCACTTGTCATACTACTTCCTATACTATTTGCTACAGTATCACCTAACTCACCTGCTACTGTTAGATCGTCTTTTAATACTTCGGTAGTGGCTCTATTTAGCTGTAATTTATTTTGTATTTTTTGTTGAGCTTCTAGAAGTTGCTCCTCTGTTACTCCCTTCGGCAGAGCAGAAATATCCCCGGCTCTAAAAAGTTCCAAGTTTCGGCTTGCTTCTCTAAGCTGCATTTCTAATCTTAACTCTTCGTTTAGCTTTCTTTGAACAACTAATTCTTTTTCTTTTCTTTCTCTTATTATATCAGGAAGAGCCGCATTTTTTGCTGATGTCAAATTATACTGATGAGTCTGTCTATCTAGTT
>CEVY01027158.1_pt1 | contig 11291 bp, 5 predicted proteins | sample 530681 | NCBI WGS metagenome assembly CEVY01 (sample SAMEA2620855, study PRJEB7988) | marine metagenome | biome: marine biome (ENVO:00000447); feature: surface water layer (ENVO:00002042); material: "saline water (ENVO:00002010), including plankton (ENVO:xxxxxxxx)" | depth 5 m | reverse complement strand
ACAATGATGTCATCAGCCGCTATTGCGGTAGGGATACCCCACTCACCAGAGCCATCTCCATCTGATATCCAAGACTGTCCTGTTGTCCCATCAGACGTGATCCCAAATTCTACCTTACTAGCTGAAAGGATGCCGTCCTCGACTAGGTCTGTTAGATTAGAATCAATTGGTTGATACGTTGAAAGTGTGTCGAATAGATCTGAACTCGTTGTATAACTATCCAAAGAGTCTTTCAATACATATACATCTAGATCTGGTAGATCAATAAGATCATCATAGTCTGCAGTTCTTGCATAAGCTGCAGTATCTGATAGCACGGAATAGAAAACAGATGTAAGAACTTGCCTTGGAGATAGAGTAGACCCATCCACCGTTATCTCAAGATATGCTTCTTCAGGTATGGTCGTGAAAGGATTTGTATTCCCAAGTACCGTACTGATGATACCATTATTAACTGTAACCTCCTGGTTTTCTGTCCAAATCGGACTCCCGCCATCAGCTGTATCATAAACCTTGAATAATATCTCATAGCTTCCATCATCAGTCGGACTCCCATCCGTTTTTGTGATAAGGCCCTGATAAGATATACGTCTAGGTACAGAACTAGTTGTTGCTTGTTTGATGTTATTCGCTACTGCAATAGATGAATTAACCTGTTTTGTCTTTTGTTTCGACCTATTCTGGGAATAGACAGTAGTGATTAATAGCATTAGGATAAGAATGAATTTCTTCATATTGATCTCCTGTTGTACATGTGCACATTGATTTTAATTTGAATAAAATTTTTACGGTTCATGGGGGAAACCCGGTGGCTGTTCTGGTTCTGGTTCTACTGGGTCTTTTGAGAATGCTGCATCCATAAATAGATATGCCGCGCCAATAATAAATGGATATTTACCTAATGAGATCCATCGGCCGTTTTTCATTATTATTCGATCTAATGTAGAGATATCCTTTTTAAATATCTTAGACCCCATAACATTCGAGACCGCTTGTCTTATTTCTGATTCTAGTCCATAAACGCCATCCGTATTCATTATTGAATATGGATCTTCTATTAAAGCATTATTAAAGGTCTCGCTGTAATTTTGAGTTTTAAAAGCACGCATTGATAAGAGGTCTTCTGCATCAGCAAAATCCCATGTTAATGCATATTGAGCATTGATTAACTGACCATTTTTTGAAACACAAAGTTCTGTTTTACAATCTACTTTATAATTTTTAGGTCTTTCTCTTTTATTTAGATCTTTAGTTAACAGTATTATATAATCAAAACCTAATGACCGGATCTGGTCTTTGATCATACTATTAATAATTTGAGCATCAACATCTGATATCCTCTTATCAACTAGTTCTTGAATTAGTAGTCTGGGGGGTATTTCATCATTAATAGATGTATCAATTTGATTTAAACCAAAGGCTAATGTATCTTGAACTATTGATAATGTGTCTGCAACTATTTCAGGTGGTTTTGAAGGATCATAATATTCTACAACCAATGTGTCCGTGTCTTCAAATCCAATACGATCTTTAATCCTTAATATGACCTCCAATTTGGTTCCTGGAGCGTTTTCCGCAAGCTTTACATCTAAAACCGGTTTATATGTTGAAACACTTTTAAGGAATTTTCCTCCATATGTTTCTGAAGATATTTCTGATCGAAAATCATTATCACTCTCTAAAGCCAAACCTGGAGCAAAAAGCCATTGATATTTTATTTTTGACCCATCACCGATATATGATCGAGAACCATCCAAGAAGATAGACCCTTTTGACAAGGTCTTTATATCTCTACCAGCTTCTGCAACTGGTCGACTGCTCCCAAAAATGAACATATCGGTTTGTGCTTGAATATCTGTCAAAGAAAAAGTGGCAAACAACAATGGTATAATGGTCGATATCTTGCTATGTTTTATTCTAAAATTATTATTCATAGATATATCCTCTTAGGCATCACCTAAAACAACCGTGGGTGTTATAAATATTAATAACTCTCTTTGTTCTTTGGCTTTGCTGCTATAATTAAATAATCTTTTTATGATCGGGATATCACCCAAAAGAGGAACCTTATTATTCATCTCATCTGCAGTATCAAATATCAATCCTCCGATCAATAAAGTTTCTCCATTATTCACCCTTACATTTGTATTTGTTGACCTTGTTGATATCATAGGGCGCTGATCTTTACCAATAAATCCAATGATATCTTGGACGATTGCATCGATCTTCATGCTGATCACTTTGTCTTCGTTTACCCTGGGTAATACTTCAAGAGAAATATTTACATGCTGATCTTCATATGTATATGGATTGGTACCAAAAACACTTCCCTCACCTTGTGGTACCAATACTGGTATAGTAGTTCCTACTACAATGTTTGCTGGGGAGTTGTTTGTAGTTGTGACCTGAGGCTCTTGAAGTAACCTTGTGCTTCCATCGTTCGCTAAAAGTGAAAGAATAGCAGATACAACCGGTCGACTCAGTGTAGCAAAATTCATTGTCTGATCACCAATCGTTAAATAACCAAGGTCAAATGTTGACGCAGTGTCTGCATCTAGCTTACCAACGATACTCATCTGCTCTCTCATGTCCCAGTTAATTCCAATAACTTCATCATGCTTTAATGCGGTCTCAACAAATTTAACAGCTATATTTATCTGTGCGCTTTTGACATCAAGGGACTTTACCACTCCCTCTATAAGAGAAAAGTTGTTTGGCAGATCAGTAACTAAAAGTATATCTTTTTCACCTGGTTCGAGATTGGTGGATGCTGTTGATGAAAGAGCCCTTATTTTTCCTCTTACTGTCAAAACCTCCTGGACAGCTTCAGATGCGATCGCTCCTGATATATAGTTCAGTCTGAACATTCTTGTGAGTAATTCACCAGGCATGACCTTTTTATCAGTCATTGGCTGGACAATGATAATGTTGTCCTGTATAAACCACTCATAATTATTGACATGAAGAATGGCATCCAAGGCAGTTTCCAGAGAAACATCATCTAAACTAACAGTAACTCTTCCAGCAACATCTTCACCCATAATTAGGTTTAGATTATCTTGAGAAACTAGCATTCGTACAACATTGACCAATTTCGCATCTTGAAAACTCAGACTTACTCTTGATGGAGGAAGCCTCCTTGTTACGGATGCATATTTTTGCTGATTATTTTTTACATTATTCTTATTCCAACTGATCTTAAGAGAGTGTTTTTTCTTTCTTCCTTTGGCTGGTTCAAGTTTAACACTGTATTCTGGAACCCGAGTAAAGTCTAGCTTTAGCGTGACCCTCTCTTCCATTTCTTTTTGATTCACATTTCTAGGGACACTTAAGGAGTATTGGTATAAGGGGTTTTGGTCACATTTTTTTGTAAAGTTTCCTTTTCCCCATTTCACATTTTTAAATAATAATGTCAGGCTAGGAGGTGCAAAATTCTCATTTGTGAGATAATCAAAATTGGCACCACTAAATTCTAGAACAAGTGTATAAGACTCTTCTTGATCTGTAATATATATATCATTTAGAACAGGTGTTGGTGGGAAAAGATTATACTTCAATCCCTGGCCCTGAACCATGCACAGAGATAAAAGAAAATAATAATATGATACCTTTTGGATTTTTGATAAGTATTTCATTTATTTTTCCATTTTAAGGGTTACGCGGTATTCATTCCTTTGTAATACCACCTCGGTCTCAGTGATACTTGTCACTGTGAAACCTCTAACACGATTCATTTTATGCACTATTTCACCATTCACGATCGCTTTATATCCATTTTCAAATTCAGTAATGCCTGTTAGCTTGAACCAACTATTGTAGATATTGCTCCTATCATGAAAAATATCCTTACCCCAGCCATTGGCCGAAAGAGAGATAGGGAATTGAGGCTGTCCGACAACTTTAGTCTGATCATTTGCATTTGGTTCAATTTCATTATTAATACGACCATCAAATTCTGGGTATATGGTTGGCAATGCCTCTAGGAATACTGCTAGGATCAATAATCCCATGATAATGAGTATCATTTTTTCTCTGAATCTCATTCTGGTCCACCATATGTCAAATATTCTAATTTTGCGATCACGCCTTTTGGATCCAAACTATCTAATTGGATTGAACAGTATTGCATCCTAAGTGATGGGGAATTATCTCTTACAACATCAATAAAATTCCCAATATCTAAAAAATGCCCGGACAACATAAAACTTAATGATTGCCTCTCAAGTTCGATCTGGTCACTTCCTCTACTTTGATCAATATTGGGGAATGTATTTCTAGGGTCTATCTCCAAATCATTGAGAACAATATCCATTTCATCTGCTAAAATGTTTAGATCTTTTATCTCTTTCATTAATGCACTTCCAGATATCTGGTAAGACCGTAATATCTTTTTATTTTTAATAAAATCTTGTCTGATCTTGTTCATATCATTTACAACTTCTGCTCCTGCTTCTAACTGAAGATCTATATCTGAAATAGCCGTTTCGAATTTTTCTATATCACTCCTGACAGCTCTTGCATCGTATATGTATATAATAAGGAGCAAAGTGATCAAAGCTAATTGGAAGAAATATTTTGTTTTTTGATTCATTTTCATTTAGAGCAGAATTGTTATTTTGAAACCGGTTCTAGATCTTTTCAGGACCTTTCCTTTACTGATCTCTACATTTTTAAAATGACCTTGAGCAATAAATGACTTACGAAGTTTTTCAGCATATAGTGAGGCTTTTTCTATATCATTATCATAAAACCCATCAACCGTGATCAATAAGTCATAGAATTCTGTTATATCAGGTGTAGATATTGAACTAGATGCCTGTTTATCTAGAGTTACATTAGTAACAAGAAAGTTTACGGGTAACGTTTTACTTAGATGTTTTAATAATGATACCATATCATCAGAGATGTTTTTATCATCATTTATCAGTTGCCCAAAGGTGTTAGCAACTTTATTTCTACTTTCTACAACATTTTTCATATCTTGGCGCATACTAAGCAAGCTCAGTTCAGATTGTTTAATAGGTAACTGGTCTTTTAATGGTTTTATACTAGTACGCTGAAAAAAAGCACTTAGAGAGAAAGTCATTAAAAGGGCTAGTACACTATTCTGAAGGATTTGATTAGATCTATAGTAACTGAATTCCTTTCTATGTTCATCAGGTAGAATGTTAAGTCTTGAATGTGGATCCATCAGAAGACCGAGGTTTGCCATATAATCAAGTTCTATAGAGTTTTCCTTAATAGATCCCTTACTCCTTATAATCTTATCTGCTCTTTCCTGAACCGATTCTATAGAACGATCCAGATCTTTAAGGATCAGTTCATACTCAATTTCTTTTTCTTTAAACTCTGCTAATTCTTTCTCAAGTACCTCTATCCTGTCTCCATAGTTGAATGCGAGACCTTTAAGCTGTTGAACCTCATTTTCAATCCCCTCAAGTTCATTTTTTTCTTTTATGATGCGAAGCTCTAGTCGTGTGCAGGTATCTTCCATTTTCTTTAATTTTTTGTGACTGATCTTCTCGTTCTCAGATATCACATTTTTTATAGATGACTCTTTGGTCTTTAATTGTGCTATTCTTTTTTCTATCTTTACAATTTCATCAAAAAGGTCTTTAGCATTTATCTTCAGCTGTGCTAGGTCCATATAGCTTTGCATTTTATGTTCCGCTATTTCCCATTTCCATTCTTGATCTTCAGATTCTTGTTCATAGAATGAATTTTCTAGGGCTTCTTTCATTTCATCATTGATTTTAGAAAGTTGTTGACCAAGCATTGCAGTTTCAACTCTTTTGTCTTTTAGTTCAGTTTTGATCTCGTCAAGTGCGATATCAATCTCATCTCTATCTTTTGTCTTTAGCTCAACCAGCGTATAGAGATTTGCTATTCTTTCATTTAACATGATCTTACACTTCGGATATAACTCTTTTATGTTTGATATTCCATTCAGTGCATTCCTATGATCTTTGGATATCTTCTTGAGATGCTCTTCATTATTTTTCATAAGAGTTTCTAGTCTTGAAATATCTGTGTTAAAATATTCAAGATCATTTTCTATCAAGCTGATCGAACTTTCTAGGCCAGACTCTTCATTCCTCATATTATCAATTAATATATTTGATTCTTTGATCAGTAAGTCTAGACGGTCTATATTGATTCTAAGGTCTTTTTCCATTTGATCTAGATAGCGGAGTTGTTCTTTTCTATTTGCTTTTTTCTTAGAACTGATTGAACTCTTTTTCGAATTATCCACCGATTTTGGAATCTGGTTAGAGACCAAGATCTTCTTCTTTAGATCTCTTACCAAATTATTTGATGTGTTAAGATCTTTTTCTACGTTCTCTAATCGGGCCAGTATTTCATCTTTTTGTTGGTCTAGAATAAGCAGTTGTTGTTGGACACTAGAAAAGTCCTTTCTATTGACATCCATCTTATCTTTAAGAGAATTTTTTTCTTCTTTGAATTGTGTCTCTTTTACTTCAATAGATTGCTGCGCTTTATCATGTTTTTTGAAAGCTTTCTCAAGTCTAGACTCTGACAAGGAACGGTCCTTTGATAGTTTTTGTATTTCCTTTTCGAGAGAGGTCACTTGCTCTTTAGTTTCTTCAATCTCTGAGAAAAATGATAACATTTTTTCTTCTGATTCATTGATCTTCAATACCACAGGATGATTGCTTAACTCATCATCTATAGAGAGTAGTTCCTCTTCCATGTCATTTTTTAAATTTTCTTCTTTATCAGATATCAAAAGAAGTTTTCTTTCTGTCCGGCTATCAATATCTGAACGAGCTCTTTGTTCTTTTTCAGGCGCTCTTTGTAATTCAGATTCTATTTCTGCTAGTTTGGTATTTGTTTCTTTTTTTAACTCATTATATTCTTTTTCTTTTGCAATAAGGGATTCATTTTTCTCATCCAATTTGTTAACCCAATTTTCGATCATAGACTCTAATTTTTCAACTTTCTCTTTACCATTCCGAATCTTCTTAAGTATGATATTTCTTCGCCCACCATATGGCTTTAGCTTTTTCATAATGTCCCTGTGGTTCTTCCTGTAACGTATCATAAAAGCGTCATATCGTTTTATAAAGCGACCAAAAGATTGTTCTATTTTTTTAATTTCTTGCTCATCTAATGCAATGCTTTCTTCAGACATTCTACCTGCGATCTCATCTGGATCGCCATCATTATGAAATCGATTAAGGCCATCTTTTATAAATAATTTATATGAGTTAGTTCTTTTCCTTTCGATAGAGTCGCGTAGTGCATTGACCTGCTCTTCTTTTTCTTGGGTCTCTATAGCCAATAGCCTATCCCATTCTGATTTTTTCCTTTCTAATGATTCTAGTCTATCCTGAATCCTTCGACCCTGCCTTAAAGATCTTTCCCAGCCATCGATCTGTTTCATAATAGCAGTTATTTGAGGCATTTTTTTCTTTTTCATATTGGTAAGTGATGATCTTGTCCTGTCTCGTTCTAAGACTGCTTTTTCTCTTATCTTATTTGCTTTTGCAAGTTCCTTTTTTAACAACACGGATCTTTTATTCAACGCGATCTTTTCCTTTTTGAAAAAACTACTAATGGTGATGGTCTTTGTTTTCTCAGCCTCTGATATCTTTAATTGTTTTTCTTGCGATAAGACTTTTAATTTATTTTCATATTCTTTCGTTAACTTTTTCTTATGTTCTTCAGCTGATTCCAGTATTGGTATCTTTTCTCTGTTTAGTTCTTCCAGTTCTTTTTTCTTGGAAATGCACTGCTTTTCTAATTGATCTATATAGGTTATAGCATTGGAAATATTTTGATCAGCTAAGTCCCCTTTTTCTATATTCTTATCTATCAATCGGTTTAGTTCTAACTCTTCTTGTCCAAGTTTTTCAATCTCATTCTTTAGTTGATTCATTTGTCCCTCAAAAGAATGGTTCAATTCCGTACTCTGTATCTCAAGTTCTCCATATTCATGATCATATGTTTCTATTAACCCATTAAGTAGACCCATTTTTTCTGTAACATCTCTTAATTCTTCTGTAATAATTTTTTTCTGAGGCCTTAGTTCTTTTAAAAGCAGTGTATGGTGTTCTAGGTCTTGGATCATTTCAATCGTTTCTCGTACATATTGTAAGATCTCTAGATTTTCCAGTCGTCTTTCTTCCTTTTTATTAAGATCTTTTTCGTTCAGGTCTATTTCTTTTTTCAGAATTGTTAGTTCTTTTTTGTTATCGCGATAAGTTCTTTTTGATTTTCTGATTCGAGCTTTGATCTTTTGATCTTTATTTTGTAAATCATCCTGGGATTCATTGATTGTGATAATTGATCCTGTTAGATTCTTTAAATGAATCAATTTATCTGGCGCATCTAACACTAGCTGTAAGATCTTCAACAATTTCTCTCTTATTTCCACTCCATCATTACCATCTATTGTCTGGTTTGTTATTATATCTATATCTCCGGATACGATTGCTTTGAAGGATTCGTTTATTTCATCTATACGTTTGGAATTCTGTGTCAATAAATAACCTGATTGCTGTAAAGTATTAAGATCATCTTTGGACAAATGCTCTACAGATCTAAGGTGTTCAATAAAAGAACGCTTAAATGCATTTGCAGTATTTTGAATAGAATCATTAAGATATTCAAATATCGATATCTCATCCTGCCCATTATCGAGTTTGATATTTATATTCTGAACAGATTCTTCTAATTTTATGATCTTAGACTCAAGATCATCTATCGCATCTTCTAGGCGGTCTTTGTCTTCTGATAGCTTTGCACGAGATCTGGCAGCATATTTGATCTTAGTCTCATATCTGCCTTTTTTTTCCTGTTCTTCTTTATCTTTGTTATGTTTTGTCTTGTCAGATTCATACTCAATCTCAGAGATCCGTTTATTAAGGATCTCATGCTCTTTGTAGCTATCAACTAATATCTCGCTCTGATCATCAAGCTGAACTAGAATAGAATCCAGATCAGACCGAAGAACATCTTGCGCATTTATATATTCTTCTTTTAGTCCCTTGAATTCCTTTGATGCATTGATCAGTTTAAGATTTGCTGCCTCTAATGATTTAAGTTTAGAATCTTTTTCAATCTCTAGTCGGGCAAGTCTGTATTTAGCACTTTCAGGACTCTTAGCAGATTCAATTGCCTTTTCATGGTCATGTATTCTCTGTTTGATGGAGGTTAATTGAGAAGCTGTATTTTCTTGTTTTTTAAATAGCTTACTGCCCTTGCCCCAGTTTAATAATGTTCCTTTCGAGCTCTCAATTTGTTTTAAATATGCTGTATTATGATCAGAAAGATTACTGACAGGCAAGCTAAGAGATTCAGCCATGATCTTATCAAAGTTCTTTATATGGCTTCCTGGACCACAAATGAAAATCTGATCAATGGTCTCATCAGAGTAACCGTCATGAATAAGAACATTTTGAAAGTAATGCATTGCTTCCTTTATATCTTCAATGAAGCTTAACGAAAGATGATTAATAATGGATTGGGCCTTTTTAAATGGAAGACCATCTTGAATATTTGTATCCGTTGTGTCAGCATCAATCCCATAATAAGAGAGAAAATGCATCGCATTGCTTTCCGCGTCTTCTTCTCCGCTATTTGATATAGAAAGTTCTTTAAGAGTATCAGAGAAATAATAAAGGCCCTTATTGAATTCTCGAGATTCAATTAATTGATCTGCCATGGTAAAAACAGTATGTGTTTTTAACCTGTCTATATATATAAGGAGTGAACAATCTTGATTTTGATCGAGATTATAGTATCTGTATATATTATTTAATATATGAGGAATAGAAGTATTGTATCTTGGTTGTATTCCAGCATTCTTTAAATATTTATAGTCTTTTTCTATTTGAGGTTTTTTTGTTGAATAACAAACAGTAGCGTTCTTTTTATGGGCAGGATGTTTTATATAGTTAACAATACTATTTTCATTATTGATCTTGTAAGAATTGTCTAATGTGTTTTTGAGGTCAATTTCAAAAAGTTTATTATTTTTTCCTTTCGCTGTAACATAGGTCATTTCGTATTGATAATTATCAGTATGAATGGCGAGGTATATCTTTTTCTTATTTTTGGAATTTGCAAATTGGTTAAAAATATTTACTATTAATTCTGTTAGAGTATTGATAGTATGGTCTTTTACAATTAGAGGAAGCCTGTAATTATTTATTCTATCAATCTGAAACCCATTAGTGCGAAGTTGTCCTAATAAAAATGTTACATGATTACCAGTATGAACAAAGGTCATAGCTTCTTTTATTCCATTAAGACCTAGTAGAATGTTTTTATATTTAATTGATTCAGCTTTTTTTAGGTTTTCCCGTTTATGTGGTTTCTTTGAGTTCCCAGAATTTTTTGTAGATTTTTTTGTAAAACGCCTATCTATGAGTTCTCTTCTTTTTGAATTGATGCGTTGATCATTCGGGTTTCTTCTTTCTAATAATTTCCTTTTTTCTTCACCATTATATTTGCTTGATGATTTATTTCTCCGATTTAATGAATTTCGTCTTTCGAGATTTCGTCTTTCATTAATTCTTCTACGCTCATTTATTTTTCTTATTGTATTATCTATATAATTTTTTCCTTCGACTTTTTCTTCCGTTTCATTTATTATGTCAGAAGGTTCAGTTGATGGTATTGGTGTTTCATCTGATTTTGGATTTTCAGTTTCAATTTTAAATTCTTTAGCTGTAGGTAGAAATTGTTTTTGCTCGATGCCTTTTATGATCTCGGTATTTGCAATAAAAAGAATATCGTGGTTCAACAGATTTTTGATGTGGTAATAAATTTTTTCTTTTGGGAATGAAATGGTTCTAGCGATATCCGATGCGGTTTTAGGTTTATCACTAAAAGAGGAAAGGATCTTTTTTGTAAAATCTTTTTTAAGTAACCGAATCTTCTTTGGATCGGTGATCAGAATCCTTTCTTTCTGTGAATCTATCATAAAGTATAGGTGTGATTAGAATTAGATAAACAAAGGCGAACATACCTTTGAGACATGATAAGGTCTGGTGACCAATTTATATATTGATTCCACATCATTGATTACCTCGGAAAAAGTAATTGACCAAATTTATTCTTAAGAGAGGGTTGTTTACAAGAGTTCTTTACTTTTACAACATTGTATTTTATTTATTCTTTTTTGATTTATTTTAGCATTGTAATTAAATAGAATAGGTATTTATACACCAACATTATAGCTTGTAATTATTCTTTGTAAATATTTTGTATTTTATGATTTATTAGTTTTGTAATTATTAAATGTAGGCCATTTAAACAGGATA
>CEVY01014082.1_pt1 | contig 11391 bp, 9 predicted proteins | sample 530681 | NCBI WGS metagenome assembly CEVY01 (sample SAMEA2620855, study PRJEB7988) | marine metagenome | biome: marine biome (ENVO:00000447); feature: surface water layer (ENVO:00002042); material: "saline water (ENVO:00002010), including plankton (ENVO:xxxxxxxx)" | depth 5 m | reverse complement strand
AGAAGGCATGTCAGAAACCTGGCAATGACCGACATACCCGTCGTCGTTTCAATAAACAGATTCCATACGGATACTGAAGCAGAAATAGATGCAATTAGGGATGAAGCAACTAAGGCCGGAGCCGTGGACATAGTTCTCTTCGAGGGATTCTCAAAGGGAGGGAAAGGAGCCGCGGAACTCGCAGACTCAGTTGTTTCCGCTTGCTCCAAGCACGAGCAGGACGGAAGTCCATTCAGCCCCATAGTCGATCCAGGGATGCCTTCCAATGAGGCTATCCTAAGGATTGGAACCAATGTCTACGGGGCCAATAACGTAGATTTGAGCGATTCAGCACATTCATCATTGGAGAAGTTCAAGAAATGGGGCTTTGGAAACCTCCCGGTTTGCATGGCTAAGACGCAGTATTCTTTCAGCCATGACAAGAAGGTCCTAGGGGCACCAGTAGGATTCACTCTGCAAGTCAGAGAAACCAGACTCAACGCTGGGGCTGGGTTCATCGTAGCCGTGTGCGGTTCGATGATGACCATGCCAGGATTGCCCAGCAGGCCAGCCGCCATGGACATGGACATGGATGAAGAGGGCAGGCTCACTGGAGTCTTTGGATAGGTAGTGGTGCGATGCGTCGGGTCAAGCGTCTTGATGAGGGAGTCAGGCTACGCGTGGAAGATCAGGACGACCTTTGGGTAATAGCTCAGATTTGCAGGCCTGGCTCATCAGTTGGTATGCTATCTCACAGAAGGGACTCAACTACCGGGACCAAGGAAGACGGAAGGGCCAAGAGCGCTGAGAGGAAGCCGATGTGGATCGTCCTCAGGACTCAAGAAACAGCATTTCAGTCATTCACAGACAACCTAAGGGTGCATGGCATCATAGAAGAGGCCAAGATAGACATTGGTAGTCACCACACACATGTCGTTTCACCTGGTGACGAAGTTGAGATATCAAGGGAGGGCGGTCTGGCAAAACCAGATTTAGATCTGATAAACGAGGCAATATCTTCGGGTACTAAGGCCAAGGCTGGACTAATCGTAGTGGAGTCCGATGAGGTTCTAGTTTTCGAGGTGACATCCAGAGGAATCAGAGATGTTTCCAATTTCTCAATGAGGGGGGGAGGGAAGAGGGTATCTGACTCAGCTTCAGTCAGGAAGGCCTTCTTCGAGAATGTTGCCAATGAGGTAAGAATGGTCTTCAGGGACGAAATGCCACTAGTGATATGTGGCCCAGGAATGGCTAGGGAGCAGTTTGAGGCCAATCTAAGGGAACTAGGATGCAAGAACACCATCTCCAATGCGGCTACTTCCATCGGTGGAAGGTCAGCGGCAAACGAGGTTCTCACAGAAGGTGCGGCTGATGCGGTTCTGGGTGAGCACGTACTAGTCAGAGAGATTAGAGCAATCGAGGAGGCGCTCAGGAGAGTATCCGTGAATGGGGCTGTTACTTACGGTATGGCACCAATATCGGAGGCGGCATCACAGGGAGCCGTCGAATCACTGATAATCGACGCCTCATTACTTAGAGAAGAGGATGAAACATCCCGTGAGAAGTGGGAATCTATCTGCTCGGAGATAAAGTCTTCACGAGGGGCCATAATACAAGCCTCAACGGATCACGATGCAGGACAGCAGTTACTTGGAATGGGCGGGGCCATCGCATTGCTAAGGTGGAAGCTAGACCACTAATCCTATCACTCGACCTCCTCAGGTTTGGCTATGGAACAGGGCGTCAGGATGATAGCACTGGGGAATCCAGAGGGGAGCGACAAGGCCAGTCAGCTGATTGCAATAGCCTCTTCATTGGGCCTAAAGTCCTCTATCGTAACTTCGGATCCTGGTGAGAATTTCGAATCATTCAATCACGGCGCCATAGACTGGAAGGAGAAAATGGCAATGGCACATTGGGTAGTCAACTCGACGTCCATGGTGACCGCTGGGCCATCTCCGGCAATGGCTTGGTCCGCCTCTATGACTTTCGCAGAACTAGAGGGATGTAGGAATGTGATGATAGTCGATATGCCCCCAGACCCAGGGTCAATCTCTATGGTATGGGGGCAGGTCATAGAAAAGGTGAGGCAGATACACGTTCTCTTCTTCACAAGCGACTCGCTACATGCCATCTCCAAGCTTGAGGGGTTAGATGGCCCCGACTTCTTGTCAAGGGTTAGGGAGAAGACTCTGATCCCACTCGTATGCGGATACTCGGAGAGTGATGGTTGTACTAGAGTGGCCCATGCACTCGACAATATCCAGGCTCAATCCTCGGGTGAATCGGAAGGTCTGAGGTGGCTTGCAGGCTTCCTCAAGGCTCTCCCTCTATCTGGTGCGGGAATAGAGGGGATTAGGGCAGCCGCCTCATGGGAGTAAATTGTTCCCAGACGCGCATTAGGCCCTATTATCAGAAACCCCTTTTGAAGGGGCATCCTTTCGGCCGGACCCGCGAGGGAACAAGTATGCCACTCAAATTAGGTCCAGCAGGAGTTCCCCTCTCTTGCAAAGGGAGGACAATCGTAGAAGGGATGGATGACATTACCGCATTGGGTTTGGAGGCAATGGAAATCCAGACTGTAAGGCCAGTCCAGCCCAAGCACTTCGATCAATACTGGCAGGCCGGCATTCTTTCTTGGGACTCTGGAATCGAGATGAACCTACACGGTCCTTACTATGCGGAACTTCTTGGAAAGAGAAGGGAGAGGAATCGGTCTCTGGCTAAGATGGAGGCATCGATGCAAGCTGGGAAGATAATCAATGCTAGGCATCTCGTGTACCACGTAGGACCATATGGCGAGTATGACCCGGGAACCGGGGCCAATGAACAGGTCGCAAATATTTTCTCAGGCATTGTGGACAGGGTCCGAGAGATATGGGGCGAACAAGATGAGGATGCTTACACAGCGTTCCCATGGATTTCCGAACAAGAGCCATCACTAGTCGGGATAGAGACATCTGGTAGGCAGGAGCTTTGGGGCACTGTCGAAGAGGTTCTAGAAGTTTGCAATCACGTAGAAGGGACTGTCCCGGTCCTCAATATTGGACACATCCATGCCAGGGGCCACGGTTCCATGAGGACCAGTGAAGACTACGCCGAGCTTTTCGACATGGTCAGGGAGAACTACGGAGGTAGCAAGTTCTACTGTCACTTCGCGGGAATTGAGCACAGAATGGGAAATGCGCTTCACTACACCCAGATTAAGAAATCAGATCTCAAATTCGAGCCGTTCGCTGAATTCCTGGCCGAAGAAGGGGATTGGATGGATATTACCATAATTTCAGACTCCCCCCTTCTTGAGCATGACGCGATGTACATGATGCAACACTATGACAAAGCAAGACAGAGGCTCATGGAGATCAGGGCAAGGGACGAGAGAAGAATCAAGCTTGCTAAGGAGAGTGGACTGACTCCCGAAGAGCTAGAGCTTCTGGAGCAAGAGGCCGCTGATGCCAGAATGAGAGAGGAGAGCGAAGATTCGAAGCCCGCCAAGGCTACTGCCAAGGCACCATCCAAGATGATGTCCTTTGATACCGCTGAAGACGACGACGATCTTTTCTAGAAAAGCTTCTGTTGCGTACTCGTAGAGCTCTCGGCCTTCCTCTTCCTTGGCCTTCTCCGACTCCCATGGGTCTTCAGAACTTCCTTGCTGATCAGTCTGGCCTCCTCTCCTCCTCTGGCCGAGTAGCTCCTGCTAATCCCGGATTTCCTACTTTCGACCTCATCGACTACTGGGGCGGGGTATGAATCTCCGATGACACATGATATCGATTCTTGGAGCTCCAATGGCATCTTCCACGGCTCATGAATAAATTTAGTCGGAACCATGGAAAGCTCTGGAACCCACTTCCTGATATAGCTCCCTCCGGGATCTTGATCTCTTCCCTGTTTCGTCATGGAGTATGCCCTGATTGTGTTTATCCCAGTAGTCCCTGACTGCATGCCTATCTGTGACCAGTGTATCCCTGGCTCATAGTCGATAAACTGCCTAGCTAGGTATGATCCAGTCTCTCTCCAGGGTAGCCATAAGTTGTATGAAGCCGCCGACATCATCATCGCTCTCATTCTGAAGTTTATCCAACCTGTGGAACTCAATTGCCTCATGCAGGCATCCAAGAAAGGCCACCCAGTCTTTCCAGACTTCCACCTGGTAAACTTCTCAATATCCATTTCCCTGCTCATGTTACGGTCTATAACGGGATTTTGTGCTACCATGTCCAGGTCAGATTTCATCTCCATTTTTTGGATGAAGTGACATCTCCATGCTAACCTCCTCCTAAATGACGAGAGGCTTTTGATCCAGTCTCCATGCCTCTCAACTTGGGATTTATTCTTCCTGATCCAATCTATTCTCAAATTAGTTTTCTGGACAGCCCTTCTCATTGAGAGGGAGCCGGAGGAGAAGTACGGGGACAAACCGGAGCCATGCTTGATGGAGAGAACAGGACTTGAGATGGCCCATCTGTATTCCTTGCTATCTCTCTCTAGGAATGAGTCTAGCCTGTCAATCGCTGCTCTTTCCCCGGGCTCAGGCCTGTACGATAACTCTCTAGGAGTGAAGCCAATATCCTCCAATTCCGGCACTGTCCCATCAAAGGGAATGCCCTCCTTGAATATTGGAGGAGAACTCAAGGAATCACGCATTCTCTTGTCCCTCTCTCTCTTCCAGCCGTCTCTATTCACCAGTCTCCTAACGACCCCGTTGTTGGGATATTCGATCCACTTAATCCCCCTCGATTTACAAAAATTAGACACACTGATATCCCTCGAATAAGACCATGAGTTTCCAGTTTCCTCATGCGAGAGAAGCCTCTCAATACCATGCTCCAAATGTATTGCCTCCAGTACTTCCGTGGCATCGCCCAAACCGTAGTGCAAGGATGCCCCTGAGTCATTGAGAGTTCTGGATAGGTCAGCAGCACAATCAAGCTCCCACTGGATGTGAATAGGGTCCGTGTCATCCTGCTCAAGCCTCTCGCTTTCTAGGATGTACAAGCAGATCACAGGTCTTCCGGAAAGTGAGGCGCTGAGTAAGGGGACATGGTCCCTCGCCCGCAAGTCTCTCTTGAACCAGACTACGTCCACGGGCATACACGTACAATAGATAGTACAAGTATAAATCCCAGTTTCAAATCAATTTGTATTGGAAAAATCATGTTTGAATACTGGACTTGAATCGAATAAGATTCTCCTTCCTACTGAGTTTTCTATCTACAATCGGGAAGGGGTAGTCTTCCCCAATGATACAGTTCGATGTTCTTTGAACAGAAGCCGGGGCTAAGTGCGGTTCGAAAATATATTTTGATGGAAAGGACCGAAGCTCTGGGACCCAGTATCTGATGAAATCTGCGTTTTCAGTCTCTACGTTCAGACTGGACTTGGAATCGGGACACGGGTTGTATATCCGATAATACGGCATGGAGAAAGGGGCCACTCCCGCAAGCCACAGCCAATTTCCATTGTTCAACGCCCAGTCGCTGTCGAGAAGCTTCCTTTCGAACACGTCCCTTCCATGAGTCCAGTTCTGCCACAACTGCCCTCTGGTCAGGAAGCATGATACTGCATGTCTGCCTAGGTGATGCATCCATCCGGTCTTATCCAGTTGCCTCATCATAGCGTCAATGTACGGGTACCCGGTATTCCCTGTCTCCCATGCTGTGATCTTCTCTCTATCGAATTCATCCCATTCCACTTCAATGCAGCTCTCATTTCCAACGTCACTATCCCAGTTCTCCACAGTTCTAGAAAGTAGGTAGAACATCTCTCTGAACATCATCTGCCCGTGTAATGACTCAGGAGGCTTTGTGTGACTACCAGTCAGATAGGATTTCTCACACTCCCTCCACAGCATTCTGGCAGACAGGCATCCACTACTCAGGTAGGGGGAAAGTCCAGTCGTGCTGGGCTCTCTAGGATCATCTTTTGAATTTGTAGATACAGTTTTTGGTTTCCTGAAATCATTGACAAATTGTACTCTATCTGTGACTTTTTCCCTGAGTCTTTCCAATGCTTCTGTCTCCCCTCCCGTGAAGTATTGGGTGTAATCCTCCCTGTCTGGATAAATCCTCATGATGGAACTTTCCAAATCAGATATTTCCATGACACTTCCTGATAACTTGACAGTATTCATCGATTTTGAGCTATTTGGAACTGGGAGAGGGTCCCCCACGTCATAGAACCCCAGTGAGTTTACATCGAGGTGCCTTCTGAAGATTATTTCCATGTCTTTCATCGATTTAGGCTTCTTGAACTCCTTGGATCCTACAACCTCTTCAATGTCCAAGAGCGTGTGTCTGGCAGGGAATGCCTTAGTCCTGAAATCATCAGAAATCCTCGACCAATCTTCCAGGGCCACTTCAGAATTCCTGAGTCTGGGCTCCGAGCAGTACTCGTATGTCAAGCATATTTTCTCTCCTTCTAGGTGCTCCCGGATATTTCCCAATACTTCCAGATAATTTCCAGAGAATATCCTCAGGCGTAGTCCGAGATTATCACTGAGTCTGTTGTCAAGATCTCTGAGGGATTGACTGATGAAATTCAATCTGTTAAATCCTAGGCCTCCTCCTTCCCCTCCGAGCTCTTCCTCGTCAAAGATGAAAATTGGCAGTATACTGTCGACTTCATCAGAACTACAGGCCCAGGTCAGTGCTTCATTATCGTGGAGCCTGAGGGATTTCCTAAACCATAGGACTGCGACAGTCATGGACTTTAGACCAAATTTACGCTTTTATGCTATTGTTTACGAGAAAATACTGGAGCAGATGCAATCTCCCGGTCCTAGGAAGACTTGAAGCCATGACCATTGTGGCAAGGTTGCTACGGGACTGTAGCTCAGCTGGGAGAGCGCCGCACTGAAGATGCGGAGGCCGCTGGTTCAAGTCCGGCCAGTCCCACCATTATTCTCGTCGGTATAGGCTATGTCAGTTCCCACTTAATGTATCGACCTGTATCTTGTGGAGTCTCTCCAGTCCGACTTCCGCCATATCCATCAGAGAGTCAAACTGCTCGCGAGAGTACGTTGATTCCTCTCCAGTTCCCTGTACCTCGACTAGCATCCCGTCGCTAGTTCCGACAACGTTCATGTCCACGTCTGCGTTACTGTCCAGGACATAATCCAGATCGAGATAGACTTCCCCATCTATGAGTCCGACACTGATTGCGGACACGTCGTTAGGCATTACCAGATCCTCATGAGCGCGCATCTCCTCCTCAGACAGCTTAGGGGCAGTCCACCCGTTGGAGATATCATCCCTGGACGGACGAAGCTCCTTCGGAAGGCATTCTCCCGACTCTATGAGGCGACGAACAGCGAGCCTCAGTCCCATGCACGCCGCAGTAATTGACGCGCACCTCGTTCCCCCATCTGCATTCAAAATGTCGCAGTCAACAGTTAGCGCTACAGGGCCAAGAGCCTCTAGATCTACAGCCCCTCTGAGGGATCTGGCTATCAGTCTTTCAATCTCCATAGTCCTGCCCTTGGCACCATTCCTCTCTCTCCTGAATCTGGAATCTGTCGAGCCGGGAAGTAGGGAATACTCGGCATGAACCCACCCTCTGTCAGAGTTCTTTGGAAACCACCGTGGAAGCGAGGGGGCCTTGGTCACGCAAATCAAGACGATAGTGTCGCCCTGCTTGTACAGTAGTGAGGACAGGGCATTGGGCGTGAAGTCCAAAGTAACATCCATTTCACGCAATTCATCATTCCCTCTGTCGCTGGAAATATCTCCAGACTTCATCTTCGCCATGGCCCTCCGAGTGGCCATCACATGTTCAATCATTCGCGTCTTGCATGAGCCGGACGGAATGACTCTACAACATGCGAATCTGTGGTGATGTATGGGCCACCAACCAGATCCACGCAGTATGGCACTGCCGAGAAAACGGCATCCAAGATTTCCCTTATCGACTTAGGTGACCCGGGTAGATTAATTATCAGAGACTCTCCTCTAATTCCAGCGACCTGCCTGGATAAAATCGCTGTAGGCACGTAATTCAGCGAAACAGAACGCATCTTCTCTGCAAATCCAGGAAGCATCTTGTCACAGACGCTGGCCGTCGCCTCAGGAGTCACATCTCTTGGGGAGGGACCAGTCCCGCCTGTCGTAACGACCACCGAGCAACCCTTGTTATCGACCATATCAATCAACGAGGAGGCTATCTCATGCTCTTCATCGGGAACTATGGCTCTCTCTACCTCCCAAGGAGATGTAAGGGCCTCTTCTAGGAACCCTTCGATGGCCGGACCACTCAAGTCTTCGTACTCACCCGAGCTAGCCCTGTCTGATGCGGTCAGAATTCCAAATCTGCAAAACTCGCCTACGCCCACGGTCAGGAGAGGGGGTCATTCCGATTAATCACGTCGGTTTCAGACTCACTCCCAATGAACACCTTCATGTACCGCCGATGAAAACCTGCATAACCTGAGGTGATGAAGTGCTGAGTCTTCCCCAAACCGCACGTTGCAGTATCACCCTTGAATCACTGCCAGTTGTCGAGATATCGGAAATTGTGAATTCGGGCCAGTTAGACTCAGCCTTCCTCATGTAGGAGGCAGAGAAATGACGGTTGAAGGAAAGTATGCAAACCTAGTAGCTACGGTGAAGCAAGAATGTAAGGACGCTGACGAGAACGAGATTATTGAGGAATTCAGGAGATATGAGGAGGAGTTTCTGATCCCACCTGAAGACGCCCTAAGATCCGTCATTAGGAAGTTCCAAGCCGCCGCTGGAATCGAAGTAACTGGTTCGCCTTCCTCTAGGTCCTCATCTCCAGAAATCAAGAAAGTCGACCGATTCTCAGAGCTTGGGTCAGAGGACAGGAACGTTACGGTTGAAGTTGCAGTGGTCTCTTACACTCCCAGAATGCAGAAAATGAAGAATGGAGAAGAGAGACAGATTGCTTTCGGATGGATAGAAGATAATCCATGGGAGTCAGGGGATAAGAGGGAGCGATGGGATTACAAAGACTGGGGGGGACATAGCCAGAATCTAGCTCCCGGTTCGGTAGTAAGGCTAGAAGGCGTATCTGTAAACGAGTGGAACGACAAGAAATCAATCAATATCAATAGGACATCCAGAATTTCAGTCTTGAGGGAGGGCGGTCAAGCCAATGTACAACCATCCGACGAACCAATCAGTATCGAGAAGGCGTCCCAATCAGAGGGCTTCGTCAGTATAGTCGCCAGAGTCCTATCCACCAAGAAGGACGTTATCGTGAAGAGAGATGGATCCGGGCAACTAAATGTCGTCAGGGGACGATTGGCCGATTCTACCGGTAGTATCGGAATGCTATCTTGGTCTGATTTCGATCATGAGCCGGGCACGTTACTCAAGATTGAGGGGGCATCCATTAGAAGATTCAGAGATACACCCGAGGTTAATATCAGCGACTCATCTAGGGTAGAGGTATTCCATGACAACTCCTTTGCTAGTTTGGAGGATTTGGAACCAACCACTAAGAGTAACATATCGGGTCTGAGAAATGGCATGAGGGATGTTGAGATCACGCTTCAGGTAGAATCATGGTACCAGAGAACGTTCACCTCCAAAGATGGTTCAGAGAGAGTCGTCAGGAGTGGCGATGTTATGGATCCAACCGGGAGGTGCAGGCTGACAGCTTGGTGCGACTTCGATCCTAAGCCAGGAGATTTCATCCATCTGACTGAGGCAAGAGTTCAGTCATGGCAGGGCTCCCCAGACCTCGTCATAGACGAAATCACTCAGGCAACGAGCTTGGAGAGCCCCACTTGGGACAAGATAGACCCCGAAGATCACTGGGTAGATGTGGGACTCACCGAACTAGTAGAGGGAGGGACCAGAAGAGGGGTCAGAACCAACGGGACAATAGTCCTAGTAACCGGAGACTCTGGAATAATTGAGAGGTGCCCAGTCCAATTACCAGATAGGAATAGAAAGTGCAGGAAGAGGCTTAGAGACGGAAATTGCGTAGATTGTGGACCTCAGAGAGGGGAAGAGGATTTACGAATCAGGATGGTTCTTGATGATGGGGTTTCCAATGTATCTCTTCTGCTCTCCAAGGACCCAGCAGAGAAGTTCCTGGGAATGACTCAAGAGGAGGTAGCAGAAACAATCTCCAAAGAAGGCCAAGAGGCATTTCTCATGACAGTAAGGGAGAAGTCACTGGGAAGGGGGGTATCAGTCAATGGACTCGCCCTAATTGATGACCAAGGAGCGATGCTTCTCGCGGATAGTGTGCAAGATGACGGATTGGATGCTTCCAAAGCAGCTGAGATGGTCATCCAAAAGTGGGAGGTGGCAATGTGATTGAATCACAGAGGAGAGTCAGGCAGAGTGCAATCAGGATGCTGGCTCAGGAATATTCAGATGCTTCCTTGACTGAGATGGGAGTGGGGGAATATGATCCATCCTTCGTCATTACCAAGCTAGGAGCTAGGGTGAACAGGGCTCTAGTTGCAGGCGTGATAGACAGGATGGAGAGAAGAGACGGTGACAGTGGACCAAGTTACTCCGGTCATATCAGGGACCCAACTGGCAACCACGTATTCAATATCGCCCCATTCCAAGACGAGATGCATGCCGAGGCCGAAGAGCTACTTGCTAGGTTTGAGTCTGGAGATAGATTTCTAATGGCACTAGTGGGCAAGTCAAGGTGGTTTGAGACCGAGGACGGAGGAGTCTTCACATCCCTAAGGGTCGAGCAGATTGCCATAATAGACAAAGAGAGGTACTCCCGATGGCTAGTCGAGGCAGCGGAAGCCACTCTAAGGAGAATAAAGGCCTATGATGACTCATCTGGCGTAGAGCCCTCTTCCGATTCTTTGGAAGGAGCCGGAGTCCCCTCGGACCTCCTCAATGGCATGGCCCAAGCCAGGTCTCATTATCCCGAGTTTGACTCTGAGAACTACAAGGTAGGAGTCTTGCAGGCACTATCGATAGCCTCTGGAAGATCCAGTATGGCTGAAGCTTCTTCTGTCAGCGCGCCCATGGCCAATGAAGCTCCTGAGGCCCGAGAACAGCCTACTGTTCAGGCTCCAATAGAGCCAGTGGGCGATATTTCTTCTACGATAATCAGTGCAATAAAGTCAGCAGACGGAGGAGAGGGTGCTGAGTATGACGCAATAATACTATCATGCGTTCAATCTGGATTCTCAAGAGAAGAAGCGGAGGATGCACTCGAGGGCATGAGGGATGTAGATGGCACAATAATTGAGCCGAGGTTTGGATTCTTCCAAGTCCTCTAGTTCTTGCTATTCTGAAGAATAGAGTCCACGACCGCCAGTTTCTCGCTGATTCTATTCTTCGAGATCTCAGAGGAAACCTGCTCCCTCAGGAATGAATTTCCATTCACCTTACCGAACTCTCCTATCTTGGCCCCCTTTATCTCTGCGATGTCGGTTGCAACACGTGTTATTCTGGACCTTACTATCTC
>CEVY01021272.1_pt1 | contig 11462 bp, 10 predicted proteins | sample 530681 | NCBI WGS metagenome assembly CEVY01 (sample SAMEA2620855, study PRJEB7988) | marine metagenome | biome: marine biome (ENVO:00000447); feature: surface water layer (ENVO:00002042); material: "saline water (ENVO:00002010), including plankton (ENVO:xxxxxxxx)" | depth 5 m | reverse complement strand
GGAGTTGTATTATCTTTTATAGATTACTCAACAGATAACCCAACCAATGAACAAACTTATTCTTTATTTTTTGTTCAAGGCGTAGTGGGACCAATATTATTAATCATTCCTATATTTATTTTTTTCTTTTACAGTTTAGATAAAAAACGACATTCAGAAATAATTAATAAACTACAAATTAATTCAGATTAGGCTTTCCGCAGAATCCATCATCCTATTCCAAGTAGTTTTGTCTGCAGCGGTAGAGTCTTTTGAGCTAAAGCTCTCTATAAATAAGCATATGTTAGATTCTAAAGAATTTTCATTAGAAGATGATCTATTAAATTTATTTGATAACAATTCAAGCTGAATTTGATTTCTGAGCTCAAGATTCTTTTTTAATGAATCATTGCCAGCTAGTAATTCCATTTGAACACATGCTTTTTGAAAAGTCTTTTTATCACTTTTTGAGTTTAAGTATGATCTTTCAATTGCATCCTTGATGGGTTTTGGATAATTATTAAGATCTATATTTGTATCAGGTTTACTTATTAATTCAAATATTTGTTTATAAGCTAGAAGTTTATTAGTTTTAGAGATTTTCTTCTTATGCTCAATTTTATTTTTTAATTCTTTTTGTAAAGATTTATATTCGTCTGTTTTAGATAATTTTTTATTATCATTTAGAGCTTTTTCAATATCATTTATGGACACTTCGGAGTTATTAATATTATTTAATATTTCATTTAATTTATTTTTGGCATCTTCTATTTCTTTGTTTTTTTCTGTAAAAAATCTGTCAGCATTATTATTAAAATCAGACCATAGTTTTGATTCTATTTTTCTTGGAAGTCTTCCAATCTTTGACCAATCAGCTTTTAGATTATTAAATGCAGTAATATTGGCATCGTTATCTTCATTGTTAAGTTCTTTTACTTTTGCAATTAAAGCTAGTTTTAATTCTTTTATATGTTTATCTTGTTTTTTAATTTGATCATTTAAAGGCTTTCTTGCTCTAAAAAACTCTTGCTTAAGGTTTTTAAAATCTTCATCTAATACAGGAGCAAATTTTTGCCATTCTTCATATGTATTTCTAAGAAAATTAATTATTTCTATATTATTAGGCCATTTTTTTGAATTGTTTGAAGCATATATATCAATAGAATTAATGATTTCTTTTCTTTTATTCGCATTTTCAATTTTAATTTGCTTAAGCTCATTAAAAAAATCTTTACATGGTTCCCATGCTATATTTGTAAGCTTGTTAAATTCGTTCCATTGATCTCTTGATGCTGGTTTTGATGTATGGTCAAGATGTTGCCATTTTGATTGAATGTCATGAATAAGATTTGCTTGATGCTTTGGCTTGTCATTAGGTTTTTCAGCAATAGTTTTTAATTCATTTATTAGGTCATTTCTTTTAGGGTTAGCAGCAAAAGCTGAGACATCATCAAAGTATCTAGATTGTGCAAGTGAAAAATTTAATTTATGTCTAAGCTTATTTGGGACTTTTTTAAGTTTCTTTGATTCATGTAATACGGATCTAACAAGCTTTTGAGCATTCTTTATCGACCCATCTTGAAATAGTTTTTCTGCTTTATCTAATTCTTTAAATAAATCTTTATTAGTTTCCACAATAATTCCTTTATGACGTTTATAATTATACTAAATGAAAAAGCGAATTCTAACAGGTATTACAACTACAGGTACACCTCATATAGGTAATTATTTAGGCGCAATCAAACCAGCTCTTAAATTAGCTGCTGAAAATGATGAATCATACTTTTTTTTAGCTGATTATCACGCAATTATAAAAAATACAAATAAAGCAGAGGTTAATGATTCTGTAAAATCTGTTGCAATTTCATGGTTAGCATCTGGATTAGACATAGATAAATCTTTTTTTTATCGACAATCAGATATTCCAGAAATATTAGAATTAAGTTGGATTTTGTCTTGTGTTACAGCAAAAGGTCTGATGAATAGATCACATGCATATAAAGCAGCTGTATCAACAAACGAGAGCAAAGACGAAGACAAGGGTATTACAATGGGTTTGTTCTCTTATCCTATTTTAATGTCTGCTGATATTCTTATGTTTAATGCCACCCATGTTCCTGTCGGGGCTGATCAATTGCAACACATAGAAATGACAAGAGATATAGCTGGTAGGTTCAATCATATCTATAAAAAAATATTCAATCTTCCTGAAGCTATTATTGGAGATGACATTAAAACTATACCTGGATTGGATGGAAGAAAGATGAGTAAATCATATAAAAATATAATTCCATTACTATCCGATGAGAAAACTTTAAAAAAATCTATTATGAAAATAGTAACAAATTCCTTAGAACCTGGTGAAAAGAAAGATTCCAATGGCTGTACTGTTTTTTCATTATATTCTGCATTTTCAACAAGCGATGAGATTAGTTCACTGCAAGAGAAATACGACGATGGTATAGGCTGGGGTGATGCTAAAAATCTTTTATATAATAAAATTAATAACGAAGTTCAACATATCAGAGATAAATATAATGAATTAAATGATAAACCTCATATCATTAATGATTTATTAAATGAAGGTGCAAACAAAGTTAGACCTCAAGCTAAGGAATTTATAGGTGAAATCAGAGATCTGATAGGTATTTCGAAAATATAACTATGAGTAAATCCGCTGGCTCAAGCTGGTTAAAGTTTGGCTTATTTTCAGTTGGTTTAGGTCAATCATTTGTTTTTGTTCTTGTGCCGCCACTGGCAAGAGATTTAGGTTTATCTGAATTTCAAGTTTCATTAATATTTGCTTTTTCAGCGGTTGCATGGGCTTTAACAAGCGCTATGTGGGGAAGGGCTAGCGATAAATATGGTAGAAGAAATATTGCTATATTAGGCTTGTTAGGATACGCATTCTCTTTAATAGCTTTAATTACTCCTTTATTTTTAGCTGAAAAAAATATATTAAATATTACATTTTTATTTCCAATGCTCATTTTAGGAAGACTGGTTAATGGACTAGTAGGTTCAGCTACTAGGCCTGCTGCTTTTGCGTATGTTGCTGACACTACATCTAAAAGTAAACGAACAGTAAAATTTGCAAGACTTGAGTCAAGTTTTTTAATAGGGACTGTTTCAGGTCCATTAATTGGAGGTTTTCTCATATTAATATCAAATGAAGCTCCTTTTTATATTTTTAGTTTAATTGCTCTCATCGCATCCATTGGAATTTACAAAAATGTTGAAAATATTCCTCAAAAAACTAAAGAATCTAATATTAATAATATTAGCTGGCTTACAGATACGATTTGGCCTTTTTTACTTTTAGCATCAATTACGAGCTTTTGTAATGCATCTTTATTCCAATCAATTGGTTTTTATGTAAATGATTCTTTTTCCTCACTAGATGACCTTGCCATAATTGTTAGTATTACTTTTACTTTATTATCAATATCATCAATTGTTAGCCAGTACCTATTCACAGATCAATTTCCATTACCTCATTATAAATTACTGATTTACGGTTCATTAATGATGGTTTTATCATACATATCAATGGGTTATTCAGATAAAATATCTATTTATTATTTATCAATCATAATGAACGGTTTAGGGATTGGAATGATTAGACCAGCTATATCATCAAGCCTTTCAATCTCTCAATCACCAGAAAATCAAGGCTCTGCTGCAGGTTATCTCGGATCAGTCATACCTATAGGCCATTTAATGACTCCATTTGTGGCAATGCCTATTTATGGAATTAATCCTAGTTATTTGTATTATTTTAGCTCTATGCTGTGTGTTTTATGTATCATATTCATTATTAGTCATCCAATTTTTAAGAAATCAGGTTATGAGAAAAGCATTACTTCTAGTTAACTTAGGTACACCAGACAAACCTACATACTTTAGTGTATTTAGGTATTTAAGAGAGTTTTTAACAGATGGCAGGGTAATAAATATAAACCCTCTATTAAGATTTTTTCTTGTTACTTTTATTATTGTCCCGTTTAGATCTTTTGGCTCATCAAAACTTTATAAACAGCTATGGACTGAAAATGGTTCTCCTCTATTATTTCACACCAAGGAATTAGCTAATAAACTAGATCATATATCTGATTACGATGTTTATTATGCTATGAGGTATCAAAAACCATCCTTAAAAAAAGTTATTGATAAAATCATGAGATCTAATCCAGATGAGATTATTATTTTACCTTTGTTTCCGCATTATGCTGCAGCTACTACAGGTTCTGTTTTTCAAGAAGTTCAAAAATATATATCTAAGTATTGGGTAGTTCCAAAAATAACTTTTATTAATCAGTTTTATGATAATAAATTATTTATACAATCTTGGGCTGAGAAGGCTAAAAAGTTTGACTTAGATTCATTTGATAAAATTATATTCAGTTACCATGGCATACCTAATTCTCATGTTGATAATGTATATTTTGATTCGATGTGTTCTGATCATGATTGTGAGATTGCCATAACAGATGAAAATAAATTTTGTTATAAGGCTACGTGTTATGAAACGACTAGGTTGCTTGCTAATGAATTAGAAATATCATCAGATAAAATCGTTACATCATTTCAATCCAGATTAACAAATAAATGGTTAACACCTTTCACTGATGAAGTCCTTGAAGATTTTTCAAAAAATGATGTCAAAAAAGTTTTAATTTTTTCACCGGCTTTTACAGCTGACTGTTTAGAAACAATCATTGAGCTTGGTGTTGAATATAAGGAAATGTTTCTTGAGATGGGAGGTGAGGAGCTTGAATTTGTTCCTTCACTGAATTCCTCTGATAGTTTTGTTCAAGCATTATCTGATATAGTAAGTAAGAGGTAATATTGAATGTTTAAGGATAATTTATTAAAAAATAAATCCATACTGGTTACTGGTGGTGGAACTGGTCTTGGAAAAGAAATGGCTACACATTTTGCTTCGCTTGGTGCAAAAATTTATATATGCGGTAGGAGAGAAAACGTATTAAAAGATACAGCAGATGAAATCACATCAGAATATGGATCAGAGGTTGTGTATAGACCGTTAGACATAAGAGCATCTGCAGATGTCGATAACTATATTGAAGAAATTTTTCAAGATCAGCCACTTGATGGGTTGGTAAATAATGCAGCAGGGAATTTTATTTCTCCAACTAAAGACCTATCACCAAAAGGATTTGATGCTATTGCTAACATAGTTTTTCATGGTACTTTTTATGTAACTCATTCTGTTGGAAAAAGATGGATTGAATTGAACCATCCAGGATCTATTATTTCAATTTTAGCAACTTGGGTCTGGACAGGATCACCATATGTAGTTCCATCAGCAATGTCTAAAACAGGACTTCACGCTATGACACAATCTTTAGCAGCAGAATGGGGAAAATATAAAATAAGAGTTAATGCTATTGCCCCTGGACCATTTCCAACAAAAGGGGCATGGGATAGGCTCAATCCAAAATCTGATGGAGATAATAGTATGGCTGAAGGTACGATACCTCTAGGCAGGGTTGGAAAAATGAGTGAACTACAAAATTTAGCATCATTTTTAATGTCTGATGGTTGTAATTATTTGACTGGTCAAACTATTGCAATTGATGGCGCTCAATATTTAACAGGTGGAGGAACATTTTCTGGATTATCAAAACTTACCGATGAAAATTGGGATGAAATTAGAAATATGATAAGGGCATCTAACAATAAAGATAAAAAAGATAGAAAGGCATAAACAATAGAGGGAGAGATTTATGGATAACGAAATATACAATGATTTAAATAAAATACTTGAAAATCAAAAGAGTTTTTTTAAAAAAGAAGGTCCTCCAGATCTTGCTCTTAGGGCTGATAGGTTAAACAGATTAAAAGACTTGATAATTGAAAATAGGTACAAAATAGTTGATGCTTTAAATGAAGATTTTGGTGTAAGGTCTAAATCTGCATCCATGGCATCTGATGTTTATACAATCATTCCTGCAATTAATCATGCTATAAAAAATCTTAAAAAATGGACTAAAAGAGTGAATAGAAAAACTAATTTTCCGTTTAATCTTACTGGTGGCAAATCATATATTGAATACGAGCCTTTAGGTAGTGTTGGAATGATATCGCCATGGAATTTCCCAATTTATTTAACCTTTGCACCTCTTGCTAGTATATTTGCTGCTGGCAATCAGGTTATTCATAAACCAAGTGAGCTCACTCCTTTATGTGCTCAGTTAATGAAAGATATATGTGACAAAAATTTTGATGAACATGAGTTTGCAACTGTTCTTGGCGGACCAGAGGTTGGCTCTGTTTTCACAACACTTAATTTCGATCATTTGTTATATACAGGAAGTGGTAGAGTTGGAAAAATGGTAATGGCATCAGCTGCTCAAAATCTTGTACCAGTAACATTAGAATTAGGTGGTAAATCTCCAGTCATTATCGGTAATGGTTTTGACGTTAAAATTGCTGCAAAAAGAGTTATGTTTGGTAAAACATTAAATGCTGGTCAGATATGTCTAGCACCTGATTATGTTTTTGTTAAACCTGAAGTTCAAGAAACTTTTATAGAAGGATGTAAAGAAGCAATAAATGAATTCTTCCCTGATCTTTTAAATAATAATGACTACACATCAATTATAAACAAGAATCACTACGATAGACTTAATCATTTACTAGATGATGCAAGAAATAAAGGTGCAAAAATTATTGAACTAAAACCATCTGATGAAAATTTTATAAATCAAGAACATCATAAAATACCACCAACACTTGTATTAAATGTGAATCTAGATATGGATATTATGCACCAAGAGATATTTGGACCTTTATTACCAATTGTTAACTACAACGAATTATCAGAAATAACCAATCACATTAATTCTCAGGACAAACCATTGGGCTTATATTATTTTGGTACTGATAAAAATGAGCAAAATTATTTATTAAAAAGAACTTCTTCTGGAGGAGTGACCGTTAATAATGTTATTGGTCATTTACAACAAACTGATCTACCTTTTGGTGGGGTTGGTCCATCAGGAGAGGGAAGATATGATGCCTTTGAGGGCTTTAAGAATTTCTCAAACGAAAGAACATACTACAAAGATATTTCTGAGAGATTTGATGGTCTTCTTGCAGGAATTAGGCCACCATATAAAGGTAATATTGAAAAATTACTTAAAAGCATAGCAAAATAATTTGTCAAATATTTCATTTAAATTAGGTTATAAATACTTAAGGTCACCTAAGGGAGGCCTATTTTCATTTACATCTATTTTAGCAATCTCAGGTATGACAATTGGTATCGCTAGCTTGATCATAACCTTATCTGTTATGAATGGTTTTGAGAGAGAGCTAAAGAATAGAATTCTTGGAGTAATACCTCATTCACTAATACTAAATGAAACATCAATAGCAAATTATGAGGAATTGATAAGAGATCTTGAAAATGATTCAAATATATTAAAAGCCTCACCTTTTATCCAAACTCAAGGAATAATTTCTGCTAATAACCAATCCAGAGGTGTCAACTTATCAGCTATTGACGTTTTAAATGAAAAAGAAATGACTATTATTCCAGAATATATGTCTGTTGGGTCTATCGAAAATTTACTTGAGCCCAATACAGTTATTATTGGTTCATGGTTAGCAATGTACCTAGGTGTTTATCCAGGTGATGAAATTATCCTAACTACTCCTGATATCAAATCTACAATTTTTGGTTCATTACCTAAGAGTTTCCGATTAAAAATAGTAGGTATCTATGAGCTTAAATCTGAACTAGACCAATCTTTAATTCTTACTTCTCATTCATTTGGCCAAAAAGTCAAAGGCTTAAAAGATTCAACTCAATCTATACGATTAAAAACAAGAGATATATTACAAGCCGAAGAATATACACGAGAAGCACTATTTAATTTAGATATAGATCTTGAAAATTTTGCTTTTTCTACATGGAAAAAAACATATGGAACTCTGTTTCAGGCCATTAAGTTAGAAAAGTTCTTGATAGGTTTATTGCTGAGTTTAATAATTGTTGTAGCCTCGATATTATTATTATCCACTGTTGTTATGACAGTAAAATCTAAAGAAAGAGAAGTTGGAATTCTAAAGACCATTGGTTTTAATAATATTGATATTATAAGAATATTCTTTTATCAAGGTATGATCATTAGCTTTATAGGTATATTTCTTGGATTGATATTAGGGTTTTTAATAATCTTAAATCTTGGAACATTAATAGATGTAATAGAGTCACTTATAAGCAGATCATTGCTCGATAGTTATTTTATAAATTATTTTCCATATGAAATAAGAATAAATCAGGTTATTTCAATATCATTAGCAGCTTTATTAGCCTCTATTATTTTTGTTTTTCTTGCAGCAAAAAGGATAACCCAACTTAATCCTATTGAGATACTTCGTCATGAATAAGCTAGTAATTGATAATTTATCTAAGACTTTTAAGATCGGAAATGAATTCCTTGAGGTATTTAGTAAGATTAATTTAGAAATCAATCAGGGTACTAATATTGGTATTACCGGTAAATCAGGATCAGGTAAATCAACATTTCTTCAAATTGTTGCTTCATTAGATAAACCATCAAGTGGTGAAATTTTCTTCAATGATAATAAATTTAATCAGATGAAAAACGATGAATTATCAAAATTACGTTTAGAGAATTTTGGTTTTGTATATCAATTTCATCATTTACTTGAAGATATGACTATATTAGAAAATGTCCTACTTCCAAATCAATACAACAAATCTGATAAAAAGTTTAATAATGAAGAAATATTTAATTTATTAGAAAAGGTTGGTTTGTCAGAAAGACTGCATCATTTACCGTGGAAATTATCAGGTGGAGAAAAACAAAGAGCAGCAATTGTAAGAGCTATTGTTAATAAACCAAATTTTCTTTTTTTAGATGAACCTACTGGTAATTTAGATGAATCTAATGCAAAGAGTATTCAAGAGCTTTTGATTAATTTATCTAAAGATTTAAAATTTTCTCTAATTACTTCATCTCATGATATAGAATTTATTAAAATGATGGACTTAAAGTATGAAATTATTAACAGAGATTTAATTTATTATGATTGAGTTTATACAAGCAGGCGGTTTTTTTATGTGGCCATTGTTAGCTTGCTCGGTATTAATTGTATCAATATGTATAGAGCGAATATGGTTTTTGCAAGATAGATTAGTTCTTCCAAACGGTCTCAAAGATCAAATAACTAACTTAAATAATAAAAATTTGTTATCTGATCAACAAAGAGCTGAAATAGCTGAACTTTCATCATTAGGTTTGTTGTTAATGACTTGTATTAAATATAAAGATTTAAATAGACAAAATTTAGAATCTAAAATAGAAGAGAAGGTGTCAGAGGTTAAGCATAACCTAGAAAGGAATCTAACCATGCTTGGAACATTGGCAACAATCTCACCTTTAATAGGTTTGCTTGGGACTGTTATGGGTATGATTACAGCATTTACTGGTTTAACTGAAACATCTGGAGCAAATCCAGATTTATTAGCATCAGGGATTTCTTCAGCTTTAATAACTACTGCATTTGGTTTATTGATTGCGGTACCTGGCTTAGTATTTCATAAATTTTTTGAACAAAGAATTACACATCACCTAATCAATCTACAAACAGAAGTTTCTGAGTTTATTGATGAAATTAATATATGAAATTTGTAAAAGACGCTAATAATTCTTTTTCTATTGAGATCACGCCTTTAATTGATATTGTTTTTTTATTAGTTATATTTTTTGTAGTAACCTCAAAAGTTGGAGACTCGCAATTCTTAGAACTATCATTACCTGAAACTGAATCATTTACTGCAAATATTGTCGAATATAATAATGAAATCATTATATTTAATGATGGTACGTTATCTATTAATAATGAAATAATATCAATCAATGATAAAGAAATACTCTCAGATATGATTTTTAATTTTGATAATTCAAAAGTTTTATTAAGTGCTGATGGAGATGCTAATCATTCTTGGGTTATGGAAATAATGGATATATTAAATAAATACGGTCATAGTACAGTACAGATTCAGACTATTGAAAAATGAAGCAGAGTAACCTTAAAAGACTTTTAAGCTATACATTTAGATACAAATGGTCTTTTTTAATAAGTATATTTGGATTTATTGCTTTTGCCTCTGCAGATATTGCAGCAGTTGAATGGATTAGACAGATTATTTCCTATATAAATCAAGAAACAGAAACTATTCATGAATTTTTAGCACTATCGTTAATTCTCATTGCTACTGTTAGAGGTATCGGATTTTTTGTAGGAAATTACTTTATGTCTAGAGTTGGCTTTGGAATAGTTAGGGATCTTCGATTAGAACTATTCAAGAAGCTGCACATACTACCAAAATCCTATTTTGACCTTAATCAATCTGGACAACTTATAAATAGAATAACATTCACCACTACTCAAGTGTCAGGAGCAACTTCATCAGCTGTCAAAACTATAGTTAGAGAAGGTTTTCTTTTAATAGGATTATTTTGTTATTTATTGTACCTAAATTATAAATTAACACTTTTACTAGTTATTACAGCTCCATTAATTGCATTTATCGTTTATGTTGCTGGAAAAAGATTAAAAAAATTAGCTAAAAAAATACAAACAGCAATGGGTGATGTTACTCATATTGCATCGGAAGCTGTTGATGGTCATGTTGAAATTAAATCGTTCAATGCAGAAAGCTATGAAAATAGTAGATTTTCTGAAGCCAATGATTCAAACAGATTACAAAATCTTAAATTAGAAGCTACTGGTAATCTAGCGACACCAATTATTCAAATTCTAGTATCTATTTCATTATCACTTATAGCATATGTTGCATTAGGGGCACAATTAGGCATTTCTCTTGATGCAGAAACTTTTGTTGCATTTTTTACTGCAGCAGGATTGATGGCAAAACCAATAAGGCAATTATCTAACGTAAATATTACAATTCAAAAAGGTCTTGCTGCAGCATCAGAAATATTTGAACAACTTGATCATGACAATGAGAATGATGAGGGGTCTCAAACATCTACTATTTCAGGAAATATAGAATTTAAAAATGTAAGTTTTGCTTATGATAATTCACAAAATGTTCTTGATAATATCAATCTTTCAATCAAAGAGAATGAAACAATTGCAATTGTTGGTAAATCTGGTTCTGGTAAAACATCTCTTGCAAATCTTATACCTAGATTTTATGACCATTCTAGTGGAGAAATCTTAATTGATAATATTCCGGTAAGAGATTATTCATTAGATTATCTTAGGTCATGTATATCTATAGTGAATCAGTCCCCAACATTATTTAATGACACTATAGAAAAAAATATTGCTTATGGTGACGATGAGATTGACAGTGAAAAGGTAATTGAATCTGCAAGAAGAGCAGGGTGTATTGATTTTATTGAAAACCTTCCTGAGTCTTTTAATTCTGAAATTGGTGATGATGGTGTTCTTTT
>CEVY01023129.1_pt1 | contig 11820 bp, 8 predicted proteins | sample 530681 | NCBI WGS metagenome assembly CEVY01 (sample SAMEA2620855, study PRJEB7988) | marine metagenome | biome: marine biome (ENVO:00000447); feature: surface water layer (ENVO:00002042); material: "saline water (ENVO:00002010), including plankton (ENVO:xxxxxxxx)" | depth 5 m | reverse complement strand
ACTGGACGAGTGAACCCTAAACTTTGACCAAACCAAAAAAATCAAGATGAGACAATTGTGAGAGACCTATTTATACTGCTATGGCCATAGCTTTATCACACCGTGAAACAATAATTCTAGGAGGTCTCAAATTTTCTTAGTGAAGGACAGTTTATTATTCTCTGCGACTAGCAAGTAAATAGAAGGAATAGAACAGGTGATCTATTATATACTGTTGAAAGATAAGAAGAGACGATTTCAACTTTTCAATAGTGAATAACTTTTGTATAAGGCTTTACCTACTCTTGCTGAAGCTAACAAGCAAATAAAAAACACTAGAACACTTCGTTCACTCTTATACTCAGGTTTTATGCTGAAATTGGTGCGGAAAGATTGACGAGACTCTACATCCCTTTTGCAAAGCACTATAGGATGCTTGAAAAAGAAGAAAATGTAAGTGTATTTTTGGGATACCTTAGTTCGATGCTGTGCTTAGTCCTTTCATGTAAGTTCTGACTCTCTGATAAATAAGAACACTCAAAAAATTATGTTCTAGGTACGGGCGCAGCCTATGGTTCCGCTCAAGCAGGTTTGGGATTATGCCGTGCGGGTAGTAAAAATCCAAATATGGTCATTAAAGGGATTATTCCAGTGGCCATGGCCGGTGTTCGGGGTATTTATGGTTTGGTCCTTTCGATAATTATATTAAGCGGAATTCATCCTGAAAAAGGTTATAAAGAATATAACGGGATGATGCATTTAGGAGGTGGACTATGCTGTGGACTATCTCAATTTGCAAGCGGTATTGCTGTTGGAGTTGTTGGAGAAAGCGCTAGTCAAGCTGTCGTTCGTCAATCAAAGTTATTCGCCCCCATGGTATTAGTTCTTATCTTTACTGAGGCACTTGCTTTGTATGGTTTGATTGTTGGCATGATAATGGCCCAGCAAGGGCAACGTATTATTGACATGGGCTTGCACCTTTAAGGAAAATATTGCTTTTTTATTTCATTACTTGTAACTCGAAATTTTCTTTACTGGTTATTTATCTACCTTAAGTTCATTTTCTGTTGTATCTACCTTCAACCAGTGCATCAAAGCTCCAAAATGCAGTACTTGTCGCGATAATTTAAACAAGACAGGAGTTGCTATGAGACTTAATGCTGTCGAACCAAGCAGCAATAAATATAGTTTTCTATGAACTAACCCAACTGCAGAAGCTCTACTCAGGAGCACAAATGAAAACTCACCCACTTGTGCAAGCGACATCCCAACTGTGAAGCTTGTTCTGAAGTTGTAACCAAAAGCCCGTACCACTAGTGTAATTAATGAACATTTGAAAACTATTATTATCAGTAAAGTTGCGAAAAGTACATCCAAATGAACCCAAAGAAAGTAAGGATTCATGATCATCCCAATTGCGGTTAAAAACAAGGCAGCAAAAAGGTTTCTTATTGGCTCAATCTTTGTGAGGGCTTGTTCTGAGAAAGTCGTTGATGAAACCATGACACCTGCAATAAATGCCCCCAGCTCTATACTCAATCCTATATGATCACTCAACCAAGCTATTAATAGGCAAAATGCAATCAAAACTAGCTGGAAAAGCTCACTACTGAACGTGAAAACAGCCCTCATAAAATGACAAATTACATAGCGGGTGATAAAAATACACAATACCAAAAAAAAAACCATCGTAATGACAGTCTGTATCAATGATACTACTCCGTCTACAACGCCATGACTCCCTCCTAGGACAGGGAGTAGAGCAAACAATAACCCGATCGTACAATCCTGTAGAATTAAGGTACCCAAGGTAATTTGCCCATGTAGAGTGGACATTTCATCCCTTTCCATAAGGCATTTGACAACAACTGTTGTTGATGACATGGAAAGAAACCCTCCGATAAATATACCCTCCTTGGTAGGTGCTCCTGAAAAGTCACTTAATACTCCACATAAAAGCATTGCTAATAATACTTCGATGCTTCCTCCAAGTATAGAAACATTTTTAACATGTCTCAGTTTAGATATAGAAAATTCTACTCCAAGGGAAAAGAGGAGAAAAACCACCCCAAACTGTGCCAGAGTCTCGACCTGAACCAGTTCAACAACAAGGCCGAAGCCTCCAGGGCCAATTAATGAGCCTGAGAGTAAGAATCCTGTGATAAACTGCTGCCCAAGAGCACCAAAAACAGCAGCTCCAATGGTTGCAGCACAAATTATTATCACGATATCAGTGATCAGTCTGTGATCTTGCTGCAACTCCATTGTGCCATTTTTGGGATTCGAAATAACAAACTCATTGTCTGACGAGTCAATAAGTCGTTCCACAAAAATTTCGTGCTCGGGAATATGATTTAAAACCGAGTAAGTGAAGACTCTACTCGAAATTTTGGCTATAGAACGTCGAAACTTTCCGAGGCTGCTATTTTCTTGAGCATTTCCTGAAATGCTGGACACACCTACATTATTAGCCGACTCTAATGGAAACGAAGGAGATTTCGATCGACTAACTCGTACAACGGTTTCCAGAGTAGCTCCTTGTAAAGCAATTGATCGATTAAAACTTCTACCAGCGCCTTCTGAAGCCATCCCTTTGGACTCTGTACCATCCTTATCGTTGAATTCCTTGGCTAGAACCTTCTCAAACTGTGCAGCCAAAGTTTTCTCAAAGACCTTTCCAGAACTAGTTTTAGCATTGTACTCCTTTTCCTGAAATGAATCTGAAACAGTAGGAATAGTCGAGGAAAAATCTGCTTCAAAGCAGTTCGCCCTTTGAAGCAATGAAGAAAGAAAAGTTACTGCAAAAATCATAAGTGAACGAAAGATTGGATTCATTTCAAACAATATTGTTGTCGTTGCCTTCCTTTCTCGTTCTAACTTTCCTCTAAGTATAACATTTGAACAGTTTATGAAAGCTCTCCAAACTCCAAAGATGAAAAAAATCTATCATAACGCTTCTAGAACTCTAGAGACATGGAATATGTGAAAGTTTGTGAAATTTTAGTGTAAATTGAAGGTTCTAAATAATTTTCTTTTACGAGTACCTGTACATATTCGTGCTCGTAGAAATAATATTTTTGTGTTAAACGACGTACATGGCCATATGTGTGCCATATGGCCATATGGTAGGTTCCCAAATTTCTCCCGACGTTGGAAACTTAATTTCAGCGACCTGGGCACTTGGCGTTTTTTGGTTTCATTTGCAGTCAGCAGTCTCTCAGTCACTCTCACACTCATTTTGGTGTCATTCCAGGTTAGACAAGTTTTGTTCTGCTACAGAGCTTTTTATCTTACTTTAGTGCCGGGATAATATGTTCGAGCTCGTGGCCGAGAATTTTCTAAATTCAAGGTTACATCAACATTTTACACTAGTGCTCATAAATGAAGAGATATCGATATAAACAACAAACATATGCAACCTGAAATTCCTTATCTCCGTTGTGAATATAAGAAGGGAATTAATCGAGGTATTTATTCTAAAAAGAAATTCAAGAAAGGTCAGGTAATATGTACAGAAGTTCCAACTGCCGTGCTACAGAAGGATGTTGCAAGCACAAAATTGGATCCCGTTTCTTGTTCGAATTGCAACAAAGTTTGCAATACGGACGGAATGCAAAGTTTTTGCAAATGCAACCTTAATCCGAAGTGTAACGCACTTTTTTGCTCGAAAGCTTGCTTCAATTTTGCTTTGAAAGGAACTGAGGGTACCAGTTCTGATATTGGTTGGCACAATTTCACATGCGTTGAAGCTCTTGGCAGTCTTAGAACTGAGCAATATTTCATAGAACAAGATGCTTGCCAACTAGCTGCTATAATTTTAGCAAAATCGATAACCAAAGTATCTGCTTCCAAAATCGATATTGATAGAGAAATGACTATTCTATCTTCAGTATATGCAACAGACGTTCTAGAAATTCGGAATAGTGATCAATTTGAAACTGAAGATGAAATTGATCATTTTATATTATATCAGAATGGTATTCGAATGCTTCACACTCGTGCCATCGAGTTTTTGTTTCTTTTGAAAGAGAGCTGGCTTTCCAAACTTGGAGGATATAGTATTGCTATACAAAAACTCTTGGCAAAGGAGTTTTTCTTAAAGTTAGTGACTGGAATTCAAATCTATGCTCGTGCTATTGAAGTCGAACCATCTGTTAAAGTAGCTGGCATGCCGGCAGCTAATTTCAGACTAGCTGTGAATGAGAGCATCAAACTAAGTTATAAGGACAGCTACAGCAAACGTGGAATAATGAAAGAAGCGAAAGGATTCTGTCCTGTACTTGAAAGTATTGAACATGTAAATACTCCTTTTTTTTGCGGTCCACTTGTTTCTTTATTAAGTCATAGTTGTTGTCCGAGTGTTCAGCTTGAGACCAGCGCCCAAAGTATGCTTGGATTACGGGTGAAACTTGTAGCTATACAAAATATTCTTCCAGGTGATGAACTCACAGTTTCATATATACCCACACAGCAGGATATTCATTTGCGGAAGAATCAGTTACTTGATCGCTATGGATTTATATGCAAATGCTGCAAATGCTCTTGGGAAAATGGTGGCATCGAATTCTCTCGTGAAGAAATAGTTTCGATGTCACATCTTGCTTTTGATGAATACAGGTTCAAAGACTCTTTAAGTTTGGTGAAGTTTGGTGCAAAAAGGTGGGGGAGAGATGGAGAGCTCTTCCATATCATGGGCATGATTCAATTAGCTCTAGGTAAATGGTCAAAAGCCCATGATACATGGCATGCAGAGCACTTCGAAAATGGAGTTTTCCGGTTTTTAAAGACGCAGAAGGAGAAAGATAAAGCTTATGTTACAAGTTTTTCTAGGGGTAATTCGATTTTACGGCACAACTTGAAGCCTTCAGTTTCAAAGAGATGCATAACATTGGCTGCCGGGGCAATTTGGCTCCTACCATCCCAAACCCTGTCTAAGAAATCTTGTGAGCATTGGATATCCCTTGCGGAAAAGTTTGCTTCCTCACAGGGGGGATGGTGCACAAACAGACACATTTCGGTTGCAACAACTGATATCCCCATTCACCATATTCCTGACCTTGTGTGTGAGTGGAATTTATTTGTAACCTCTTATCTAATTCCGCTAGCTAAACAATTACTAACTGCAAGCGTATTAAATAAACAAATTTGTGTACACGATGCATTTATCGTAAAGTATGATGCATCCAAGGGACGTGACCATCTTCCGGTTCACAGGGATCAAAGTGAAATCAGTATAACTCTCGCACTTAACTCGAACGCGGAGTTTGGTGGGGGTGGAGGAACTATGTTTCCGAATTTGGGAATAACTGTCTGCCCCGAAATTGGAGAAGCTCTGCTTTTCAGAGGGGATTTAGAACATGGCGGATTTCCAATTAATAGTGGTGTAAGATACATAGTTGCCGCATTTTTTTATCTGGAGAAAGAAAAAGGAAGTTGTAAAAAATAATTCTTATTTTAAAATTGTATTTCTAGATGAATTTTCCCTATTGTTCTGTAAATATCTCTAAAATAAATGAAATATTTTTGTAAAGATTTAATCCATATTAGGAACTGAAAAATTTCAATTCCTTTCAATTATTTTTATTTATTTATTTATTTATTTATTTATTTATTTATTTATTTATCATAAATTGCAAAAACCAGTCCCTTTTCTCCATTATTAAGTTATTTTAATATATAATATAATTTTTTCAATAAAACTCAACAACTTTTCAGTCTCCTATTTGTAATTTAGAATAAATTCCCCAGCAAATTATTTTAAAAAAGAAGAGAGCCGTGATTTATGAAGAAATAGTTATCTTCGTGCTTAATTTATACTTCTACATTTTGTAGAGTAGTACTTGAAGTTTTTACGGATTTCAATAGAATTATATTTTTCTAGCCAGTTATGGTGCGTATGTACGTTCGTAGAGTTATTTTTAAAAAATTAGCGGGAACTGAAATTGACTTTTTTGTTTTTCTCTTGAGTACTCGAAGCAGCTCTATAAAGAGTTTGAGCGTAGAGAACAATATGGTCATGGCCATATGGTCATACCATGGTACCTGGTACCATGGTACCATGGTACCAGTACCAATGGTACCGGTACACTGTATCACAAAAATCACATTTCAAAATAAAAACGCTCATCGTATTATACTGTACAGTAGCTATGCATACGTAGAATAAATTTGGAAAAAAATAGTAATTCACACAGACTTTATATATGATATATATGATTATCGATGAGCATGACTCCTTCATGCATTTTTTTTAACATCTCCTGAATATCAAATCTGGAGAGCTTCTCGTTAAACCAAGAGTGAGATTCTTGCTCTATCTCTTCTATTGTAACAGCTTCTTTTAGACGCATAAAATTTTGAAGTTTGGTTCGGAACTTTGATGCCATGGTATCATAATTAGTGTTGTCATCTTTACCAAGGAGAGTACTAGGACTACGCATATTAATGTCCTCCGCCTCGATCACGAACCTCATAACTTCTATAGCTGCTAAAGCATCCACAATATCAATAGACTTTGAAAGTCTCATCTTTGCATGAGCTGTAGCAAGCCTAATAATTGTTTCTAGGGACCGGGCAGTTACCGGAAGTGCTCGCCTACTACGCATACCTTCGGCTTTGTACCTTCTCCACATTGAGTATTGTTCTGCTATTTTATTTTCCGCCTCTGACGTCAAAGTAGGTTTCACACTCATTTTCATGTAATAAAGGTATTTTTGTAAAAATTGTTTTGGAAGCTTCTCTGACATGTTTTCTACATCATTCCGGGAATATTCGTTTTGACCAGAACTATTGACATTCGCATCCGAAGAAACTAAAGACAAATTAGTCTTTTGTCCATTATGAGTCATATTCGCATGCATATTGAGCACGTGAGATGAAATTATACGATCAACATTAGAATCAGACTGGTCAAGAACTATGAATAATAGATCAAATCTTGATAGGAGAGAGTCTGGAAGATTTATATTCTGATTCACTGGTTGACTATGATCATAGTTTCCATATATAGGGTTCGCAGCGGCTATGACGCTACACCGTGCATTCAGAGAAGCATGGATTCCTGCTTTTGCTATAGTTACAGTTTGTTGTTCCATAACTTCGTGGATAGCAACTCGATCTGCGTCGCTCATTTTATCAAACTCATCAATACATACAACACCTCGATCAGCTAATACCATCGCCCCTGCTTCTAATCTACGCTCGCCCGTCTCTTGATCAGTGGTCACAGCAGCAGTGAGTCCTACACCTGAGGATCCTCTTCCAGTGGTGCTTACAGCTCGTGGAGCTATATTCATGATAGACCGTAAAAGTTGTGATTTTGCCACTGATGGGTCACCAACCATTAAACAATTGATATCTCCGCGAAGATGCGTGCCATTACTTAATACTTTCTCATTTCCGCCTAGAAGGAGTAGGATCAGGGCACGTTTGATGTTGTCATGTCCACATATAGAAGGTGCTAAAGATCTGCCAAGCAAATTTAGGAGAGATTTTGGTTCATATCTCTTTGGGAGATTCTTTATTTCGGTCAGATCTTCACGGGATAGACTTGGAATATAAACTTCTTTTATGAGTTGTTGAATATCCTTCGCAACCAAAGTGGTTCGAAAAATTCCACCTGAGCCTAAGCCTGTTCTTGTTGGAACAACTTTATAAATTCCGATTACTTTGACTCTATCTCCAGGCTTACAATTATCAACAAGGTCACGGTCAAGAATGACTTCAACAGAACGCGGTAGCTGCCCTGAAGGTGCATTTTCCGGCATTTCTTGTACCGTAATAATTTGATAATCGAGATATTGACAAAGTCCATACTCTGTTGTAAGAGTATTCCCAGCTTCATCTCTTGTTGGAATTCGTGTGGAAGTAGGTAATCCAGTTAAAGTTGTAACATCTCGATACTCTCGGGAAGAAAACTTTGAATTATCTTCGCAAAAGTGCTTGCTCATAACAAGCTTAGGTCTGACTGCGGTGCATTTGGTAACTATTCCTTCGACGCTCACCAAACAATCTAAAAAAGTGGAAAGAAGACCCCTTGGAGAAACCGCATATATACCAAATGAACCACTAAAAGTGACTTCGAAATGATCTAATTCCTTGAGATGTTCTCTCTGAACTTTATATTTGATAGCATCCTTCAGAATCTCAATAATTACCCCAGGATCTTTCATTAGCCTTCGTGAAAGTCTGGGTTTTTTTGAACGCAAATCATCCAGGTTAACATCGAAACTAGTCCACCCGTTTTGAATAAATTTTTGGATTAGCTACAAAGTAAAAAAGGTCACTACTAAAAGTTTCAATGAGGTAATAATTTACATACCTCCTCATCAATGAATGCCTCAAATTCTTCTTTCCAACGTAACTGGGTTTCTATGCTCATTGCAAATGGAAAACAATACAGATATCGTGGAAGCAATTTTCGAATAGAGCCGTTCCCTCGCACTCCGCAATTCCGACGACTCAAAGGTACTTGTTTTCGAATTCAGAAATATAAACTGAGTACTCTAAAAATGCGTTACAAAGTCGAAAAGATATCTCTAAGTCTTTATATTTCAACCACGTGTTATCTAGCTCGCAGCCTGTGAATTATATCTTTTGCGAAAGAGGAAAGCAGTGAGAAAAAGACTGGCGGGGACTATTTTGGAAATCCAGACATTATTATTGAAATCTTGTTTTTTTTTTAAATTTTGTCGGACTGAGACCCTTGAGGAAAAATTTTACGCTACGAGCGTACCACTTGTTTTTTAATTTCATTTTTACCTTTATGGTATGCCATAATCACTTGTGTTTTAATTTCATTTTTACTCTCCCAATCCTATGACTACCCGTCGCTGGAGTAAAAGGTTAAATCGTGAGTGAGTTGTTCCGGCAAGGCATCAGGTGTGTTACGGTCAGTAGAAACAAACGAGTCAAAATTTTACGTGAATAGAATAAGTTTCGAATAAGACCCCGGGGGAAAAGTATTAAAGAAGACGAAGAAATGAATTCGAGAAATATTAGGCAGATTTAAAAAGCCATTGAACTTAAGACAAGATCAAAAGTCCAAACTATGGAGTTTACTGTTCCCAATCCTTCCTGCCGTTTTGAAAGGTTTGCATGTTCTCTCATTTGTAGTTTTCAAAACATTTTCTCTTAGTTCCCTAGGATTACTTACTAAAAAGTTTATAGAATTACTGATGGGATTGAATATACGCGAACTTGACTTGAATGAAGCAGCTGGAGCTCTTGGCGTACAAAAACGAAGAATTTATGACATCACGAACGTCCTCGAAGGGCTTGGAATAGTTACAAAAAAATCCAAGAATCACGTAGTATGTAAATGTAATGTTCAAGGATTTGGATATACTACTCAAAGTGTACTTTACTTGGTTTAGAAGCATAAAGAACTGCACTAAATTTTATGATTCACAGGTTACAAAATTCTGTCAAAGACAGCAGAGTGAGTTCGAGAAAATCTTAGACAATCAAGTAGAAAGAATGAGGGAGATACTTGAAAGTGTTTTCTTGTCTCCTATTTTACAGGTACTTGTAATTTCTATGCATGTAGAGAATATTCAAGTTTTACTTAATTTTAGAGGAGTTTGTTTATTGCTGAAAAAGACGTTAACTTTATTCCAGACTTTTCTCAAAAGACTTTAATCGCAATTAGAGCTCCATATGGTGCCACACTTGTGGTTCCAGATCCAAGTGGAAGTGTCTGTTTAAAGAGTGTAAAGCGCCAATATGAAATTTTTCTTAAGTCAATCGCTGGTTCTGTGGAAGTTTTTTTACTTTCATCTCAGAAAAGTCAGTACGAAGGCGATTTGCACAGATCTGGGAGAAATATTGCAGAATGTGAGTTGGTACGAAACGAACAATTCTCAAATAGTGTAACTTTAGGTCTCGATTGGCAATTGAATTGTGCTGGTTCATTGCAACGACTTCCCATTCCTATATCTGTTGTCCCACAACAAGACTGGTTTGCTCACGAAAGGGACATAAGAATTAATTTGTCTGAGATGTATACTCGTCAATAGTACAAATGTTGACAATACATATATTAATGTGGTGGAGACGAAGTTTTTAGCTTAGATTTCTGCCTTAATTTTCTTAATTTCTTAGTCTTTTGAATCAGATGAGATACTTTGTATGAGAACTGAAGTGAATTGAAGAGAAACAAAATGAAGAATGAATTTTTGAAACGAAGGAAGGATGGAAGAAGCAGTTGATTTCAATTTCATTATACTGGTACTATATTTAATGAACAAATATATGCACTCCTTCCATCGAGCATATCAAGTAAATTGGCAATTCAATTTCCTCATGCTTTGTATGGAGCAAAAATTACACAAGAGTTGTGTCCACCAAAACCAAACGAATTACTTATAGCTGCGGTCACTTTATGCTCCTTTTTAAGATTAGCACACGTATCAATACCTGTAACCACTTCCTCGCATTCATTCTGATTAATACTCGGATGTAACCAGCCTGTTTTGATAGCCATAATGGAAGCAATTGCTTCCATACCCCCTGCAGCCCCAAGGCAGTGGCCGATCATAGACTTAGTGGCGTTCATCTTAACATTCGTCATGTCTTTAAATACTTTTCTGACAGCGGCAATCTCTGCAACATCACCAACAAGAGTACTCGTCGCATGTGCATTGATATAGTTGATATCTTCAACCGATATTCCTGCATCTTTGATAGCAAGTTCAATACAAGTAGATACTCCAAGACCATCAGCACGAGGGTCGGTCATATGGTGCGCGTCGCAGGTAATTGCGCCTCCCATATATTCTGCGTGGATACGAGCGCCACGAGCCAGAGCATGCTCGAGACTTTCCATCACTAATAAACCTGCCCCTTCTCCCATGACAAAACCATCTCGGGCCTTATCCCATGGTCGACTGGCGCCTTCCGGATCGCTATTATTTTGTGATAAAGCTCTACAGGCTACAAAACCGCCCAAACCGACTGGAATTATTGGTGCTTCTGATCCGCCAGCAATGATTATATCAGCATCACCGCTTCTTATGTGGTTGGCCGCAGCATGATAGGCATAGTTGGCCGTTGCACAAGCAGTTGAAATACTATAATTTGGACCCATGAAGCCCTTTTCAATTGCGAGCATTGCTCCACCCATGTTTGTAATGGCATATGGAATGAAAAATGGAGTGATCTTTTTGGGTCCCTTCTCAACCAAAGCTTTCACGCCGTCTTGAAAAACTGTGAGCCCACCCATACCTGAGCCACAGAGAACCCCAACCCGTTGCTTATTAACCTTGGCTAAAGCTTCGCCAGCCAGACCAGCATCTTCAAGTGCCTTGTTCCCACTTACTAAAGCATATCTCAAGCAATCGTCCAAACGACGATCATTTTTCTTGTCGATGTAACCCTCATTGTCAAAGTTGCGGATTTGAGCTGCAAACTTAGTTGGAAAATCGGAAGTGTCAAACCGGTCAATTGGAGCAACACCAGAAGTTCCTTCCAAAAGCTTATCGTAAAACGAAGTATAGTCGTTTCCAAAAACAGAGCAAAGCCCCATTCCAGTGATGACGATACGTTTTTTGGGGTCGGTCTCGCGCGCCATCGCGCTGCATCCGAAGAGCACATGAGATCTATCAACTCGCCGACTTCGAAGTTGCTTCAATTTTTTTCTATCGCACGAAGTTGAAACATGACTAACGTGAGTAGGGGATGAGATAGAAGTAAACATTTCGACGATTCAGGCGATAACTTTAGAAGTGAAGCTCACTCTGATATTCGATTACGTAGGGATGCCTCAAAAATCTACCTTTAGTCAGAGTCACGTAAAAATAATGTTAGATTGTGGCACGTTATCTTCACACAAAAATTCTTTAT
>CEVY01024375.1_pt1 | contig 12058 bp, 6 predicted proteins | sample 530681 | NCBI WGS metagenome assembly CEVY01 (sample SAMEA2620855, study PRJEB7988) | marine metagenome | biome: marine biome (ENVO:00000447); feature: surface water layer (ENVO:00002042); material: "saline water (ENVO:00002010), including plankton (ENVO:xxxxxxxx)" | depth 5 m | reverse complement strand
CAAAAAAGTCGTCTTCTCACGGAGACAAAAACACCAACGCGCTTCGAACACACTTGGGAGGAGGATCCGGACGACGGATCTCTCTTTTTTCGAGAAGACGGGGCGGCGTTCTTTTTTGTCCGCTCGAAGGAGAGGCGTTTGGGAAAAGAGCGCGAGAGGATCACGTAAAGAGCCAACTCCCCAAACAAACATATCTCGAGATATTCACTCATTTCGGAAAGAAGAATTGCCGGTCGGACTTTGTATAAAGAAGAAGAAGAAGAAGAAGAAGATGAAAGAAGAGGAAGAAGAACACAAAAAAGGAGAAGAAGCGCCGCCCCGCGTGGTGGAAGTGAAAGCGCGAAAAGAATACACGATCACGAAAACCAGAGAAAGCTGGACGGACGAGGAACACCGACTGTTCGTCGAGGCCATCGCGCTGTGCGTCGTCCCCGTGGCTTTGGCTTTTTTTCCTCATTTTTTTTTTTCGTTGGTTGAATTCGTCTCTTTTTTTGTGCCAGCAGACGAAGAAGAAACTATTTTGAGGTGCTCTGCTGACAAAAGAGAGCGTTTTTTGTCTCAATCGAACGATCCGACGCGCGCGCGCGAATGTCGACAAACTCTACCGTTATTTTTTTCTCTCACACTTTGTCTCACCCTCATCTACTCGTCTTCTTTTCGCGATGAAACAGATACCAGCGAAACTGGAAGCAAATTAAAGAACACGTGAAATCGAAATCGATCATTCAAATCCGCTCGCACGCGCAAAAATATTTCTTGAAGATTGAAAAATTGGGCACGGGAGAGGTGGTACCGCCTCCGAGGCCGAAGAAGAAGGCGAGTCGACCGTATCCGCACAAAGCTGTGCCACCGCCGCCACCGCCGAAAGCTGTAGAGCCAAAGCAGGAACAAACGAAGTTTGGTGGTGTCGCTGCTGCTGCAACAAAAGGCTCTCTAGATGCGGGAAAGGCAAGTCTCTCTTCTCCTTCGAAGAAACTCGCGAAGAAACAGCAGCAGAAGCAAGACGTTTCGCAGAGTAACAACAATACCATTGACGTGGAAGATGATGGTAATAAGAAAGCGAAGCAAACGACGCCGAAAAGAGAAAAGAAGTCATCGAAAGCGAAAGCGCGGAAAAAGGACGCGAGCACTAATACTGCCAGGACAACGACAAAGAAATCCTCCTTACTTCATCTTGGAAACGAACCGCCGGCGGATGACTTGTTCAGAAGTGACGATCAACTCGCAGGCATGATAGATAACGAAGTGGAAGAGAAAGAAAACGATGAGGACGACGATGACGAGAACAATAGAGAAATCATGAATAGTAACGAAGCCTCCGGAGGTGGTTCGGCGGAAGACGATGCGATTAACTGTTTAGTGCAAAGCGACAACGTCACGGCGACAACTTCGTATAAAGAAAGCGGTGGTCATAATAAAGAGCTGATGATGACTGCCACCAACTTTATAAATAACAGCAACAACAACAATTACAACAATAGCGATGATGATAATAGCGGTGGTTCCAAGAGTAATCAGCAATTTATGACGCGCGAATACATCGCACAACAAATGAATGAAATGCAAGAGCAAGTTCGAAACTCCTTAACGGGCTCTACGTACGAGGAACGAAAAGGAACGAAAAGAAAAGCACCGAATACGCCAACCTCCAAGGGCTCTTCGAGAGGCAAGAGCAACGGGTCTGGAGGCCCATCGCGCTTAGGAAGTTCTCAACAACAACAACAACAATATCCAAATCAGTCCGCTCACGGGTCGAATCTTGGTGGCGTGCAGCAAGTAAATGGCAACGATCAATTGCAACATTCAGAGTGGAATCCAACGCAGAACAACTCTTTAGCCCACGCCCAAAGGAAAAAAGAGAATCAAAATACGCCAAACTTCCAAGTCGTGTATTCCGCTTTTGCGAAAATGTTGGAAAATGGTGGCGTTTCTGCGCAAGAAGCTATGGAAAGTTTACAAAATATGCGACCGATTGACCGGGAAACGACTATTTTGCTCATCGACAACTCGAAGAAGAACTTGTTATCTAAGAGAATGTGGGAAGATCAAATGCAACTCGTAGCGAGTGGGTACCAAACCTTCTTAAACGCGAGAGCAGAGGAGAAACAAGCCAAGTTAGTGGAGAGCATGGTCAACTCCATGAAGTTCAACAACAAAAACGCTCTCGATACGGCGACGGCGAGGCTCTCGATGGATTCGCTCGTGCCGCCGTCGCCTGCAACGCAACAAACACAGCTTCAACCCCCTATGCAAATGACAAAGCGAGATTCCGATGGAACGTTTGAGGAAGCGAATGATGACGATAACAATAACACGAACACGGATTCAGGGAACAACGAATCCGCAAACGAGAAGAAAGGATCCGAAGGAGGTTCTGGAGGAACCGGAGGAACTGGTCAATCACAGCAAACCTTTGTGGAAGTTGCCGGTAAAAAGCAGGTCAGCAATCGCGCAGCAGCAGCGGCTGCTCAGTTATGACAATGAAAGAACGCGAGTTCTTCATTTTGAGTTTTGTAATATCGAATCAAACCAATCTGTACCACTACCATTATATTTACTCGATGTAAAAGTACATTTCTTATTTATTTAAATAAGGACTACCACTGGTACATACTACGCGAGGCATCTTTTTTAATTAATAAGTGATGAACTTATCCGCTTGCTCTTGCAATAACTTTGCGCTCTTCTTCGGATCTAAAAACAATCTTTGACACTCCTCCAAATCGGCGATCGATATTTCCTCTCTACCGCTTTGTTGCGCAATTACTGCCGACGGCGTCATCAGCTGAGCCGCGTGTCGTAAAGTCGTCTCGTCGCCAACCTCGCCTAATCTTGCCAAACTCGCTCCATCCATCTCAATCTCTTCCACGTCCGCTCGCACGGCTAAAATTCTTACGTTTTCTTCGCTCGTGTACGGAATCGTTCGAACAATCAACAAGCGATCTAACAAATCTACCGGAATGCCGTGAGGTGCCACCATCCCATCGGAGCCTTTTACCGGGCAAACCCCTCTATTGGTAGCAAAAATTACAATCGGCGCCAACTGCGACTCCAACGCTTTGTTCAAAAACGTAAAACATTCTTGATCCAACATGTGCACTTCATCGATAAACAACACACCTGGGACTAACTCCGCGATGCCACTGTCGATGTACCTGTTCACCACGTTGTTAATTTCCCTTCTTAACTTCTCCGTGATTTCTGTTTTCTTCGGTTTCATGATTTGACTCATCATCGAAATAATATCGGATCCGCCTTGCGGTCGCGCGTTGGCGGCGTCCAAGTCGTGTAAAGTGACATCCTGCACAATCTCTTTTCTTTTGTGCACGTCACCTTTCGGTAATGGGACGTACTCTTCTGCTTCTAAATCAAACTCCGAGGCGTACGCATCGCACCTCCCGACTCGTTTTACCGACCCGGAGTTTGCCTCCAAGTAAATCACGTCGCCCAACTTCACCTTCTCTTTCTGCATGGCGTCATAAATCGACGGGTCTAGTTTCAATTGTTTCGTCCCTTTCACCGTTTTCAACCCAACGACTACGCTCGTGATAACCTTGCCGTAGCCACCAGAAGTGCTCTCCGTCTCCTCCGGCGTCATCTCCACGATCTCGCCTTCGTACACCTCTTTATTTTCTTTAATGCGTAAACCAATCGCTCTTCGAAAGTTTTCCATCAAAACTTCCGTCTTCTTCACCTCTTGCGAGTACACCTCCGATCCGACCATGGGACAAAACGGCACTTTCGTTCCCAACTCTTGCGCGATGCCTAACGCCAACGCTGTTTTCCCCGTCCCCGGCGCGCCGGTAAGTAACAAGGCTCTTCCAGCCATTTTTTTCTCTTTGATCATGTCCACGACGACGCCGCACGCTTCTCGAGCGGATTCTTGGCCCACCCATCCGGCGGCTTGAGGAACCGCGCTACCTTTCTCGTTTACCCCGAGACCCTGTCGTGCGTTTCGCGAAGACATTCGTTTCGTCGCGCGGAGAAAGAGAAAATAAGACGCGTGAGCGAGAGAGAGCGAGAGAGAGAAAAAGAAAGCGTCCCCGATGACGATTGACCGCATCATCGACCCGCAACAACTTTGGTTTTGCGCATTGATTGCACGACGAGAGAGAGAGAGGAAGAAGAAGAAGAAGAAGTGTTGGTAAAAAAAAAAGTACCTTGATGTGCGTGTGCGTGGCCACTCTGGCTTTCTTGGTCGTCGATTCGACCTCGTCGATTTTCATTTTTTGCGTCGTTTCGTTTCGCACACAACAGAGAGGATGATGATGATGATGATGATGATGATTGATTGGAGACAATTGAGTTGAATTTTTTGTTTCCTCCCGCTCGAAAAAAAACAAACGAGAGAAGCAAAAAAAAAGGTGGTTGAATGTAGGGTTTAGGGTTTAAGAAGAGAGAAAAAAAAAAAGGTCCGAGAAAACCCGATAAGACTCTCTCGACTGTTGCGTAGTAGGCTCTTCGCTTGGAGTCGGAGAAAGAGCGAGTGAAAAGAACGATACCGACGACGACGATACCGACGACGACGATGACGACGACGATGACGACGGTTCGAATGGTTTCGGCGAACAGAAGCAATAGTTCTAGAGCAGTCGCCTCCTCTTCGTCTTCGGGGAATCGGACGATTGGAGGCGCTTTATCATCGCGCAAAGGAAAGAGGACGAGCGCGAATAACGAAAACAGAATACGATTATTAACGAATAGAAGACGACAAAACAGAAGTATCATTGCACACGCGATAACGAAGCCGGAAATTGACTGGTCTAAGCTCGGGTTCGGGCTGACGGAAGCCGAGTCCATGTACATCGCCGAGTGCACACTCGATGGGCAATGGAAAATGGGGTCCATTCAGCCGTACGGGAATATTTCCGTGTCACCATCCGCGGCGGTGTTGAATTACGGTCAAGGGATCTTTGAAGGCATGAAAGCGTTTCGAACGCCCGAGGATGAGCTCGTGACGTTTCGCCCGGACGAGAACGCGAAGAGATTCGCGGAAGGTGCAGGGAGGATGTCCATGCCGCCGGTCCCAAAAGATATCTTCGAAGATGCCGTGAAGAAGGTAATCAGCGCGAACAGTGACTATGTGCCGCCAGTAGGGATTGGATCCTTGTATATTCGACCGTTGTTGATTGGCACCGGGGCGATTTTAGGATTAGGACCAGCGCCGTCGTATACGTTTTTGGTTTACGTTAGTCCGGTTGCTTCGTATTTCAAAGGCGGTCAGTTGTCGCCGATCGATTTGGTCGTGGAGGAGGATTACCACCGAGCTGCTCCAGGTGGGACCGGGTCCACCAAATGCGTTGGAAACTACTCTCCAGTTTTGAAAGTGCAATTACAAGCGAAAAAAGACGGATTTTCGGACGTTATTTATTTAGACGCCAAAGAGAACAAGTACATCGAAGAGGTGTCTTCGTGCAACTTTTTCGTTGTGAAAGGAAAAACCATCGCCACGCCGGCGCTGGAAGGAACTATTTTACCAGGTATCACGAGAAAAAGTATCATCGAGTTGGCCAGAGATAAAGGGTATACGGTTGAGGAAAGAAAAGTCGGTTTAGACGAAGTTTTGACTGCCGACGAGTGCTTTTGTACCGGCACCGCCGTTGTCGTCGTCCCGGTTGGCTCCGTCACGCACCGAGGCAACAAAACCGTCTTTTGCGAAGGTAAGATTGGCGCCACCGGTCAAATGTTGTACGACGAACTCACCGGTCTCCAACAAGGTCGAATAAAAGATACGAAGGGCTGGGTCGAGCACGTGCCGAAAGATTATCATTTGTGAAGAGAATTTTTTTTTGGTATATAACATATTCTTTGAGACTGTCGTTCACGAGAAAGAGAGGAAGAAGACAGAGAGAGTGAGAGAGAGTTTTAACGAGTTGTAATCAGAACAAAAGGAATGGAGGCATCCTCGCGTGTGCGTGTGCGTGTATGTACATGTATACGTGTGTGCACGCGTATAGCGCACGCGCGCGTGTCTTCGTCAAGTACATTTTTTCTTTCGCTTTTCGTGCTTCTCTATTTTTAGCTCGATGCCCGATAGGGCTTAATGAAATCAAAGTGTCCCTCCTCACAATAATCCACAACTCTCAAAAACTATATCTAATCGCATTTGTGTTCTCCACGGAAACACGGAATCTCTTGCACCGCACTCGCTGGGAGAAGGATTGAGACGATACGCGTGGAAGCAATGAAGCTATACGGGCCGACGTCCCGGTCGCACCGGATTCAAGTGACCGCAAAGTATTGCAACATCTCACTTGAAAATGTCCCGGTGACGATGGGCGAAACGAACAAAACGGAAGCGTATTTACGGATGAACCCGTTCGGGAAAGTGCCAATGTTAGTGTGCGACGATGAACAAAAGACGGCAGTATTTGAATCGAACGCGATTTGTCGTTATTTGTGCTCCGTATCTGGACAGATGTTGTATCCAAAGCAAGAACAAGGAGGTTCTGAATTGAAGGCGAAAATCGATGGCTTTATGGATAGTTTCAACCAGTTGGACGCGAGCGGGCCGGGGTGGTTGTATCCAATCATCGGGATTGGAAAGGCGAGAGGGATCGTTTATGACGAAGCGAACGAAGCGAGGACCAAGAAGACGTGCCATTCGTTCTTAATGAGCTTAGAAGCGCATTTGAAGACAATGATGGCGGAGAAGAAAGGCACGTTTTTAGTCCCAGAGAGAGGCTTTACGTTGGCGGATATCGTGGGTGCTTCGAGTTGCGAAAATTTGTTTTTGCACTTGATTGAGGAAAAAGAATGGGACGAGAAGTATCCGTCTGTGAAGTTTTGGTTGGAAACCGTTTACTCGTTGCCGGAATGGTTGGAAGCAGTTGGGAAGATGACATGTTGTCAGGAACCGATGCGATGGGAAGGCGAGGTAAAAGCGTTGAAAAACTTGCCCATAGATCAAACCGAAAATTGCAGCTGGTCCGCGACGAGAGTGAGAAACACGTTTACGTCGTTTTTTGAAAGCAAACACGAGCACACGATCGTGCCGTCTTCGCCAGTTGTGCCGCACGACGATCCTACGTTGCTCTTCGCCAACGCCGGCATGAACCAATTTAAGCCGATCTTTTTAGGCACGTGCGACCCGAAATCGCCGTTATACACGTTGAAAAGAGCCACCGATTCGCAAAAGTGCATTCGCGCCGGAGGTAAACACAACGACTTAGACGACGTCGGGAAAGACACGTACCATCACACTTTCTTTGAAATGCTCGGGAACTGGTCCTTTGGCGATTACTTCAAAGAAGGCGCCATTTCTATGGCATGGGAATTGTTAACCGAGGTGTACAAAATCAATCCGGACCGATTGTATGCGACCTATTTCGGCGGCGACGAGAAGCTAGGGTTAGAACCTGATTTGGAAGCGAAAGATATTTGGTTGAAATTTCTCCCAGCCTCGAAAGTTTTACCATTCGGTTGCGCGGATAATTTTTGGGAGATGGGCGATACAGGTCCGTGCGGTCCCTGCACGGAAATCCATTTCGATCGTATCGGGAATAGAGACGCGTCGAGTTTAGTCAACATGGACGATCCGGACTGTTTGGAAATCTGGAACTTGGTGTTTATTCAATATAACCGAGAAGAAGGTGGCTCGTTGAAACCATTGCCGAACAAACACGTGGATACCGGCATGGGTTTCGAACGTTTAACGAGTTGCTTACAAGACCGAGCGTCGAATTACGACACAGATGTGTTTCTCCCGATTTTCCGAGAGATTCAAAGAGTCACAGGTGCATCGCCTTACACAGGTTTGTTAGGTGCCGCTGATGCTGGAGAAAAAGACATGGCTTACAGAGTTGTCGCGGACCACGTGAGAACATTAACCGTAGCCATCGCAGACGGCGCGAGCCCGGGGTCGGACGGGAGAAACTACGTCTTAAGGAGAGTCTTGAGAAGAGCCGTTCGATTTGGACGCGAAAAATTAAACGCCAATGAAGGTTTCTTCCACAAGTTGGTCCCAACGGTTGTAAATATGCTCGGCGAAACCTTTCCGGAAATCAAGAAAGAGGAAAAAAGAGTTATCGAAATCATCGCCGAAGAAGAAGAATCGTTTGGAAAGACGCTTTTGAAGGGCATCGAGAAGTTTAAGAAAATTGCAAACGGCGCGCGAAATGAAAACAGAAACATCATTTCCGGTGCCGAGGCATTCTTGTTGTGGGAATCTTTCGGTTTCCCGAACGATTTGACGGAAATCATGTGCGAAGAGAACGGTTTGACGTTGAACAACGAAGAGTTTGACCAAGTGTTCAAAGCGGCGCAAGAGAAATCGAGATTGAGTTCCAAGAAGAATACTGGCGTGGACTTATTGTTCCAAGCAGAAGCGACTGCATGGTTGACAAATAACAACATCGCCACGACCAACGATTCGTTTAAGTACGTGGAAAATGTTCCGAAAGTGGACACTACGGTCAAAGCCATATTGACGAGCTCGAATGGTTTCGTGCAATCTACAGAAGGGCAAAGCGGGCCGTTTGGTTTGATTTTAGAATCGACGCCGTTTTACGCCGAGTCCGGCGGTCAAGTTTCCGATACCGGGTCTTTGTCGGTGAATGGCAAAGAGTTGTCTGTCGCCGAGGCGAAAGCGGCGGCTGGATACATCTTACATGTATTATCAGACGAAATGGTTTCAGTTTCGGTCGGTGACTCGTGTGCCGCTCAAGTCGACCTCACTCGACGCTCGGACATCATGCCCAACCACACGATGACACACGTCGTCAACTTTGCCTTGCGCGAAATCTTAGGCAACGAAGTCAACCAAAAAGGTTCCATTGTCGACAACGAAAAGTTACGTTTTGATTTTTCACACAACAAACCGGTCACTGCAAAGCAAATCCAAGAGGTGCAAAACATCGTCAACGCACAAATCAAAGAAAACTTGTCCGTGCACACAAGAGAGGTGGCGTTAGCGGACGCGCAGAAAATCAACGGTTTGCGAGCGGTTTTCGGTGAAGTGTACCCAGATCCAGTCAGAGTTGTCTCTGTCGGTCCAACTATCGACGATTTGTTATCCGACCCGTCCAACGCGGAATGGGCGAAGCGCTCGATTGAGTTTTGCGGCGGTACCCATTTGAAAAGCACCTCAGACGCAGAAGATTTTGCCATCATCGAAGAAGTCGGCACGGCGAAAGGTATTCGACGTGTCACTGCGGTGACAAAAGGTCAAGCAAGATTAGCCTTCCAAAACGCCAATGAGTTCTCAGCTTTGATTGATGCAACGGCACAAATTTCTGATTTAGGCAAGCTCGCTTCGCAATTGGCTTTATTGAAAGGCTTGATCGACGACACAGAAAAAGCGATGCCGTTCGCCTTGCGAGAAAATTTGAGAGAATTGATCGTCCGAGAAAACAAACGATACTTGGATGAAAAGAAAAAGGCCTCCGCAGAAGCGGCCGCCAAAGCCATCGAACAACTCTCCGTCATGTGCGATGAAGCCACTTCCAAAAGTGAAAACTTTCTCGTCGTCAACCTTGGCGAGGGGATGGACGTGAAAGTTTTAAGCGAGTGCGCGCAATCGATCGCCGGGAAAGGTTTGTCTTGTGCGTTGTTCAGCACGAACGACGGTAAAGCCCTCGCTATGTGTTCGGTCCCATCCGACGTGAAAAACAAAACCAACGAGGCTAAAAACTGGTTAGATATTTGTTTGAAACCGTTAGGAGGGAAGGGTGGTGGTAAAAAGGGCATTGCCCAAGGCCAAGGGCCAAACGCCGGCGCGCTGAGCGAAGCCATGGATGCCGCGACGGCGTTCGCGAAGATGTCCATTAAATAATTATTCGTTCATATAAGAAGAGAATGCGAAAGAGAAGATGCATATAGCGTGATATAGATAGAGTGATATATTTTCATAATCGATTGCCATACTACCAAATACTGTTCACGCGGCATGAAAAAAGAGCGCACAAGGTTTCCATAGGGACCGTTAGTTTATCCAAAAGTCTTCAAAAAGTTGAAAGAGAGAGAGAGAGAGAAAGAAAGACGTGAGACGTGAGACGCACACAAGTTCGGAACAAAGACACACACGCGCGTACGAGAGAACTCCCCTTTAATCATAGCGGTTCATGTTTAAATCTTCTTCCAAACCGTCCTCTGCGTCTCAAATCGCCGGCGCCGGTTTGCTCCACTTACAAAAGAAACCAAAATCAACGCCTTTCCAATGCGCGTCGATCGCGTTTAGTTACATGGCGTGCGCGATAGCTTTGCTCTGTTTCAATAAAACGGCGTTATCTTTATACGATTTTCCGTTTGCGAATGTCATCACGTTATCGCAGTTGATTGTTTCGACGATGCTTTTGTATGTGTTTAAAAGACTCGCATTGATTGAGTTCGTAGACCAAGACGATGAAACAACGAATAAAGTGCCTAAAGGCGGATTGAATATGAAAACGGGCTTTCCGACGTCTAAGTTGTTTCGAATGACTTTACCGTTAGCCGTCGCGTATTTGACGTACATGTTGTTATCTATGATTTCCTTGAGAGGCGTGAATTTACCGATGTATACGACGTTACGAAGAACCACGGGAGCGTTTACGATGGCGACGGAGTTCCTCGTGTTTGGGAAAGCGCAAGAGAGAGACGTAATTTTTGCGGTGATGTTGATGGTTTTAGGCGCCGTGATAGCAGGGATGAACGATATTGAGTTTAATTTATACGGGTATTTCATGGTAATTTTAAATAACGTAGCGACGAGTGTGTATTTGATAATGATTGCACGGATATCGAAGAAGAGCGGGTTGAACGCGTTCGGATTGATGTGGACGAACGGGATTTGGTGCGGCGGGCCGTTGTTCGCGTTATCTTTGCTGAGAGGGGAGATTTTTAGTACGATTACTTATATAAACGAAAACAGTGGATTCGTCAAAGTCTTGTTCGGTTCCTGCGTGCTTGCGTTCGCGTTGAACTACTCCATATTCTTGAACACTTCGGTGAACTCGGCGTTGACGCAAGCTATTTGTGGCAATGTGAAAGATTTAGTGGTGGTGTGGATAGGATACATATTCTTTGGCGGGGTGTTCGAATGGGCGAACTTTAGCGGGATGATTATAGGCGTGTGTGGGAGCGCGTATTACGCGGCGATAAAGTTGAAGAAGACGCGAATGAAAGACCCGAAAGAGAGCGAATAAGTATGTTTCGTGTTTTTGAGTGCGTGTAATAAATCTCCGATATTTAAATATACGGTGAGTAGTATTACTCTCATCTTATTCTTATTCTTATTCTTTTCTTCTTCTTCTTTCTCTTGCTTTTTCGTATCGTCGTGTTCTCATTTACTCTTATTTCTATCTCTAGCGTGCCCTCTTTTATATTCCTCTATAGTAGTTCTCGTAATATTTCTGCGTTTTGATTTCATCGTTTCTTCTTCCGTTCATTGCGCGCTTCTCTCCTCATTTTAAAAGCACTCCTCTTGACTCTTCCTCACGCATCTTGCCACCCGTTTCTTAAACCCGGCATAATCGTCCCGCCACATCTTCGCCGCGTCGATATTCGCCGGTGACTCGTCGTTCGGCGAAGACAACATCGATATGATGGACAACATAATCGTCTCCACCGTTTGCACCGGCGACCACCGTTCGCTGGCGCACTCGTACCCCATGGGATCATCCCCGGCGTCGTGCAAGATGGATATGCACACTCTTCCGTCTGGATAAACGTTCGGGTGCCAAATTTCCGATTTAAACTTCACGTCTGGTGGTTTGTTTGGGTAATCTTGCGGGAACGTCATCGTCGCCGTGAAGAAACCGCCTTCGTATAAAGTATCCGGCGGTCCCATGATGGTCACTTGCCATTGTAAGATGTTCGAATCGTCTACCAAGCCGGCGGAGAAGCCCTCGATTGGGTTTCGAGTTAAATCTGTTTCGTGTTTTAAGCGAACGTCGAGAATAACACCGCATCGTCAGCGCGGGGTTTCTTCGCGAAAAGGAAAAAAAGAAACACCACCAGTTCGCGACTTGACGACGCGGTATAGAGAGAAAAGAAAAATTAGATTGTCCTCCTCGTCCTTTCTGTCCTCGTCGTTCAGGAAGCGTCCGGTGTATTAGTACGTCGTCGCGCACGAAAAAAA
>CEVY01008199.1_pt1 | contig 12299 bp, 11 predicted proteins | sample 530681 | NCBI WGS metagenome assembly CEVY01 (sample SAMEA2620855, study PRJEB7988) | marine metagenome | biome: marine biome (ENVO:00000447); feature: surface water layer (ENVO:00002042); material: "saline water (ENVO:00002010), including plankton (ENVO:xxxxxxxx)" | depth 5 m | reverse complement strand
GGGCTATAGAAAATCTACCTGCTGAAGAAGTCCAAGCCTTTAACAAGTTAACTGATACAGGAGATGGCCCTGCTATTAAGTTGGCTGTTCAAGGTATCTATTCACAATACAATAATGCTATGGGAATTGAACCAAGTCTTTACTCAGGTCGTGCTTCGGCAAGTGGACCTACACCATTTAGGTCTACAGCAGAAGTAGTAACTGCTATGTCTGATCCTCGTTGGGAGAAAGACGTATCTTATACAGAAAATGTAAAAGCACGTTTAGCAGGTTCTAACGTATTCGGGTAATGGCTAAACCTACAAACCCAAAACTTTACGCAAGAATAAAAGCTAAAGTAAAAGCAAGGGTCAAAAAATGGCCTAGTGCTTACGCAAGCGGACAGCTTGTAAGAGAATACAAAGCAGCAGGTGGAGGTTACTCTTAAAATGAAAAAACTAACAGACAAACAAAAAAAGAATCTTGATAAAACTGGTGATGGTAAACTCACTAAAGAAGATTTTTTATTAGTTCGTAGACTAAAGAAAAAGAAAAATGGCAAAGCTTAGTCTAAGTCAGATGAGAACTCTAAAAAAACATTCAGAGCATCATTCTAAAAAACACATGGATATGATGAAGAAGCTTATGCGTGAAGGTTCTTCATTCAAAGCTGCACACAACAAAGCACAAAAAGATGTAGGCAAATGAGTCTTGATAGATGGTTTAAAGAAAAGTGGGTTGATGTCAAAACAGGCAAGAAATGTGGCCGAGGTAAGAATGAGAAAGGCAGACCTTACCCTGCTTGCAGACCATCAAAGAGAGTTAGTAGTAAGACTCCAAAGACTACAGGTGAAATGAGTAGTAAAGAAAAAGCTAGATTTAAAAGAGAAAAGACAAGTTCAAAAAATATCACCTATCAACATAGAAGAAAAAGAAATAGTTTAAAGATTGCGTAAAGGTGTTATATTTTAAGTAGCTTACATTTTTTATGTCTAAGGGTGTATCAATGACCAAGAAGGACAAAGACCCCACAGGTGGTCTTACTGCTTCTGGTCGTAGAAAATACAACCGAGCAACAGGTGGAAACTTGCAAGCTCCTGTTACTAAAAAGACAGGTCTTTCTCCTAGACAGAAAGCAAGAAGAAAATCTTTTTGTGCAAGAATGTCTAAGGTAAAAGGACCATTAAAAAAAGATGGCAAGCTAACTCGCAAAGCTCTTGCACTACGCAAGTGGAATTGTGGGTCTGTAAAAACTTAACAGAGTAGAAATCTAAATATCTAAGTGCCTGATGCGTCAGATACCACTTGAGAGAAAGGATTGAAACGAAGTTAGTTACTCTAATTTGTAAACATTAATCAGGGAGTTTTCCTATGGCTAACGCCACAGTATCACGCCTTGGTTTGGTCAACAATACAGGAACAGCGTTTGATGCGTTGTTTCTGAAAGTGTTTTCTGGTGAAGTGCTTACAGCATTTGCTAGAAACAACATCTTTAACGAGCAACTTCATTCAGTTCGTACTATCACAAGTGGTAAGTCAGCACAGTTTCCTGTTCTTGGAACTGCAACAGCGGCTTATCATACAGTAGGGACTCCGTTGGTAGGGGCAAACCAAATCAAGGCAAATGAAAAAATCATTAATATTGATGATTTATTAATCGCCCAAAGTTTTATAGCGAACATAGATGAGTTGAAAAACCACTATGACGTTAGGGCGACTTACGCTGATGAACTAGGTAAAGCACTTGCTAGAACCTATGACCAGAACGTAGCCAAACAAATTGCAAACGCTTCCAGAGCTTCTACTAACCTTAGTGGTGGTAATGGCGGTCTTGTATTGACACTTGCTTCTGGTAATACAACTTCAGCAAACGTCACAGGTGATGAAATAGCAGCAGCTATCTATGACATTGCACAGACATTTGATGAAAGAGACATTCCTCCAACAGATCGTTTCTGTGTATTACCACCTGCTGAGTACTATAAACTTGCTGAGTCTGCTACAAGAACTGTAGACGTTGACTTCAACCCACAGGGTAATGGTTCGTTTGCTTCTGGTAAAGTACAGCAAGTTGCTGGCATACCCATCATGATGTCAAACAACGTACCTCAAAGTAACGTCAGCAGCAATCCAAGCGGTGCCAATAATACCTACTCAGGTGACGATAGTAAAACTATTGGTCTTGTCTTCCACAAGTCTGCTGTTGGTACAGTAAAACTTATGGATATGACAACTGAGATCTCTGGTTCAGATTATGGCATAATGTATCAAGGAACCTTAATGGTTGCTAAGTATGCGTTAGGACATGGCATTTTAAGACCAGAATGTGCAGCTACTATTAAGCTATCTGCTTCTTAAATTCAATTTATAGGGTATCTTATTATTAGATACCCTTTTTTATTATGTATCATTCATCTAAAAAGAAAAAAAAGAAAGGTGGGAGAGACTCACTTAAGATTAAAAAGAAAGGGTATTAATTATGTTTGGCAAGAATAAAAAGAAAAAAGGTATTCTTGGTCTAGAAGGTCAAGCTTATCTTGATGCTTACAACAAGCAAATGCAAGAAACAGGAAAAAGCACTCTTGCTGAAAAGGCTAGGTTTTATAAAGAAACTCAAAAAGTTAAAGCACAAAAACTTAAAGAGGTAATGAACTAATGGCTGTAGCTGCAACAACAGAACTTGCTTGTATCAATATAATGCTTGCTGCTATAGGAGAAGCACCTATAAATAGTCTTGTCGGCACACTACCCGTTGATGCTCGTATTGCTCAGTCAACCCTTACTGAAGTAAACAAAAGTGTACAGTCAGAAGGCTGGTCTTTTAATACAGAAATAGATGTAACTCTTACAAGAGATGGTTCTAATCAAATAAATATTCCTACAAATGTTTTAAGAGTAGATGCTAATATTCATCAACACCCAACTATTGATCCTATACAACGTGGTTCTAAATTATACGATAGACAAAATAATAAGTTTGAATTTGATGAAGACTTAATTTGTACTGTGGTTTATTTTAGAGATTTTGATGAGATACCAGAACCAGCTAGACACTATATGAATATACAAGCTGCAAGAAAGTTTGTTGACAGACTTGTAAGTGACCAAGCATTAAGAACATATACGTTACAAGACGAACAAAGAGCTAGAGCAATACTTATGGAAACAGACTTAGCAAATGGGGATCACAATATATTAAGAGGAGATCCTTCTCTTACTAATATCTTTGATACTTACAATCCTTCTAGTGCTTTAATTAGATAACTATGGCTGTTATTTCAAGAGCTATACCTACATTATTAAGAGGTATATCGCAATCTTCTGATGCTTTGAAGCAAGCAGATCACGCTGATATACAAGATAACGCTGATAGTAACCCTGTTCTTGGTCTTACAAAGAGGTCTGGATCTCAATTTTTAGCTTCAGTTGGCAGTTCTACTCTTGGTAATGTTCACATACAAACTATAAATAGAGATGCTAGTGAACAGTATGTAGCGATATTTAGTAATGGCAATGTAAAAGTTTTTGAGTTAGATGGTACAGAAAAAACAGTCAACAAACCAGATGGTACAAACTATTTAAATACATCAAATCCTAGAAGTGTAATGAAGACAGTTACTATTGCTGACTTCACGTTTGTTGTGAATACAAGTATTACACCTGCTATGGATTCAGCAGTATCAAATAGTGCTAGTAATATTACGCAAGCGATTGTATTTATAAATCAAGCAACAGCTAAAACAACTTATTCTGTGACTGTAGATGGTGTAACAGTAACAGATGACACTACTGGTAATGATCCACTTTCAACTACAACTGTAGCTACTGATCTTACTGCTGGTTTAAACTCTGGTCTTACAGGTTTTACGATTGCTAGGAATGGTCCTGTTATACATATCAAAAAGAATGATGGTAGTAATTTTTCAATAGATGGTAGTGACTCTCAAGGTAATACCAAAATGACAGTCATAAAAGATACAGTACAGCAGTTTACTGATCTTCCCAATGTGTCACCTAATGGATATGTAGTAGAGATTGTTGGTGATGAAGGTACGGACTTTGATAATTATTATGTAAAATTTACAACTAATAACGGAAATGCTTTTGAAGAAGGGCAATGGTCAGAAACAGTAGAAGCTGGCATACCTTTTAAATTTAATTACGACACAATGCCACACGTTTTAATACGTCAGGCAGATGGTAATTTTAGATTTGCAAGAGTAGATGGAGATACATATACAATATCTGGAACTGATTTTACATTACCTAAATGGGGTGAACGTGTTGTTGGTGATTTAATATCAGCACCAAATCCTTCTTTTATTGGTAATAAAATTAATAATGTATTTTTCTTTAGAAACAGGCTTGGGTTTCTTGCAGGGGATAATGTAATTCTTTCAACAGTATCAGAGTTTTTTAATTTTTTTCCAGAAACAGTTATATCAGTTTTAGATACAGAACCCATAGACGTAGCTGCATCTCATACAAAAGTTGCAATATTGAAACACGCAGTAACTATGGGAGAAAAACTTATATTATTTTCTGAACAAACACAATTTGTATTATCAAGTTCAGCAGATAACCTTACCCCTTCAACTGCTAACGTACTTGTACAAACTGAATTTGAAAGTAATGCAGCAGCACAGCCTGTAGGTTCTGGTTCTTCTATTTATTTTTTAACTAAAAAAGGTTCTTTTGCAGGTATCAGAGAATATATTATTGCAGGTAATCAACAGATCCAAGATGCTGCAAACACAACTATCCATGTACCAAGACTGATACCAAGTGGCATTTTTAAAATGGCAGTATCAAACAACCAAGATATTCTTGTTTTGCTTGGTACAGAGAATCCAAACAAGTTATATGTAAATAGATGGCTATATGGTGAAGGGTTTAGTAAAGCTTTAAACGCTTGGTTTACTTATACCTTTAACAGTAATAGATCTATTTTAAATATTGATTTTATTGGTACTGATTTAATAATGGTTGTAGAAGAAGCCAATGGTGTAACCCTAGAAAAAATACCATTTGAAACTAATTTTAGAGAACCTAATGCAGAGTTTGAATATCATTTAGACCACAAGGTAACTGAAGCTACTAGCGGTGTATCTGTTGCTTACAACTCTGCTACTGGTATTTCTACATTTACAGTTCCTTATAGATTAAGAGCCAACATGAATATTATTGGTCGTTATCTTGCCAGCAATGAAACAAGCACATTTGTAGATGCTCAAGGCAATACCAAAACTCTTGTATCAGGACAAGCACTAACAACTACTAATGCAGTTGATGGTTCTACTTCTACCATTACAGCAACAGGAGATTATAGAAATAGTAAATTTATTATTGGTGAACCTTATGAAATGCACTATAGGTTTAGTCAGCAAAGGTTAACTCAAGGTGGTGGGGGTGCTACTGAACTTATAAGTGGTCGATTACAAATACATCATTTCTATATTAAGTATGAAGACTCTGGTTTCTTTCAAGTAGAAGTAACACCTGAGAATAGAGACACCTCTTTACATAAATTTACTGGTCGTTTGCTTGGTGCTGCTTCTGCTTCTATCGGTCAGATTAATTTAGATACAGGTACATTTAAAGTGCCTATTATGAGCAAGTCAGATAGAGTAGATATAGATGTAAAAAACAATACCTTCTTGCCTACATTGTTAGCTAGTGCAGAGTATGAAGGAGTATTTCACATGAGGAGTAGAAGAACTTAATGGGATATTTAAGAAAATCAAAGCTATCAGATCTTAATTATGTATGTCAAAACATGAGACAAATGGATAGATTAGAAGGTTTATATCAAACAGGTAGAGATCCAGAAGACGCATTACGCTTGTCGTTTTTGTTTGGTAAAACAATATTAACAATAGCTGGTGACGAGGATCAACCTATGGGCTTATGTGGAGTGCGTAAAGATGGTTGTATATTTATGATCTGTACTGATGAATTATTTTCTAATAAAAAATATAAAATACAACTAATAAGAAAAGGTAGAGAATGGATAGACAGTTTGTTGAAATCTTATAAACTCCTATATAATTTTGTATATGCAGAGAATCATACTGCTATAAAGTGGTTAGAAGCTCTCGGTTTTGTTTTTATAAATTATCACGAAAAGTATGGTCAACATGAAAAACCATTTTATGAATTTCTGAGGATTGCCTAAATGTGTTCTCTTGCTGCTGGTATTAGTGGAGGTCTAAATCTTTTTCAAGGTCTTGCCATGCAAGGTGCTGCAAAAGAAAAAGCAGAAGGTACTTTTCAACAAGAAGTAGAAGGTACACAATCTGCTGAAGACAACAAAAGAAATAAACAATTAGCTTTATCTGAACAAAAAGCATCAAAAGAAAAAAAAGAAGCACAAAATATATTTGCTAAAAACATAGAAATATTACAAGCACAAAAAACTTTATTAGCATCAGGACAAGCAGGTAACAATATAAATTTATTGTTTAGAGAATTAGGAGGTAAGGGTGCTAATTTTAGAGAATCTATAAGGCAAGAATTAGAATCATTTAGTAGACAATATGATAGAAATATACAAGGTACAGAATCAGAGTATCAAAACATTAGAAATAGATTAAGAAGTAATACTATACAAGCATATAATCAAATACCCTCAACAGGATCAATTATTTTAGGTGCTGCTACAAGTGCCTTTAATACCGAACTTTCTTTAGATGATGGATTCTTTAGCTAATTATGACATCTAGTTTTCAAAGCACAGCAGCCACAAGGATTTACGATAGTCCTGTAAATACTTTTGTACAACCTGTTACTGCTGTACAAAAAAGTAGTATGGCAGATTTAGCAGAAATCTTACAAACAGTTAATCCAACATTAGAAAAGTTTTTTGTAAATAGAGCTAATCAAAAAGCAGAAAAGGATAGAAAACAAGCTGTTGCTGATGTTTTAGATGCTGAAATAAATGGTGGTGCTATTGCTGATTTATCAAACAGAATTGAAAAAGTTGAAGGTAGACAGACAGCTAGAGAAATAATAGGTGGTACAAGGGCTTATAGAAGACAATATGAAAAATCTTTAGTAGCGTTACAAGCTCAAAAAAGAGGTAACAGAATGGATAGTGACTATGATGTCACTAGAATAGATACAGGTGCAAAAGATGAAAACGGAAAACCTATATTAAAATTTTTAAAAGAATTTAGTACTGATAGCAATGAATATAGAACTTGGAGAAAAAGTTACCTTGATGAAGATTTAGAGCTTTTTCGAAAATTAGGTATTGATTCAACTGTAGTTGATGATTTTTACATACCTGAAATGAGTAAGGAAATGTTTAAAAATGCTAATTATGGAACTAAACAAAATCAAGCTTTTGAATATAATAAATTTTTAGGATTGATGCCTGAAGTTTTAACAGAAGCATCTTTACATTTAAGCAAAGGAGAAGACGATCAAGCTGGTGAAATTTTAAATAACTACTTAGAAAATATGTATAAAGGTGGTATTACTGGCACAGATGCTACTAAAACATATACAACTCTTATAGATAATATTTATGCTCAAGGCGAAAAACTATTAGATATAGATGTAAGCAAACCTGATGCTGCACAAAAATTAGCTCTAGCTGAAAGTTTCCCAGATAGGCTTTTAAGTTTAGTTAAGTATGGAGAAAAAGATCTTAGAAGTCATAAAGACTATCTGACAAAATCAGCAGCTTTTGATGAAAAGTTTGAAAGATTAGTATTGCAAAAAATTAAATACAAAAATCAAGTACAACCTTTACTTAATAAATTAGAAATTAAAAATAAGTTTCAAAATATAAATAAAATACCTCTTACTGTAGATATGACAGATGCAGAAAAAACTACAGCAATAGAAAATAAACGAAACGGATATGAAGCGTTAAAAAATGATCCTAGATTTACAACAAAAGAAGAACAAGATTATATAGATCAATTAGGACAATCAGATAACTATGATCTTAAAAGTAAAATTATTCCAGATTTAAAAAAGAAAATTACATTAGGTGTGTTTGATGGTTTAGATACTGATTTAGAAAAAGCTATTTCAGATATAGAAAATAATCATGCAACAATGGACAATGAAGCAATCGACTTAATAGATAAACTTAAAACTTTTGCAGCAAATAGTGATGGATTAGGAGAAGATATACAAGCTTCTACAACTAATATAATGAATATAGTTAACGATAACTTAGGTGTAGGAGATAAGTTTCAAATACTTGAACCTTTTAGTCAAAAAACTAGGTCAAATATGTTGAAATCAACTAAGCTTGGTTTTGAAGTTCGAGATAAAATAAAACAATATTATATAGATTATATAGAAACAAATGGTAAACGACCTACAAGTTTAGAAATACAAGCAATAGAACAACAATATGCTGTGCAAGCTTTAGCTTCTGATGGAAAACCAGAATTTGTAAAGTTAAGAAATCAATTATATCCAAACGCAGAAAATCCTTTCAAAAAATCAGAACGACAACTATATCAAGAAAAAATTGAAGGAATAAATTTAAACAGAACAGTACCAGAAGGTTCATTTGGAATAGGCACACAAGAAAATGAAAGAACAAGAAAATTACAACAACAAGACACAAATACAAATAATAATTTTTTTGAAGAAGGACCAAATTTAGGTTCTGTACCACAATTTGAAAGAAGAAGGGGTGCAGGTTATGGCGGTGGTATGCCAATAGAATTTAATTTACAAGAACTTTTAAATCAAGAAAACTTCCCTGATTTTGGTGGTTTAGCAGAGTTAGTAAGAGGTGGAGAATCTTTAGGTAGTGGTCTTTATAATGCTTTTAATGGTGGTACAACTGATACAGCAGGTGAAATGGATATAACAAGTAAAACTATAGGTGAGATGGAGCAAATGCAAGCTGATGGCAAAGTCTTTGCAGTAGGAGCTTATCAATTTACACCTAATGTTTTAACAGAAGCTAGAGTTTATTCTGGTCTTAACAAAGATGATATTATGACACCAGAAAATCAAGATAGATTATTCTGGGGTATGTTACTAAGTGGCAGAAAACGACCTTCTTTAGCTGCGTACCTTACAGGTCAAAGTGATGATCTAAATGCAGCACATGAAGATTTAGCATTAGAATTTGCTGCAATACAAGGACCAGATGGCAAAGGTATGTATGATAATGACAAGGCTGGAAACTATGCCAGAATAGATGCAAACCTAGTCAGAGAATCTTTAATTGCTGCTCGCAAACTTTTAATGAATAGAGAATGACAGACTCAAACTTAATTCCACAAGACGAAAATACAGTACCAGAAGGTGCTTTCGGTATTGGGTCTAAAAAAACTGATGACTTTACAGAGAATGAAAGGCTAAGAAATTTTGGTATTAAAGATATACCTAAAGCAATCTTTGACCAATTAAAAAGCAACTCAGGTGCAATCGTTGTACCAAATCAAATTACAGAAGAAGTTTTAGAGAAAGCTGCTGAAAATCAAGATAAGTTTTTAAAACCAAAATCAGAAGAAGAAGAGACATTTTTTAGAGCTACCGCAGCAGGTATCGCTGACATACCAAACGAAATAAAACATATAGCTGATTGGATTCAAGGTAATCCTTATGATCCAAATGAACTAATTGATTTAAAAGCTTTAGGTCTTGAAAAAGAAGGTGATTTAGATGATGCAGCATATCAAGTTTTTAAATTTGGTGCTGGTTTTTTAATACCTTATGCAGGTTTTAATAGAGCTTTGCAAAAGGTAAATGGCATAAGATTGTTAAAAGGAGTAAAAAATTATGACAATATCGCTACTGGTGCTAGATGGTTTACCGCAGGTGGAGCAGCAGATTTTGTTGGTGTAGATGCTTATGATGAAAACTTATTTAATTTTTTAGCTGATATAGAAAATCCAGTACTTACTAATAGATTTGTAAAACCTATTGTTGAATATTTATCTGCACCAGAAAGACCAGCAGAAGGAGGTGAAAGTAACTTTGGTGAAGCAAAACTAAAACAGTTTTTGACAGGTACAGTTTTTGGAGAAGCTATTGGACTAACAGCAACAGCAGCAACTAAAGGTTTGCCTAAATTAAAAAATGTATTAGAACCATACGCTGTAAGACTTATTGATGACATTACAGGCGGTCCTAATATATTAAATCCAGAACAGATGGCTGATAGAACTATTCAGCTATTGAAGGATATAAAGAATAACCCAAAAAGATTAAGTTTTGCTTTAAAACAAATTGAAAGATTAAAGAAAGCAACTCTTGTAGGTAGTAAAGAATTTTCAGATGAATTTACAAAAGTACTAGATGATTTGCCTAAGTTTGATGAAGTAACACCAAAAACTAAAGTAACAAAAAAAACTAAAATTAAAGCTACTGATTTGCCTTTACAGCAATCAAAACCTAATCCTAAAATTTGGAATGATGTAGAAAGTATTACTGATGATACATGGAAAGCTACAGGTAAAGTACTAAATAGAATTGTTATACCTGATGAGTTTTCAGTAGAAGCTGCAAGTGCTATGGGCTATGATGAACTGTTGCCTAAAGTAATTCAGATAGCAAAAAAAATTAGTCCTAATGACCCAGAAAAACACATGAGGGTTATTTATCTTGGTGCAATAAAAGAACAAAAAAGATTAGCTACAAACGTAAGTCAATACATGACCGATATAGAACAAGCTTTCATGCTTGGAGAAGAGATACCAGATGAACTATTGCAGAATTGGTCGGAAGATGTATCAAAGATGATAAATCTTGCAGGTCCAACTAAAAAAATAAGCAACGAAACAGCAGGTACAGTAAGAGTAAATAAACTTATAGATGCAGAACCTAAAGATGTTATTCGTAAATCTGTTGATGAAGAAGTACAAGCAGGTATTGGTGGTGGAGAGAAAACTGCTGAACGTGCAAGAAAAGAAAAATTCCAAACAACAACAAGAGATTTAGTTGAAAAGACTAAAAAACAAATAGCTGAACAAAAACTAATACCAACAAAAGAAGAGCTTTATGAAGGTATGCAAACTTATATACAAAATAATGATATTGAAGGTTTGTTAGGTATTACAAGAAAAGTATTAGCTATGCAGGGTGATAGTAAAAAAATAAGCAAGCTTGTAAAAGGTATGAATTTATTTGATAGAGGAGCTAAAGGGTTGAGAATTAGTAATGAGTTGTTTATAAATAATTTATTGTCAGCACCAGAAACACAAATTATTAATATTATTGGTTCTTTATTTAATGTTGCTCTTGGTCCTTTAGATCTAGCAGCAGGTAGTCCAATTATGGACAAACAAATGAAAATAAGGGCAGCTAGAGAACTTGCTACTATTTTTACCTCTTCTATAGATAGTCTTAAAGCAGCAGGTAAAGCGTTATGGCTTGATAAGAATATTCTTGATGAAAGAAGAATGTTTGGTACACAAGATGCTTATGAAAGATATGCAATAAGAATGATGGGTGATAGTGCTTTTGCAAAGAGTATAAATTTATTTGGTCATGGAGTTAGAGTGCCTTCTAGATTAATGATGGCAGGTGACGAGTTTATAAAACAAATTGCATTTAGATCAGGTCTTATGGGTGATCTTACGCAACAAGCAACAGAAAAAGGATTAACAGGTAAATCTTTTCAAATTTATGTAAAAAGTAATTTTGATGAAATTATAGATATTGTTAATACCAAAAGTTTTACTAAAGGACAAGATAGTGCTTTTCCTGATTTTGTACCAAATGAAAACATTTTAGACGCATATACAAGAAATTTAGATTATGCAGCAGATAGAACATTTACAACTGAACTAGGCAAAGGATTTGGTTTAAATGGTTTTGGTTCAGCCCAAACAAAAAAACTTGCAGAAATATTAAAATCTTCTGCTTTGAGGCCAATAGTTCCTTTTGTAACTACACCTGTAAATATAGGTAAACAAGTTTTTAGAAGAACAGGTGTACCAGATATGAGGACTTTATTTAAAGGTATGCCACCAAAATATAATGCAACTTTAGGAAGAATTTTAAAAGAACATAATGATAATTTATTAAGTGATGATTTGGCTACTGCATACAGAGCTAACGGAGAAGCTACTGTAGGCGGTCTTTTATGGGCTTATTTTATATCTTTAGCAGCAGCCAAAGATGACCCAGAAGCAGAATTAGCAATTATTGGTGGAGGTCATCATAATAAATATTTAAGAGAAGGAGAGAAAAGAACTGATGAATTACCATATAGTTTTAGAGTTTTACAAAAAGACAAAAATGGCAAAGTAATTAGAGGAGATAATGGTTTACCAAATTACGAATACTTAGATCTTTTATCTCGAATGGAACCAATAGGTTCTTTATTTATGATTGCA
>CEVY01051220.1_pt1 | contig 12534 bp, 7 predicted proteins | sample 530681 | NCBI WGS metagenome assembly CEVY01 (sample SAMEA2620855, study PRJEB7988) | marine metagenome | biome: marine biome (ENVO:00000447); feature: surface water layer (ENVO:00002042); material: "saline water (ENVO:00002010), including plankton (ENVO:xxxxxxxx)" | depth 5 m | reverse complement strand
TTTACAAAGACAAAATACTTCATTGCTCTTCTTGCAGACAAATCAAACGTATTAATAATACTAAATTCAGTTGATCTGGGATTAGAATTAAACTGTCCACTTAAATCATCAATAGAAAGAACTCTATTTCCAATTGACTCTTGAAAATCTTGAAGGATTCTATTTTGGAATATAATTTCATCAGAAACAATATTAGGTCCAATGTTCAAAGAATTTTCTTTTACTAAATCAAAGTCATAAACACAGTTTAAGTTTGCAAATGCAGTTAGATCACTAACAGTGAGTGTAGATGTAAGATCTGTAGACAATCCAACCATCATGGTATTGTCAGCAGTAGACTCTAATTGCAAATCAGAGAACTTCTTAAATCCTGCAGTATGTGTAACTGTAGATACGGCATCATCCCAATCTTGGAATGGAACTCTAGATTTTAATGAATATGAGAAGTTTTGATAATAATCGCTATCTTGTACTCTCTGGAGATTGTCATTAAGATATCCAGAATTGGTTTGCCAACCTCTATTGAATTTGGAAATTGAATCTAGTTTGAAATATGAATCATATTGAGATACTGAGGAAGCGAATCCTTCAGTTTTTGATGTTGATCCTATAATCTTTTCACCAGTAACAAAATCTTCACTTGTAGATATTCTCAGTAATCCACTCTTATTGTCCCAATTTTCTACAGTTCCTGTTGCAGAATTAGATTTAACTTCTTCACCACTTACATAATCGTTTGTAGATAAGAGTATATCAAAAGTTGGAAAAGTTTTTTCTGCTATAATTCTTCCAGAAGAATTTACAGAATCAAAAGTTCCTGGAGTATCCTCGCCTGTAGTAAAGTAATTGGAAAGACTATATGTTACAATTCCAACTCCACCGAATGGATTTTCTGGTATAGCAGTTATTGCAAATCTTTGATATCCATATTCAGATGAGTTATATCCTCTAGCAGTAGATCCTACTCCTACACTAATATTTTCTATGAGAACGTTATCACCCACGACGAATGGGAAAGTTTGACCGACACTGAATTGGTCTTCAAGAGTTACAGTTACATCTTTAGTGACTGTACTAAATCCAATATTTTGAATACGAACACCGTTACTATTATTGGTTGGTATGATTGATGGAGCAATTTCACTCATACCTCTAGTATTCTTGATCACTGTTACTGTTGAATCACCAAGATCATATCTAAGATCAACATCAGAAACAACATCTCCAGTTTTTCCATCAAGAACAACAAGTTTAGCTGGTTGTGTATAACCTCTACCAAAAGAACTAATTCCAATAAATTCAAAAGAAGAAAGAGCATCTATCTTTACAACTTGAGGTATTTGTACCGTTGGTTTTAATGTTTCATCTGTTGGGAAATCATATCCAAGATCATTAACCTTTGTCTTTTTAATTCTACCAACAGTGTTACTAGAAACAGTTAATACTGCACCAAAACCAGTCTCAGTTGTAATTGTAGTAATTCCTGGAAGAGAATAGTAGTTAGTTCCACTATCTGTTACAGTAACCGCAGCAATTGATCCATCAGTATGAGTGCAGTCCGTAGTATATGATAGAGATGCTTCTGTAGAAGAATATGAAACTCTTTCTGGTTTTTTGTTTAATGTGTATGTAAACGATTTGTCACCACTAGTTACAACTCTGTGAGTTCCACTATAATTACTATTTCTAATCGATAGTTCATTATTACCAGAAACTTCATCGTCAACTACAATTTCATTTTTAGTTTGTGGTAAACTACTTTCAAAAATTGGATCTAACTTATAGTAAAGAAGTGATGGTGAATTTTTATTGATCGTTAATGTTACTGATGGATTGGTTCCAATTCCAGCTTTTCCGAATTTAGATACCGCAAAATTAGTATCAGCATCATTCTTATCATATTTTACTGTACAATCTTTATCAGTATAGAAATTGAGGTCAAATGCAGGATATCTCGTAGAGAGATTTAAATATGAAAGAGATGTATCCGAAAGATCGAAAGTAGTTGTACTATTCTTATACAGATTAATGCGAGGATTGACAAGACTCAGTGTTCCATTGCCGACACTTGTAATTCCAACAATTGATGGAATCTTTTGTTTGGAATCATATAGAGTATTGGCAAGTTGTATATTATCATTATCATATCTGATTACATAATAAATTCCATCATCACTCAATCCACCAGATGGTGATGTTGCAGTATGGATTACTTTATCTCCAGTTGAATATCCATGATCAGCAATAGTGATCATATTAGTTAATGTATTAACACCAACAGAAGTAAAGTTTTTGGGATCTATTTCAACTCTTCTTCTATAATCATTATATCTTATCGCATGTGTTGCTGCTATGGATGGTTTAATATCCATAAATGCAACATGATTTCCTCGTATGCCATGAGTTTGTGCAGTTGCTACAGTTACAATGTTTCTTTGCAACTCTCCAGTTATAGTATCATAATTTGTGGTGAAACTATGGTACAATCCCGTACCAAGTCCAACAAAATATAATGTCCTACACGCACTTTGTGTTGTTGCTGTTCCAACAAATACACCAGTAGACCCTACTCCAACTTTAACTGTTGAAACACCAATTAAGTCATTTGAAATTTTAGCAACAAACAAACTTTGTCCATCTGTTAGTGTTGTTGCTGTTCCAATGGTAGCTTCTTCATTCACTACAAGACCATCACCATCGCCTTTTCTATAGGTAACCACATCTCCAGTCTGCAATCCATGACCTTTAAGGTAGAGTGACTTGATTGGAATGTCTTTACTTCTAGTTGCAGTAAGACCTGCTCCAGGGAAACTAAACACTACAGTTGATCCTATACCTACAGCTGTTGTTCCCAGTCCAACTGTTTCAGATGGTTCAAAGTATATTTGTTTATTGTTTTTAAAGTTATATTTTGACTTAAATCCAGATTTGAACTTCAGTCTTCTAGAATCTTCAATAACATCAAGACCAGTAGTATGGAAACCTGCTTCAGTTCCATCCTGTGCTCTTAAAATTCTAACTCTAGAAAACTCTGTATCTACATTCAGAACCTTTACTCTTTCTGTTCCAATACCAAGAGTATCATTTTCTCTAATAGAAGCAAGAGGTCCAGTGAGAGTTACAAAGGTGACAAATCCTGTGATAGCAGAATCTTTAAGAGCAATGGAAGTGCTTCCAAATCCAACTGTTTTAAGTCTAGCACTAGAGATCCCAGCATCATATGAACCCTCTAGTCCAGAAGAAGTAGTAGAGAGACCCGAAACACTGATAATATCTCTATGTGCAAATTTATGTGGATTTGCTGCAAGAGCGATGTATTCACCTTCTGTTGATGATGGGTAAAATTCAACACCAACAATAGAACTGGTGGCAACACTTACACTTTCAACAGATTTTCCTTCAATGATAGAAACTTTTGCTTTTACATTATCTCCCTGAGTTCCTGCATTATTGAAATCTAGTTCATCACCAATTCTATACAAATCACCACCGCTAGATATTCCAATATTATCAATGGTTCCAGGAGCAACTGAAATAACATCGGCAGTTTGAGTTAAATCATTTGGAATATTAAAATAATTGTATACTGAAGTATCTTCGATTAAATTGTATGGTTCAGTATTTCTACACCAGGGTGTTCCTTCAAAACTAAAGTCATCTTGATTTGATTTTCTATCAAAGTTAAATTTATTTGGAAGTCCTGTATATTGGTCTCCGATTACATATGGGAAAACGGGTTTTCTATATCTTACAAAAGGACCAGACAGTTCTGCCGTTGTAGTATTGATAGTTGTAAAATATGCATATGTTCCATTTGGAAAATCTGGAGTGACGCAGAATCTTCCATTATTTTCATCCAAAACATCTTCATCCTTTACTTTTACATATGTAAAATCTTCGACAAAGAAACCTGCACCAAAAGGAGGTCTATTCGATTTCTTTGAAGATTCCTCTACATATCCAGAACGCATTGGAACAATGGTTCCTCCAGTTTTTGTAGAATATCCATATGGTCCATAAATTGGATATCCGTCATATGCCCAACCAATAATTGGTGAGTGTTTTGTGGAAGATTGCTCAATTAAATTTACTTTTCTGAGATCTTGTTTTCCATAAAGAACATCGCCATTTTGATCTATAGAATAGACAGATTCTCTAAGTTTTCTTGGTGTATAAATTGAAGCAAACTGAAGACCATAGTCACTGTTCAGTGGACTTGTAATAAGTCCATCATCATTCGTAATTTTATTGAAGTGCTTTTCAAATAAATTAATTTGCCAAGATTGTATCTTTGGTGAGAATTCAACCTCTTCACCATCAATTAATACATCAATAGTATCTCCCTGTTCAAATCCAATACCACCACTTAGAACTTTGACTTCTATTAACTGTCCATTTGATACAACTGGAACTAATACAGCACCAAATCCATTATCAGAATTAATTACTAAATTTGGTGGAGTTAAGTAGTTTTTTCCAACATTCTGAACTAAAACTTCAGTGATCTGTCCATCAGCATTTATTGTTGGTGTAACTTGACCCAAAGAACCGCCAACTACAGTTACGCTAGGAGTTCTAATATGATCTATAATTTCAGAAGAACCATACCCAACGCCATTATTTGTCAGATGAACTGAAGTAATTTCTCCTTTAAAAATAGGTTCAACTCTTGCTTTAAAAGTTTCTGTTCCTATTGAAGATATTCCTACCTTTCCAATAAGAGAAACAGTAATGTCTTGATAGTTAAAATTGTGAGTTCCAGATCCAACTGAAGTTAGATCAACATATCTATTTGTATTATAGAAAATTTCTTTATTGGTGGTTGCTGCTCCAATATTAGAAAGTTTAAACGAACTGTCATCCACTTTAGTTACATAATATTCTGCTCCGGAAGAAAGTCCCCCAACAGGAGTCCCTTCTGAAGTATACTTCAATATCTCTCCAGAACTATATCCATGGTTTTCGATCGTTATTGTATCAATAGCAGTATTGATGCCAACTGGTAACGTTGTTCTTCTTTTATTTTCATATCCAGACCCAGGATTGACAACATTTACAGAGTCTACAACAGATTTAAGATTTATTGATCTTAAAGTATGATTACCAACTCCAAGAGAACTAAGAGTTACCGTGTTGATACCTGCTAATACATCTTTCAGACTGTTATGCAGTTTCACGGTTGTTGTATCTTGAACTGCAACAAAATATTCTGTATTAGTCGATAAACCACCAACGTTAGTTTGATCTTGAGTTTCGTATATTACTTGTTCGCCATTACGGAATTTGTGATATGTTCCAAATCCAATCGTGGATAAAGTTGCTCCAAGTCCAACTAATTCAGATACAAATTTGACACTATGTTCTTTCAAGTTCATAGTTACAGATGCAGTAGCATCTTTTCCATTTCCACCACTAATTACTACCTGGGGAGTTCCTTCATAATCAAATCCTCCATCAATAACTCTAATTTCATCCAAGACGCCTGAAACAGAAACATAACCAGTTGCTCCAGTTCCAACAGAATCAGTAATTGATAGTAATGGTGGATTTATAACTCCATATCCAATTCCAGGGGCAATAACATCAATTTTTTCAATTTGTCCGTAGTTTACAAATTCGTTTGCTTTATAATTTAATAGTTCTACGCCATTAATAAACAATCCAGTACGACCAGGTAATGTTTCAATTGCAACATCACTAACAGTTGGTTTAGATATTTCTCTAAGTAACTTTTGTGATTCTAACTTTTTACCATTAAAAGCATATGGGGTAATTTTATTATCAGTGACAGTTGTTGCACTTGATAATGATACAAACTTTGATTGATAGATATTTGATTTACTTCTAGCAAATTTTACAGTGGAATCTGATATTCTTTTTATAAAGTAAAGACCTTCTGCAAACAAGAAAGAACTAACTATTTCTTTTGTAGTTACTTTACCAGAAGCAGAAACTGTCTTTTTCGTTGTTTTTTGTGGAGTGTAGTAAATTGCATCTCCTGTCTGAAAACCATGATCATTCAGAGGACTAATCTCAAAAGTATCGCCAGAGAAAGAACCAGAAAAAGTTACAGATCTATCACTAGATTCAAGAGGTTGTGCATTATAAAAAGGTATGGATGAAGATGCGACTAAGTATTTTGATTCTGATTTTTCTTTATATACATTTTGAACATCAGTTAAGTAACTAATTGATGTAGGATATGAATTTGAAAGTATATTCCTTAAATTTCTTCTAATAGTGTACGTCAAGGAAGTTAGTATTTGTCCTTGACCTCTAATCAAAAATTCTTTTGAAGAAACAGCGTCTATTACGGTAGAAGTTTTATTAGAACCATCACTACCAATTAAAGTGATAGTGTCACCGATCTTCAAATAAGACTTTACGTTTAAATTAATTCTATATGTAAAGTCAGAAGCATCTATTAAAGAAACTTTGTTAACTTTGTAGTTTGGTGAGATGTTATAAACCCAATTCGTTCCTTTAACAGATTTTTCATTAACACCAAGAGTTTTTATTCTTGCAGTATCGCCTTTACCATAGTTGACAGTATTATCTGGATAAGAAACATCACTAATAATAGAATTAATTCTTACCCTAATATCTTCTCCATTATATGGTGCATATGCAAAAGTATTAATACCAATAGTAGAGGCATCTTCCATAATGCCTGTTACATTGGTACACCCAAAGAATTGGTTAAGTGACTTTGACGTGTATGTTACCACTCCAGTGGTGGTATCATTATATGTTACGAACAACTCTCCAGTTTTAGCAAACCCAACTGTCGAATCTACATTTAAAACACTTGAACCAATAGAGACTGATCCAATCAATCTGGTTTTAGGTGTAACAGAGAAGTTTCCATATGTTGCGCCAGAAACTCTAATATCTCTGTTATATCCAGAATCTAATTTTGTTCTGTAAAAAGTTTTTCCAGCACCTACAGAAATTTTTTCAATCGAAGTTATTGGAGCATATGCTTTGTTTATTGTTTTGTTATATTTTTCTTGAAATAATGTAGTGGTTTCTAAATTCTCTGGATTTCCAGAAATTCCTTCAAGAATAAGATCATCTGTTATTCTATACCCTGCATTAGAAGGTGTTAATACAAAATCTATTGGTTTTACAATTTTAACGTTCTCATTATACAGTGCCTTAAATAAGATTTCAAAAGATCTGTCAGTTCCTTTGGTTAAGTAAAGATCTTTAGACTGTTTTAGGAAAACTTCTTGATTAAGATCAGAATGTAAACTTCTATCTTCTAATCCAGGTAAAATTTGATTTTTTGTTTTTAACAAAAACTCTTTGAGAAAAAGACAACTCAAATTAGTAATTGTAGACTCTGCATCGTGACCAGCAGATAGAGTACTTTCAAAAACTAGATCTTCTGGAGAGTTCTGTTTTTTAAGAGATGATACTCCACTAAATCCACGAATACAACCAGTAAAGGTAGAGTCAGTTTTTCCAGTGTATGTAATTATTTCATCGTCAATTTTTAAAAGTCCATAACTATCAGGAAATCCTTTTGTTCCGTTTGGACTTTTTACTAAATCTACAGTGATTGTATCATCAAGTTTTTCAAGAGCAGTTTTAAGTACAACAGATTCCGCAAGGTTTGTTGTGTTTTCTAATTTAATATATTGATCTATATTTTGAATAAGATCAAGAGGTCCACCTTGGTATTCTTGAGCAACATAATACTGCTTTAGAAACTCAGTTACAAGAGGATATTCGTCCCTAACATATACGGGAACCTGGCGGGATAAGATGCTGCTTAACTGTACTCTTTTCTCTGTCATTTTATATTTTTACGATCTTAGTAGGATGAACCTGATGATGAACCTGATGAACCTGATGAACCACTAGAATATCCAGAAGAACCTGATGTAGTTCCAGTAGTGGAAACTGTCGAGGTAATGGTTTGATTTGTAGATGTTCTGTTTACATCTGTAGTTTCGCCTGTTGAAGATGGACCACCTGCACGTACAAGAGAACCTGTTGAATAACTTGCAGAGACAACGTAATTAGATGCTGATGGATCTAATCCAGAAGAAATTTCATCCACAATAGTTTCAAAGTTACTGCTACTATTATCTAGTTGCAAATAAAGATCCTGTAATCCGACAACATCATTTGATACTGGAGTTGCGGAGATTTCAATTATATCCTGACCATCTTTATCTTTACCTTGAAGAACATTGATCGGGTTTATAGTGACAATTCCTTTTTCATAATCCACATTTCCAACATTTCTTCTAACAATCGTTGGACTCTGCGAATTTACAGTCGGAAGAGTGAACAGGAACAAAGATCCAGTCCTTTTGTCGGGATCAGGAACGTCTCCAATGTATACTTCTTGTGGCAATGTACTTATTCTAAATGAGGTTGTTTTAATATTATAACCTTCTTCATTTTGTGGATAAATTGCATTTCCAAATCCAATTTGATACTCTGCAAAAGTATTCAGAACAACTCTGAGGTCTCTCCTCATACTAATATTGGTAATATTAGAAGTTACAGACTCATGACTGTCATCAATAATCTTCAAGAATTTACTATACTTGAATCTAGCACCATATCTGTTCATTTCGGTTGATTCTGCATACTTTGCAGCATTGTTTTGAACAAGAGTTGATACTTCTGCCCCAGAAGGTGCTAAATTGGAGTTGTAGTAGACTTTAGAGTCAACTTCGATGTAAAGATACTTCAGATCAAGGATTTCTGGAACAATTCCAGCAACTGCATATTTTTTCAACTTCATTTTAAGGTTTTCTTTCGCCAAATTAGAAAGAAAATCACCAGTTCTTGGTTTGATGCTAATAAAGACCTTACCATACTGTGGTGGGACTAATTCTTCTCCGCCAAAAACAGAAATTGATTCAGTTTGCGGGAAAATCTTTGCAGGAATCAAAGTTTCATAATCATTTGGTGTTACTGCACGATTTTGTGTTGAATAAATTCTTGGTGCAAACTTTTTAACAGATTCTACACCTTCAATAGTCTCTCCACCTGTTGCCATTCCTTGTGGAGTGATAAGAGAGATGCCAGAAGTGACTGTATACTCTTGACCGTTTCTAGTGTAGACTAATTTGCCTGAAAAAGTGAAACTATTGATTCCATTTGCAGAATCTCCATTAGAAACGAGGTAATCTACAGTAATAAAATTACCTTCTTCTAATTTTCTTCCAAAAACTCCATCACCGAAGAAAATTTCATATCTTTCGTCTTCAATTTCTTGAATATAGTAAACATTTGATGCTGATCCAACTTCAAATAGACTATCTTGAAGACTATACTTTACTTTTGCCGTTGATTGCTCGTTTGCCTTGACAGAAACGTACAATAAATCAGTGTCAATACCCGCATTTGGTAACTCAAACCTCTGATTTACGTTTCTTGCACTATAAGTATAGTTTGAAGTTAAAACTGATCCCTGAAAAACAGGAATATTGGTAAAAGTTGCTACTTGATTGTAAACTGGAACTGTAATATCGTCTAAAATCGAGAAAATAAACGATTGTGCGTTACGAGAACCAGTAGATGCTACAACTGCACCCTTTTTAAGAGTGATTGAACCTGGAGTTGGAGTAATATTTGACGTATTTACCGTAAAAGATACATTTACTCTTGCTGCTTTCCTTGATCTAGGTACATAACCAATGTTTCTTGCAAGAGAAACCACATTTTCACGTAAAGTGGCACTATCAATAAAGACTTCGTTTGCAACCATGTTTGCATTATACGAAGAAGTGTACGTATTGTACGCTAAAACGTCTAAAATGGTTGACAAATTAGATCCTTCAAAGTCATAATCCGTAAAATCCGAATTTGACTTTAGATAATCTTTAAGGGATTGCTTAACCTGGTCAAAATCCAGGTTAGAAAAGTTGACTAATGCCATTTTTACCTAGTTGGTTGCAAAACAAACTCTAATTCCTGCGGAGGAACGTCTGCTCCTATGATCTCATACGCAATAATAACGTCATATGCGTTATTATCGGGGTCGGGAGTAGTGACTACTCTGATTAACCTAACTCTTGGTTCGTATCTAGTGATAGATGAAGTGATTTCATCTTTAATAGATTCCCCAGTAAGGTCATCAATGTTTTCAAAAAGTGATTGTGTTATCCTTGATCCAAATTCATCGTCAAATGGTTTCTCTCCAGGTTCAGTGAAGATGATATTACGAACGGATCTTGCAATTGCCCTTTCATTTTTGAGGCCAAGTACATCATCATTCAGAGGATTCCTCTTGAATGTCATACTAATATCTTTAAATCCTTGACTTACCCTTTGTAAAGGCACACTAATACAGCAATTATGTATTATTTATCAACCAAAAAGTGATTCTGGTTCACCCTCTGGATCAAAAATTTCACTCTCTTTGACTTTATCAGTCTTTTTTGGTGTAATTTTATCGTTAGCAATCTCTCTCAGCATTTTTTGATGCTGATGATTTGCCAAATTATCTAAAAAATCGTGTTCAGTAGACATATTTTTCCTTTTTCGCTATTTATTGTGTGTCGAGAGGACGGTTTTCTTGTGATTTGTACATGTCTTCCATTTTATCATGGTATTTTTCTTCATTTTCTTTCTGTTCTTTACGTTCTTTCGACGTTTTCCAGAAATATTCATCTTCACGTCCCATACCAAGACGTTCAAAACCATTTTCAACACTATAATATTCAGTTGAAACCTTGAAATCAGGCATTTTTGGATTTTCAGGTGTCAAACTATTGTCAAATATACGCATTCTATTGTTTGGATACAGTGCATACTGTCCATTTTCTAATTCAATTAGGTTTGATGACTTATGTTCAGCAGGTTGTTCACTTGTTGCATAGTCAATCGCATCAGGATCTTGATGATAATTGTCTAATGTACAAATATAGGTTCCTTTTTGTATACCAAAGTCACGAGTATACAATTCATAATCCATAGAACCAATAAATTGCTTCTGAACTGCAACAACACCATAGTCCATACAGTTCCAGAACTGTAGGTTAGGAAGGTCCAGATCGGGGTCTGGAAGCGTCGGAGACGAGAGAAACGCGCTGATAGGTAGTTTATCATACATTGCCGCGTATTCTGGTAAATACGTCTCAAAATAAAAAGCGCGTCCAGGAATCGACTTTGCCGAAACCCAAACGCCCTTTACAAATTCACCATGACCAAATTGATGGTCAGTGAGATATTCTTTACGTACCCATACTTCTACTGAAGGAAGGTTACAAATAAGTGCTGCCATTTTACATAACGTAATGCTATGACTATTTACCTTGTCCCCGATACTTCTTTTTTGCTTTATTACGAGAAGTCGCGGAATGCAGAGTATACTGCGAGTTTCCTTGGCGAGTTTTTTTGGGTTTGCCCTTGATGTAACCGCCGCCTTTCATCATTGCCATTGTACTAATCTCCTATCAAATAACGCGAGTTTTTTCGTGACCAACTCTGATACGAGGGTCACACCAAATTTCAAAACCTTCTTCCTTGGCATCAAGACAGAATGAAACATCTTCACCACACATGTCTTGAACACTACCAGATTCAAAGACTTGCATCTTAGGAGCAAACCAAGGATACTCCAAGTTTTCAAAGACGCCCTTCTTGATCAATACCCATCCAAAACCTGTGTAGTCTACCGTAAAGGGTTTACGACGCTTCTGAATGGAATCAACTGTTTCGTGATTCATCACTCCACCGTTCTTGCGGAAATCATCTTCCTCCAACCAGTGTGCGACAGAAGTTGTGTGTCCATCTTCAGTGGCATACCAACCACTGACAATTTGTTTTTCCGTTCCATCCTCTGCAACTGCCATATCACACAATTGCCAGAACTTGTTAGTGTCAAAGACAATATCCGAGTCAATCCACAGTTGGTAATCATATTCTAATTTACCATCCCAAGGTACTTGCTTCGGACCACGCAATACATTTGCACCAAGACACTTGCATCGTGCAAAGTTAACCATAGAAGAGTAATCTTGACTGATCTGAATACTCATTCCATTCTGTACCATATCAAAGCACAGTTGTACAAAGTTCTTCAGAAATGTAAAAGAACATCCACGTCCAGGAAGACAGAATACAATTGTCTTCCCTTTCATTCGTTCTTTAATTGCTGCAATATCCCACTCCTCTTTTTTAACAGTAGGCGTTTTTGCCTTTACAGTAAATCCTTTTGCCATGTTTTTGAATAACCTTCAGATCAATTCTATCAGTGTATATGTAGTATGTCAATATGAATCTTCGCCTAATGGTTCTACAGTGTTATCCGTACCACCATACCCAAGGGGGCGATTACATTCTTCATACGATAAATCCTCAAGTTCATAATCAGTCTTCATTAAACCAACCATTCCCTTGAGGGTTTCCCATGTAGTATTAAATTGTTGTTCAGTTAGATTGTTATATAAACACTCTTGCTTCGCGTAAATGTGATAAACCTTTTCCATTGGTTTTTTTCCTCCGGAATTTTTTTTCTGTAAATGAATTCGACTTTTGCATTATATATCGAGGTCGATCTGTCAC
>CEVY01104293.1_pt1 | contig 12581 bp, 7 predicted proteins | sample 530681 | NCBI WGS metagenome assembly CEVY01 (sample SAMEA2620855, study PRJEB7988) | marine metagenome | biome: marine biome (ENVO:00000447); feature: surface water layer (ENVO:00002042); material: "saline water (ENVO:00002010), including plankton (ENVO:xxxxxxxx)" | depth 5 m | reverse complement strand
CCCCAGTGGCCTGGTTGCTGCAGGTGTGCATCCATCGCCAATGCAATACTGTGACATCGTCACTAGTACGACGCATAAAACACTTCGTGGTCCAAGAGGCGGAATTATAATGATGGGCAAGGATTTTGAAAACCCCTGGGGTAAGATCGCACCAAAGTCAGGTCGTATTAAATTGGTTTCAGAATTAATTGATTCCATGGTTATGCCAGGCGTACAAGGAGGTCCTTTAATGCATATTATTGCTGCTAAGGCAGTTGCTTTTGGTGAAGCATTAAGACCTGATTTTAAAAAGTATGCTAAGGATATTGTTTCCAATGCTAAAGTCATGGCTGAGGAATTTTTACATCTAGGCTATGACCTTGTCTCTGGTGGTACGGATACTCACGTTCTCCTGATCGATCTTTCAAATAAAGATATTACTGGAAAACATGCTGAAAATATATTGGGAAAAGCTGGGATCGCTCTTAACAAGAATATGGTACCTTTTGATCGTAGAAGTCCATTTGTAACAAGTGGCATAAGGGTCGGTACGCCAGCATTAACTACAAGAGGGATGGGGGAAACAGAGATGAGGAAAGTTGTACAATGGATCGATAGTGCTATTAGTGATCCTGATAATGATCAACTTCTAACTAGTATTCGTTCGGATGTAGAAGCCCTTTGCTCAAATTTCCCAATCTATGAACATTAATTAATGTTAAATCTACTTTGTGAGATATAATAACTTTATTCTATTCTGTTTTATTTTTACAATTTCCTGCTCCCCAAAGGCATTACTCTTAGACCAACCCAAGTTGGTTTCTATTTACTTTGAAAGAAAGATCAAAAATCTGGAAAAAAATGACAAACTTGATCTGTACCAACAACGTGACCTGATCAGAACGAAAGTTGAATATGGGTTTGGTATTATTATGGAACAGGCTGATCGATCTATTGATACTGATTATTCAGCTGCACTTGATCATTATAAAAAAGCAAATATCATTTTTAAGCAAGCACGTGACTTAGGGATATCTGTACTAAATGATAGATATCCTTCATTCGAGAATTGGCTTAGAAGTAATACGGAAATACAATTTAATAGAAATGATATTATTGATCTATACTGGCTTGCTGCAGCCTATGGTGGTTCTATTAGTTCAAGCAGGGGTGACCCATTTGAATTAATTCACCTACCAAATGTAGGCCGGTTGCTTAGAAAGTGTATTGCGCTTGAACCTTCATGGAATAATGGTGCAGTTTATTCTGCCATGATGAGTTTCACGTCTACTAGGACTGATTTAAGTGAAGTATTACTTCGTGATTCAGTTGATTACTATTTTGATCAATCCATTTTTTACTCTGATAGTTTAGATGCCAGTCCATATGTGGCATACGCAGAATCGATACATAAGACATATCAAGAGCGTAAAGAATTTGAAGATAAGTTAAATTATGTCCTTGATATGGAAATAATACCAAGAAGTGAATATGAGTTATCTAATTTGATTGCGAAAAATCGTGCAGAGTGGTTATTAACAAAAACAGAAGAATACTTTTTAGAATGAAACGCATAATTCTCATACTTCTTTTATTATCAACAGTCGTATTTGCCCGTAAGATCGTAGTAAAAATGGGTACATTAGCTCCTGAAGGTACTGATTGGCATGGAATGCTGATCGAAATGGGACAGCAGTGGAAATCAGCTACAAAAGGTAAGGTGCAACTGAGAATATATCCAGGCGGTGTATTGGGTGATGAAAGGGATATGGTTAGAAAGATGAGGATAGGGCAGATACATGCTGCAGGAATGACAGCTGAAGGACTATCAGAGATCGTTCCAGATTTTTCATGCTATTTTGTTCCTCTAGTTTATCAAGATTCAGAGGATGTACAAAGAGTGACCAATGCCTTATTGCCAGACCTTGAGCAAAAATTAGAGGATAATGGTTTTAAGCTTCTATACCTATCAGAATTAACTTATGCGTACTGGTTCTCCACAGAACCCATAAAGGTTCCATCCGATCTGAAAAATAAGAAATTTTTTACTTGGGCTGGAGATTTTAAGTGGGAGCAGGTATATAAAAAAGCAGGCTATAATCCTGTACCCCTGGCAACTACTGATATTTTATCTGCTTTACAAACAGGACTGATAAGCACCATACCTCAACCACCTATATATGCATTAGCACAACAATCATTTGGAATCGCTGACCATATGTTGGATCTAAAGTGGGGTGTTCTTATGGCAGGTATTGTTGTTGATATGAAAACATGGAAAAGAATACCAAAAAAGTATCATGAAGATCTCATTTCCATATCAAGATCAATACAGGGTAAATATGCAGAATCAAATAGTAATGCTGATGTGAAAGCATTAGAAGCAATGAAACAATATGGTTTGAAGGTTCATACTCCTGATGATAATGAAAAAGATCTGTGGTTCAATGAGGTCGAAAGGGTAAGTTCCTATTTAAGAGGGAAGGTCATTCCTGAAACTATATATGATACAGTGATCAAATTGACCCAGGATTGAACCAATTATGGTCAAGATATCAAGTTTAGGCCATATTTTTCATAGATTAAAATGGGGAGAAGATGCACTCGCGATCTTTATCTTCTCAGCCATGACCATACTTCCGTTTTTTGAGTCGTTTAGTCGATTATTCAATATAAATAGCATTCCTGCTTCTCAGGTCCTAGTTCAACATTTCACTCTTTGGATAGGTCTGTTAGGTGGAATACTAGCGGCGAGACAAAATAAATTGCTGGCTCTTACCCGAGAATCATTATTCAAAAAAGATAAAGAAATTCATTTTGGAAAATGGGTAGCAAAGGTCACGACCTTTTTGGTCTTGGTATCACTAGCATGGGGAAGTTGGGAACTAGTTAAGGTTGAAATGCAATACCCAATTGATATTGCACCAAATATACCACGCTGGTTCGCACAAATTATCATGCCGCTCGGGTTTGGGCTTATGGCTGTTCAGATCTACTTAAACAGTTATGAAAAACAGCTCCATCGCATAACATTGATAATCGTTGGTTTGCTCCTTTCACTTGGCGGTATTACAGATATGTTCTTTGAAATGATACCAGCATTATATATTGGCATATTTATTATTGCTGTCTCATTGTTCTATGGTGCACCTATTTTTGTAGGCCTAGGTGGTCTAGCTGTTTTGATGTTCTGGTCAGAATACACACCTATATCTGCTATACCTGCTGAAGCTTATAGAATAGTTGTTTCTCCAACTTTACCAACTATTCCATTATTTACTTTAGCTGGGTATTTGCTGGCTGAAAGCAAGGCATCTGAGAGGCTTGTCAAAGTATTTAGAGAATTATTTGGATGGATCCCTGGAGGGACGCCGGTCATTATTGTTTTTTTATGCGGATTCTTTACTGCACTTACAGGCGGGTCAGGTGTTACTATATTAGCCTTAGGCGGTTTACTTTTACCAATGCTATTAAAGGATGGATACAGCCGGACCTTTTCATTGGGCCTCATAACCGTATCAGGGTCAATAGGATTATTATTTCCTCCAAGCCTACCATTAATAATCTATGGAGTTACAGCTGGCGTTTCAGTCAAGGATGTCTTTATAGCTGGCCTGATGCCTGGCGCATTGTTGGTATTTATGATATCATCATGGGCAGTAATTCAAGGAAAGAAAAGTAATATTAAATTAAAGAAATTTGTTTCAAAAAAAGCACTTACAGTATCTTGGGATACAAAATGGGAATTATTTTTACCTGTTTTAATACTACTTGGAGTTTTTGGAGGTTATACCACACTTGTTGAAACTGCGGCAATAACGGTCATATATATTTTTATAATTGAAGTATTAGTGTATAAAGATATAAAAATAAATGACCTACCTAAAATCATCATTGACTGTGCAACGTTAATAGGAGGTGTTATCATTATCCTAGGAGTTGCTATGGGGTTAACTAGTTATTTAGTTGATGCACAAGTACCCATGCTGATCTTATCCTGGACAAAGGAAGTGGTCTCAAATAAATATTTGTTTTTATTAATGCTGAATATCTTTCTTTTATTGGTAGGATGTTTAATGGATATCTTTTCAGCTATTATTGTGATCGTGCCGCTTATTGCTCCATTAGGAAATCATTTTGGAATAGAACCCGTACATTTAGCGATCATATTTATTGCTAATCTTGAACTTGGGTTTTTAACTCCTCCTGTAGGTATGAACCTTTTTCTCTCAGCATATAGGTTCGATGAAGATATGCCAAAGATATACCAAGCAACATTACCATTTTTTATAATTAAACTTCTAGCCGTTGCATTAATAACGTATATACCTATCATAACATTGGGACTTTTACAATAATTGACAGTTAAATTTGTTTCTAATCAGTACTTGATTTTCAAAGGATTCAAAAGATATATTTCAATTCACAAATACTGGAGCAATTCTATACCTTAAACGCTATCAGCTTGTCCTCAGAGGACAAATTTTATATTAATAATTACTTAGGAGACGTTCTATGACGCGTTTAGGGTTGGCGCTATCCTTAATGATAGCCCTGATGCATCCAATCCTTGCCCAGAGTGAGGCAGGTGCAATCTTCTTATTGATCGCACCCGGTGCTAGAGCAGGCGGTATGGGTGAGGCACAAACTGCAGTCGCAAATGATGCTTATGCTAGTTACTGGAATCCTGCAGGATTGGGTTTTCTTGACGGAAGAGAACTGGCATTAATGCATGTGAATTGGTTACCAGGACTAGCAGATGATCTTTATTATGAATTTTTAGCATATAGAAAAAGAATCCCGACATTAGGTACAGTAGGTGGTCACCTGATCTTTCTAAACTTAGGAGAGCAGATCAGAACTAGTGAAACGGGAGATGAATTAGGAACATTCACCAGCTACATGACCGCATTTTCTCTTTCCTATAGTGCACTTATATCCAAGAATCAATCGTTTGGTATCAATGCAAAAGTATCATATCAGCATCTTGTTGAAATTGGTGCAGGAAGTGAAAAAGGAAAAGGCACTTCAACGGACTTTGGTTTTGATTTGGGCTATATGCATAAAGAGTGGCTTGTTCCAAAACTAACCCTTGGCATGAATTTATCCAATCTTGGTCCTAAAGTATCTTTTATTGACCCTGACCAGGCGGACCCTCAACCTACGAACTTAAGTGTTGGTCTTAATTATGCATTAGTGGACGGAGAATTCAATAAACTAAACTTGGTATATGATGTTGATAAGCTTCTTGTTTCGTCCTATCCTGATATGGATTGGGATGGAGATGGATACATTGGAGGATATGATGAGGATGGTAATTTAAGTCCAGGTAATGATTATAATTCAGATGGTAAAATGGAGATTGCTCATACAGACCCCATTTATTTGGCATTATTTACATCATGGGTCAATGATTGGTTGCTAGGAGGCGATATAGATTATGGTCCTAATAGTCCAGGTAATGGAGATGGTATTATTGGTGGTTATGATTGGGTCGATGCAGATGGAGATGGTAATGTAGATGGTGGAAAATGGTTCGACCCTGATTCAAATGGCCAAGTAGACCCAGGTGAAAATGAAATGGTGCCAACTTCAGGCGCTCCAGGTGATCCCGGTTGGGGTAAATACAATGAATATGGAATAAAGGAAGTTGGAAATGCGAAGGATAGATCAATATCAAATGAATTAGATCGACTCGTACATAATTTTGGTATTGAGTACTGGTATGGTAAGTATTTTGCTATTCGGTCTGGTTTTTATTATGATAAAACAGGTAAGATAAGTAACCCTACTTTTGGTATCGGTTTAAGATTCTCTGGCTATGGTTTTGACTTTGGTTACACGTATGGAGAGCAGGGTCATCCCCTAACCAATACCATGCGATTTTCCTTAAATATAGAGTATTAGATCCATAAAAATTGATGCGGTCTCTGTTACCATGCATTCCATTTATTCTGGTATGCTTATCAACTACCTTAAATGCTGCTTTAGATCATCCGATCAAAATTTGCGGGATCAGAGTTTCATTTTTAGAAGATGATCTTGCTAGTACAACTGGTAATGGACAATTTTTAACCGAATCACAGGGAATTGATTGTGATAAATACACAATTGATGGCCCCCCACATGATCGAAGTTATTTTGAATCTCAATTAGCTGCTGTCAATGCCTATTTCCATTCAGTTTCATATGGAAAATTTGGTATAGATCTTGATGCTTCTCATATCTACCCATCAGGACAAAATAGTAGCTATTTACTTGAGCAATATATGAATTATTATAATCCATATAACGAATATGAACTGCAGGAAGAGCGACTTACAGAATTATTCAGAGATGCTTCTCAAAAAGCATATTCTCAGGATGATATCGATTTTTCTAATTATGATGTAGTAGTGGTATTCCATGCAGGTATTGGGCAAGATTTTTCATTGCCATTTCTTGATCCGACACCAGAAGATATTCCATCTACATTCATAGATAATAGTATGATAGTAGAGCACCTTGGTGTATCATCGATAGACCTGGGTGAAAATATGATCAAACAGGGTATTATTTTACCAGAAAGTCAAAATCATCTCTTATTTGATATATCAGAGGCAATGTTCTCAGATGCTTCTGAACCATGTGAGTATCAGTATGGAATGACAGGGACATTCGTATTGATGATAGGTTTTGCTGTCGGCCTACCGCCACTTTGGAATATAAATACTGGAGAAAGTGGGGTTGGAGTATTTGGGCTAATGGACCAAGGTTCTAATAATGGAAGAGGTATCATACCTGCTCCACCTACTGCATGGTCTCGTATCAATGCAGGGTGGGAAGAGCCAGTACATGGCAAGGCTGGTGACCATATGCAGCTAGCAGCAAGAAGCGAGGGGCATGTTGTAAATATACCCATCAGACAGGATGAATATTTTTTGATAGAGAATCGAAATAATAGCGTAAGGAATGATATTAGTATTGATTCAATTCGTTATCTTATGGGTCAAAACTCATCAACAGGTTCATACCCACCTTATATAGAGATCTTGCAGGATTCTACGGGTATTGTAAAAGATTCAAATGGAGTGGTGGCATTTGTTCCTAATTATGATTTAGGTCTTCCTGCATCAGGGCTTCTCATATGGCATATAGATGAAGATGTTATTTCATTATCTATTGATGATTATGAGATCAATAGCGATCTATCAAATCCTGGCATTGATCTAGAAGAAGCAGATGGCGCACAGGATATTGGATATCCATCCATATTTCTATTTAATGACCCTTCTTCAGGCTATTTTGGTGATATGTGGTTCAGAGGTAATAAGCAATATGAATTAGCAAATCCTGGCTATCAGGGTCTTAAGCCAGAATTTGGTCCTAATACGTATCCATCAACCCATGCGAATGATGGTTCATCAACCTTTATAAAGATCGCAGAGATCAGTATGGCACGTGATACGATGTCATTCATGGTTGATAATTCACATATATCTGAAGGTTTCCCTGACACGAGCTTTCATTTTATTACACTGTTTGATATTGATAGGGATGGCGAAAATGATGTCCTTGGAGGGGTAGATTCACTTTATCTATCGTTAATGGGAGACTCAATAAATGAGCGTCATTATTTTCATAATTTATTAACTAATGAATTCTTCGTATCATTTATTACAAATGATGATCACACGGAAATAGATGTTATTGAATACTTTCAGGATTCATGTTTTCATTCGATCTATTCTTTTGATCTATCTTCAAGTGAATTAATACTAAATGAGCAGTCTTGGATAGATTCATTAGTATTTCCTATCATCAGCCATCAAGACCAATCTATACATTGGAAGTCCTCTTCCTTATGGGACAATCACAAACGAAGGGTCTTTTCCACGCCACATAACTTTGGTATAGACCTTGGCAGCAAAGGGATCACTGTAGATAAATTTGGCAACCCTGAAACGAAATGGAATTCAATTAATTTTCAGTATATAGCTGGCATCGATCTAGACCTAGATGCTAACTGCGACCTGCTTGCTGTCGATTCATCCGGTATATTATATGCTTTTAATTCTGATCTGATATTGATGCCAGGATTCCCACATAGTTCATTGGTTATGCCTCCTGTATTAGCTCAAGATCTTATGGGAACAGATAGCCCAGAGATCGTTGCAAGATCAGTAGATATGGAATTTTTATATATTTTTGATGCTCAAGGAAATATAATTCATAAGATCACTATGGGTGATGATCAATTGATAGGATTAGGTGAATATGATGGTAAAAGTTCTATTTTCACCAGTTCGATCGTATATCAATTTGATGCATGGTCTGATAAAAAAGGTAATACTTGGTCTTTTTATCACGGCGATGCCGGTAGATCTAGAACCATAAACCTAGATTATAATTTCAATCCTCTCTCCAATAATATGCTGACCAGATCATATAGTTATCCAAATCCTATACGTGATCAAATGGGTACGCTGCGTGTAGAAACAGTTAGTGCAAAAAGCATTAATGTGATGGTCTATGACCTTGCAGGTTATTTTATTCGATCCTTCACTGCATCACAAAATGAGGAGGGTAATCAAGTCACTGAGTGGGTATGGGATGTAGCAGAGCTAGAGTCTGGTGTCTATTTTGCTCATGTGGAAGCATCCAATAATGAAAACATTGAGACAAGTATTATAAAAGTTGCTGTGATCCATTAATGAAAAAAATAATATTTAGTACCTTAGTAGCATCTTTAGCGCTAGGTGATGTCCAATATAATCATCCTGAATTGAACTGGCATACCTTCGAGACCGATCATTTTAAAGTCCATTTTCATGATGAAACAGAAATGACAGCCAGAGAAGCAGCAACAGTAGCGGAAATGATCTATCCTCCGATCACTGAATTTTACGAATATGAGCCTGATCAAAAAACCCATCTTATTTTAATTGACCCTGATGATTATTCTAATGGAGCAGCATATTATTATGATAATAAGATAATGATCTGGGCATCACCACTGGATTTTGAATTAAGAGGCAGTCATCGATGGCTCCAGAATGTGATCACGCATGAATTTGCTCATATTGTATCACTCCAAAAATCTATGAAGGCAGGTACAAGTATTCCTGGGGCGTATATTCAATTCATGAATTATGAAGATGAAAAACGACCAGATGTCCTTTATGGATATCCGAATACTCTTGTGAGCTATCCTATCCCCGGTACAAATGTTCCACCATGGCTTGCCGAGGGAGTGGCGCAATATATGTATGAAGATGCTGATTGGGATATTTGGGATTCACATAGAGATATGATCCTAAGAGATAGGGTGATCCATGATAATATGTTGACCTTTACAGAAATGAATACATTTGGTAAAAAAGGCATAGGTAATGAATCCACCTATAATGCAGGGTATGCTCTAGCAACGTATATTGCCAATGAATATGGTCCAGAGGTTTTAAGAGATATTTTTGATGAGTTATCATCTCCATTGCAGTTTTCGGTAAATACTGCAATTAAGAACGTATTAGGGGTCAGTGGACAAGATGTGTACATGAACTTTAAATCTGCGTCAGAGGCCCGTTATAAACGTCTTGTAGTACCTATAGAGGTTATGCCAGTACAAGGTGATCTGCTTCAAACGAATGGGACAACCAATATCCATCCCAAGTGGAATCCAAAGGAAAATAGTTATATCTATTTGTCAAATAAAAATAATGACTATTTTGGGCAAACAGATCTTTATTATCATGATCTGGATTCAAATGAAGAAAAAAAAATAAAGAGTAGTGTTCTTTCTGCACCGACATGGCACTCTAATGGCAGAATGATCTACTATTCAAAAAAGTCAAAATATCCAAATAAATATGGCTCCAGATACTACGATATATATTCATTTGACCTTGATACTGAAGAAGAAGAAAGATTAACGATTGATGCAAGAGCCTTCAGTCCTGTTTTTATTGAAGATGATAGTTCGATTGCATATTTAGCTACCTATGATGGTGGTCAGGATATTTATAAGCTTGATCTAAGATCGAATATTTCTAAAAAATTAACTGATTTTAAAGATCGACCTATGATAAGTCATTTGAATTATAATGCTGGAACGCAACAGATCTATTTTGATATCACTAAACATCATCATCGTGACATTTATTCATATGACCTTTCCAATAACACTATAAATAAGATCGAAAGCAGTGATTCATTTGATGAGAGGAATATGTCGACAAATCTTTCCGGTCTAGGCGTGTACTCTAAAGATCAGAGTGGGATATATAATTTATATTTGACCAATGTTCCTGATACAACACAGGGTTATATCACAAACGTGACAGGTGGGGCTTTTATGCCTGATATTTCAGAAAACGGTAAGATCCTTTATTCTATTTATGATAAGGGAGCCTATAATATCGCACTACTTGATAAAATATTTTATATTGAAGATGACTTCGTTGGATATGGAGAGGTTTATAACAGTAAGAATGAATTTAAGCCCCCCATCGTTGAGCTTGATACATCTAGATCAAGGCCCTATGATGATCAATTTCCAAACATGTTCATTATGCCAAAATTGATGGTGGATTATGGCACATTGAAACCAGGTTTCTATTTTTCCTCCAGCGAGATCATTAATAGACTTTCCTTATTTGGGGGAGCGTCAGTAAATAAGTTAAATGACGTTGATCTATTTTTTATATTTGATTTTAAACGGTTTTATCCAACGCTATACTTTGAGACCTATTATTTAACTCGAAATACTACGGATAACTCTCTATATCAAGGAGCTTACCCCATTAATGATGATATAAAATTTAGACTGGTTCAGTTTCGCTCAGGAATAAAGGTTCCTTTTTATGGAAGCTTATTTGATCTATCAGTGACCCGGCAATGGTATCGTGCATTCATACAGGAAGAGGTAATGACCAATGAATATGGTCGATTAGAAGCTGGTGCAGCATATGATTATTTTCGTGGTTGGTCTATTAATAGTTCTTGGTCATTAAATATTATAAAGAATGCTTTAGACAGATCCATTAATCCTTCCAAAGGTTTTTCAATAAAAGCATTATTCGATCTAGAGAAAAATGATTTTATCGAGGGGCTTAACCTTTCCGATTCTGGCACTTTACTAGAGGAATTCAAACCAAACGATCTTGCTAGGTTTCAGATCAATGGGACCTATCACTACGAATTACCATGGAAAAAACGATGGACCATTTCCTTAAAAGGGCATGCAGGATGGATCAATAAACAAAATGTTGACCCATTCTTTCATTTTTACTTAGGAGGTATACCAGGTCTCAAGGGGTATCCATTTTATTCAATACAAGGGACAAAGAGTAGTTTTATTGATGCAATATTTAGAATACCAGTTTTTAGAGAAAGACATTATAAGTTCAAGTGGATGATCTTTCAGAATAGCACCTTGGGTGCGATTTTCCAAGCAGGGGATGCTTGGACAGATGATTTTTTGATCAAGAGATCTTTAGGAATTCAGTGGCGGTTAAATGGGTTTTCTTTTTATAACTTTCCAACCGCAATTGAGTTAGAATATCATCAACCTCTTGATAAATTCGAAAAAGAAATAAATGAGGAAAACATTTTATATGGTGACAAAGGAAGAGCTTATCTTAAGATATTATTTGATTTCTAGTATATTTATTATTTTATTTGATCCTATCAATGCACAGGATAGTAATAAGTCTCCCGATACAACATCTGTGGTCGTTCTAGAGGAGAGTCAGGTAAATTATCCTGGGAAGCCATTGATCATGTCACTCATACTTCCTGGTGCTGGACAGTATTATAATAAGTCACCATTTTGGAAAACAGCATCATTCTTGGGTGTGGAGCTAGGCAGCATTCTTGCCTGGAGATATTATCAAAATAAAGCAGAAGAGCTCAGAGATGATTATCAAGCATTTGCTGATATGAACTGGTCAATGGAGAATTGGGTCTATAATCGATTTAATAGCCCACCACCCTCATCGGATGGCCTTGCCTGGACCAATTTCCCTGCATTAAGGAATTTGACAGGAACCCATGATCTTAAACTTATCATAACAGGCGATCTAGCCAATGAACTGAATCTTACCAGAGTCTCTTCAGATAGTTTAGATACACACCCTGAGTGGTTTTATTCTGGTGATATTATTGTAGTAAAGGACAGGCATTTTTATGAGAATATTGGAAAATATGATCAGTTCGTAGGAGGATGGAATGACGCGAGAGAAGAATGGTATTGGGAAGAGAAAGATGTAGGTGATAGTATAGAGATCGTTATTAAAACACCAATGAAAAAAGATTATATTGATCAGAGATATAACTCGAATCAAATGTTATCTGCAGCTAAGTATAGTATTACTGTGCTTATGTTCAACCATGTTATCAGTGGTATCGAATCCGTGTGGACCAATCAAAAAAATGCAAGAGCTAAAAATAAAGAAGCCTCTGTAAAACCAAAATTTGATCTGGTATATAACCCCAATAATCCAAGTGCCATAGGCGGTTTTAGAGTATCTTTATTTTTCTGATGATGATAAAACAAAATATTTTAGTTGCAGGAGCAATCCTTATTTTGATCTCATGCGCAGGTTCAAAAGGAGATGGGCAGG
>CEVY01025790.1_pt1 | contig 12591 bp, 8 predicted proteins | sample 530681 | NCBI WGS metagenome assembly CEVY01 (sample SAMEA2620855, study PRJEB7988) | marine metagenome | biome: marine biome (ENVO:00000447); feature: surface water layer (ENVO:00002042); material: "saline water (ENVO:00002010), including plankton (ENVO:xxxxxxxx)" | depth 5 m | reverse complement strand
GCTGCTGGTTTACAAGTTGGTGGTGCAACTGTAACTATTGAAACTGATACAGTTTCTGGCGCATCTCCTTACATCTTCAACTGCTCTCTCCGTTCTGTCTTCGGTATGAACGGTATGCACGCCGATGGTAGTAAGGCGGATGGTTTCCGTTCTATGGTTGTTGCACAGTTCACTGCTGTGTCTCTCCAGAAGGATGACCGTGCATTCACTAAGTATGATCCAACCAATAGAATTTACGATCAGTCTGCACCAAAAGTTGCTAAAGGAGAAGAACTTTCACAGTTAGCAAATAGTGCAAACAAAGATAAGGTTTATCACTTAGATTCTGATGCTGTCTATAGAGAAGGATGGCAATCTAAGCATATCAAGATGTCAAATGATGCGGTCATTCAGATCGTTTCAGTCTTTGCTATTGGTTTCCATAAGCACTTTGAGTGTTTAAGTGGTGGTGACGCATCTATCACTAACTCTAACTCCAACTTCGGTCAGTTCTCACTGGCTGCAGATGGATTTAAGAAAGAAGCATTTACAAAGGATGATAAAGGTTATATAACCTCAATTATTCCACCTAAGTCTATTTCAACCCCAGAAATCGATATTGAATGGGTTCAAATTGACGTAGCAAAAACAAAGCATATCAATGTAGCAAATAGAATCTATCTGTTAGGATATGATAAGTTAGATGTTCCACCACCAATTATTTCTCAGGGATATAGAATTGGTGCGAGAGTTGATGATAAAGTATTCTTGAGTGATGGTGCTGGTGGTACCAAGAGTGCAAAAATCTTGATGACCGATGCACCATTTAATTCAGCAACAAACTCTATTGGCGGAACTGATTCATCCGCAAAAGTATTCAATGACATTTCGATTACTTTCCCGAATCAACAGAAGACTGACCAAATGGTCTTCAATACGACTGCTGCACACAATCTAAAAAATGGTGAAACAGTACGTATTTACAGTGAAGTTGGTGACCTTCCAGAAGGATTAGAACCAGAAACAGTTTACTTTGCAATTACTAGTGAAAAGAATGGCACTAGAGCAGATGGTATAACTCTTGGAAATACGCAGTTCCAACTTGCATCATCAAAAACAAACGCAGAAGCACAAACACCAATCTTTATTAAAGTTTATGGTGATATTGATACTCTTAGCAGATCACTAGAACTTCGTCTTGAGAGTAGAGTTTCTGATAAAAATGCTGGTGATTTAGGTCATCCAATTCAGTTTGATAATAAAGATCAGGGTTCGTATACATTTGATAATGCAACTAAATCACTTGCTGATGGTGGTGGATGGTTCATTCATACAGACAATCCTGCTGGTGGAACTGAACTTTTCAACTATATTGGCACACTTACTAATGATGAGTCCGAAATTACTGTTGTCAGAAGAAAGGCTGATGATAGAAGTTTGGATGAAAAACTTTATAGAATTCGTTATGTTGTACCAAAAGAATTTGATAACACTAGAGACCCTGTAAGTGGATTTGTCCTTCAAGATTCTTCTTCAGTCAATGTAAGAGAAACTGAGGACCACAATAAAACTGATATTACAAGATCTGACTACGATTTCAATCGTAACCCAAGATTCTTATCAACATGTACCTATAGTGCAGGAATCATTCCACAAATTAACAGTGCTGGAATGAATTTGAGGTCTGATTTACCTCATAACCTTAAAGTTGGCGACACTGTTATCATTACAGATGTTGCAGATTCTACCAACCCCAATGCTAATCCTGGAGAAGGATTCAACGGAGAATTTGTTGTTGGTTTTGTCGATAATGACAAGGAATTTAAGGTATCAAACAAAGATGTATTTGGAGTAACTCATGCTCCAGGAACAAGTTCTACAAATATTGTAAGTACAAGAGACAAAAATCTGCCTAGATTTAGCAGAAATAACAATCAAAATAACTTCTACATCTATCGTGTAGAGACAATCACAAATTATATTAAGAATATCCAAGACGGTGTATTCTATCTGTATGTTCTTAATGCTGCTAATGCAATTGATTCTGAATTTACTATTGATAAGTACAGTCAGAAAGTTACCGATCTTTATCCTCAGTTAGATAGAGACAACTTTAACGACAATCCTGCAGCAGCCAATTCATTTGCTAAGAGAACACCTATTGGTGAAGTTGTAACAGACGACCTGAAGAGAAGTATTACAAGAGAAACTGTAGACTTATTCTACGAAACTTTTGATTTAGGTAATAAGATTACAACAGTTAGTGATTCTGGAACAAGTGCTGTTCTGGCATTTGGTCGTGCTCACCAGTTGAACCCAATTCGTACATACACTGGTCTTACTGGTGGTACTGGACATACTCCAGGCGAATATGCAAACGTCAAACTGTTTAATAACGGTAGCACTACTTGGGATGGTGCAACTGCCAATGTTACTGTTGGTGTTGGTGGAGATGTTACTGCTGCAACTATTGTTTCTGGTGGTTCAGGTTACACTGACGGAGAAAGACTGAATTTTGATACTAGTAATGCAGAGGGTATCGGTGGTAGTTCTAGTGATGCGTTCATCAATACTCAATTATCTGGTATTTCTTCTGCAACTGGTGATTATGTTCAGATTACTGGTATTAGTACAGTAACTGATGGATATTACAGAATTACTAACGCATCAACAACCGACCAAATTAGTATTGCAAAAACCGCAGGTGATCCAAGAATTGATATTGGTCAGTATGCAATTGTTGTAGGTAAAGTAGGTCTCATTAAGGGTTCAGTTACTGTAACGAATCCAGCAGGTGGATTTGATATTACTTTTGAAACTACTCAGGGACATGGACTTGTTCAGGGTAATCAAGTAAGACTTACTGATACTGCTAACAATAACGTTTACGGTGACTATTTTGTTAAGGAGATTGATTCTCCAACCAAGTTTACAATCAATAATAACACTGGTGTATCACTTACAAATGTTACACATGTACTGAAGCACGGCATGTCTGCTAATGATGCTAGTGCAGATAGTCTTGGTGAGAACCTTGGTACTAGATCTCTTCCCAACTATGGTGGAGACGTATTGTTCTTAGGAGCAACGATTACTACAGAGGAAAACTTTGTAGTGACTCTCCCAACAGGAATGACTGATGTAATTTCTAGATTCCCTCTTGGATCTTACATTCAGGTCAACAATGAGATTATGAGAGTTAAATCTACCACACTTCTTGGTGGTAGTGCTAATGAACTTCAGGTAATTCGTGGTTCGATGGGTACCATCATCGAACAACACTTCAGTGGCACTCAGATTAAGAAGATTGATCTGCAACCAATTGAACTTCGCAGACCTTCTATTCTTCGTGCATCTGGTCATACATTTGAATACCTTGGATATGGTCCTGGTAACTACTCTACGGGTCTTCCACAAGTTCAGGTTAAAACCCTTACAGAAGATGAGGAATTCCTCTCACAGGCACAGGAAACCTCTTGTGGTACTGTTCTCTACACTGGTATGGATAGTGATGGTGATTTCTATATTGGAAACACTAAGTATTCTGCACAGTCTGGTGAACAAACAACATTTGATGTTCCAACACCAACTGTAACTGGTGAAGATCCCAACAGACTTTCTGTTGTATTTGATGAGATTATCGTTAAGGAAAGAATCCTGGTTGAGGGTGGTAAGTCCAAACAAATCTTGTCACAGTTTGACGGTCCCGTAACTTATAACGGTGACGTTAGAATGAACAAGAAACTTGTTCTGAACAATAATCTGAGAGTTACTGGAACTGTTGACTTCCAAAATGAGAATGATGCTGCAAATTGTGATGATAAGACTGCTTCACTTAGAGTTAAGGGTGGAGTTGCAATCAAGAAGAAACTCTTTGTTTGCGGCAATGTTGACTTTGGTGCCAACTTACAACTTGATGGAACTCTTACCGTCGATGGTGAATCAACATTTAATTCAAAAGTAAATCTTAACGCTGACATTGATCTTGCTGATGATAAGAAGATTATACTTGGCAATGATGATGATTTTGAGATCTTCCATAACGGAAGTAATAATAATACCTATTTCAAAGATAAGAATGCCAATGGCGGCACAATTTTCTTAACCAAGCATTTTATTGGAAGAAATGCTGCTGATACTGAATTTACGTTTGATGCCATCGAAGATGGTGGAGTAAGACTCTACTATAATGGTCTTAGCAAAATTGAAACCACAAATGGTGGTGGAATCGTTCGTGGTGATCTTGAGGTTACTGAAGAACTTCAGGTAAATCAAGATTCTAGATTTGCTGGAAACACAGTTCAAATTACCAATAACAAAGTAACTGCAACAAGATTTGAAGGAACTGCTGATATAGCATCTGAAGCACCAGTTCATGGAACTGATGGTCAAGGTTTGAATAATCATAACTTTGCCTTGATGATGAGTCTTTCTTCTCTTACTTCTGGAACGGTACAGAAGTTGTCCCGTGATCAGAACATTAAGTTCAACACTGGTAGTAATGAACTTAGATGTGACGGTGATATTATCGCTTTTGTTTCTGATGAACGTCTTAAGACTGACATAGTTGGTATTACAAATGCGCTTGATAAAGTCAATTCTTTAAGTGGATTTACATATACTTGGACTGAGTGGGCAAGCGAGCAAGGAAATCAATTTGATCGCAGTAAGCGTCATGTTGGTGTTTCTGCACAAGAGGTTCAGAAAGTTCTCCCTGAAGCAGTTGCTCCCGCTCCATTTAATGATGAATATCTAACAGTTAAGTATGATAAGATTGTCCCACTTTTGATTGAGGCAATCAAGGAACTTTCCGATAAAGTTTCTGCTCTTGAAGATAAACTCAATAAATAATCAAAAAGAGATATGTTACAGGGTTCTGGAGCAATAAGATTCTCTGATATTATCCGTGAATTTGGTCGTGCTAACGGTAGTGGTGGTGTCAGTTTAGGTCGCTATCGTGTTTCCGAAACTTATGGGGCAATGTCAAATTTGCCCATTGATACTGGTGTTCCTCAATCAGGTCAAATTGCCTTCAGTAATTTTTACAATAAACAACTTAACGTTGTTGTTAATTACTATCATGGTAATGACGAGAGAAGAGTTCTTGCTAGAAACAGATATAATAATGGACCTGGTAATGGAAGAACGAACGTAATTGGTGGATTTAGACAAAAACCTGGCAATTCATCAGGAACTAGAGTTATCCTTCATGTTAATCATAGAATAGGATCTAATCGCACAGAAGACTCTGGTGGTCTTACCTGTGCAATGCGAACTGGTAATTGGGAAAGTGGAACCAACTTAGATTTATATGTTGGTGGTAATGGTCAAATTATGGGTGCTGGTGCCAATGGTGGTAAAGGTGGAAATAGAGGTCGTGGATGTACTAATGGTAAAAGAGCAAACACTGGACTTGGTATCTCATATCCTTTAGACATTTGGAACTATGGTCTCATCGCTGGTGGTGGCGGCGGTGGCGGCGGTGGAAACGGTGCCAGAAATGATAGTAGACGTAGAAGAAGATGGCGTAGAAGGAAGAAGAAAAAGAGGAGAGAAGGCGGCGGCGGAGGCGGCGGCGGTCAAGGTTTCCCTGGTGGACTTGGCGGTAGTGGTGGTCGCAATGGCGGCAGAAGCGGTGATAATGGTAGTCAGGGTGGACCTGGTAGTGGCGGCAGTGCTGGTCGCGGTACCAATGGTGCTCGCGGTGGTGGATTTGGTCAAGATGGTTCAAATTCATCCTGTGGAGGAGGTTCTAAAGGTAGAGCAATTATCATTGGAAGTAGTGGATCTCACAACTTCATTGTTTCGGGCAATATCTTTGGTCCCATCGAGAACCATAACCCACAATGATAAATAACTAGAAAAGCATCCTGAGATGGCGAATTATAACAAACAGTTTAATTTTCGTAATGGAGTCCAAGTTGACGACAATAAGTTAATTGTAACGCAAACTGGTCTGGTTGGTATCGGAACTACCGTTCCAACCGAATCTCTGGATGTTCGTGGCGGAAATGTAGCGGTCTCGGGATTTGCTACAGCATCTCAATTAAGAGGTCAAACTCTTGTTGTTTCTGGAAAAGCAACTATTGATGAGGTTGCATTTACCTCTAGTGTTGTTGGTGCTGGAGTTAGTATTAGTTCTGGATTTATAACTGCAACAGATCCTACAGGAATTGTTACTTATTATGGTGATGCTAGATTCCTCTCTGGGATGCCAACATCTCAGTGGTTAGATATAGATGTTGGTTTAGGATTTACCAGCATTTATAACAGAGGATATGTTGGTGTTGCTACTGATGACCCCAGACATACACTTCAAATTGGTGGAACTACAGACCCACTTAACTTTGGACATGGTGTTGGTATCACTTCAGAAGGAAATATCTATGCAACAGGTATTGTAACTGCCCATAGTTACGTTGGCATGGGTTCTGAGCTGACATTACTTGATGGTGCAAACATTGGATTGGGAACTATTTCTAACGATAGACTTCCTGTTCTGCTCAATTCCAAATTACCTGCTGATGTTTCTATTTCTGGAATAGTTACTGCCACTGGAGGATTTTCTGGTAATCTAACTGGTAATGTCACTGGTATTGCAACTGGTGCAGAAGGGTTGGTTGGAGTACCAAACATTGTTGTTGGTATTTTAACTGCAAATGCTGTTGCATCATCTAGTTTTATTGGTGGAATTACTGGTGATGTTACAGGTAACTTAACAGGTACTGCGACTACAGCAGCATCACTTACATCAACAGCAGATGTTGACATTGATGATCTGACTGTTGGTGTTGCTACAGTAACTAATAAATTAGTAGTTGATGGTTCTGTAGGAATTGGAACTTCCTCAGCACCTAATGGGGGTTTACAACTATTAAAAGATGGATCTTCGCAGATTAGTGTAACTAGTAATTTTGGTGTTTCCAAAGTTTCTGTAGGCAGATCAGAAATGTTCACATCTTCAAATGACTTTGGAGAATTGCGTTACGGAAACGACAGTGGATTATTCCCATATAGTGAATATGAAGCACTTGATTTAGTAAACTATGGTAATGGTAATGTCAATTATTATCTACAGGCAGGAACTGCTGGTGTAGGTACTGGAAATTTCCATTGGCACTTTCAATCAAACCAGTTGATGAGTTTGACCAATGATGGTCACTTAGGTTTGGGTATAACAACTCCATCAACAAGATTACAAGTTTCTGGTATGACCAGCACTACTGGTCTAACAGTTACTGGTGCTGCATCTTTCGGTCAAGAACTTTCGATTGATAGTAATGTTAGTATCGGTTCAAGTCTAACTGTTAATGAAGTTTATGTAACAGGTGGTTCTACAGGTTTAAAAGATGCTGCTGGAAATAGTTTAATTACTGGTGGTAACTTTGACATCAATTCTGGTATTTCAACTGCTAATGATTTAGATATTGAAGGAACTCTTCGTATTGATCTTAATGGTGATGCTGGAGAAGGTGTTCTTATTTCCGCTACAGGAGGTACAGAAAAACCACTGGCACCACTTCAAATTGGTCAGGGTGCAGATTCTCCAGAAAATACAGTTATCGTTGAAGAAGGTTCTGTTGGTATCGGAACAACATCAATTAGAGATGAAATTGCTCTAGACTGTTTAGAAGGTGATGCAATCTTTGCTAGTGTTGGTATTGGAACTACTGATGTTGATAGTGATGCAGTGCTTCAAATTCATGGTCCTGTCAAGATCTTACAAAGCGATGCAGAACCAACAGTAACACCAGGTATTGAATGTGTCGGTATTATAACTGCTACTGGTGGATTTAGTAGTGGAATTGGTACTGGTGTCAAGATAAGCGTTAGTGGAAATAATCTTACGTTTACTGTTGCTGGTGTAGGAAGCACAACACTCATCTTATCATAATCGTTAATACTTGACAAGATTCAATATCATGAGTAGAATTGGTTTGTTGCTTTTGAAGAGAAGATGGAGCCTAGTAAATCTATAGACACTAATGTTAAAAATCCTTTGAATGTAAAAGGAAAGATTAACTATCGCTCTGAACTTGATGTAAAAATTTTTCCTGTTACTTACTTTCATCTTAATATCCCAGATAATAAGATGTTGAAGGATAAGTTATCAGATAAAATTGTAAAAGATTCTGAGAATTTACCTATTCCAGAAGGATGGACAACTACTTGCCTTAGAACTTCTTTTGATGGTGAACCAAGAGGAAAAGAAATTTTCTTTGGTGAAGACAATACGTATCAAAAATTATTAGAAGAACGATACGGTAGAGCGATTAGATCGGTGTTTGATGCACCATTTCAGATTGCTATTGATGAACTGTGGTATAATGTATATACAGATGGTGAATGGCAAGAAGAACATGACCATATTGGTGGACCATGGGGGGCACATTTTTCTTGTATTCACTTTTTATCTTATGATAGAAAGAGGCATGTACCTGTTAGATTCAAAGATCCCATGGCACAAATTCGCAATTTGGGTATTGAATTAGACAGAAATGATTATGATGAAGTATGGGAACCGAATATCTATGAAGGTGACTTGCTTATGTTCCCATCATGGTTGATTCATTCAGTAAGACCAGGACCACCGACACCAGATTATCCAAGGATTACAATAGCATTTAACTTTAGAGTATTAGAGTATGAAGGTGATAAAATATGATTAACGTATATGATGATTTCTTTACTGAAGAAGAGCGTGATGACATTATGAGATATTGCGTTGACGCACCATATTATTATGGTGAAACAGACAACGATGATACTCCACCTACAGGACTGGTTCATAATTTGTGGACTGTATTTCACAATCCAGAAAAAATACCTGGAGAACATATACCTTTTGGAACTACATGTGATGATAGGATAGATCCAAAAAAGTTTTTTGATTTATTTGTCAATAAAATTGAAAATGAATTTGAAGAATTTTCAAAAGAATATCTTTCTAGGTTCTATATAAACTGTTTTTCCCCAAAGGATGAACCCATGTGGCACACTGATGCTGCTCCAGGAAAAGATTCTACTACTTGGATATACTTTCCAGATTATCGTTATGATTTAGAAGAAGGTGGAGAAACACAATTTATTTTGGATGATGAAATTTATGGAATTATTCCACAACCAAATCGTATGATTTCATTTCCAGCACAGGTTCTTCATAGAGCAACATCATTAAGAACAAGGTATCGTTTCACTGTTGCTATTAAATATGATTTCACTCAACATAGATAATATAACTTTTTAGATAACATGGGTAAGAAAATTGCTATTGTTGGTGCAGGAAATGCTGGATGTATTTCTGCACTACAACTATACTTTCTAAAAGAAGAAGAACAAGATGATGTTATTGGTGAAATTGAAATCTATCATGACCCAGATCTTCCTATTGAAAGAGTTGGTCAGGGATTACAATTAGATACTCGTACTACAGTGTTTGATTGTCTTGGTATGAATTGGATTGACAAAAATCTCATCAATGCAACTATCAAACAAGGGATAAACTATGAGGGTTGGGGTAAAAAGAATCCTAACTTTTTCCATGCTTTTGGTGGTGGTGAGGTAGCAGCACACTATATTCCATCTTTATTATCTCAGGAAACTCTGAAGTCTGGTCTATTCAAAGTTGTCGAAAAGAATATAACCGATATTGATAATCAAGTTGATGCTGACTATGTAATTGATTGTCGTGGAACTCCAGATGTTCTTGACGATAAGTATGAAATTCTCAGAAATCCATTGAACTCTGTTATTCTTGCAAAAGAAGACGGTAAAGATGTAGATTTACTTTATACTCGTCATGTTGCTACACCAAATGGATGGACATTCATTATCCCAAATCATGATAGCGTATCTTATGGTTATCTCTACAATAGTGATATTACAAGTAGAGATGATGCTGAAAAGGATATGATCGGTCGTTTTGGTGTAGAACCCGATAGTAATCTATCATTTCAAAATTATGTTGCTAAAGATGTTTGGGCAGATGAAAGAACATTACTAAATGGTAATCGATATTCATTTATCGAACCTATGGAAGCAACTGCATCAAGTGTTCATGCAGATGTTGCTTCAACCTTATATGCAATGTTAATTGATGAAATTTTTCAGAGTGAAGTTAATCCACACATGAATAAGCATGTAAAGAGATGTCAAGACTTTATTCTCTGGCACTATAAAACTGGTTCAATTTATGATACACCTTTCTGGAAACATGCATCTAAATTAAAATACTCGAAGAAAAAAGACATCGAGAATTATATTGAGAGTTCAAAAAATGCTCCCAGAATTACTCCTGATATAGAAGACGAAAACGACGAAGATTTTGGTCAATGGGGACCACCTAGTTTCAAATGCTGGTATGACAACACGAACTGAAGTATTTCCTGTAACTATATTCAAGTCTAAAGTTCTTAATAACGAGACTTTGAAAGAAACTCTAGTTCCAAACATTCTAGATTCTCTAGATGAACTAGAAACCCCAGAAGACTGGGTAACAAACAAGATTCTGACATCCTTTGATCAAGAACTAGATTTTATTGAAGACAATCGAGAAATTTTATTGAACAATTATCATCATACTATTGATGAGTTCTTCGATAAAGAATATGGATTAAACTTCACTGACCTCTGGTATAATGTATATCAAAATGGTGAGTATCAAGAGATTCATGATCATCTATACTCAAAGTTGAATCATTCACACTTCTCATTCATACACTTTCTATCGTATGATAAAGAACAGCATCAACCCCCTGAGTTTGCTGACCCATTAAGGGCGATGAGATACTTGAGTCTTGAGATGGATTCAAATAATTGTGGAGAAATATATGTTCCACAGGTAGAGGAGGGGGACTTGTTGATGTTCCCATCATATCTACAGCATTGTGTACCACCTGGCAAACCAACTGAGAAACCACGAATAACAATTTCATTCAATGCCATCGTAACACAATACGATGACGAGCGGAGAATTTACTGAATGGGGTCGCATGACCCCTTTTTTCATGCTATACTGTCTTCAGTTCAAACCAAACCAGTGACCATCACCCTTCGCCCACACCAGCAGACTGCGGTTGACGCAATGCTGGAGCATGACAAAGGACAGGTCATCATTCCTACTGGTGGCGGCAAAACCATCTGCATGATTCAGGACTACCTAGACCATGAGTATCTTGGTTGTAGAACCACGGTGGTTGTTGCTCCCCGTATTCTTCTGGCGGAACAACTCTGCAAAGAGTTTCTGGAGTTGCTTCCTAAGGATTATATGGTCGCTGTCTACCATGTTCACAGTGGTGAAACTGAGCACTTTAGCAGCACCAAACCTGCACGGATCTACAACTGGCACAAGCAAGCATATAGCAATCAACTGATTTTTACCACCTATCACTCTCTTCATCGTATTCAGGAGAGTGGTATTCATATTGACACCATTTATTTTGACGAAGCGCACAATTCTGTCCAGCGTAATTTCTTCCCTGCCACTGAACATTTTTCTAATAACGCTAACCGCTGCTATTTTTTCACTGCTACTCCTAAACACTCTGCTACCATCTTCAAACCTGGGATGAATGATGCAGAGGTGTATGGCAAGGTCATTTGTAATGTTCCAGCACCTAAGTTGGTTGAAGAGGGTTTCATTCTCCCTCCTAAAGTTGTTGTGAAGCAACTGCCTCAGGGAGACTACAAACAGTCTGATTGTAAGAACTTGCTTGATACTATTGATGATAACTCTCTGAACAAAATCCTGATTGCTGCACGTTCTACTAAGCAGATTGTCAATTTGGTTTCAAAGAGTGACTTCTGCGCTGAACTTCGAGTGCGTGGATACAACTGGATGTATATCACTAGCAAGACTGGTGCTATCATCAACGGTAAGAAAGTATCCCGTGAGCAGTTCTTCAAGACTCTGAATCAGTGGGGTCAGGATGATACTCGCTTTGTGATCATGCACCATTCTATTCTCTCTGAAGGCATCAATGTTAAGGGACTTGAAGCAGTATTGTTCATGCGTAATATGGACTATATTGGTATTAGTCAGTCAATCGGTCGTGTAATCCGTCTAGGAGGCGCTGAGAAGACCTTTGGACTGGTATGTGTTCCAGTCTATGATAAAGTGGGTATCGGCACCGCTCGCAGTGTTCAGGCAGTGGTTGACACTGTATTTGAACAGGGTGAACCTGCCATCAGCGTTGTCAAACGCTGACCTTTCTGCTATACTAAAACCGTTCAGGAATCAAACCATGAAGTGCAAAGTCCAACTGTTCAAAGCAGGTACTGTTTTTGAAGAGGTTGTAATTGCTGTTGACTACTCTGATGCGAAACGAGTAGCACTCGCTCGCAATCCTGGCGCTACAGTAGTAAGTGTCAATGCTATCTTTGGATGAGTTTTCTAAAACCTTTCATTCCTTTTCCATCTATTCTTGATCCCAAACCCAAGACTCCATTGGGTTACATAACTAATGATGGACTTTGGGCAGCAATTCCATGCGGCAAAAAGTTCATGATTATACATAATGGGAATCAAGTAAAAGTGCTCAACACTTACAAACAATCTGTTGATTTCATCAACAACCAACGGAAAACCATTAAAAAGAAGTCACGCAAATGACC
>CEVY01021218.1_pt1 | contig 12680 bp, 14 predicted proteins | sample 530681 | NCBI WGS metagenome assembly CEVY01 (sample SAMEA2620855, study PRJEB7988) | marine metagenome | biome: marine biome (ENVO:00000447); feature: surface water layer (ENVO:00002042); material: "saline water (ENVO:00002010), including plankton (ENVO:xxxxxxxx)" | depth 5 m | reverse complement strand
GTGGATAAACGTACTAACAAGAAAAACCCAGCCAAGAAATGATATCACTCTACTCGAGTCATTACTTGGTATTCATTCTCACTTTCAACATCTGAGTTTTCGCTCTCTAGTGGGAGAGGGGCGATTGGGGGGGTCCTCTGAGCTCTGTGATAGATTTCTCTTAGGGTTTGGTCCCCAATTTCCAGATAGACCCTAGTAGTAGCTATACTAGAGTGGCCTAGTAATCTCTGGATGGTAACCAAGTCAGCTCCTCTCTCAAGCAATCCAGTTGCAAACGTATGCCTGAGTGTGTGTGGGCTCAACCTAGAACGAGGAATGTCAGAGTCATCAGCTAACCTGTCGATTAGTTTCTGAACCGAACGGGGGTTCATCCTCCTGCCTCTACTAGACAGAAGTAGTGCTCTCTCCTCATCACCAGTACCTGCGATCCTTGCTCTCGATTTCCTGATAGGTAGCCATGATTCCACGGCCCTTACAGTAGCAGACGTGAACAGTACAGTACGGTCTTTCTCCCCCTTCCCTCCAATAACCAATGCAGATAGGTCATCCAAGTCAATGTCCTCTATGTCCAGACTGCAGAGTTCCGAAACCCTAAGTCCAGTATCAAGCAGTATTGTAACAATCGGGGAGGACAGGGGGTCTTCCGAGTTGTTAGATGCGTCTCTAAGGCGGGAAAGCTCTGACCTCCCTAAGGTCCGAGGCAATGACTTCCTCTTGGAAGGCCTCTGAATCCAATCAGGAACCCCATGGCCCAGCCACTTGAGCAGATGTGAGGTAGCCGCTATCCTAGCATTGAGTGACGATGGACTCAGGCTCCCCAGAGTATTCATCCATGCATCCATCCTGCCCCTATCTGGATTGGCCCTCTGGTGGAATTCACTCACGGAAATCTGAGAAAGATCGTCCCAACTTCTTTCATCCTCCCCGGGAAGGCTGGTTTGACTGAACGTCTTGGCGGATAGTGTGTATGCTCTAATCGTGTGCTTACTTTTCTTCTCTATTCTCAGTTGCTGGACCCAGCAGTCGTACCAAGGAAGTGCAGAAAGTCGTTGGAGCCTGATTGGTAGGATGGAGTTTCTATCGGATATAGATAGGATATTTTGCTCCCTTCTTTCCTCCTCACGGTAATTCATGTTCTCGCCTCCAACCGCAAGCGGTAGTGCATCCCTGTCCCTTAGGACGTACCCAAGCCAGCTACCGAGGTATTGAATGCTTCTCTGAACACCATCTTCAATGAGGGTATTTCAAGACGTCTTGAGGCGTGCCGTCAGACCTCTCCCGTTGCTCCTTCATTGCTCTTTTCAGAGCCATGGTTTTCCTGATTGTTGTGAGTCTGTTCCACAGAATCATGTAGTCTGACAACGTTGGCAATTATCCTACTAGCTACGTTAACCCCTGAAGCGGCCTCTATCCCCTCGAGACCGGGGCTCGAGTTTACCTCAAGAACGAGTGGCCCTCTATCTGACTCTAGCATATCCACCCCAGCTATCTCAAGGCCCATGATATCGGCTGCCCTGCATGCTATCTCGGCGTACTTTTCTGGTATCTCTAAACGCTCGACCTCTCCTCCCAAGTGGAAATTAGACCTAAACTCACTTCCCTTGGCTTTCCTCCTCATGGATGCAACAACCTTTCCCCCTACTACGAAGGCGCGAATATCTTGTCCATGAGATTCCCTGATATATTCCTGGACCAGTGGCGTTAGGCCTCTCTCAAGCATCTGATAAACCAACTGCTTTGCCTGTTGTTCGGTATGTGCTAGGAAGACCCCCGAACCGTGAGTTCCCTCATGGGTCTTGATGACGCAAGGTGCACCACCTACTCTGGCGATGGCCCTCCTAGTACCTTGCCATGTAGCAACGGATGCAGTGATCGGTATCGGGATGCCCCCTTCGTTCATCATCTGGGATGCGCGGAGTTTGTCTCTGCTACACTCTATTCCATCGCCCTCGTTCAGTACTATTACTCCCATCCTCTGAAATGCCCTGACACGCTGGACGCCTTTCCTGGTAATAGAATGACCAATTCTAGGGATTACAGCCTCACAACCTACAGCGTAGCCCTTGTGAGATATCTCGACTCCGTTGTCTCCCACTTCAACATCAAGTTTCAGTGGATCAATTATCTGTACGTCCCAACCGACCGCCTCTGCTTCCTCCAAAATCCTCCTAGTACTGTACAGGCTAGGTGCCCTGGACAGTATGATTAGGCGAGGCCTCATGATTCTCGCGCCCAGAGGGGACTTCTTGAGTATATTGTCTTGCGGTATGCCTCATAACTACCCATAGCGATGTAATTAGTGTTCATATTGGCGAAGGAATTGAAAGGCCCGGCAGTCGGCTGGAGTACGATAAGGATGTCTGGGAGCGATGCGCCGACTAATAACGAGCTCTCGGCGATGAAGGTCGACGAGCTCAGGAAAATGTGTGGTGAGCTAGGCCTTATGGTATCTGGCAAGAAGGCCGATCTCATCGATAGGATACTATCTCAATATGAGCCTAAGGATGCTGAGATGGTTGATTCTGATATCTCCCAAGAGATCGTGAAAACTAGTTCTGAAACAGAGGTGGGAGACGCTGTAGATCGCCTTCTCGCGAAATTTGAGGGAAAGGACGATTTTGGGGGAGCTGAGGCTACTGAGGCACTTGAAGAGGAGCTTGATGACTCGGGTGCCGCTCTTCCAGAAGGTGCTCCCGAAATCCCGAAGGAGGGGCTTCCCGATGGCTGGACCTTGGAACAGTGGGCTCACTACGGTAATGAGTGGTTGGAAAGAGGAGGTGAGGAGAATCCAGAAAAGCCCACTAGCGAAGAAGACGAGATTATGGTGGCAGATATCGTTGAGGAGCCTGCCAGCACTGAGTCTGACGACGAGGATACTTGGAAAATCCCCGAGAGTGATCAGGCAGACATTCCTACTGCAAACGGCCAGGATAGCTCCTCGATGGTCATTGTACTCCCTTCGTTTGATTCTCTATTCGAGAACTGGAAACCGATTTCAGCTGTTATCGTAGCTGTAATGATTGCCGGCGGAGGAGCTTTCTACATACTTGGGGCCGATTCTTCTTTCCAAGCCAGGCAGCTCAAGTATGGAGATGAGATGACTTTCACAATAGACGACGGCATGATCAGCATAACTGGTGACGAAATGATCTCTCTGGTTAGGGATGCCGCCTCGCCCAGTGCCTTGGATGAAATTTGTGATGAGATCTCTGTTGATATCGTATCGGGCTCTGGTTCCTCGGTAATGAGAAAGGGTTCCCTATCGGATATTCAAGATGCAGGGGACCTTTCCTTCGTCGGAGCTGTTTCATCCCCCGATGCCTATGGCAGGGACCACTTGGCCGCAGAGCATACTTTAGATTACGACCTGGATATGGACCTCACATTCAGGAGAGTGACTAGCAGCGGCGAATGCGGAGGCAGGGTGAGTCTGCCCGATAACACTGCAGATATAACATCAAAGAAATGGGCTGAGATTACATCGAAAAAGGTCATTAGATCGAATCTACATGTTGACTTCACAGATAACAATCAGCAGACATCAACTGCGAATGCGATAATCTACGATCTTGAGGAGCTTTCAGGAATTAGCGGAATATCTCCTCTCCTACTTCCTCTCACCCCGTTAGAACTGCACGAAGTTTTCGGAGACATGGTTCTCACGGAGGGGAGTAGCTGGACCGATGACGACAATTGGAACTCCGAGTGGAGGTGGACGGTCGGTTCGGAAAAGAGAACCGATGACTTTGGTTACGTTTACGAAATAGAGATGTGGAACCAGGACATACAAGACTGCCTAGGTCATGCCAGACTCAATCTCTTAGTGAAGAGTGGTAGTCCTTGGCCGGTTCAACAGACGGTTGATCTACGGTTGGATAAGAGTCTCGAGACAAGTAACTGCGGATTGATTGCCGGAACGGCGGCAATGTCACTGCCTGAAGGGAGGATAGAAATTACGATGACGATGTCAGAACTGACCAGCTCATCTGGTAGCAAAGACATAGAGTGGTATTCGACATATGAAAGTAGACCCGGGCCCAGTCAGGATAAGCCTAGTAGCTCATCCCAGAGACAGTGGATATCAGCAATGCCAGATGAGTCCCAAAGCAGGGATTTCAATCTTGAAGAAGCTATAGAGTGCACCTTAGAGAACCATCCCAGTAGCGGGGTAGCAAACGCTCTGGAGTCTACTGGCTACATCTGGCAGGCATACTGGTCACAACCAACTAGATCTCCAGAGTGGAATATGTCTTGGGTTATGGAAAACGATGCCTCTGGATGGTCTACTGTAAGACAGTCAGGTGAATCTTGTGATCTAATCGAAGATAGTCAGTACAGCTCGGGAACTGCATCATGGGACAGGGAAGCAGTTCCTGATACTCTCACAATATCGCTTCTGGAAGGAAGGCTCCTCGATGACCTGCGGTACTCAGACTTGAATTCCATGATTGAAGGATCCCAAGGAACATGGTTTACAGATGTTGAGCTCGGATACTTGGTCACCATACCTGAGGATGATCTCCTTTCATCCCTACCAGGAGGGATTGGGGATGGAAGAGTAGCCCTACTTGGGCAGAGATCTTGGGCCGATGATAGTGGAATCGATCACTCACTGAGATTTGGAATGGATGCCGAGACATCCAGAATGGCTGGTTGGGTCCTGACTTCGAGCTCTTCTGACTAATCTAAGAATCGGTTTGATGGCTCATTTTTCAGCGGTACTTTGAATGGTCTTCCGAGCGCCGTAGGCGCTCGTGAACGATGAACGGAGCGTGCTTCCAGATGCGAAAGAAGCCCCCTTGATAGTGGATGTAGAGTTCACGGAGACGGATGAGGTAGCTGGTTCGCCCATACTAGATTCTGTCGAGAGGGTGGAGACCGAGAAAGCATCCGGCCCCATGGAGCTACCGCCCTCGGTACCCACTCCAGAGGGAAGAGGAAGAGTAGTGACTGTAATCAATCAGAAGGGAGGGGTAGGCAAGACTACCACAGTGATCAACGTGGCTTCTCAACTTGGCCTCAGGGGCTACAAAATACTCGTGGTGGATGCCGACTCGCAAGGTAACTGCGCCACTGGCCTTGGTGTCGATAAGAGCAAGGTCAGAACCACGACCAGGGATCTAATTCTCAATCCGGAGACGGCCATAAATGCGAGGCACGCCACTGCTGTTGATAATGTTCACATGATAGTGGGCGATAAGACCCTGATTGGCTTGGAGCAGGAGATGCTGAGACAGCTAGGCAGAGAGCGCAGGTTGGACGAGGCGTTGGCACCCTTGCTACCTCACTACGACCTGATCCTGATTGACACGCCACCTTCCTTGGGGATAGTTTCGGTAAATGCACTGGTGGCAAGCGATGGTGTAGTGGTTCCCGTACAGACTGAGTACTTCGCTCTGGAAGGACTGGCCTTGCTATCCGGAACCATAAGAGAAGTTAGGGCGCTCCTCAATCCGACTCTGGGAGTTGATGGGGTGCTTATGACAATGCATGCACCCACCACACTGAATCATCAGGTCGCCTCGGAGCTTCGTGAGGCCTTCCCGAGACTGGTGGTGGAGCCAGCGATAAGGAGGAACATCAGGCTAGCCGAGGCCCCTAGTCATGGAATACCGATACACCTGCACCAGCCAAACAGTGCAGGAGGGCAAGATTACAGAGATGTCGTTTCGGTCTTGGAGAGGCGCTGGGGTCTGAAAAGATGAGTGAATTGAGGGAAAGGGGGCCTTCATACATCGCTCCCGCTGACTCACCGAGAATTGCGGTACTGTGGATGATCTTCGGCAGTGTATGCTTCGGAACGATGAATGCACTGGTAAAATGGACTAGCTTCCATGCAGACGTATGGATGATCATAATGGTCAGATCGGCGGTTATCGCATTCGCTGTGGCTATTTTTGCTGCCAGTAGAGGGTTGTCTCTGAAGGTTAGTGACAAGCGGACGATGCTACTGAGATGCGTTGTGGGATTGACTGCGATGATACTCTACTTCACTGCACTAGGAAGAATCCCAATAGGCCAGGCAGTGACGCTTCAGTATACTGCCCCTCTTTTCGTGGCACTTCTATCTGGTAGAGTCATTAGAGAGAGGGTAGAGCCTGTGGTAGCCCTCCTTGTCGGTACCGCTTTCGCTGGAATTGTACTGATCGTCTCGCCTGATCTCTCCAGTATTGACTCGGACGCTCTTCTGGCACTGGGCTCAGGATTCTTTGCCGCCATGGCGTACATGTATGTCAGGGAGCTCAGGAATACAGACTCCGCTTCCTCCGTGGTGTTCTGGTTTGCAGCTTTCTCAGTGGTGGGAAGCATCTTCCAAGCGCTTCCTGACGTGGCCGGACTGGAGTGGAAGACTATCGCTGCTCTTATCGGAATAGGAATAGGTGCGGGGGGTGGTCAGGTAGGCATAACCATGGCCTACCATAGAGCCAATGCCGCTTGGGTTAGTGCCTTCTCCTACCTCACTGTGATTGTAGCTACTTTCTACGGTTTCACACTTTTCAACGAGTCCCTCGGAGCATCAGATTGGCTGGGTGGGTTGCTAATCGTAGGCTCAGGGATAGCCCTGATATTCATGGCCCCTCCAGGGGATTCATGATCAGTTATGGAACTCAAACGCGGAGTCTAGTACACCAACCAATTCATCGATATTCTCGATGATTTCGAACAGGGTGTTGTCCGATGTATAAATCAGAAGAGACTTAGAGTCCCCTCCATCATTGTCAATCGACTGGTACGCACAAATAGCGTCCATTCTGATTCGTGTCATTCCTATGTCTGTCATTGCCCTAATCCACTTGGTCATGGGCCGGGCGCCTCAAGAGCCTCTCTTAATGGTTTAGGGCCAGAGTTCATTCCAAGAACTCCGAGATGTCTCCGAGAGTTTTACGAGACAGGTTTGGCACTCTGGCTTTTTCGGCTGGAAAGCCTACTGGAAGAACCAGCATAGCATGCTCATGGTCTGGCCTCTGAAGTATCTCCCTGAGAAAGCCCATTGGGGACGGGGTGTGTGTCAGCGTAACAAGACCCATGTTGTGAACTGCAGAGATGAAGAGTCCTGCTGCGATTCCGCATGACTCCTGTGAGTAGTAGGTGGGAGCCCATTCACCGTTGTCCCTGACTCTCTTGCTGTGTCTGAACAGGACAACCACCCATGGAGCCTCTGTGAGATGTTCCTTGACATGATCGGTACCCAATGGCCTGAGGACCTCGGCCCATGACTCTGGCATCCTCTCCGAATAGGTCTTCATCTCCTCTTTCTCTGCCGCTTCTCTGATACCCCTCTTGATCTCGGGGTTCGAGACTGCTACGAATGTCCATGGTTGTAGGTGAGCGCCCGATGGTGACGTGCCTGCAGTCTGTATGGCTCTCTCGATGAGCTTCCTTGGTACCTCCCTATCGGAGAAGTGCCTGGTAGTACGCCTTTTATCCATCATCTCATAGAACTCATCCGCTCGTCTGGACATCTCCGCAGGGGGAAGCTCTGCGAACTCTAGGGTGATGAAGCCCGACTCCTCCTCGGCTTCGGACATGGTGGGGCTCAGTCGCGTCTAGCCATCAAAGCTGCCATTACCAGAGATAGGGCCGCCAGAGGGGCCGCTGGACCGGGAAGGCCCTCTTCGTCATCCTGGCAGGACGTCGACACTCCGCCCCACGATCCATTGTCCCACCAGCAATCTGACCATACCTTCCAACCAAAGCCACTCTCAGGAATAGTCGTCTCTGATTCGTCTTCATGGTGCAGCACAAACTTCCAGTTGACGTATGTAACTGTCTGAACAGGAATTACTTGCCCGGTCCAGAGGAGTCCGTCATCCGAGGTCAATGCTTGCGCCTCTGGCGGGTAGCAGACTCCAGAGTTGATGCATATCTGGGTTATCCAGTCTACGGAAGTGATATTCTCACTTGCCTCCTGAGTGATGGTTACAGAGATGTCGAAAGGCTCTCCTGCGGATGCCTCAGAGTGGCTGTCCACTGATGAGATGGGTGTCCCCTCCAATGAGGTCTGCTCATTGACGCCCCCCTCCGCAACCACTGTGAGAGCCGGCATAAGCAAGAGGAGAACAAGCATCATAGAAGTGCTCCGCATGAGATTGCGTACACGCGCCCCTTCATCAAAGATGGGGGCTCAAGTCTCGATATTCCACAGTTCGTCTCCAATCCAATGGACTGTAGAGATGGCCTTGCCCTTCATCATCTCCATCATTTCTTCCCCGTCTACCAGCGCTATTCCAGATGCCAGTGGGGCTCCTGATTCTTGATCCCTGATCCAAACGAATCCTCCGGGCTCTATTGACGGGTCGGCTATGTGAATCCCGGCCCCCATGCAATCGGCGCCGTTCATCAGGAAAGGTATGGCCCCCTTGTCTACAGCAGCCCAGCTCCTCTCTGGCTTCCAAAACATAATTCCCCTCACTGTTGGGACCCATCTCCTTGAATCGTGTATTTCCATGTTCATTGCCACTATCTTCCTATCCAGGATTAGGATGTCATTCCCCTCGAAGTGAGCTAGCTCAATGAAAGCCGATGACATGTCCACCTCCAGTCCCATAGCCTCGGTGAGTTGCCTCTCGACATCGCGCATCTGCTTATGCCGTACGGGCTTCCTCTTCCTGACCCGTGCCTCGCTCATGGACCAGCCTGAGGGACGTACTCCAATAACGTAATGCTGGCTTTGGGACGATTTGTCACCTCCAATCGATTGAAATAAGGGAGGTCGGTCGGCGGGACGCATGGCGAAGTGGCACGGCATCTCCCGACGCAAGCCCTCTGGCGGACGCTTGAAGCGCCCCAACCGATACAGAGGAAAGAGGAGGACCGAGGTTTCCAGCGAAGCACAGTACGCTTACATCGGCGAAAAGGACGATAGGAAGATGTACAGGAAGAACGCTGGCTCCCAAACCGCAAGGTTACTCTCGGCTAACACCGTTAACGTGAATATTCCCAAGGAGGGCAAGACCGTCAAGGCTACTATCAACAGCGTTATCGCAAATGACGCGGATCCAAACTTCATCAGGAGGAACATCGTAACCAAGGGCTCGATAGTGGATACCAGCATGGGCAAGGTGAAAATCACCAGCAGACCGGGTATGCATGGAGTCGCATCAGGAATCCTCCTAGAGGACTGAGTGCACGAAGCCCTCAAGTCACACGACCCTTGAGAGAGGCATGATAGCATGGCCGGAGACCCCAGCAAGATCACCGTATGGACCGGTTACTTCGATTCCAGACTCTCAAGATCCGCTGGACGTAGGGTCAGCAGGGAGTCGAGTATTCCACAGCCCACTTTAGATGCCGTGGCTTGGGCTGCGAACAAGGCTGGAATCAGGAAGACGAAGAAACAGCCCGAGGCAAGCCATCCTTCGAGGCCTTTCGCCAGGGAGGGGAGGCTGATACTGTCCTCCAGTGACGCGATGGAAGCCACTGGCGAATCAAGTAAAGAGGGGATACTCAGAGTGATCGGAGCTGTCATGCGAGAACAGATGATTAAGTCGAAAGAGGAAGGCGTCAAGGAGTCCTCCTCTCCCTCCAAGGGAAATCGTCAGAAGAGGGCTCAGAGGAAGTCCTTCAGACAGAATTCCGGTGGGAAAAGGAAGAAGAAGTTCGGTAGGAAGTGATTCACTGTTTTCGATAGAAGCGGGAGTTCCCGACGTCGATACATACCTACAGCTACGCGAGAAGGCTGGAATGAGGGGCAGAACGATTGAAGGAGCGACCAAGGGACTAGGTTCAGAGCTCTTCTCTGTCATTCTGAGAGTGAGCGAGTCTGGGGAGGCAGTAGGAATGGGCCGGGTAGTCGGAGACGGGGGAACGGTCTTCCACATCTGCGATATGGCTGTTGACGAGAAGTGGCAGGGGAAAGGAGGCGGGACCATGATAATGGACTCCCTGATGGAGTATATCGTCAAGGAGGCATCCCCTCTTTCATACATCAACCTCATGGCTGATGTCGACGGCTTCTATGAGAGGTGGGGATTCAAGCCCACCATTCCAAACTCCAGAGGAATGTTCGTGAGAATCTCGGATAGTTAAGTTCGTCTTAGCACCAGATAAGTAGCATGACCGCGTCCGTTGGTCATGGAAACTGGATTAGCCGGCAAGGTGGTGCTCGTCACTGGCGGGGCCGGTGGCATCGGCCAGTCCATCTGCAGAGCGTTCTCCTCCGAGGGAGCTAGGGTCGTCGTTCACTACCACGAGTCCGAGGAGTCGGCGATAGAGCTGGCCGAGGAGCTTGGGGGAGTGGCTATGGGCGCTGATCTCAGAGACCCCTTAGCAGCGTCTGGATTGATCTCGGATGTAATCTCTGAGCTTGGCTCGCTGGACGTTTGCATAGCTAACGCGGGCAACTACCCCCCTGTCTCCAAGCCCCTCTGGGAGATCGAGCCAGTCAGGTGGTCAGAGACCATGGCTTCTAACCTCGGAGTGACTGTGAACACGGCCCGCTCATTCCTGTCTCACGCCTCCAAGGCGAAAGCTGGATCAATGGTAATGGTGGGTTCGACTGCTGGGATCTACGGGGAGTCCGGGCACTCCGACTATGCGGCGGCCAAGGGAGCCATCACTTCCGGCCTACTGATGTCCCTCAAGAATGACGTCTCAGATCTGGGAGGGGTGAGGGTTAATTCTGTAGCTCCCGGGTGGACTGTGACACCGAAAAAGCTGGAGCAGGGCGTTGATGACGAGATGGTCGAGAGAGCCACCGCGACTATGTCTCTCAAGAAGCTAGCAACCCCCGAAGACGTCGCCAGAGTCGTTGTCATGCTCTCATCCGACAGCATATCAGGCCACATCACCGGTCAGGTCATCGAAGTGGCAGGCGGAATGGAAGGGCGCCTGATACCCTAGCTGTTGAGCCACTCGGCCAGGTGAGGCATTACCTCGGACGACTTCGTGATCACACCCATGTGCCCACCGGGGACATACTCGACCCTGGCATCTGGGAGCACCCTGGAGAGCAGGGAGCAGGCCTCGAACTGGTGTGGCGGCGTTTCATCGCTGAGGGTGATCAGGATCGGATTTTTGATTTCAGCGTAGAACGAGGGAGGGGTCCTGTCATAGCACAGCATCCTGACCTCACTGAGTATCTTCGGCTGTAGCTCCCTCCACATGTCCCTACGGATGTCCAACATGGAGTCCCAGGCACCTGGGACGTTCCAGTAGTCGACGAAGTCCCTCAGGAAGTCCTCTGGCTCCAGTCCCTCCGTGAAGAATGTCTCGACCACCTCCCCGAACTCGTTCTTGAGGTCCTCCCTATCCGTGTGCTGCAGGCACCCCCAGACGGTCGGCTCATGGAACGCCATCCTCCTAATCTTTTCAGGGTGGTTGACAGCTAGCATCAGTCCGATGAATCCCCCGTATGAGTGCCCGAGAATGTCGACCTTGCCCTCCTCGCCGAGCAGGATCCTCTCCGCGGCTAGGTAGTCCGTCCACGAGTCGATGTCCCCCTCGCCCTTCCATTGGCCTGACTTGGGGTAGCACAGGTAGTGGGGGCACACGACCCTCCTCCCCTCTACCAATGGGAACATGTCCCTCCACTGCCTTGAGTCGAGTCCTGTGCTACATAGCATCAGAATAGATGGGCGGTCCCCCTCGATCTCCAGGTAGTGAAACTCATTTCCATCGATATCTATGCTGGGCATTACGCATCGTCCCCTGGAGTAGACTTCGAGAAACTACTTACGAATTCCCATACGATTGTTGAGGAGGGGACTCCAGTTGGATTGGCCCACCCTCTTCCCGGATCTGCAACTGGATCATCATGCTCATAGGGATTATGGGCAGCGAAGAATAGTGAAACTAGCATCACTTGAGTCTCGTTATCACAGTCTGTATATCCACGGATGTCGTAGTCGTCCTCACTCACAATGACTTCAGGAATTAAGCCCTGACATCCATTGAGATCAGCCCAACTCTCTAGGTTCTGTATAGCTCCTTTTTCAGGTCCAAATACAGGTGCAGCAGGGGCGGTTGTGGCATACAAAACAATCTCATCTAAGAGCCCATGGACTTCCATAAATGGGATAGGAGAATAGTCAGAGGGGACTTCTGCGAATCGATACATTGCCATGCACCCTGCAGCCGCGAAAACATCACTGGCCTGAACTGCCAATCTCTGCGTCATGCCACATCCATTAGACCAGCCGGTCACATATATCCTAGATTTGTCCGTAGAGTGGTTTTGCATAATAGTGTCCAGCATCTGCAATATGAAACCAACATCATCTTCCTCTGAACAGCGAAGCTCGTCTGAACATGGAATCAGACTGGAGCCCTGATTCCATGCATTGTTATGTCCTTGTGGATATGCGACGATGAATCCCTGCTCCATGGAAATGTTTGCGAAGTCAGATGTCCAGCGTTGTTGATACATGTCATCGCCATTGCCATGCATGTCCACGAGCAGGGGAGCAGGAGCAGATTCATTGATAATCGTTGGAACAAGGAGCACCCAGCATCTCTCAAGATTATCGTATTCTATGCAGTGTTCCGAGAATTGGGAGATTTCAGTTGGGGGTTCCTCAAAGAGATCGTCTTCATCCTCCGACTCCCCGTTATCTCCTGAGATACAGCCAGTAAGTAAAGAGGAAATCAGAATTAGCGAAAATATCGCAGAAAACGTCTCCCTCATGATACTTTGAAGCAGAGTTGGCAAATTAACCTGACTCTGAGTATATGATTTCCAG